>JAABUO010003426.1_pt1 | contig 18894 bp, 26 predicted proteins | sample 5559291 | NCBI WGS metagenome assembly JAABUO01 (sample SAMN10711878, study PRJNA513372) | rock metagenome | isolation source: Antarctica rocks | place: Antarctica: Victoria Land, Finger Mt sud | reverse complement strand
GCTTGCTGCTCCATCGCGCTGGTCAGCATCAGCAAGAATTTCCTGGAGCGCCTTTGTGCTGGCATGCTGTCGGCTGCGTGGGGCAACTGTGGCATCAGAAATGTCTGTGGCTTGCAAGCCCTGCACAGCCCGCTGGCGTGAGGCAAGCTGGCTGGTGCTGCTGTCACTGCTGTCCTCCCCTCTATCAGGACCTGCATGCTGTGCAACCTGACCCACAGCATGCTGTGCGACCTGACCCATAGCATGCTGTGCGACTTGACCCATAGCATGCTGTGCGACCTGACCCACAGCATCATCCTTGGATGATGCCTGACCTGGCTGTGCTGGGTCATCAGGCGGCACAGGAGGAGCATGCAGTTCATGCCAGGAGGTCTGCTGCCTGCTTGGGTCTGCATAGGCTTGGTGCTGATTTGGTGGGTGCAAGGGTGAGCAAGGTGTGGGAAGTGCATGCAATGATGCAGCTGTCTGTGCACGCTGCTGCTGCTGCTGTTGCTGCTGCCAAGAGGCCTGCTGTGACCAGGACTGGTGCTGACTCCAGGGCTGTTGCTGTGGGAGCTGTATACTCCAGGGCTCAGGAGGTTGTACAGAGTCATCTGGTCTGTCAAAGAAGCTCTGCTGAACTGGGATCATATTTGGGTTTGGTGTGTAAGTGTCAGCGTCAGCAGCAGCAACTGCAGAGTTGCTGTTGACTGTAGCATTGTCAGTGCCCCTCAGTTGAGGCCCATGGGCAGGCCCCTGAACTGCGTCTGTCTGTCTGTAAATGCGTGATGTTCCCCTGGGAAGGCTTCTGTACATGGAAGAAGAAGAGTGCCGTTGCAGGGAGCGTCTGTCAGCCTCGCGCACTGCTCTTCCTCCTGCTGCAGACTCAGCCCCACCAGAGCCACTTTGATTGCGCTGCCATTCTGACCCCATTGCTCTTCTTCCTGCTCCTGACATGGGTGACCCATGGCGGAGTCTAGGGCTTCTGGGCAAGTCAGGGTCAGCACTTGCTCTTCTTCTTTCTGAAGCCACAGTGGGGGCCACAGGAGAAGAACGGTGAGAGGCTCCAACCCTAGGGTTTTGTGCTGAAGAAGAGAGGCGGTGGACAGGCAAGGAGGCCCTAGGGTTTGGTGAGGCCAGCTGTCTGCCTGTTGGCCCTAAGCGACGTCCCCTACTTCTAGCCTCTGCCACAGCCTGCCTAGCCAGGCTGGAAGCAGACTGCTGCCTGCAAAGAAGACGAGGAACAGTCTGAGGTATAGATCCCACCTGTACACACCTGGAACAATGAGATTCAGAGCTGCTGGGTCAAATGCAATGCTGGCATCAAGTTCTGTGTTGATGAGTCCGTGAGTCAGTGCTGTGCGGCTGGTGAGGGCCCAGAGCATGATGATGCAGAACGGATAAACTCAACGCCACAAGCATGCACAGCAAAGCGGCTGCAGGACCACAGCAGGCAAAGCACAGATGCATTCCACAACAAGCTTGCCGACAAAGGAGAAATGTGAAGCTACCCTGAATGCCTATGAGCTGGAGGTGAGCCTGGCACGACAGGCTGAATGCTGGAGGCGGGCACTGCAGTTGTGGCAGAGGCGCGGCATGCTGCCCGGTCCTGAGCTCTCCTGGAGGCCTCAAAGGCTGCCCATGCTTCAGACTCTGGCCCATCAGCCTGGACAGCAAGCTATGTGAAACTGGACGCAATTGAGCAGGCAGACTTGGGGTGGTCCACAGCACAGCACAGCACAGCACAGCACAGCACAGCACAGCACAGCACAGCACAGCACAGCACAGCACAGCTCAGCAGGCATCCAGCATGAGGTGCAAGATCAAATGTAAGTGTCAGTGTTGTGCTGCTTTCTGATGATGCTGCACAATGCTGACTGAAGAAGCAAGAGGCACTGCCAGAGGCAATCTCCAAAGCATGATTTCAAACGTGCATGTATCACAAGCATGCCAAGGGCACTTAGCAAGCAGGTTGAAAGATGTACAGACAAGCAGATTCAGCCTATGTTAAGACCACATGTGATGTGAGAGTCAGCGTACCTGAGGTGCAGCGGCTGGAATCTGGGGGGGAGGAGGGTGCGCTGCAACTGGGAAGGGTCTGTGGCCCTGTCTCACAGAGTTCCAAGCCCCTCGAAGCCCTGCCAACCGTCTGCATGCATGCAGGCAAGCAGATTAGCACGCAAATAGGCAGGCAAGACACAGTAAACAGGCAAGTAAGCAAGCGGGCAGGTGCGCAAGCAGCTGAGCAAGCAGCTGAGCAATGGTGTTACAGACGTACCATGCATGCAATTGTGCTCGGTCCTTATGCAGTTTATGTGATTTTGCATTAAACAACAGCTTGTGACACACACCAGCACAAAAGCTTTGTCGGTCAGTTTTGAGCTTTTAGAGACAGCAATGGATCATTAAGCAGGGTCTTTCATCTCAAAGACCCAGACACAGTCCAGCCTGAAACACTTGCACCTTCTTAAAGGTACACAAACTTGCATTGAAACTAGTCACATCTCAGCAAGCTTCACAGTTGCTCAAATTGCATTAGAGGACCACAAACAGCCAGCAGCAGAGCCTTGCCTGTGTTCAGTGCTTGTAGACAAGCCAGCATTGTCCCTAGCGGAAATTGACCTCTCCAAAGCATTTAGGATGCTGTCAGCATCACTTCCATGACGTTGGCTGCTACCGCCAGACCTTCGTGGCTGCAGCCCTTCGCCGCTGCGGACTAGCCGCCGCCGGACTCGCCGCGGCCGCGCAAGCTCTGAGCGGGCCCCAGGCGACGATGCTCTTCGCCTTGAGCGAGGAAGCGTGAAGTCAGAGGCTACAAGGGTGGCCCTGGTGCTTCTCTGTGGCCTCCGGGCTGCAAGCATCCAGAAAACGCTTATTGCCCATACACTTGCTTGCACTAGAGAATTCTCAACAGCCTGCAGCAATACCATTCGCACTAAATGATGCTGCTAGCAGACCAACAAAGGATGTCGTGTATTTGCAATTGCAGACAAGAGCTTTAAGCTCTAAGCTCTAGCCTTCAGGACAAGCTCAAGAAAGTTAAGATTAACTATGGCACCTGCTGTCAGATCAACAACCTCCTCTCCAGCAAGCTCCCTGTCCCGGTTCTCCTGGCAGACCCAGCAAAACCAGTCTCCCTCTGGCAGGGCGTCGAGATTTGCACAATAGGTATGGCATGCTCTCTCACAGCCTACACAAAACAGCAACATTGAATATACACACTGACAGTGACGCCCTTAGCATGTTGGCCAGGGCAAATAACATACCTGCAGACACCTGCAAAACATCAGATAGCTCAATCATCAGCTTATGCTCTCACTTATTGACCCACTCATTTGTTCGCTCATATGTTCAATAAATTGCTTGATCATTTGCTTGCACACTCACTTTCTCACTCAGGATATGACTTCCCTCAAAGTCAGGTAGATACAGTAGCTGAGTAACTCTGGGCACAAAGTCCTGTTTTGGCAATTGACTAGACACCCTGGGTGCAAGCAGCCAGTTCAAAACCCTGATGGTGTGCCACAGCGACCATCAAAAGCCGATGCTGCATCACAGTGAAATTCCCAAGCCCTGCAGCAAAGTGACTATCAACACTGCAAAATACACAAATCGCACCGTCACACAGCATGAGGTTGTCCTCATCATCACCACGGCCGCACTCCATGCACACAACATTACCCAGAGGATCCTGCTCATCTCCATCCCCAGCCCATTCAGCATCTCCAAGATACACCTGCTCATGCAATACAGGGTGGACATAAGCAAAAAACATACATTTGCAAGCGTGCAAAATAAGCAAGCTGTGAATGAAGGGTTAATTGCTCAAAACTACTACCCGTCTGCGAATTATGGATATTTCACTTTCTTTGCATCTGGAAAAAGTACACGTTGCTCACAGGTCTATGCAAATCTCATAATTAACCAATTACACGCTCTCAGTTGGACTAAAGCTTGACATGATAGCATGCATATGCTCATATCACGCATAGCAACCTTGAGCTATACAGGCTGGCTATACATGATCATATGGCAGGCCAAGAAGAGCTGGCAGAAGATGCCTAGACACCTGGTTACGTTCTGGTACTGCCACAGTTTCCAGTACGGTTCCTGGAAAGCGCTGACGAACAGTGTCATCAGATTCAGCACCGCTGTCAGGAAGCTTTTCCAAGTCCAACGCCTTGCGGCTGATTGTGATGAATCGTGACTTGCAGAAGGGACACCTCGACTCTATTTGAGCCCAATGCTGAATGCATGCAAAGCAGAAGCTGCAGAAGAAGCTCACAAACTTTAGTTCAGTTATCAGCCAGTGTAGTAGCTGGGCAAACACAGCACAAGGGACGCACACCTGTGATCACAGCTGTCTAGCTCACCAATCTCAGTCAGATGTTCATCATGGCAAATGCCGCAAGTCACCATGCTTGTCACTGTCCGCGCAGGAGCGACTAACATGCAGAGGTCTACAAGGTGCGAGGGTTGCGGCAAGCGCTGTAGGTTAGGGATGCGGAAAGACTTCAAAAGATTTCCCACGAGTCTCCTGGCCGCGTTTAGCGTATGCACAGCAAGCGGAACGCCGAAACGCAGCGGTCGTGGAGTGTCAACGTCGAAACCGATTAGTAAGTCAGTCCGCAAGCCTGGGATGCAGTCCCGGCCCATGGGGATTGCAAAGAACGCTAACGCTTCAGGGACGAACCGACATCGCAAATCTTCGCTGAGGGTGTGCGATACGAGCAAGAAATGTTCCTCACGCGCCATTTGCCGTGCGAGGGCTCACACTCTCGTCTCCGCCTATTCTCAGGCACTCTCAGTGAGTCTCCAGTCACTGTGGCTGCAGTGGCAACTCTGTGTCTGTGTCGGCCCCTCTCCTCGGAAGCAACGGATTGCGCAAAGCCAAAAAGATGTTGAGGGCTGCACTTTTACTTATCGCTGCGCTGGTAAAGGACAGGTTGGGCCTCTGCTCACGAGCAGTCGGTGCGGCATCCAACAGGTTCTTGCTTACTGCAGGTTGCATATGCATGCACCACTTGGGTGTCCGCAACAGGTGAGTGCCTACAGGTTCACGAGCTGTTTAGGTCGATTCCGATGCGTTCAAATAGGTATGTAGTCAGTCACGAAATCCCACTGGTCGGTCTGCAGGTCGGAGCCTGGCAGAATCGGAGTCCCCTGCTGCTGCGGCACCTTCCTCGACCTTTGTCTTCGGTTCCAGCTTCGTGGCGCTTGCACCTGGACCAGCACCTGTCACAACCCCGCTGCCACGTTTGCCGACTGACATTAGTCCAACGCCTCCTAGCCAAAACACCTCTTTGAGCCTTACAGCTGCCTTGTCAGCCAACTCCACAGCTTTGGCCCAGTCCACCACCACTGTCAATATCGAGTACTGTGCTCTGCCAGCTTGCGGTGTAAACTGCATAGAGTTCAGCCTGTCCAGTACAACGCAGCTGAACAATCATTTCTATGCACAGAGTGGAGGCACATCTACAACCTGTGACTTGGGATTTCAGACACAATACGAATGCTGCATACAGACTTGCCAAGCTGACACTGATTGTCTTGCTGGCTACTACTGCCAATCAGGCAGCGATGCTGGATCAGTCTGCACCCTGTGCGAAGCCTGCGGCGTGACCACCAGTGCTCAATGCATGGCTGCTCTCAACTGCCAATCCTCATGTTGCTTGAATCCCAGTAGGGATTCCTGCTACATCCCAGGCTTGGGAGGCATCACTCAGTTCAGCATCTTTAATGCTGAGACTTGCTGCCCAACTAGCCCATCTACATATGCATTTGATGGCCAGGCATGTGGCTGTGGCAGCACACCACAGTTGTGCCCTGCGCTTCCTCCTCCATTACCACAGGAGAGCCCAAGTCCCCTGGATAGCTCCCCTGAGCTGTTGCTATCTGTCCCACCACCACCAAGCCCACTTCCTGTGGTAAGCCACATGACTGTGGATCCTTGAATCTGCTGCCTGTCTGTGATGTCAGTGTCCCTTTGGGTATTTGTGTGGCTATATTTTACCTATGCGATACAGTGGGTTATGTAACCATATTAAATGCATTTAAGGGCTACTCTGCCTTGCAGGTCATGACTGCCTCTACTGCAGCAAAGGTCCCCGTAGTGACAGCCACTCAGAAGCTGGCCGACTTCACTGTCGCCACATTTGACACTACTGCAAAGGACAGTGTAAGTTCACTCCGCGCTTTGCTTACTTTGTGACAGCTCGCGGTGGAGACAGTCAATCTTGCTGGCAGCAACTGTCAAAACCTTGAGGTGACTGCAAGCATGTAAACTTTGTCTGTTGCTGCTGCAGTTTCTGACCACACTAAGTAACAACATTGAAAAGCTGTCAGGACCCATCCAAGTGTCCATTCCCGATGGTGGCATCACTCCTGGCTCCGTCAACGTCCAAACATCAGTTGTCTTTCTGAATGGGGATGCTGACAGTGTTGAAGCATACAAGTCTGCCATGAGGAGCAGCAGCAGCAGTGTGTTTGGGACATTTGCTGCTACTGTGGATCCCAATACCATCAGTGAGAGCAACACCACCAATCCTCAGGCTGGTAGGACTCACAACCAGACTCAAACAATATACCTCATGCTGATGATCATAGTGCAATGCATCATCCACAGTTTGAAATGCATGTCACACTATTGCGTTTTTCAACAAGCGATGCCTCTACAGTATGGACCATCCCTCTGTTGCAGATTAGGGGTGTTGCATTGCAGGGTCCAGCAGTGGCGCAGATCCTGTGATCGTAGGCAGCGCAACATTATTTGCAATGATCGTGACTTCAGTCGCATTTCTTCCTTGCTGATCAGATTTGGTGGCACCCTATCAGAGCAGATTCTGACAAGAGGCACGCAATTTGTGCGCTACTTTCAGCCAGTTGATGCAATACAGGAACACGAAAGCTTTGCTGAGACTGCACATGAAGAGGCACATCTGCAATTTTGTGCCGATGTACTTTGTGATTTCCAGTATAGTTTGCTAGCCTAGGCCAGCCTAGTTTTGCATGCTGGTATGAGCTCTTGTGTGCTGATAGAGGGTTACCCGAGATCATGCAGTGAAGCTGAAAAAGACACATGTGCTGTACAGTTAGCTGACTAGTATATCAATTTTCGGTGTCAGACATGCACAGTGCATCTCAAGATTTTTCACTACAGAAAGTACTGGTATACGCTGCTGAATTGATTTCACATAGTGATAAGGCCATACTCGGCATGCAAGCATGTCCTGCTGATTGCAGCACTGCCTGTGTTCAGGCACACACGATGATTAAAAAGCAACAATGCTGTGCAATCAAGTTCCTCATGGTAGTTCAAGTGTACAGTAATTCCACTGTGGGCCAGCATCTGAGCTAATGCATACAAAGAAAACTTGAAATCCTTTGCATGTGATGCACAGTACACATGGCCTATTTGATCACCCTTTCAGTAAAGAACAAACTAACAAGCAAAATCAAGGGTCCACAACCAGCCTGAATGTAAGTTGCTGCACTAGAGCAGCCTAAGGGCTTGGGCAAAGGCAACTGGTATGCCTGCAAGCGCTTTGCAGAGGCAAACCCTCTTTGCATGTAGCAGAACCCATTCTCTGGGTTTGCTCAGGGGGCCCATGGGCCTGGAGTTGTTTTGGGCAACATCTCCAGTACTACATTGTCCTGATCCAGCAAAGCGCTGCCAAGCAGCCTTGTCCATTTTGAACAAGCTCAACGCTGACCCAAGTTGACCTAGTCTCCAACTTGTGCCGGTATGAGTATTAGTTCATCTCCATCTTCTGCGTCAATTTCCTGGAAAGTTTGGTCGATCCTCACCCTGGTCATGGTGTCTCCATGTATCACCCTTATGTCCTCTATGCTGACTGTCCAAGGGGCCTGCTTGGCAAAATGATCAACTGCAAGTTGGAACCCCCTGTCTACTCTTGTGGTTGGTCTTACTCTTACGGTGAGCTTGGGCTCGTCTGCAGCTAGACTGATAAAATGTATCAGCAATGTCTCATCCTGCAAGCACCACACAAAACACTGACTCTGCTAGGCTACACGCACACAATCTGCTCAACTCGTTGTACTCTTTCACTTCCATCAATTTGTGCCTCATTCAGCAGCAATACAGGATGCTAAGACATATATGCTAAGGCCAGTGCAGACTCAATGCGAAGACGCACTGTGAGGGAACAAATTATGCATGACATTACCGTTACACACCTGTCTAGGTGGGCAAGGGGCATCTTGACTGGCAGCTGCGACTGCAGGACTGCCACCATGCTGTGCTGTAGTCTTATGCCTCTTGGCGACTTGCTGGTCAACAGCTGAGACTGTGGATTGGTGATGTTGAGCAGCATTGATGGATGTGTGGGTAGCATCAAAGAAGAACATGAGCTCCCCAACTCCGATTGGCGTGGCAAACCTGCGATTGACATGCCAACATCACAATCACAGCAGCTTGTGCATGCCAAGTCCAGAATTATGATGACTCATGCCAAAGCACGTCATGAGCAGCCAGATGAGGTCAACATGCACAGCAGTCTGATCAAACTGTGCAGCCTTTGAGATGAAGTGGCCTTATTGTCTGAGACCACATGCCGCTCATGCAGCATGATATGGCAGTACACCAATTGTGCATTGAGCTCAACAGGGCCTGTGTTCATGTACAAAAGGATGACAGAGCACATGCTACTCATGGAAAGCACCTGGGTTCAATGCTACTTTTGTGTGTCTTGCTCAGAGCAGCATACAAGTCCAGCACAGCAAGATCAGGTGCTCTCAGCTTGTATGCCAATGCATTACGCGGAGTAGGGCAGCCGCCAGGTCCCATCAACTGCAGCCAAACAATGTGCCCTTGGGGATATGCTTTTAGTCACGGTAGCTTTGGCAACGTCTCAGGCACTGCTGATTGCAAAGTGGCAACCTCGTCTGGCTACTTTCTTGGGCAGATGCAGAAGCACCATTTGAAGTTGCAGACTTTTGGAGAGCACTGTAGGTAGTGTGCACAATGCTGTATAGAAGCTGCTGGAGGCATACCACTCGGTGCTTGGCAGCCTTGACCAGGCCACAGGTTGCTCGCTCCAGGGTGTGACCAGCAAGCACCGCCACATGGCCTTCAGGGAGAAACACATCTACCCACTCACCATTGGGTCTCATCACCTACATGGTGCAGTAAAACTGTACTGCTTTGTGCAGCTCATACAGAGTCATGTGCTCAAAGCTGAAAGCTCCCAAGGCAGGTAAGGCAAGCTGCTGCCTGCAAAGGACAAGTAAAGATCCAATGCCAAGAAGACAGTCAAATCTGATCTAAGCCGTTGTTACTGTCCTGCGTGATTGCGTGACAACCTATGATGCTTGTCAGTATCAATAGCTTGTAAGCTCTTGGTATTGCGGCCAGAAAGTGCATGGGTGAGTAGCTGATATATGCGCACCACACAGTGTTGGAGTGAGTACCTGCAGCCCCTGTCTGGCATCTGAAGAAATGAGGGTCAGCAGGCCTTTGTCTACATGTGCTTCACAAGCAGCTGGGGCTGCAATGTCTGCAGCATCTGTATCTGGCAACATGTAGTGAATTGCTTCAAGACTGGAAGCACTGGGCTGGTGATCATCCAGTGCAGCAGATCCACATATTTGGTTGAACGCATCGTTCGGCAGTCTCAATGCTACTGCCAAATGTGACGTGACATCCTTGGCGATGAAGTCCATTGCTTGCACCACCTGTAGCATGCTTGTGCTGATAAGAATGTGTTGTCACTGTATCCATGACAGTAACAATTGCTGTGTGCGTGGGCACCGTATTCGCAAGGTGGTTTAGTACACCAAGATCGCCAAGGGCTGCATCGCCCGTGCGGTATTCCAGCCTTTGCTTCTGGGGAAAGGGTCTGTAACCTGCCAAATCGCTGCGAGGTTGCTGGCTGCATACTTCTAGCTGTCCTTGGAAAGCTTTGACAGCAAGCACAAGCGTAGCCGCTGAGCTGGCAGGCAAAGTTCCGGTTGTAAAACTGTTTTGTTTGAGCTCTGTAAGGCATGGTGTAGAGCACAGGGGAGGTCTCTGCTCGATCTGCAGTGGCAGCCCTCTTGCGGGCACTGCATTGCTAGCACAGGACAATGCTCGTTTGCGTGTCTTCATGAGTGTACGTATATCGACGGTGACTTTCTTCCTTGCAAGGCTTGGTGATCTTGAATTTGAAAATTACCAGGGAGATGCATGTCAGTATGTGCGTGCGTGCGGTCAGACACTGTCACCCTGGGGTGGTGCACATTCTTGCTTGCCAGTACATCACGCAACTCGATGCGACACACCAGTCTGTACCTGTATGCTTTGACGATTCAGAAATTGTCAGCTTGACTACCTAAGTGCGGACTTGAGCACCAGCTCCTCAATTTGCAATGCACTTCATGAATGCTACAGCTTAACAGCCTAGTATTGCAATTGATGTCATGATCCTGGCGGACCTTTATCTGGTTGCTCAAGTTTAAGTCAATTGACCACACCGCCCAAAGTTCTTGAAACAGCCAAGTCCACTTGGAATGTAACTGTTTCAGAGAAGGCCTCTATATCTGATTCAGCAGAGTGCCTACTGCTCTTTCCAATCCCAAAACGTCTGTGATTTCACGGAAATCAATTTTACAGACAACCAGTCTACAAGCAATAGTGTACATGTGCAGACATGACGTATGCACCCTGCTCATTGTATGGCAGCCAGCAGCACGCTGTAATATCGATGACACAACAGGGGAGTCTAAAGTTGCTGCACGCAAAACCTAATCATACAGTCTTGACTGTATCCCCTGCTGGTTGTCATTGGCCAAATCAGACGCTGCAACAGTACCTTACATTACAAGTCTTGAGCGTATGCAAAGAAATTGGAATAGGTCATTTGCTGCTGCACCAAACGACAGGATTACACTCTGTGTCACAGAGTTGTCTAGGAAGCAAATCTGGAAAATACCTGCACACACAGCAGCCACTCAGCATTTGTGTAGTTAAGTTGTGCCAAGAAGGGCTTTGCAGAGGGAAATCCTCTTTGCATCTAGAAAATCCAATTTTCTGGATTTGCTCATGGGGCTCATGGGCCTGAGATACTTTTCCGGCAACATTCCCAATACTACAATGTCCTGGCAAAGCGCTGCCAAGCAGCCTTATCGAATTTGATCAGGCGCAAGGCTGACCTAGTCTCCACGCTGTGCCTCCATCTTCAGCACCAATTTCCTGGAAAGTCCGGCTGATATTTACCGGGGCCATGGTGCTGTCATGTAACACCCTTATGTCCTCTATGCTGATTGGCCAAGGGGCCTCCTTGGCAAAATGATCAACTGCAAATCGGAACACCCTGCGTACTCTTGTGGTTGGTGTCACTCTTACAGTGAACTTGGGCTGGTTGGCAACGACGTAGTTGACAACATGTATCAGCAATGTCTCATCCTGCAGGCGCCACACAAATCAGTGACCACACAATCTGCCCAACTCGATGTACCTGTCACTGTACTCCTTGCAACAGCAGTACAGGACGCTGAGACACATATGTTAAGGCCAGTGCAGAGTCATTGAGAAGACCCACTGTGAGGGAACAAACAATGGATGACATCACCGTTACACACCTGCTTAGGTGGGGGAGAGGCAACTTGACTGGCAGCTGCGGCTGCAGGACTGCCACCATGCTGTGCTGTAGACTTATGCCTCTTGGCGACTTGCTGGTCAACAGCTGAGATCGTGGATTGGTGATGTTGAGCGGCATTGATGGATGTGTGGGTAGCATCAAAGAAGAACATGAGCTCCCCAACTCCAACTGGCGTAGCAAACCTGTGATTGACATGCCAACATCACAACCACATCAGCTTGTGTTTGCATGCCAAGTGCAGAATCATGATGACTCATGCCAGAGCAGCCAGATGAGGTCAACATGCACAACAGTCTGACCAACCTCTGCATCCCTTGAGAGATGATTGTCCAAGACCACATGCTGCTCATGCAGCATGATATGGCAGTACACCAATTGTCCAACATGGCTTACGTTCATGTATAAAAAGGATGACAGAGCATATGCTACTCATGGAAAGCACCTGGGTTCGATGCCACTTTTGTGCCTCTTGCTCAGAGCAGCATACAAGTCCAGCACAGCAAGCTCAGGTGCTCTAAGCTTGTACGCCAATGCATGACGCGGTGTAGGGCAGCCGCCAGGTCCCATCAACTGCAGCCAAATAATGTGCCCTTGGGGATATGCTTTTAGCCAATGTAGCTTTGGCAACGTCTCAGGCATTGCTGATTGCAAAATAGCAACCTCAACTGGCTATTTTCTTGTGCAGACGCACAAGCATCAGTTGAAGCTGAAGACACTTGGAAGGTACTGTGTGTAGTGTGCACAATGCTGTATAGAAGCTTCTGGAAGCATACCACTCGATGCATGGCAGCCTTGACCAGGCCACAGGTTGCTCGCTCCAGGGTGTGACCAGCAAGCACTGCCACATGGCCTTCAGGGAGAAACACATCTACCCACTCACCATTTGATCTCATCACCTACATGGTGCAGTGCAACTGTGCTGCTTGATACAGCTCATGCAGAGTCATGTGGTCAAAGCTGAAAGCTCTCAAGGCAGGTAAGGCAAGCTGCTGCCTGCAAAGGTTCAGCAGAACTTAATGCCAAGACGACAGTCAAATCTGATCTAAGCCGTTGTTACTGTCCTGCGTGACTGCGTGTCAACCTATGATGCTTGTCAGTCAGAATAGCTTGTAAGCTCTTGCTATTGCGGCCAGAAAGTGCATGGGTGAATAGCTGATATATGCGCACCACGCAGTGTTGGAGTGAGTACCTGCAGCCCCTGGCTGGCATCTGAAGAAATGAGGGTCAGCAGGCCTTTGTCTACATGTGCTTCACAAGCAGCTGGGGCTGCAATGTCTGCAGCATCTGTATCTGGCAACATGTAGCGAATTGCTTCAAGACTGGAAGCAATGGGCTGGTTATCATCAGGTGCAGCAGATCCACTTATTTGGTTGAATGCATCGTTCGGCAGTCTCAATGCTACTGCCAAATGTGACAAGACATCCTTGGCGATGAGAGCCATGGCTTGCACCACCTGTAACATACTTGTGTTGATGAGAAAGTGTTGTCACTGTATGCATGACAATTGCTGGGGACACGGGCACCGTATGCGCAAGGTGGTTTAGTACACCAAGATCGCCAAGGGCTGCGTCGCCCGTGCGGTATTCCAGCCTTTGCTTCTGGGGAAAGGATCTGTAACCTGCCAAATCGCTCTGAGGTTGCCTGCTGCATACTTCTAGCTGTCCTTGGAAAGCTTTGACAGCAAGCGCAAGCGTAGCCGCTGAGCTGGCAGGCAAAATTCCGGTTGTGAAACTGTTTAGTCAAGGCATAGCGTAGAGCACAGGGGGGGTCTCTGCTCGATCTGCAGTGGCAGCCCTCTTGCGGGCACTGCATTGCTAGCACAGGACAATGCTCGTTTGCGTGTCTTCATGAATGTACGTATATCGACAACGACTTTCTTCCTTGCAAGGCTTGGTGATCTTGAATTTGAAAATTGTCTGGGAGATGATGGCAGGGCGTGCGTGCGTGCAGTCAGTCACTGTCACCCAAAAAGAGTTGGGGTGGTGCGCATTCTTGCTTGCCAGCAAATCACGCATCTCGAATGCGACACACCAGTCTGTACCTGTATGCTTTGACGATTCAGGAATTGTCAGCTTGACTACCTAAGGATAATCTTGAGCACCAGCTCCTAAATTTGCAATGTACTTCATGAATGCTGCAGCTTGACAGCCTAGTATTGCGATTCATGTCATGATCCTGGCGGACCTACATCTGGTTGCTTAAGTTAAAGTCAATCGACCATACCGCTCAAAGATCTTGAAACAGCCAAGTCCACATGGCATGTACATGTTTCAGTGACGGCCCAGGTGACGGCCTCTAGATCTGATTGAGCAGAGTGCTTACCTCTCTTTTCAATCCTGAAACGTCTATGTTTTCACAGGAATGTCCATCCTACAGACAGTCAGTCTACAAGCAATAGTGTACACGTGCAGACATGACGTATGCACCCTGCTCATTGTACTGCAGCCAGCAGCACGCTGTACATGTAATATTGATGACACAACAGGCGAGTCTAAAGTTGCTGCACGCAAAACCAAGCCTACTTATTCAGTCTTGACTATATCCCCTTCTGGTCGTCATTGGCCAAATCAGACGTCGAAAAAGTTGCGTATGCAAAGAATTTGGAATAGGTCATTTGCTGCTGGACCAAACGACAGGAGTATGTTCTGTGTCACAGAGTTGTCCAGGAAGCAAATCTGGGAAATACCTGCACACACAGCAGCCACTCAGCATTTGTGTACATAAGTTGTGCCACATACGTCATTACACAAAGTATGAGCTGTACACTATAGGCCAGATGCGGGCCTGCTGAGACAGGCAATTGTGCTCCCTACATACAAGCATGCAGTCACACGGCCTCACATGGTCCATGTCAGCACGCATGTCATGTGTTTCAGGTACACACCTGACATGCCTGCTCAGCCAGAACGGTATGACAGCAACAGCAGACACATGTGAACAGGCTGCACAATGGCGGCGTGTGATTATAGCATCATGCATGCGTTTGCAGTATTGTGCTGCCTGCAAGGACGCTCACTACTCAGGTGATCTTGCTGACTTACGCATCGCGGTCGAGGTGTTGGTAGTCATTGATGGGCTCTGCCAGAGTCATGTCCTTGTCCATGAACATGATTGTGAAGACCTCCCTCGGCCTGTCTGTCTCATTCCCATTGGCTTTGTGAAAGTTCAGGCTGGAATGGAAGCTCACTTCACCTGCATGACCAAGCACCTCCAGAAACAGATGTCATGCTTGAAGCAGTTGCCAGTGTACATGACAGTGGGCCACTAGCTTGAGAACTTGGCCTCAGCCTCTGGTTTATGACCCTTGCAGACAAACTCTACTCAGCATGCATATGCACAAGTGGCATGCCTCTGATGCACGGTTGCAGGGCATACATTGAAGATCATCGGAAATCACATGCAGACGTTGAATGCCTGTGGTGTCACATGTGTACTTTGAGGAGCTCACCAAACTGGTATGGCTCACTGACCACCTCAAAGCCGCCTTGCTGGACTTTTGCGTCAATCAGCTTATGAGACTCTCCACCAATCTCAAGATGCCTGGAGGCAGCATGCATCCCTTCAAAGGGTGATTACAATGCACAACGACCACAACACAGGGTGACCATGAAAGAGCTCCTTGTATGAAATTTGCCAGCAATCTTGACGGCTTGTGCATGCATGCACATCTGAGCATTTGTATGCATGCGCATATAGGCGCCACACGATGCAGCTGAATTCAAGACTGCTGCTGCTCTCAGCAGCCCAGCCTCCAGAAGATATCAGGCAACACATGAGCTTGCAGCCTTTGAAAGCTGTTGCGCAACTGCATCTTGCAGGGAGCATTGTGCTGGTGCCAAGCAGCGAGGTGCTGGTGTTGAGCAGCAAGATGTTGCGCGCAGCAGAGTGTCAGACAGGCAGCATTGTTTGATGAGCAGCAAGCAAGCTGCAATGTGGCAGAGACTGACCTGCCAAGATCATGGCTGTGGCTGCCTGCAGCAAATTGCATAGGTCCCATCTCCTCTGGAGTTGCCTGCATGCAAGCCAATCACACCATCAGGCATTGCTGCTTTGCCTGCTGTCAAGTATATGCCCATGACCTGATGAGAAGTGAGACATTAAAATGAGAATGAGAAGGAGACAAAAAAAAGAAGGCAAAACTTGTGAACATAGGTAGTCATGCCGGGAGTCTTCTGAGAGCGAGCTGAAATGGTAATGCAGAAACATTTCAAGGCCCAGCGAAAACCTTGCCTTGATACTGTGTGCTTAATTGCTCCACACATGTTGCATGTCTGTGATTTGTATGGCGCGCTTTCAGCCAAGTTGATTGCAGTACTCTGAAACCAGACCATCAACAAATGGGTGTGTGCCTTGCAAGGGAATACTGCTCAGTAGGGTAGCAACTACTCAATTTGCGTGTGCTTGCATGCAAGCAAGCTTATATTAAAAAAGCCAGGCCAGCAGAAGCTGTGAGATGTGCCCCTCTCTTTTTGAGATGCAGACAGCAAGCAATCACTCACGCACATATGACACATGGGCCAAGACCTCTAGCTCAAAAAGGGGTCCACAACATGAGTGTGAAACTGGCTGCATGTCGAGCCTTGGTACTAGGCGACGCAGAGGCATACCTGAAGAGGGATCCAAGCAGTGATGGCTTTGTCAGTTGCCAATGGCCAGTAGAAAGCGTCACAGTGCCAGGGTGTGTAGCCTCCATGGGGCTCCTTGTAAAGCGCTTGATCAGCATACACTCTGACTCCTTCCACCTGCATCATACAATACATTGAGCGCCATGCTTTGCCAGTTGGTTTGCTGGCAAGACCAGAGTAGAAGTTGGCAGAATGTTGGATATGTTTAATATGTTGTGAACAGGTAAGTCTTTGCGCTGTGTTCAAGCACGTAGTGCAGTGGGGTAGGATTTGCTCACCCCCATGAGTTCAGCAGCAATGCGCGCCAGTTTCTGTCCCATGACAAACTTCGCAACCATGTTGTTCTGCTTCCGTAAGTTCTGCACCTACGAAAGCACATACACTAGTGAATACCCTGCAACAGACTGATCTGGCTGAAGCGAAGCTAATCGACGGGCTTGGCAGGTGCCGCACCTGAGTAAAAGATTGTTGGTAGTCCGGGTCTTGCTGACGCGGTGTTTTGTCTGCTTGTCTGACCTCAAGCGACATCGCTGGAGCGTAGTGTGAAAGTGTCTCACCGTCAAACACGTTTTCTAGCTTGGCAAAGCCTGTGCTCCTGTAGAAATGCATGTCAGAGTCTCGCAGCCCATAGGGCATATCGATGTCGACCTTGGAAGGCGCGGCTGCATCCGGGTGAGCGCTGATAGAAGTTTGGAGAGCTTTTGTTCGTCTGGAGCGCAAGCCAGGGACGGTCACTTCTCGTGCCCCTGACACAGATTGCCGCTTCTCAGCTGCAGGTGTCAGGCGTAGATTCGGCGGTGAATAGATTGCGAAGCCAGGCTGCATACTGTGCCTGGAAACCAGCCGAAGCTGCATCTCCAAAAGCAGGACTGGCGCGCACGACACAGATTACCGGAGACGAACTCAGGATGACCTTCTCGACAGGTGACTCAGACGGTTATGTGCCGTGCGTGCGAGCGCACAGCAGTGCCAAAAGCGAGAACTGAAGTTGACATAAGTGCCTTCGTTTACAGATCCTTTCCAGCCCTTGGTTTCAGAGCGCAAAGCAGTGAAGCAGTATTCCCGAAAAGCATCTGGTCTCGGAGCCGCTTGCGACACATTGCCAGACGTGACCTGCCATGCTTTCGGCCTCTCGATGCGCTGAGAGGATAAAAGTGGTCGTGCACATTGGGGTGAGTCTATCTCGTCAGTTCACCCCATCGAGACCTGTGCTGGTGTCCGTCAAGAGTTTCAGTGAACACTTGTGTTTTCGTGCAGGACTGTCCAGACGTCACGTGGAGCTCGTCCTTCTCTACATCCACGAAGATCAGTGCAGTAACATAACGTTTCTGCCAAAGCTTCAGCCTGAAGAAAGAAACATGCTGTTTGTATCTGGGGGACGCAAGCGTACCCCTGCCAGATCAGCCGCTGAAGGAAGTAAGCGGCTCTGCACAATCTGCTTGTCAATATTGGCGACAGTAGCCTTCTGTTGTTGCCATCATGATGATCTCTGTTATGTCAATATGCTAATCCATGCTGGCGTTTCTTTTCAGGCGCAACCCTCTTCTGCAGAATGCTTGAAGCTGACAGCCACCGTCGAACACAGCATGGCTTTCTATGCCTGGTCAAAGCTGCAAACAGCTGCGTCTGCTGCTGGCAGATACACATTCTTGCTGCAAGCTGCTGAACAGCTGGCCACTCCTGATGTCTGGTCTGGGCTGCAACTTAATACTCTAGATGCCTTGACCTCATTCATGGCTCTGCCACTGACTGAAACTGTCTCTGAAGACTCGCACCCTCTGGTTGCCTCTCAAGACAGCTGCACAGCCAGCCTATCAGCCGCCAGGCCTATCTTGCGACTTTTACAAAGCTGCTCATCGGTGGGACAGCAGCCAAGCAGCATGAGCACCGATGCTGATGCCCGACGGCAAACATCACTTGCAAATTTCCCGAGAATATGCCAGCCAAAGATGGATCCTTCACACACTGGCACAGTTGCTAGCCATGCCATGTACATCCAAAAGATGTGCTCTGCACTTGTTTTGCTCAAGACAGCATCATTGGTGTCAGCAATCAAAGACACAGGGACCGACCAGGAAGGGACGGCCACAATGCTCCTCTGGGCAGCTATTGTGCCTTGCATACAATGGATGACAAGCTATCCGAAGGAGGCATCCTATCACCCAGTGACGGTGGAGCAAATTTGTCTCGAAATCCAGTCAGGAGCATATCCTATCTGAGTTGTTGGTCGCTGTTACCATAACCCAGATGCGTCACTCGCTCAAGCTGCTCCAGAGAGACTCCCAGTCTTGCTTAGCTGTAGCAGAGTCCTCTGGGCTCTGCCTGCTATTGAGTATTCTGCTGAATGCCAAGCAGACATTGTTATATTTGCAAATTGCCAACAAAATTGCAGAAGCAGGTGAGCGCTTGGAACACAGATATATGCCTCCAGAGTTACGCTTTTGACATTCACAGTATCACAGCCTGTTTGTTTGTTGCAATTGTTCATTGCAGTAAGAAGATGATGATCCCTGGTGTGTATCAACAAAGCATGCCTGCAGTGGCTGCGACCATGAGCACAGACAGACATCTCACCGGCTCAAACACTTCTGTCTTGATAATGCTTCAATCAGGACTTCGGTCTTGATAATGCTTCAATCAGGACTTCGGTCTTGATAATGCTTCAGTTAGGACCTGGGCAGCCCGGTATAATA
>JAABUO010003425.1_pt1 | contig 18895 bp, 23 predicted proteins | sample 5559291 | NCBI WGS metagenome assembly JAABUO01 (sample SAMN10711878, study PRJNA513372) | rock metagenome | isolation source: Antarctica rocks | place: Antarctica: Victoria Land, Finger Mt sud | reverse complement strand
CTTTATTGAAATTCTGACACTTGCGTGATGAGAATTCGAAGTTGCAGATCATTCTCATAAAAGAGAAAGAGAAATGAAAGATAAAGAAGATACTTAATCAATGAATCAAGAAAAAAAAGATTGAGTATTTAGTTCAATGAACTGATTCATCTTTCTACAAAAACTTTTGAAAATCAATGAAAAATCTTAGCAATGTGAAGAAAATCATTGAGAACTACAAGACAGAAAGACAAGTACATCAGTTAATTGCAAAGAAGTTAAAGAAGAAAAAGAAAGATAAATCATGTAAGAATCATGATTGAGAAAATATTAAAAGCGCAAAGACGTACGTTTAAGAAATTGATATTAAACTACAATTACAAAACTTTCTGCAACATATGTTTTCTAAAAAAGAAGATGATGAACATCATGAAAGAGTAAAGAAAAGAAGTGATCAATAATTGCAAGCGAGAACATCAAAGTGAAGAAAGAAGTTGTTTATTCATTAGCGAATCTTGTCATGCATTGCTTGCTTTAATCAATACTTACAAAATGAAGATGAAGTGATGTGATAATGACAAGAAGTAATGAAGACGAGAAAGATGAAAATTTCTACTCAACTGTTAAATACAATCTCACATGCTGAAAAGAAAAACTACTCATTCTTTCATTATCAAAGACGAAGAACAAGATAATTTCAAGCATGAGTGATGAAGTGTTGAATCATCATTCACGCAGTGTGATGCATCATCAACTGAAGAGAGCATGAAGCTAAATTCATCATGTAATTGTGCTTCTTTTCAAAGCAATGCTTGCATTTGCAAGCATGCTCAATGAAAGCACGACATGTGTGAGTCATTATTACGCTCAGATGATAAACACAGCGATAGCATCAGATCTTCTGATCATGATGATTTAACATACATTAGCATTTATTAAAACATGCAAAGATAAATATGTTTATCAGAAATCATGAGTTCAATCATCAACGCAGCAGACGCGAAGAAAGCAGAAGAAGCAGACATGACAAATGTTGCAGCGATGATGCGAAGAAAAATGTACATCTTAAGAAAATGAGCAGACTTCGCAAGCATGTTAGCATGATCTCAATGAGCATGAATGCTGCTACTTATCATGATAGTGATGATGATGATGATGATGATGTTGATACTGCTATGTCATTCATGTTAGTTCATGAGCTGACTTGCATCACAACAACGCTGCAACGAAAGAAGCTTATATCATAAGTTGCAAGCTATGCAAGATATACATAGCAGATTTCATGCTTTGTCAGTTTGAAAAAGCAGTATTCATGAAAGAATATGCTGAAATGAGACAAGAAGAAAAGAAAAAAAGAAAGAAAGCAAAGCTGAAGAATTAATATCAACAATCTTGCATTAGTTCTGTTTATGCTTGTTAACATGATTAACTCACGACACTTCTACACAGATGCTAGAACGCTGAAGAAGTCATGATTATGCTATCAATTACAAGAAAACAATACAATGCTATGAAGATTCAGAGATTGAGTCTTTAAGAAAGAATGCAGTTGTGAGAATGCATCTCATCAACTATAAATGATGCATGTCTGCAAGATTAATTTACAAGATTAAATCAAAGAGATTAACAAGTGAATAAAAATAATGACTTGACAGAAGATAAAAACTCTGCAAGCTTTCACTTTCATTTCTTAGCAATTAGTTCTATCATCAATAAAGTACTATCTTATTATTTTTTACTACACAGTTTCACGTAAAGAAATCTTGTTATTTTACATTGAAACTTGAAGAATAAAACTTGAAAATGAAAAATTGAAATTGAAGATGATTTGAATACAAAGAGATTTGCAGAATGATCAATGATTGATTGTTTATTAATCAAATATTAATCATTTTTGCATCAATTTTCTTAAGAATTTTTCAAGATTAATTAATGAAATCAATCACATATTATTGAATGATTAATACATGATTAATCAACTTACGTCTATGTAGTTTGCTATCTTCTATCAATAAAATGTTTGCTTTTGTTAATCATTTCAGAAGTTTCTGTCATTTATTGATTATAAATTAATAGTTGATAATAAGTATATCAATCATTGATCAATAGCAGACTGATCTTTTAACAGAATAGACTGCTGTATATTCTTCTCTTTATCTTCAGCTTTTTCTATCAGATTATTGCTTTCACTTTCGTTCAATTGATCATCATCACGATCAGAATCATTTTCAGCTATTAATTCAGAATTAATACATTATTAATTAAATATTAATAGAAGAAACTTTCATTTTGATCTGATTCAAGAACTGATTTTTTATGAGATTTAACAGTCTCAATCTTCTTTTTGTTCTTGAATTTTAGAACAGAAAAATCTGAAATCAAATTTTCTTCACAGTCAAACTTCTTCAAATGCAGACAGATATTTAAATCTTCTAAACAGACTATGAATTGATCAGCAATTAATCATTTATTAATCATTGATTATTATCATATCAATCTTCGCATTTTGACATTCAGCACATTTGTTGAAACTTTTCATTCTCAACTTTACATGCACTTCAATCTTATTGATCTAAGATTAATAAGCTATCAATTCTTGATCAATTCATGATTAATAGTTTATGATTTCATCTTTTTTATGCAAAACTTTTGAAAGATTTTTCTTCTTTTGTTTTATCTCTTCTAGAATTGAAGCAGAAGAAGTTGAAGCTTTCTTGAGCATGTTTAATGTTGATGCTGATTTATAGATCAATCGCTTGAAGTTTTCTGTATCAATTATTGATTAATTTAAGATCAATTATTGATTAATTTGAATCTCACTCACTAATGTATGTATCAAAATTCGCTTGTTTGATGTCATTTGCTGTCATTGACGCAACTACATTTTTCATATGTTCATTCACATGCTTTCTCAGATTTTTAGTGAACATATGCTTTCTTTATAAATTAATACTTTATCAATAATTTATCAATCTTGAATTGATAAATTATTTATCTTGTTCTTGCACATAAATTCTTTCTTGTTCGCGTAATGACAAAAAATCTCTTCGAGCATTATTATAATTTTCTCATTCTATTAATCATGTATTAATTAGCAAACTATACATTATCAATCATCAATCAATTCATTCTGCATTTGACTTGATTACATTTTGTGATTAGATTAATCTAGATTAATCATCAAGTTGAGTTTTCATATCTACATTCTGACTCGACTTGAGTACTCGAGTTGAATCTTCTGACTCGATTTGAATACTCAGGTCGAATCTCATGATTCAACTCGATATCGATCTCGAGTTGAGTCAGAATTCGCTGACTCGACTCGACTCGTCAAGCAATCGAATATGACGTCAAGAGAGCTAAATATAGAAATTTTTCCGATTTTTCGCCTTTGCATTACCTTTTTGCATTATCTTTTTGATAGAAAGTCATAAAGAGAAACATGAAGAGAAACATGAAGAGAAACATGAAGAGAAACATGAAGGGGAACATGAAGGCCGTTTGATAGAAAGTTTTGGTAGAGAGCTATGATAGAGAGCTATGATAGAGAGTCATGACGGGGAACTATGAAGGCTGTTTGGTAGGGAGCCATGAAGGAGAGTCATGAAGGAAAGCTATGGTAGGGAAACATGAAGGCTATTTGATAGAGAGTCATGATAGAGAGTCATAATAGGGAGCCATAATAGAATATCTATCTACCTATCTTCATGTCTTGGCGGGCCGGATCGGGAATTCCGGGTCGATACTCGATTCCAATCCTCTGACTCGGCTCGAATACTCGGGCCGAACATCTCGACCCGACTCGAATACTCGAGCCAAGAATCCTGACCCGAATCGAGTCTTGGCGGGCCGAAAACCCGGCCCGACCTTCATGACCCGGCCCGACGCGGCCAGTCTAGATTAATCATTGATCAATGAATTATCAGTAAATGATCAATCATCTTTTTCTTTCAACAATCTCTGTGAAAACAGAACAATGATTAGAATTAATCTAGAATTAATTCTAGATTAATTCAGTGTAGGTGAAAATTTACTAATCATGTTTTTCTGTCAGGCCGGATGTCAATTCGGCCTGGTGACCATCTGTTGATACGCTTGATAGCATTCGACGTCTTTTATTGACGACATCTGATCGATTAGCTACTGATAGATTACTGATAGTTGATTTGTGAAATATGGATGATTGATAGGTTAGTTGTAATTGTAAAGGTTTATCTGACTATGAAATCTACGTATTAACCCCAGGTGTTAGCGTTTTTAGCTCCGGACATTTTGCATGGTCGGCCGACCTCTAGCGTGGGTCAGCCGACCTACATCCTCCTGCCGTCGAGGGTTGGGTTGACCGAACCCGATGACGTAGATACTAAATATAGTATACTATATACCAAAAATAGTATAACTCTCTCCAAAATTGATATTTTTTTGCAATCAACTGAATTTTGCAATCAATTTAGGTAGAGTGATGAGTGGAATGGTGAGCATGTAGAATGACGAGTAGATAGGGTGACGAGTTGAATGGTGAGCATGTAGAGTGGTGAGTAGGATAGTGAGTATGTAGGGTGGCAAGTAGGTAGGAAGCCATGTAGAAAGCACTGTTTGAAGGACTGTTTTATGCGCCCGACCGACGCGTATTTTGAAGCATGTAGGGTGTTTGGTAGGGAGCCATGGAGGGAGTTTGGTAGGGAGTTTGGTAGGGAGTTTGGTATCGAGCCATGAAGGGTGCTTTCTATTGAGCGAGTTAGCATGTGCTATGAAGCATATATGAAGCATACTATGAAGTAGGCTATGAAGTAGGTCATTGAGCGAATGACGCGTGTTGAACCACGTCGTATGAAGCATGTTTTGAAGCATGTTTTGAAGCGAGTAGGCTGGTGAGTAGGCGAACGAGTAGGTAGCTGAGTTGGTAGCTGAACATGTAGGGTGGCGAGTAGGTAGAATGACGAGTAGGGTGGTGAGTAGAGTGGTGAGTAGGTAGCTGAACATGTTGGTAATAAGAAAACTCTGCTCGGAAAGCCCCCTAAGATTCGGGTTATTAACCCGTCGGATTGACCGGGTTGAGCTCATGGTCTGACTTGACCCGGTCGGGTTGGGTTGAGGGGGGTCAACCCAACCCTAACTCGAAACCCGATTGTGAGATGAGGTAGAAAGAGAGACGCGTTGTTAAGGTGTATTGTGTGTGGACAGAAGCTGAGTGAAAGTACGCAGACCTGCTATCAAAGCTTTCACCCCAGAAACACTGTAGAGTCACTATCTTTGAGGCTTATATTAAAATAGGACAGCTACACTGAGTTACACTAGAGTAACGTGACGGGTGAAGTGGTCTGCTTTGACTTTGATTAGCGATGAAGCTGCATTGTCTGAGTGCTTTCTCTTCTTCTTGCACGCCAGCTTTACACACTGCTCCCCACAGTTCATCTCTCAGTCCGCAGTCCCTGCATGAGTCAAGAGCTCAAGCGCGCTAGACATTGGCGGGTACTTGTTGGATAGGGCATCGTCGGCGTCGTCTGGTGTTTTCCTTAAGCCCATCGTGTTCGTGAATTAATCCCCAAGAATCTTGAATGGCTTGCCTCATTCATCGCTACATCTTAACCAACAACTTGTCTGCTTCAGAGGCTTCCTCCGAGAAGGTGAATGCCGCGGGATGAAGCAGTCACTGGGATAAAGCAATCACAAAGGCTGAAGCATGTTTGCATGACGTGGCGTCGTCATTGGTTTTGGTCTCTATAAGCTTGTCTTGGCTTTTAGAGTCGTGGGCTCGTCTCCACATTCGACCATGTCATAACTGGCCACGGAAGAAGGGTTTGACAGAAATGCCATCCGTGCTGCTCGGAAGAATGCAGAGACCGGGAGTAGCACCTTACCCAATCCCTCGTAAGTCCTAACTCCCTTCCACCACCAACCCAATGCTTAAATCCTAGGTAGAGGCCTTTGAATCCTTGGCACCTCATCTTAGATAACCCGCGACGGTTCCATATGAACTGTCCTACCCCCTGTCTAATGGTTCCGCTGGGCCCACCGGTAGGTATGGGAACAGTGCCACGGCCATGACGTGCAACTGTCGCTGAGGTAGCAGCTGGGAGTCGGTACTCTTGTGTTACCACAGCCAGGATCAAGATCAGATGTGGGACGAGCTACGATGCTTGCAGAGTCAACACGAGCGGCTGAACGTGATTGTCCAGCATTTTACGGCATGACCGGTAACAGAGCCTGGTGCCTCGATGACTTGCGCCTGCACCTGAGACCTAATGCAGCACCGCGGTCACGAAGAGGAGCATCGTATGACTCGGTGATCGGGGTCCACTTCCACGGGTCAGCGTGTGATCGGAAAACCCCAATCTGTACACACCCAAGGATTGTCTGTTACGTTTCCAGGGCAGGGCTGACATGCAGGCGGGGGGCTATGATAGTGAATTGTGTTTCTGAATGCCGCTGTTGTTCGTGTAGATGGTGAAGAAACATTTGATCGTAAAAAATGCCACCAAAGAGGGACATTGTTGGTGTTCCCTTATGGAGAAGGTGGGGTAGCTGGGAAGAGCTAACCCAACGTAGATAAGCCAAGACCCTGAGGCAACTAAGGTGTTTAGCGAAGAACTTTGATCGGTCCGAGGCTTCCGCTTGAAACCCAGGCACGCCAGGCCCTTGTCTCCTTTGCAATCTCGACATTTACCCGCAAGTGATCCGTACCTTACTTCGCATCTCTCATTCTTGCGAAGTTTCACTCTTTCTTCTTCGTTGGGATGCCATCTCCTTTTCTCCTTGTAGCCAATCCAAGAGGAGTGCTGCTCAGGGGGAACAACGCAAACCACCTGAGCCTTTAGGGGTCACTCATCACTCTCCGCGTGCCTCGAGCTCGAGCCATGGGCTAGTCCACTTAGTTTGTATCGTCTAACCCGCTGAAGCGGAACATCCATCATCTCCAAATAATACGAGCAGGAAAAGGCGTAGCTATGAAACTTTGCGTACGCGCTCCTTGGCTGTCTTTTTCCTTTCTACTGCCGTGATTACCTCTTTCTCCTCCTCTCCTTCATGCCTCGCTCTGCTCTTTCGTTACTTTCATCTTCTCCAGTTGTCGAATTTTGTATAATCTAGTACTCCCTAATATTCCTCCAAATGCGTGTGACTGTGCTTGCTTTCGGCTTTGCGGCTATAGCCGTTGCCCAAAACTGTGGACCTCAATATGGGAACACAGTATGTGCTGCAGGAAACTGCTGTACGGGAACCCTTCCGCTTCTACTCCCTTCATCCCTTCCATCTCTCTCATCCATTTTTCTCCCCACCACCAAACCTTTGCTAAAACATTTTCTCCCCACCAGGCTCCCAACACGGCTGGTGTGACACCGACATCGCTCACTGCGATCCCGCAAACTGCCTGAAAGCCTTTTCCGGCCCCGGTTCCAGCTGTGCCTCGGGCACCAGTGTCTCCAAGACCACGTTGAAAACCACCTCCACCAAAAACTCCTCGACCTCTGCCTACATCTCTTCCATCCCAAACATCGATGTCTGCGGTAGCGCGTCCGGAGGCGTGAGCTGCCCCGGTGCGGGAACCAATGGGTATTTCTACCGGTGCTGTTCGAGCCACGGACATTGCGGCCCGAAAAACAACGTACTACTTGCCCTGTCCCCCATCCACCCCAAAAAAAGTTCAGCCTTGCTAACATCACACCCCCCACCCAGCTCCAAGACCAATCCCTCTACTGCGGCCCCGCCGCCGGCTGCCAACCGGGCTTCGGCGACTGCGCCACCAACCGCTCCCCTCCCCCCATGCCCACCGCCCCGGCCAAAACCGCACAGATGGCAGAAACCTGCGGACCGATCGTGAATGCGAAATGTGCGAGTGGACTGTGCTGCAGCGGGAGCAATTTCTGTGGGTCTGGGAGTGATTTCTGTGGGAGTGCGAATTGGTGCCAGCCGAAGTGGGGGAGCTGCTCTGGATGAAGGGGGTTTGCTTGGTTGGGAGATTTACTTGTAGGTTTTGGCGGGGGCTGAAAGTCTGCTTGTTTGGGGCATACTTCCTGGTTGGACGGAGGGAAAAGTTTTCTTGGTGGCGAGATTGAAAAGATGTAGCTTCTTTGCTATCTTCTACTTCTTCCGGGGGGGGGGTTTATGACTAAACCCAGAGCAAGCCCCATACCTCGATTGTGTATATACTCCTTCCCCTCACCCAAGCGCACACGTCCTCAACCTACCCACCCACCCCCCACCTCATCAACCCCACTCATTCCCCACCTACCTCATCCACTCCCAAAAACCACCCCTCCACGCCCTCTCCCCCTCTCCCCCTCTCCCCCCTCTTCACAACCCCCTCGCCTTACATAGCTATCTCCAGCCCCCCCCACCCCACCCTCGAAACCGAAAACGTAACACAAACACCTACCTACCTACCTACCCTACCTACCCTACCTACCTACCTAAACACAAACGTACTAAATCACCAACAACCCAACCCAATCCATACAATCCCCCTTACCTATTGTATTCCCCCCTCCCCCCCCCCCCCCAAAAACCACCGCAAAACCAACCAACCAACCCTCGCCCTATGTCCAAAAACCTTATCCGTCAAACCCGCCTTTTTACTTTAGTATATATATGTATATAAGTAGTAGTAGTAGTAGAAGATTTTTCCCATGAAGCCAAGTTTCAGTGCGAGATTGGTGGTTGGTGGTTGGGTGAGGGGGTTGTGTTGGGTGAGGGGAGGGGTTGAGTTTGTTGGAATACGAGGTCATATGGGGGCATATTGATATTTTGGGTGTTGTTGTTCGGAGGCTATCTAGGAGGTGGAAGGTGAAAACTCTACTAGCGGGCCCCAGCCCTACCAGCCCTATGAGGCGGAGGTTACCAACTCCCCTATTTCCAACAGAGTTGAGTTGCTGGAAAGGGGGGTTGGGGTGGGTGTTGAGGAGAGGGAAGCGTTTCTGTAATGATTTTTTGGATGCAGTTTTGTTTTCGTGTGGTTTGTAGGTGGGTTGGGGTGGGGAAAATGGGGTCTGTTCGTGCTGGTTCACGCTGCGTGAGTTCTGGTTTGGGAGGAGGTGGTGTTTTGATGGAAGGAATGTGCTGGAGGGGGTGGGGGAGGAGGTTGTGGTTTGGTAAGTAGGGGAGGTGGAAGGTATGTGGTGTTTGCTCTTGGGTGGCAAGGCTAGAACTGTATCTATCAGGAAACGCCTTTGCTTGCCGAGAAGGAGGTTTTTTCGCAGGTAAGGATAAGCGGAAGTAGAAGGAAAGAGGAAATAAAAATCATGGACAAGAAAAGAAAAACCACCACCCCTTTCCAGCTTCAACCCCCAATCAATGCCGCCCATCAAGACTAACCCTCTTCCGATCCAACCGCCGATTCACCGCTCCCAACACGGTCTTCAGCACCACATCCGCACTCAACCCCTTCCCACTCTCCCCTTTCCATGGCACCGTATCCACAATATCCCTCCCAGCGCCCATCTCCGCCAATCCATCGTCCAACTCCCGCAACGCTTCCGCCGCACCCCGTTCCTCCCCAACCTGGAAGAACTGAATGCCAATCTGCCACGCGGGCGCATCCCAGCGGTCGAGCTTCTTGGCCGCGGCGATGATGACGCTCTCAACGTCGTCGGACGCGACGCCGTCGGTGATGACGATCAGGTTGAGGGGCTTGACGTTGTCGGCGCCTTTGCGCTCGAGGGCGGCGAGGTAGGGTTTCAGGATGGCGTTGAGGCGGGAGCCGGTCGGGGTGCCGCCACGGGGGCGGACGGAGTGGAAGATGGCGTCGACGTCGGCGGCGCGGGTGATGTTTCTGTACTCGCTGCTGTCTTTTTCGTTGAGGAAGTAGACGTCGATGCCGTCGGCGTCGTGGGCGGTGCAGATGGGCGTGATGGCTTTGAGCGCTTGCGCGGTTTCTTTCCAGGAGCGGCCGGCCATGGAGCCCGAGTCATCGATTAGGAAAACGGTGTCGAAGGTGGAGAGGAAGGCGTAGGGGTTGTCGGCTGTGGTGGACATGGCGCCGGTTATGGGGGTGTCGTCCGCGGGCGGTGAGTATGAGGGAGGAGGTTCTGCTGGAGTGGTGGAAAAGGGGTTGGTTGGCACGGTGGGGCGGCGGGTTGAGGGTGAGGGGTTGGTAAAGGCGGGAAGTGGATTTGGTTTTGGGTTGAACATTTTTGCCGATGTCGAGTTGGAGGTGATGGTTGAGTTTCTTTGATTTTTGCTTCTCTTGAAGAAACTCGACATGCGTTCGAGACCCATCTTGTTGTTTGAGGGAGGAGAAATGATGTTGGGGGAGACAGGAGAAAGAGGCGAAGCCGAACATCGTGATGTTTGTGTTGTTAAAAGAGACATGATTGTTTGATGAATGTAATGCGGAAAGTGAATCCGAGTACGGTATGAAGAACAAAGAAAGTCTGGTAACTTGCTCTAGTTGCTTGGCTTGGAATCTCGCTTTAGCTTGAGGGACTTGAGTCTTGCTTGTGATACCGGATAACCCTCCCTTGCCAGCACCCTTTATATCTACATTTTGCCATTGTCATTGATCTCGCCATCGTGATGCCAGAACGGCAAAGAGATCACTGCCTGTTTGCATTGTGCCTTGACAACAGCCTGTAACACTTCGGGAATGCAAACGGCAAACAGTACGAGTTCTATCAGAAGGAAGATGTTCCATATCGTATGGCTGAAGTTGGTGCTCTGTGGGTGTTAGCTTCACAGCCTTGCCGCTTGCCTTCGCGCAGTTCAAGCCGCAGCAGCCCTACGTTATATTGTAATAACTAGCGCGGTGAAAGTTCGAGGCAGTGAGGAGTCACGTGACAGTGGACAACCAATCATATCAACGGGATCGGATCAGCCTTATCGATCAGCGGATTCTTCAGCCCTACGTTGTGGCCGTGCATAAGGCCGGCTTAGCCCGCTTAGTGTGGATTGTGAATTTTAATGTATTTCCCAAGTAGGCATTGCTGGAGGGCAAAGACTTGGTTGTACGGTAGTCACGCAATGCAATACCGACTGATCCGCACAGAAACGTGGACAACCTCAATCCCTCTCACGCAGTGTTCCGTATGCATTACTCACTCCGACACTGAGAGGCTGTGTTGAGGCCGCCTTCGGTCATGTCGGTAAGTGAAACCAGCTCACAAGAGATAATGTCTGAGGTTTTAGGCGCATGCACAAAGCTTCTGGTTTCTGTACCTCTCCACGCTCGAGCACTGCCAAACCCCCCAACTGCCATCACCATTCCACTTCATCTCACATGAAATTCGATTACTGGGGGCCAGGCGTCCAGTCTCTCCTCTCAGCCGTGTACATCGCCTTGAAGGATAAATGATCTCGGCAACTCTCACTCGGCGGCCTAAGCCTCGGTGTGATAGGACTCCACATCCCTCTTGTTGGGCATTCCAACCAGCTGTCCTTACCATCCTTCCAACAATGAAGGCAAAGGCCAGCCTGAGACAATGGTTTGATGGATTCCAACGCCGGATAGAACCTGCTGCGGAGTCCGCAGTGCGTGTGATTCTTATCGATCTGGTAAGCGGGGCATTCTCTGAGCGCGTGCAGGAGATCGATCATATTTGCTGGATAGGTCAAGTTGTCTGTAGGCTCAGCGAATGTGCTTTGAAGGTGCAGCAGGCCTTTCCGTGTGAAAAAGCGAACCATTTCGCCTAGCTGGAAGGAATCACATTGCGGAGAGGAATCGTAACCTAATTTGCATTGCGGCTGCTTCGAGGCGTAGAGGTTGATGAAGTGACTCTGTAGAGAACTTATAGTCTCGAGCACGTAGTGTCGTCGAGCTAAGAGTTCTTCTGTCGGTCTAATTAGTCACTGTCATATACCTGGAGTGTGCATACCGCGGATAGAGACTCTCTCCCTTGACACTAGCTCCTAGTGCTAATTGGAAAACAACAACGCAGCGGGCAGTCCAATGGCCTTTGTCACAACAGGAGTGTCACACAGGCCAGAAAGACGGACCGCAAATGCACATAGCCAATGTCAGAAACGGGAGGACAGCAGGAGAAAGAAAGATAAAGTAGCTTTGCGGCAATGTCCAGCCTTGACCTTACCTTCTAAATTATTAGGGAAGTTCCACCACAAACCTTCCTCCTCTTTGGCTTCCTCGCCTTGTGCTGTCCACTTCGCAGAGCCTTGAACTATCAGGCTAGCACTGTATTGACGGACCCAATCTGGGAACCGCAGTATCAATCCAATAAGAAGTTGTTGACGTAGTCGAACCTCAGTCATCAAGCTGGACCCTTTCTGCGCAACCATTTTGCTTTTCCAATTTCGTTGAATGACATAACGGGCTATGGGCGTGGCGGCATCGAATCTATCTGCAATGATCGCCAAAAGGGCAACAAAAGATGGTCGAGGACTGGGCCAAGAAGTCTCTTCATCGTGTAATATATGGAAGAACAGCGTTACAGCCGATTCCGTAGAGACACCTCTAGGTACCTGGCCAATATCTGGTATATATATCACGGGTAACTCCAAAAATGCTATCGCTTCTGTTTTTCCATGCTGTCTTCGGATGGCTTTCAATCTTCTGTCCACCGCAATTCCTTCACTGAATTTTAAGGGATCCAGTAGGACCTGGAAATAGGTTGATGCTCTACGTAATGCAGTTGTTGAGACTCGATACAAAGAAAGTGTGCCCGCTCCGTCGTCTCTGAACCTGAGAAGTAGGTCTCCACTTGGGTCAATGTCGATAGGAACTTCTGTGTGATCTGGCGAAGGCCTATCGCTGAAGTCGTTCATCGCAGTGTAGTATGTTTGCGACTCCAGGTATAAAGGTCTTCTCCCCAGTCTTTTCTGGTAGATCCGGGTGTGGGTATCTGCTGGTGATCGGACGCTAGCAGTGGGTTTTGTTGGACTATGCTCACTGGATAGGAACTTTTGCAATACCAAAATGCCTTTTACAGCGAAATCCTTGTAGGTAAGAGAGGTTTCTACCCAGCGGTTTAGTAGAGCTATATGATAACCCGAGGGCTAGCCATAGAAATGAAGTATATTGAGCACTCAGCCAGATGATTTGATGATAGCTGAGCGGTTTAAGTCTCTCAAGGATACGGCCACGCCATAATCATACGAAGAAATAGGTATGAGGACTTGATGTCGCTTCAGATTTTGGATAAGGATGATGGACATGAAAGATGTGCTGGTCGCCTCCGCTAGGCACTATAAAATGCTTAGTCATGAATGGTCACGAATAAGGTAAGGTATTTGTTAGTAGTCTTAAGGTAGTGGAGTGGATTGGAGATTTGGTATTAAGTCACTTGACGACGCTCTGATAATAATAATAATGGTATGTCTGGTGGTTTTGACAGCTTCTACTTGCGCCGAACCTTGAGCCAATCAGCGTTGCCGCAAAGGCTGCTTGATGACCACCCCTCGAAACGAAACACAGCCCGTCTCTCACCCATCATTGAAACTCCATGATATCCAGACTTTTTAGGTGCCACTCTGCTACGAGTCTTTCGACAGCATCGCCATTGGCTCGTGAGCAAGCGAAAGGGTATCTCCTACATCTATGAGCCTCTTCGGACTTTCTCGTATCGCAAACGCCTTACGCCTCGATGCCGAGCCAGCACTTTTCAAGAACTGCTGTCTAGACAGTGCCTCGAAAGAAGAGCGCAAGGCTCTCTCAGCGTGCCGCAAATTGCACTTGTGCCAAGATTCTTCCTTCTTCAGCTTCCTTATCTGTGTATGCGATAGAACTTCCTCTGCTCTGGTTTTCGATCTGGTTCGTTTCCTCCGCTGCTTTTGACTTCATCAACGGCCAATGGCCTTTCCTTTCGTTGTATCGCATCGCAAGGAAGCCAAGGATAACTACGAGCCAGTAGAGGTCGTATGAGAGGACGGAGCCGTAGGTTGCAGAGTTCTGCCAGCCAAGGATGCCGTTGAAGATACCCCAACCACCACCGCCATTGAGCTTTGGGTTGCAGCACTGGATTTTTGATCAGTCCTCTATACACTGTGTGGGAAGCGAGTTCGATATTTACGTTAACATGCCAAACGCTCTTCCGGATATCGTAAGATCCCGGTCCTGACCCGCTTTCCGAAGAGTCGGCACCAATGACTTTATTCCACTGCCACAACATCAGCGTAAGATTTGCTGTGCGACTGGAGGGAATTACGTGATCCACCTCAAAAAGCCAGACCGCCTTGGAAAATAGGCCGGCCGCAACGAGATATAAGAAACAGGTTGAGACGATCAAGAATGTTTGTAACGAGGCAGCATTCCCTCCTCTGTCCCCGCCATCAGTTCTTTGGCCACTACAACAGCCGGTCACGGCATTACTCACTTGTAGATGAAAAACCCGATCAAGCAGCCGCATAAAAGGCCAGTGACCACGGGAAGTGGAAAGGCAGTGGCTGGGAGGCTCAGGCTTATGCCTCCGATAAAGACAACAGCCTCAAGACCTTCGCGTACGACGGTAATGAACGGCAAGGTGAAAATGGCATACTTCTCACCCCATAACTTGAAGCGGCTCCAGCACCCTCCTCTGGTGCGGTTCTTGGATTCCATGGCTTTTGCCAGCTTGACACGCCATTTATCCTGGAGTTTGGATACGCGGAGGATCGCTGCACCCATCCAGCTGATGATGAGTGATGCGAAGAGTCCGAATGCACCTTCCCAAAGGTTTTCGGTGCCTGCCCAACGGTCTTTACCCATGCTATAGAATATTCCAATGAAGGCAGCACCGACGACAATGCAAAAAGACAATCCTAGGCCTGTACCCCACCATATCTGGAAAGATTATGCCGAATTAGGATACCGGTAAAGAACGTTATCTCAGGATGGCGCTTACCTGGCGTACGAGCTTCTTGTAATTTGCAGCATCAAGATCTCTTCCAAGGGTTTGCTTCAGAAAAGACAGCAGGACAGACACGATGATGCTGGTCTCGATTGCTTCTCGGAAACAGATGAAGAATACTATTCATAGTGCCTGATATCAGTTCCAATCATTTTCGATCTCGACAGGATCTCGACGTACTTGGGACGGCAAAAACATTGACCATTGTTACAGCAGCGACCTCTCTCAGGCTCGAGTGGAACTCTTCGAACAAGTGGTAAAGTGCTTTCTACAGCAAAGGCAGTGCTTTACTTCGTCTTTCGAATAATGGTCGGGTGGTAACGGGTGCACAAGATTTTATCAGATCAGATTGATAAGGGCAGAGTCTTCATTTATCAGATCTTTCAAACTTAGCGCCCGAACAATCTCGTCACACCGCACAAAATCACGCAGTGTTGGATATTTTTAGTTCTAGCTTTCACCGAGAAGGTTGAATATTGCTGACAGTGATGAGCAGGCCGTCGGAAGCTGTATTGGAATTGGAGTGAACAGAACAAGTGGTCGGTCCGATGTCGGTGAGCAAATACAATCACAATTTAATCACGACGCAGCGCAGGTGAACCGAATGTGCGGCTCTAGACTTGCTTTTGGCCGCTACCCTTACCTTACCTTACTCAAGACATCCCGCACTTGGCCACTTTGCGTTAGCGCTCTCTTTATTGGTTCACTCAACTTCCGAAGTGTTTGTGTGCTTGTGAAGAAGAATAACCATATCGGTGATCGTGTCTGCATCGAGGTTCTATACCCTTACAACCGATCCTTGCACTCACTCCATACAAGTATCGACCGTTCTTGGGGGATCAAAAACTCTCCAGCTCCTGCCGGCAATCTCCTACTTCGTCTGGTTCATCGCCTCCACATTTCAAGCATCTCGTCATCAAAGCACTTCGCCAAGACTTAACGCTCCTCGGCTAGTCAAGCACCGAAATCTTATCAGATTATCTGACAACAAGGAATTGATAATCTCCCCACCGTTACATCTGGGTACTTTAGCACACGGCGCCTGAGACATTGATATTCCATACACTAGGTCCGGAATAGTCAATTCTCCTTGTTCATTCAATCTCCTTTGAGCCCGAATCCTGGTCTGCAGGGATTTCGCCAAACGCACTGGTGACGTTGGGGGCCCGCTCGGACGCAGCTGAAAGTAAAGACCACGGATCTGATTAGACAAGCCATCTTATCAGATTTGCAAGCTACGCTCATTGGTTGCACCATCGAGATTGGCTCTCGGTTTGATACAAAGCACTCGTGTCAAGGCTTTCCTACCACGGGGCTTCATGCCCTGCCAATATCTGTCTTCCACCCAGTTGCAATCTGGAATCATCGAGCCCGCTATTGCTCATATCCATATTCCAGGCAAAGCTCAGGAAGGAGAATGCCCCTTTCCTCTATCAAGTCGATGATATGTGCCTCGCTACTGGCCCTCGGTTACGTTGCCCACGCTGCAACTGTCACTTATGATTTCAACATTACCTGGGTTACGGCCAATCCTGATGGCGCGTACAATCGCCCGGTTATTGGCATCAACGGGCAATGGCCAATACCAGTCATGACAGCCACCGTCGGCGACCGTGTAATAGTCAACGCTGTCAACCAGCTAGGAAATCAGACCACAAGTCTGCATTTTCATGGCCTCTACATGAATGGAACGACGCAAATGGATGGTCCTGTTGGTGTCAGCCAATGCGGCATCCCTCCTGGAGGGGCATTCAAATACGATTTCCACGTAAGTCATGTCCCTACGTTGATCATCAAGGAGTCGTGATACTAACAGCGTCCAGATCGATCAACCGGGGACTTATTGGTATCATTCTCACGAGGCCGGCCAATATCCAGATGGCCTACGTGGAGCCTTCATTATCAATGATCCAAAGTCTCCGTACAAGGGACAGTACGAAGAAGAGATGGTTCTTACTCTCTCTGATTGGTACCACGAACAGACACCAAGTCTGCTCAAGCACTTCAATAGCGTGACCAATCCCACCGGCGCTGAGCCAATTCCAAAAGCTGCCCTCATGAACGATACTCAGAATCTCACAGTGTCTGTCCTACCTGGGAAGACATACATGTTCCGCATAGCCAACATTGCCGCCTTTGCAGGCCAATACCTCTGGTTTGAAGGCCATACCATGCGAATCGTCGAGATCGACGGCATTTACACTGAAGCTGCTGAAGCAGACATGATCTATCTGACCGCTGGGCAACGTGCTAGTGTGCTTGTTACTGCGAAGAACGACACATCGTCGAACTTTGCCTTTGTCGGAAGCATGGACGAAGTGGGTAAAGCGCAGCAGCTGATCTACATCATACTGACATGACCCAGACATTATTTGACAAAGTGCCAAAAGGACTGAATTCCAATGTTACTGGATGGCTGGTCTATGATAGTGCAAAGACTCTACCGAATCCTACCATCTTAGATACCTTCTCCCCATTCGACGACTTCAAATTAGTGCCCAAAGATGGCCAAACCCTAATGGACAAAGTAGACTTCTCCTTCAACCTCGACGTAACCATGAAGAACCTCGCAGACGGAGTCAACTACGCCTTTTTCAACGACCATACCTACACCCGCCCTAAAGTCCCTACCCTCTACACCGCGCTAACCAGCGGCGCCCTCGCCACCAACGCCTCCATCTACGGCACCAACACGAATGCCTTCGTCCTCAGAAAGAACGACGTCGTCGAAATCATCCTCAACAACAACGACAAAGGCCGCCACCCCTTCCATCTCCACGGCCACGCCTTCCAAGCTATCGCACGCTCAGAGCAGAATGCCGGAAATTGGGCCGGCAACGAGACATTCCCAAGTGTCCCCATGAAAAGAGATACCTTCATGGCCCCGCCAAACGGCAACATCGTCCTGAGGTTTCGAGCAGACAACCCCGGCGTCTGGCTCTTCCACTGCCACATCGAATGGCACATCGCCTCCGGCCTCGTCGCCACCATGATCGAAGCCCCCACAGACCTCCGATCCACCCTCTCCATCCCCTCCGACCACCTCGAAGCTTGCACCTCCCAAAACATCCCCACCGCTGGCAACGCCGCCGGGAACACACGTGATTTGCTCGACCTCACAGGCGAAGATCTGCCGCCCGGTCCTCTACCAGTGGGTTTCACGGCCCGCGGTATCGTGGCGTTTGTGTTCAGTGTGATTAGCGCGCTGGTGGGCATGGCGGTAATTGCGTGGTATGGGTCCCTGGAGATTGGGAAGACAGAGCCGAAGCCGGAGACGGTGGAGGAGTTTGAGATGATGGCGCCGCCCACGCCTTCGGTTCCGGTGCCGGCGGTAGTAGCGCATCAGTGATGGGGTTGTGCAAGAGGGTGAAGCGTGAGGAGGTGATGGGCATATGGCGTGTACTGGTTGAGAACAGCGGTAGGGTGCTGTGGTTCAAAAGCGGTGGAAAAGCGAGCACGTACGGAAGAAGCTTGTGCGTCAAGTAACAAACCTGGCTATTCTTGAGACAAAAGCATTGGCTAGACGGGGTCGGGAGCGTACATAGATAGGGGTCCCGTTAATACCAAAAATCGGTTGCTCCTACTTCTTTTCATTGCCTATCCTACCATCCTCCATTCATCATTCTCCAAACCTCCCTTCACCTCCTCCCATCCAACCACCTCACCATCTCCTTTATTCCCTCCCTCAACCAACCCCCCCCCCTCTCCCATTTCCCATTTCCCATTTCCCATTTCCCATTTCCCATTTCCCATTTCCCCTCCCATCCAACCCATCCAACCACCACCCCCATCCCATCCCACCTCCTCCTTCCATCCAACCACCAACCCCCCCCCCCCTTCACCTTCTCAGCATAAACCAACTCTATCCCAACTGACTGCCCGCCCCTTATCCCATCCCATCCCATCCCACACCCCTCCCTCCCTCCCATCCCACAGACTGGCAGCCTCGCTCCTGCGCAGGCGGGAAAAGAAACGCTTATACGGTATGGTGGTTTAGCTGTGAAGTGGAAATTGCAGGTTGGGGGAGGGGGGGGGGGGGGGGGGGGGGGGGGTGGGGGGGGGGGGGGGGGGGTGTGTGGGGGGGGGGGGGGGGGGGGGGGGGTGGGGGGGGGGGGGGGGGGGGGGGGGGGGGGGGGGGGGGGGGGTGG
>JAABUO010003422.1_pt1 | contig 18906 bp, 18 predicted proteins | sample 5559291 | NCBI WGS metagenome assembly JAABUO01 (sample SAMN10711878, study PRJNA513372) | rock metagenome | isolation source: Antarctica rocks | place: Antarctica: Victoria Land, Finger Mt sud | reverse complement strand
CAGTACTGGGTGGACCGCTTCCTGGCGCAGCACGCGGCCGTGTTCTACTACTGGACCGTCGTCGGCTTCTTCGCCATCTCGCCCTCCAACGCGTACACGTTCTCCGAGCTCGTGGAGGCGCGCGCCCCGGCGCCGCGGCGGGTCAGCAGCCGCGGCCGTCCGCAGCAGAGCTCAGTGGATTGAAGGCTGTGTAGTGGCTGCAGGCTGTGTTGCTCTGGCGCGAGAACTCGCTCCTGGTGGCAGTGTCACCAAGCTTCCTCAGCTCGCCTGGGCCGCCCTTCTTGTGCGTGATTGAGCAGGTGCCATGTAGAGATCATTATTGCCGTGGTGCGGTGCATGCCTGCAGCGGGCTGCTTCCAAGAAACACGGCGGCGGCAGAAGTGCAGCCGGTCTTCTGTTCACATGAAAGTGTGTGGCGGAGGCCGGCATGACGCGGGCGCCGCGCGCGCGCGCAGGGCCATGCGACGGACACGTACGACGAGTTCGTCGCGCAGAACACGGAGAAGCTGCGTGCGCTGCCGCCGCCGCGCGTGGCGCTGGAGTACTATATGAGCGGCGACCTGTACCTCTTTGACGAGCTGCAGACCACGGGCACCGACCCGCGCCGCCGGCCGACCTGCGAGTGCGCCTACGCTTCCCTGGCAGCCTGCGCTTGCCCGTCTGCTCCTGGCAGCTGCTGTACATTCTTTGCTGCCTGCTCAGTCAGTTGCCCACGACAACTGTTTCAGAGGCAGTGTTCGTCTTGGCGTCACTGCCCGCTGGCCCTCCTGCTGGCATTGCTTGCCCCGGCTCTGCCCGTGTCCAGACGGCCTGCTGCGCGCCGAGGCTCGATCTCTGTTCCCCCTGTATGCCAGGGTGATCCGTCTGCCTGGGCGCGCGCAGCAACCTGTTTGATGTCTTCCGCAACATCGCGGACGACGAGCGCGAGCACGTCAAGACCATGACCGCCTGCCGCGACTACTCCATCGTGGACGACCTCGCGCGCAAGAAGCTGACCAGCAAGGAGCCGACGCTGCCGCCCGGCGCCGGCGTCGCCTCCAGCTCGACGCCCAACCTGGTCATGGACAAGGCCCCGTCCAACGGCAAGTAGGCGCGGCCGGGTCGCTCGTGCCAGGCGCAACAGTCCGCAGCAGCTCTGTGAGCGCCGCAGCGACGGCACGGTGTGACGGCCGCTAATACTGGAGTGTCGTGGCTGCCCAGCCATGAGTTGGGCTGCTGCACACAGGCTCTTATTGATGGTAGCCTTCCTGCTCTCCATCGGAGCCAAGCGGGCTCTTTGTGCCAGTGAAGGTGATGCAATCACCTTCACTCTCACCGCATGCAGCTTTATCTTGCGGCATTAAAGAGTGTGGCAGCTGCCTGCGAGCCATGTGCCGCAGGTTGCGATGAGGATCTAACAGCATGCATGGTTGCTGGCATTTGCCCGCCTCCAAACTAGGCTAGGAATGAAAGGGCAGGCAGGCCTTTGTATTGTTCAATAAGCGCCAGCCCAGCGATAGCAGGTGTGGTTTGTGTTTTGTTGTGTTCTGTGTTGCTGTGGCATGCCATGGAAACCTCAACCAGCAAGCCCATGCGTGAGGGTGTGGACTTGTGTCCCTGGAGTACACTTGGCCGCTCATGTATCATTCAGCGCATTCCAAAGTCTGCAGGTGCATTTGTTGTGCATCTGCGTGGGCGCTGTTGGCGCTCCCTGTACCTGTCCAGTGCAGGACACAAGACCGAGAAAGGGGTGCCGTCAGAGCATGTTCTTAATGTTGCTGTTCCCAGATGATGCTGGGAGCGCTTCCGTTTGTGCTGCTTTAGCCAGTGTGCTTTTGACTGCATGCGAGCGACAGCAAGGTCAGGCGCCCATGGCTGTCTGAAAAGGGTCATGCGTACCAGAGCCTGGAAAGGGCAATGCAAACTTCAAGTGCGCGTTTGATGCTCGCTCCCTATCCAAGCCGACAGCTACTGCTTGTGCCCATGCGCCCCCTCGTGAACCCGCGCACAAATTGCAGGGTGCGGCGCAGACAGTGTACTGCATACAGCTCCATAAATGTCCATAAATCAGTGCTACATGCTCGTCAATACACTCGTAGCAGACACAACAGACCTTATACTTGCGACAACAGGCACGTGCGTACATGCGTTAATAAGAAGTAGAGCATGTGCTCTCCATGCAGCCGGCAAAAGCAGATCTAAATCAATAAAAGAGCCAATACTGTCATCCAGTTGCTCCAGCACTTTAACAGAGTGGCACATGAAGGCCTATCTGAATGGTTGGTGAGCAACTCTAATCCAGACGCCTATGGAACCAACCGCGGTGACGCCCAAGCACCGCGTGGTTCGCGAGCTCGACGTGTATTTCACGGGACTCTCCGGCTCTCAGGTGTGCACCTCACTCGGGCTTGCGCTGCTGGCACGGCTCTTCTATTCTGAGCATCGTTAGCACGCAGGTGCTGATTGAGCAGTTCCCCGTGCGGCCGCCGTGGCGGCCCTATGTCCCCGACCACGACTACAAACAAGTGCGGACCACTTCCTTACAGCAGCGGTCAGCGCTTACAGTATGTTTGTCTACTGGGAAGATGGGAACCAGTGTGCAGAGTGCAATATATATACACAACCACAGAGCTGCTGGTCCTTGCTGGGTGCACTGCGCAGGTCCTGTACAAGCCGAGGGCGGTGAAGATGCAGAAAGAGGCGGCACTGGAGGGGGGCCCGGGCGGCCGCAACTACAACCCCGAGGCGCTGGAGGCGAGCAAGCTGCGCTCGCTCAAGCTGGACGGCACGCGGGTCGCGCTGCGCGCCGACTTCTGCCTCATGGCCTTGCGGTGAACACGCGTGCACCTCGCCCGCTTGCTGGGAGGCTGCTGTGAGACTTCGCCTGGCAATCCACTTGCCAGCGCAAGGGCCTTAGTCCTGCCTGCATGTCCCTCTTCACGAGCAACACGCCTGTGCCCCCGAATTGAGGCCAAGGCCGCCGCGCGCAGCGCGACTGCAGCTGATGCAGCTGTGTCGCGGGGCCAGCGGGGACCGCGTGTTCCTCGCGCCGGTGGCGGAGCTGCTGCAGCTGCGGCCCAGCCTGGAGCACCTGGACGCGGCGCGCCCGCAGCCGCACGCGCCCGAGCCCGTCAAGGAGGAGGAGAAGCCGGCGCTAACGGCCGTGTCGGTGCGGCCACGCTTGCCAGCCGTGCAGGCGGCAGGGTGCCTGGCAGCCGCGGGTGCCTGGCCGCCATGGGCGGCATGCGGCGCGCGCAGGTGCACGTGCAGCGCCGGGAGACGGACCGCCAGCGCGAGCAGCGGACGAGCAGCTATGCGTACCTCGCCGCGCGCGAGCGCGAGGAGCCCTGGAAGCCGCTGCAGGCGCGCCGTGGCAGGCTGCGACCCCTGGAGACCTTGCATGCGCAGGCGCTGCGAATGCCTCTGACCATACGCATTTGCACAAATGCGTACTTGCTGCACGGCTGCCTGAGACCTGCGCGGCGTGCGCTCTCCCTCACCAGCTCCCAAGGACGAGACCTGATGCTGTGCTGCTGGCACGTTGGGCGGATGCCTGTCATGCGGGCGTGCACTCGCACTGCATGTTCGCGCGTCAGGGAGTGTTTCGAAAACGCCGCACGGCTGCAAGCCTGGTTGTGCGGCGGCCCGCGCAGGTCTTCCGGCCTGGCTCCGCAGAGTGCAGGACAGCGCTGCAGGTGCTGCAGGACGCCCAGCATGCGGGCGGGCAGCAGTTTGATCTGCCGCGGACAGAGTACAAGGGCGTGTTTGCACGTGGGGAGGGCGGTGCGAACCCATATTATATAAAGTGTGGGGTTTGTGGGTAATTGGCCACCGGTTCAAGCTTCTCTCGCTGCCATGTGCTGCTCCCTGCTGCCAGCCATATGAGCACAGAAGCGCGGTGTCGCGCATGGAGGCAGACACTAGCGGTGCCATGTGAATGGCCGTGAGAGCTGCAGAGAGATAGGCAGCGGTCGCGAGCGCCACTGTGATTGCCAGAGAGGCCAAGTCGCAGCGCCATGTATGATGTCCAGCAAGGCTCACCAACTAGCTCGAGCCGCATGTACGCGAGCACATGCAGCTCACGCAGGGCTTGCTGCAACCCCGGAGCTGGCGCGCTCTACGTCACACCTGTGTTCGCGCGCAGTCGTGAACGACCGCGGCGGGGCCAGCGCCGGCGCGCCGCCGGCGGCAACGCCGGGCAGCGCAGCGAACGGCGCGGCGAGCGTGGCGCCGCCGGGGCTGCGGCAGCAGCCCGCGGGCGCGGGCGCGGCCGCGCTGGATGCGAGCATGCAGGCGGCGCTCGCGCGTGAGCTGCAGGAGCTGCTGAACCTGCACTCCGTGGTTTCCATAGACGACCTGCGGTGAGTCGCCGCGGCCGCTCTGCACTGCGGGCGCGGCACATGCAGGCCGCTGTGCACGCAACCGCTTTGTAATCAGGACTGTTGAGCAAGGCTCTGGAACTGGGATCCATGACGGGGCATGGGACCTGCGAGTCTGTTGCCGGCGCAGGACGATGGCCAGCACCTGCGGCCCTGACATGCACGCTTGCCGCGCCACGCGAGCGGCCACCGGCTTCTACAGCCGGCGCCGGCGCGCAGGAAGCACCTGCACGGCAAGGCCGCGGCGGCGCCCGCCGGCGGCGCGGGCGCGCGGCTGGCCGCCGCAAGCCACGCGACGCTGCATCCTGCGCTGCTGGCCACAGGCCTCGTGGAGGCTGTCCGGCGCGTGTACGTGCTCCGCGCGACGGGCCACCCCGTCGCCGACCGCCTGCGCACCGTCGTGCTAGAGCTGCTGAAGGCGCGACGCGGGGGGGCCTTGCCGGGTGTGCTCTGCAGCTCCGAGGACACTGGGTGGGGTGTGTTCAGATTGCAGGAATGCTGTTTTTGTGGCGAGCAGCGTGCGCGGCCCATGTGCTGTTGATTTGTGTGTGCCAAGCATGCAGAGAACGATGACTGTGCGGCCACATGCTGAGGCCGCGTGCACTCAAGTAGAGCGTGGGCCGAAGCAGGCAAAAGCCACACTGCAGTGGCAGAACGCTCAGACAGCACTTTGTGCTCACACAGTGGTACTGACTACTGCTGCGGCGGCCCCCTCCGCCATGCATGACCAGTCACATGCCTGCCTCCGTACGTGAACTGCAGCGCATAGCCGTCTGTGAGCCGGTGTCATGCGCACGCAGCTGGCTTGCTCTTGACAGGGCGCGCCCGCTGGGTGCGCTAGGGCATGGAGAGCGTGAAGCTGGCAGACGTGGCCCGCGCAGCCGCGCCCCGCGCAGCCGCGCGCGTGGGCATTGACCCTAACCCTGCCCTACTGCCGGGCGCGCCAGGGCAAGGAGAGCGTGAAGAAGGCGGATGTGGCTGGCGCGGCCACGCGCGCAGACGTGCCGTTCTCGGACGCCGTCTACACGCGCGTCATCAAGGAGCTGTGCGACTCGCGCGGCAGCGCCTGGCACCTCAAGACGGGCGCGTGAGGGCGCCCGCGGCAAATTGGCAGTGCAGTCCATGCCATGAGGGTGCGCCAGTACACGGCGGGCGTGTGCTATGAGGCCGCTGACCATGGAGCGGATGTGCGTCCGCCCTGCCCGGGCTTGCCAGTGTCCCATGTGTACGGGGTCATGCGAAGTGCTATGGGACCTTATCCTGTGGCACTTGTAACGCTTCCGATGTGTCCCACCCTGAGCGGCGCATGAGTCTATTGCCTGCGTTGGAAATGCTGTAGTCTGTGTTACGGCATGCAGGCCTGGTTTCAGCCTGCTTGCTCTCTGCATGTCGGGCTGGGTGGGAAGCGTTGTTCTTTGGATGTTACGCAGGTCTGAAACCCGTCCCGCATCTGTAGGGCTGCTCTCTGCGGGTGGCAGAGCTTGCGAGGGGGCATGGAACGCTTCCACACAAGCGCTTGTAAGGTTTCTAAGCACAATGTTTATGGCCGATTTCCTCAAGCTATTCAACACAACAAGTCCGTGAAATGCACAACGTTCCAAAGGCAATGCGCTGTGGATACGATCCAGACATTACATCTTTACACACGAAGGGTGTGCAGTACTTGACCACACGCTGCTCGTACGCAAGAGCTTTACTGACTGCAGCGCACGTCATACACGCAGTCTCAGTGCGCCAACAATGTGCATCGGGCTGTAACGCACCGTATGTGCACAGTCCGCCTACCGCCAGCTGCTCAGAGGCCAGCGGAGTCAGCGAGCGATGGCGGCTATGAGAGCGCACGCCTCATAGCCGCTTGACCGCTTTAGTTTCCTTACAACTGTTGCACCCTACCCTGCGTCTCAAGTGCTGAGTCGAGCTTGATGCGAGCAGGCGTCCAGTTTGAGGTGTGATACAGGTTTGTAACGGCTTGGTGTGGCTGCCAAGATAAATAGCTTGCCACAGAGCGTACGTCTTCAGACCGCGCGTCAAAAGTCACAACTGCAGGAGCAAGCACAGGCTTGTGTGGAAGTGTGCGCTCGGTCGATACAGCACAGCGTGAACCTGCACAGCAAGCGGTCACAGTCTGCGGGAGTGCGCTCCCAGCGCCCGCATCCGCGTCCGGCACGGCCAGCCCAGCCGTGCCAGGCTCGCCTGGCTGCTGCACGGCAGGCGATGGCGCCGGCCCGCACGCGCGCGACACAGCTTCTGCCGAAGTCCTTGGGACCCCTCTGCGCCCTCAGCGGCGCGTGCAGACGCCGGTGATGGCGCCAGGGCGCCGCGGAGGGCCTGGCAGGCCCCCAGGGCCTCTGCGGCGGGCAGCGGCGACGCCCGAGCGAGTGGCGTGGTTGGCCGTGGCGCTGCTCCTGGCGCTCACGCCGCCGTGGCCCGCCGTGCGCGCGGCGCCCTGCGAGGTGTTGCATGCACTGGCGCCGGACGGGTCACTGCTCCGAGGCAGCCTGGAGCCGGGCTGCACAGTCGCATTCCTCGTCGTGCCCGGCCCGGGCGCCTGCGCGTCCGGCAGCTGGCTGTCGGTGGAGGCCTGGGACCTGGAGGTGCTGGGAGCGGGCGGGCCGGCCTGGAGGACGGGCGGCGGCGGCGGCGGCGGCGCGCAGGCGCCCGCGGCCGACCCGCTGCTCGGCCTGGCGCGCGGCGTGCAGCCGCGCGCCAGCTTTGTGCCGCCCAGCTCGTGGAGCCTGACGCCCGCGGCGGCCGCCTTCGACCGCGCCGGGTACCAGCTGGCGCGGCCGTACATGCAGGCGCGCGCCCGCCCGCCGCGCCCCCGGGGCGCGCCGCCGCTGGAGCGCGGCCGCCGCCGCAGTGTGTGGGGCGCCTTGCTTGCTCGCGCTGGCAATGCGGGTCAGCGCCGGGGCCGCGGCGCTGCGGCGTTGGCAAGCAGGCAGGCGGTGTTGCTCGCAGGGCACGCGCTGGCCGTGCTTCGTCACAGCCCCGAGCGCTCTGCGTCGTGCGCGCCGCGGCCATGTGGGCCCGCTGCGCAGGTGGTGGTGCCCTACAACCTGAGCACCGACGCGGGCATGACGCCCGCGGTGACCCTGCTGAGCCCGGCGGCGGCCGGCAGCAACGCGACCTGCCCGCCGGGCGGCTGCTGGGTGGCTAGCCTGGAGAACGTGCGCGCGTTCATGCAGCACAGGCTCAGCTACCAGGCGCGGCGGGCGCCGCAAGGCGACAGCGCACCTGTGACACCTTGCACAAGTGGCAGGGGTGTTTGCAACGCGGCGCAGCGTGACGGCAGTGCTGTGCTTCAGAGCGAAGGCAGCAACCCTGTCATGATCTGCCGATGACACACCGCTCCTCTTTTAGTGACTAGTTGAGGACACCGCTTCATGAGTGTGCGTGGGCTTCCGGGCATACGCTGTCAGTACGCCTGCTGGGGAGCACACGCCACCCGGCACGCCCAAGCAACACGCACGCGTGGCGCCCGGCACGCGCCGAGAGCCGGACGGGGCGCACGCAGGTCCGTGCGTCGTGCGACGCCGCGCCGCAGTGCGCGGCGCCCATCCTGGGCAACGCGTCTGCCGCGCCCGTGCTCTGCTCCGCACACGGTACGTGCGCCAACGGCACCTGCGCATGCGAGCCCGGCAGGTGCGGCGCGGGGCACCGTGGGCGCCGTCCATGCCCTTCACGTGCAGGGCGTGGTGGCGCGCGTGCGGCGTGGAGGGCAGCATGCCTGTGTGTCATGAAAGCGGGTTGCAGCCGAGCTGCCGCATGGCTGTGGTAGAGTGTTGCATGCAGGCGTTTTGCGTTGTGCATGCGTTGGTGCCATGCGGATGCGCCGCAGCGCCCTCGCTTGCAGGAGGCGCTTTTGCGCGCTGACGCGCGGCACTTGGCCCGGTGAGCCCAGCAGGCGCATGGCCATGCCTTTGCTTGGTACTGCGCCTGCGCTGGGGAGGCTGAGGTCATGGTTGGCGACGCAGGGGCGACACTGGCTGCCAGGCCACGACGCCCGTGCTGGCGCAAGGGGCGCAGGTCGGCGGCCTGCTAGCATTCGGCAGCTGGGACTACTACCAGGCGCGCCCGCCCAACCTGTCGTCCCGTGCTCGAGTGTCGCGTTCCGCAAGCGCTCTGTGGTAGCCCTTGAGCCCGCCACCGCCTGTGGAGCCGCGTCTGCCAGTGCGCGAATCGACTGGGCTACAGGCGGACCGCCACGGCGGCGAGGCCTCAACGCTAGCCTTCTGTGTGGACCAGGCAGGTCAGCCAGCAGCGGCAGGCGTGTCTTTAAAGTGCGCGCCGCTGGCAAAGCCATGGGTCATGTCAGACGGCTGGCCAGAGATGCGGCCCCACCTGGCGCTTTGCGCGGCAGAGGGGCGCGAGCGTGCTGCCAGCCCGCCTCCGCCCCAGCTGGTTCCACATGGTGCGGCGGCCAGTACCCTAGGCCCTAGCCTTCTCCCCACCCCTGCGCGGGGCCGGCGCAGGTGGTGCTGCCCAGCGGCGGCCAGGCGCTGCTGGTCGAGATGCGGCGCGCGCGCGGCGACCCGGTGCTGTTTGTGAAGCCGGCGGGCGCGGGCTTCGAGGCCGGCGCGCTGCCGGCCTACCAGGACTTTGACGCCTTTGCGGTGCGCGGCGCGCTGCGCGGTGGGCGTGCAGGCTCTTGAGCGCCCTGGCTTGCCATGCAGCGCCCCTCAAGAGCGCGCACGTGTGCAGGCAGACGCCGCTGTGAGCGATGCTCAGCGTGCCGCACCGCCTGCACCTGTGGTTTGGTTGTCGGTGGTGCTGCAGCAGAGGGTACCAGCCAGGTCATCTTGCTGCCGTGGGTCGTCTGGGCAGTTGGTTTGCGCGCTGGTGGCACCTCGCGACAGCTCGTAGCACTGCATAGCAGCTGGTGGCAGCACGAGGCGCATGCCTGTAGACCGTACTCATGCCCAGAGAGCGCTTACGCACTCACAGCGTAACGTGGCTGCGGCGCCGGGCCTGACCGCCGCGCCGCCGGCGCGCCAGGACGTGGACAGCTTCCGCGCCCGGCTGGACGACCACTACGTGCTGATGACCAATGCGAGCGCCGGCACATACTACGTCGGCGTCTACAACAACGACAACTACATCAAGGCGCGCGCCGCGTCGCGGCCCAACCCGCCGGGGCGGAGCGGCCTTGTTAGCCGGCGGCGTGCTCGTGCAGCCGCGCTGCAGCTGTGCAGCGCTCCGCGCCTGCCAGCCCCCCTGTGCCTGTTGACTTTTTATCTCACCGACATATCTTCTCATCGTCTGTGGCGGTCTGCCCTCTGCAGTGCTGCACTGCCTCCCAGGCACGGCAGCGGCCGGGGCGAGAGGCAGCGGTCCGCGGCGGCTGGCGCACGGGCTGCGGGCCGCCCGCCGCCGCTCCGCATCGGCCGACGCGCGCGCGCTGAAGTTTGAGCGCGCGCAGGAGGCCGCGCACTACACGCTGCAGGCGCGCTGGGGTGGCGCGGGCGCCGCGCCGCTGTGCCCCGGCGACTGCGGCGGCGCGGCCGCGGGCGCGTGCATCGCGCCGGGCGTCTGCAGCTGTGCGACCGATCGCGGCGCCTGGCGCGGCGGCCGCTGGTGCGAGGGCCCACTGGCGCTGCTGCCGCTCGGCGGCGAGCAGCGCGGCGCGCTTGCGCCGGGCCGCTGGGCGTACTGGGAGGTGCGGCGCGGGCCCCATCGGGGCCCGCCAGGGCAGGGCAGCATTGGGTGGGCGCGTGGATTGACAGGGGCTTTTTCCGTGGGTTGATGGGCTCTAGGGCCGCCCAAGCGAGCTTGGTACAGGCCCATGGCCTGCCACCAAGAGGAGACTCAGCAAGGGCCCGCCGGCGCTGCTGCTGCTTGGCTTCGGTTGGCGCAGCGCGCGCACGCTCGTCCAGTGGGCGCATCAGGAGGCGCATGTGGTGGGCCCAAGACCCTGCACGGCCCGCCATGGAGTGATATCTGTATTCGTGCAAAACTGCTGGCGCCAGCAACCAGCAGGGCAGCTCCGCCATGCTCGAGCGCCGGTGGGCATGATGCGAGAGCGTCGGAGCGCCCATCAGCAGGCTCGCTGCGGCAAGCGAGTGCGGCGCGCCGCGCGCGCAGCTGCTGCTCGCGCCGGACGACAGCGACTGGGGCGAGGGCCTGAGCGTGGCGTTCGACAGCGGCGGCGGCGGCCACGCGGTGCTGCTGATGCGCTCCGGCACCTTCCCCACGCTGCTGGAGCAGGACTTCACGTTCAGCGCGGAGCAGTACGCCAAGGGGCCGCAGGCGCGCGCGAAGTCCGGCCGGTCCTGTGCTGTCCTGGAGGGGCGCGCAGGTTCTGAGAGGCTCTGCGCGCTCCAAGTGTCCTGTTGAGCAGAAGCACCGTGGTTTGAGAGCTGGGTTGGGAGGGCGCCAGGCCCTGACAGCCACAGGCCAGCACAGCCGCGAGCGTAGGAACAGCCTGCTGTCAGGGGCTTTCAAGACTCCCCGGAAGTTGAGCCGCCGAGCGGGCAGCCCGTCAGCTGAACAGCACATGAGGGCAGTTGCAAACGTGCAGCCTTCGAGTTGCACAGCACTGGGCGAGTAGGGCAATGCGCCGCCGCGCAGACCTTCCGCGTGCGCGCGAGCGACCTGAGCTCCGGCGTGTACTACATCGGCGTGTTCAACATGGACTACTTCCTGCACGACGCGATCTCGTACCGCCTCCAGGTGCAGCGCGCTGCACAGCACCTGTGCCCGGCGCCGCTCGGGGCTGCACCCCGGCCTGCGGCGCGCCCGTGTGAAGCGTGCCTTGCCGTCCCGCTGTGTGCCCGCATGCGACGTGGAGGAACACTGACAGGCAACATCCCGGGATGTTCTCCTCCCTTGTACTGGCAGAATGTGCGCGCCGGCATGCCGAGGCCGGCATGCAACCCCTCTGCGCTAGGGCTCTGACGGGCACCTGTCGGTGTGCCGCATGTAAGCCCAAGGAGCGCGCAAACACAGTGGATCGGTCCCCATTGCAAGGCGCCGCTCGGGTTGCAGGGACAGGGTCCGAGCGGGCAGCTGGCAGCGGGCGCGCGCGGCGTCGCAGGTGGCGGGCCCAACCGGCAGAGCATGCTGCCGTCGCATAATATTCAAGGCACCAGGTGTATTGCCGGCAGCGGGCGTGCACGGCGCCGCAGGTGGCGGGCCTGGCGGGCAGGCGCTGGACGGTGAACCCGTACCTGAGCGTCGTCCTGGGCGTCAGCGCGTCGGTGCTGCTGTGCGCGCTGCTGTGGTTCGTGCGCCGCTTCCTGTGCCGCATGCGCCCGGGCGCGCCCGTGGTGCGCCGCCCTGCCGCGTGCCGCCGCGCGTCTGCGCCGGCAGAAGCTGCAGCCCCTGGGAGCGATGCGGCGCGCGCTTGTCAGAGGCGCAGACGGTCCAGGAAGCTGCCAACGTTGTTTGCGTGCGATCACATGTCGTAACCTGTTAGGCACAGGCCAGGAATGGGTTCAGCCCGGCTATTCTGAGTGCGGCCTCGCCGGCGGCGGCAGGCCCCTGCTGCGCCGTGGCGGCGCACGCAGTCGGGCGTGGACCCGGCGGTGATCGAGGCGCTGCCTAGCTACCCGTATGCGCCGCCGGCGCCAGAGGTTGCCGAGGCGGGCGCGCCCAGCGGGCACAGGCGCGCTTGCTTGGCCCGATGACAACTGCGCTGTCAGGGACCGATTAACCCACTTTTGAACACTGTAACGAGGCGATAATTGTTGGGAATGGCCGTCGTAAACCTCTTTGCGCTCGCTCGGAGGGGCGGAGCATCAACTGTGCGTCCATGCAGCATGTGTGACCGGCTGCACGCTGCCATGGTCGGGTCAGATGCAAAAGAGTGAGATGGCAGGAGCGGGGCCAGGGCGCACAGCAGTCGCCCCCCGGCACACCAGAGCTGTGTCATGGAGAGACCGGGCGCTTGAGCTCACGCATCAACCTCGCACGCTCGATCACGCATGCAAGCGGCGGTATTGTTGAATACAGACAGGGCTTTCCGTGCACCCGCTGCATGCGTTTTGAATGACCGCCGCAGTGAAGCAGGGCCGCGCAGTGTGATGCACGCACCCTCTTGATGACGAGCGGGAGCGCGCCGTCCGCGCGGCAGGGCGTCCGGGCGCGGCGGCGAGGACGCGTGCAGCGTGTGCCTGGGCGAGTACGACGCGGGCGAGCTGCTGCGGCGGCTGCCGCGCTGCGGGCACGCCTTCCACCTGAAGTGCATCGACGCCTGGCTCACCCAGCACAGCACCTGCCCGATCTGCCGCGCGCCGCTCGTGCCCGTCGCGGTGCGTGCCCCGCCTTCCGAGCGGGCGCCCCTGCCCTGCTGCGCGCTGCGTCGGTGTCGGGTACGGCGTGCTGGCATCTGTTGCATGCGCGACCAGCGAGCATGGCCGCCAGGCACCTCTGCCGCAGCCTGCCGGCGCGCTGCATGCTCGGTCTGCTTGCAGGCATCAGGGAAGGTCTGCCGCTGTGTGACGCTCCGAGCGCGCAGCAGACCCTGAGCTTAGCCCGGGCATCAGTCAGGCTGTGCGGGCGCCTGCCGGGGGGCGAAGGCCCCGCGCCAGGCGCGCATGCTGCCGCCTGCCGTGTCACCGGCGCTGACGCCCGCGCCCCGGCCTGCGCCGCGCAGGAGGCAGAGGGGCGGGCGCCCGCCGGGGCGCCCGCCGGCGGCGCCGTCGAGCTCGCTTCCGGGCAGCCGGCTGCCGCGGCGCCCACCGATGCCAGCCCGGCTGCGCCGCCGCCAGTGCCGCCAAGCGCACACCCGTTGGTCGCGAGCTGGGCGACCGTACAGGCCGGACCGGCTGCTGCGGGGAGCAGGCCGCCGCCAGAGGCGCCCGCTGAGCGCCCGCCGTCCGGGCATCCGCCAGGCGCGGCGCGGGGCGGCCGGGCCGGCCTGTTCTGGCTGCGGCCGTTGCTGGCCCCGCCTCCGGGTCGGCCTGCTAACCAGCACCCGTCGCTGCTGACGACGCCCGCGCCCGCCCCGGCCGGGGGGCAGCCTGCGCTGCCAGACCACCCGCCCGCGACAACTTAGGCCAAGGTAGGCCGGGCGTGCGTGTGGAGGCTTCCTCCTTTGACAGAGGTTTTGGCAGCCTGCAGAGCATGCTGCGCCTGTTGCAGTTCATGCTGTCAAGCTGGTTGCAGGCTGATGCTGTCCAAGCTGTGGCCTGCGCATACCGGCGAGCGGCTGTTCGAGCCGCAGCATCGCGTGTATAATGTCTCACGCGCGTGAGCGCCCGGCCGCGCAGCGCGCGCGCGCCAGGGGAGCGCGGGATGGTGCTGTTTCCTTGACTGTGCATAGCTTTTGTGACTGTCCCTGTGTCTGAAACTCAATTGTCTGCAGAGGCATTCGGTGTGTGGGATAGTGTGTGGGGCATGCTGCACATGGGGACGTGGTCGGCGCATCCTGAAACTCCGCCGGCGCTGCGGCCGCCCTGCAGTGCGCTTGCACTGGGAGTCCCTGCTGCATGTGTGTCATCCAGATGTAAACTGAATAGGGTGGTGGGGCTGCATTTGGCGCATGGGCCATGCACTGAGGGTGTGCCCCTTGGCGTTTGAGCGGCGAGCGGTTAAGCCCATGCAAGGCGTACAGCTGAAGCAGCTGTTGACTTGCTGGAAATTCAGGCTCTGCCTTCATGCCGCACTCCGCAGCGCGTCAGCTCCTGTGCGGCAGAGTCCCAAACGGCCCCAGCATGCCATAGCAGCCTGACAACGTCCGATTACACGCCTGACTTACACACACCATGTGTCATGGGGGTGCGCGTAGCCCCTGCAGCAGCGCAACGCACCGGCCCTCTCAAGTGGTGCACATCTGGCTTACCGAAAATGAGCGCCTGCTCCACTCTGCAGGCACTCGGCAAGGCCCTGCCGACTTGCCCTAAGCGCGCGCAGCGGCCAGCAGCGGCCTCTGCTACATGTACTGTAAGGGACAAGGCATGGAACGCTGGTAGCAGGTACGACCAAGGCAGCTGATGCAGAGGCGACCTTCCAGCCAATGCATGCATGCATGCAGACTTAATGGGCCAGGAAACACGGCATGTAGGTTTGCTGCTCAAGGACACCGGTGACCTATGCCCTCTGAGAGTTTCCCACTTCGCTGATTGTACAGTCCGCTGGTTGCTCATAGGTTGCATCTGCGCTGCATCGTGCCGAGCGCGTGAGGCTGCAGAGCGCGGCTGCCAGGATGTGAGCGCCCGCCCGCGGTGGCAGGCATGGCCGCGGCTCGCAGCGGCCTCCTGGCCGCCGGCCTGCTGCTCGGCCTGTGCCTGGGCCCCCTGCGGCCGGCCCGGGCCGTGGAGAGCGGGAGCGAATGGAACGAGGGCCTGGAGGAGTTCTTCCACAAGGTGGACCGGGACGGGGACGGGCAGATCGAGGCGCAGGAGGCCGCGCAGTACATCGGCGACAGCGACATCCAGGACGGGGACCTAGGGCAGGCCGTGGAGCAGGTGCGCGCTCGACGCGCACCTGCGGCGCCCGGCCGCCCTGGCGCACGCCGGGCGGGCGGCGGGGCTCAGCGTGCGGTGGCCGGCAGATGCGGGTGAACCTGGACAGCGCCGACCAGGGCGCCACGATTTCCGCGGAGGAGATGAAGATCCACCTGCAGAGCCTGCTCAAGGCGCGGCGCTGCGCGGCCCTGAGCCCGCTCCGCACCGTCGCTGCGGCGCCCCCGGCACGCCGCGGCCGTGCGTGCGCCCCGGACGTCAAGGGCCGAACGCGCGTGCAGGGCCACCGCGTGGCGGAGTGGGTGAAGCATGCGGTCGGCCTGCCGCAGTACGTGCAGACGTTCCGCGACAACTCCGTCACGGTGCGCTGCGCGCACATGCACGCCGCACGCCGGTGCAGGACCGCGCCAGGCGCAGCGGGCATTGGACCCTGCGCGCATCTGCCCGCAGGTGCTGGACTTTCCGACGCTGGTGAACGACGGCGGCGCGACGCTGGAGAAGGACCTGGGGGTGCGCGCGCGGGGCCCCGGCGGGACGCCGCGCTGTGCGGCGGCGCTCAACGCCGCGCGTGCTGCCCCGCCTGACACGCGGAAGTCGTGCACGCTCTGTGTGGACCGGGTCTGCCACCGTGCGTGCTCGCAGCGTGTGCGCACGTAGCAATGCGGCGCTGTGCGCATAAGAGGGCGGCCCTCGAGCGGCACCCGGCGCTCGGGCGAGCGGCCGCGCGCCGCGCGCAGGTGACCAGCAACCTGCACCGGCAGCAGCTGGTGCGCGCGATCAAGCGCGTGATCCTGGGCCTGGGCGCGGCGCCGGGGCCGCCGCGGCGCCTGCGCTGCCGGCCGCTGACGTGCGCCGCCGTCGCGTGCGCCTGGGACGCGCCGGCCGAGCCGGGGCACCCGCCGTTCCACAAGTTCAAGCTGGAGCGGCTGGCGCCCGGCGGCGCGGGCGGGCCCGCGGCGTGGGCAACCGCGGGCGGCGAGCTCGACGGCGACCAGCGGCAGTTTGTCGACGCCGGCCTGGCCGAGGTGCGGCGCGGCCCGGGCGCGGCGCGGCGCAGCGCACGCCGGCGCACGCCGCGCACCATGCCCCCAGTCCTTCGCAAGCTTGGCTGCCGCACGCGCGCCTGGCCGGCCGCACTCGCGCGGCGATGCCGCTGCAGCGGTGTGATGTGGGCCCCTGGTCCGCGCGCGCGCCCTGGCGCCGCTGGCCCTGCCAGGCCCGTCCCGCTTCAGACAGGGAGCCAGCCGGCGCCTGACGCGGGGCGTGCGCGCGCAGCGCGGCGTGTACCAGTACCGCCTGGTGGCGTGGAACGCGTACGGCTGGAGCCCGGACGCGGTGTCGGAGCCCGTGTCGACGGCCGACCCGGCTCTGCCCTGCCCGACCGGCTCCGGCGCGGGTTCCGGCGCGCGCGCGCCGCAGGCGCGCCGGCGCCGCGCGGGCGCGTGGCTGGCGGGCGCCGCAGCGGCGGCGTTGGCGGCGGCGGCCGCCGCGGCCGTGCTGCTGCTGCGGCCGGGCTGGGGCCGCCAGGTGAGGCGCTTCATGTTGCGCTGTGCGGTGCTGCCGGCTCTGTATTCGCTGAGCGGTTGATACGAGATGCTCTGGGGACAGCGCGCCTGGCCCCGATGTTGCGGGCTAGGGCGCCTGCGCGCTGCGGCGGCTTCGCCAGGGCCAGCTGCGGCCCGGCGCACCGCGGCGTGGCGCGGCGCGCCGGGCGCCGGGAGGTCGGCCTGGATAGGAGGCTTGCAGGGACGCAGGCCGGCCGCCAACCCCCCCCCTGAAATTGAATTCGCTGCGTTGCCTCCCCGAACGCGCGCGCGGCCGGCGGCGCAGGGCGACGGCGCGCTGCAGCGGCTGCAGCAGGGCCTGGTGGGGCCGGGCGCGGCGGGCGCGGAGGCGCGCGACGCGGCGGACGCGCAGGCGGCCGCGGACGCGCAGGCGGCGGCGCGGCGGCTCGCGTACGGGCGCAGCCTCTCCGCCGGCAGCAACCGCGCGCAGCGCGTGGCAGACGACGCGGCCGCGCGCAGCGGGATGCTGCGCGCGCCGCCCGGCGCCGGCGCCCCGCCGTGCGCCCCGGCCGCCCGCCGGACGCCCGGCGCGAGCGAGGCGGGAAGTGACAGACAGAGAGGTGGTGGCATAGCTGTCCGACCTGACTGCTGTGCGACCTGGTGTGCGCTCTGCGGCGCTGCCATGGCCGCGGCCTGCGGGCCTGACGGAGCCTGCAGCGCTGCGCTTACTCGTACGATCAGCCTGAGTCTGTAGGGCATGGCGCGCCGAATCGCTCTCGGCCGCACGCTCGCAGCCCATGCGCGGACGCATGCGAGCAGGGCAGGCTGTCAAGGTCGTATGTGCCGCGTGCAGGGGGCTGAGCGGCCCGCGGCTTTGCCTGGACCACAGCAGCGCGTCTGATCCCGACATTGTTGCCATGGCGCCCGACGGCTTCGCGGGGCCATCGCAGTGGCGGCTGCTGCCGGGCGACCGGGCCGGCAGCGGCGCAGGCGCGGCCGGCGCGGCGCCGCCGCTCGGGCTCGGCCTGCGCGAGCTGCGGCTGCCGCCGCAGCGCGTCTCGCCGTCCCCCGCGGTGCGCTGCGGCGCCGCATGGTGCCCGGCGCTCGGACGCGAACCATCGAGGCAGGCCAGCTGTGCGCAGCTGCCGGCTGGAGCCTTGATTGGTTGTGTGGGTGGCGGCTATGTCCCGATGCCGTGCGTACCCAAAACCGAGCTCCCGTGGACGCCGTCGTTGCTTTGGCTGCACTGGCTCTGCGGAGACTTTGCTTGGCCAGGTGGCAAGGCAACAGCAGTGTCAGCCCTCTTCTGTGCCGGGGAGCAGGGTGAGGCAGGCCAGGAGGCGGCGCGAGCGGAGCTGCGGAGGCGCGGCGGCGCGGGGCTGCCGCGGCCGCGGTCAGTGGATGACGGGCTGCCGGAGTACCGCTCCGAGGGTGCGCGCGGGCGGGCCCGACTGCGCGCCTGCCAGGGTTCTGTCCCGCGGCGCCGGGGCTCTGCGAATGCGTCGCAGAGCCTCTTTGCTTCAATCATCATCATATCAGAGACAGTCAGCTGCTGCCGATGCAGCGGCGGCCGCACTGTGGGCGCCCCTGCAACCCCGCGCCTGCCGCCTTGCATCTGCGGCGCGTTATGAAAATTCTGCCAACGCGTCGTGCGTGTGGCACTTCGCCGCCCGCCTCACCTCCATGCGCGCGCGCGCGCGCAGATGGCGGCGACATCCCCGAAACGCCGCGCGGCGTGGACCGCACGCGCTGCGGCGTCGCCGGCTGCCACCGCCGCTTCCACCGCCTGCGCTACAAGGATGTCAAGCACGCGCTGCAGCGGCACTACTGCGCGGTCTGCCAGCGCGTGGTGTGCCATGCGCACACGCGCTACGCGGCGCACGGGCCGTTCAGCTCGTGCGGCATGGAGAGCCAGTGCATCTGCGAGGACTGCTTCGATGCGCTGCCGCGCGGCACGCAGGCGCGCCGCCCGCCGCGCCAGCGCCCCCGCCTGTCGGGCGCCGGCCGGGCTCATGGCCGGCGCGGGCGGGCGCCGGCGGCCGCGCTGCTGGGCCGCGCCTCGCATGCGCGCTCGCGGCGGCGGCCCGCAGGGCCGTTGCATGGGGCGGAGCCGGCGCGAGCAGCGCGCGCGCATGGGCACCATAAGCACTGGTGCCGCAAGTGTGGGACCAATTGATTCGAGGAACATCTGGACTGCCTGCTGCCGGGTGCATGCGCGTCGGCCCCTACGGAGGCGCGCCGGCGCGCCAGGGCCACGCGTGGACACCTGGCCGGCACGCGAGCGCGGTGGCTGTCGCGTGCGCATCGCGCACGGAGGCGGCAACCTGGCAATGCAAGTGCAATGCAGCTCTCATCCCGAGGGGCCGGCTGCCGTGCGTCGGGCGTGCCTGGCATGTGCCTGGGCCGCGCTCGTGGCTGTGCGGGCGGCGATGTGGGCGGCCGCGCGCGCAGGATCGCCTGGACAAAACCAATCGCAAGCCGCTGCGGAAATGTAAGGCGGAGGAGGCTGCCGCGGCGCCGGGCGCTGCGGCCGGCTCAGCAGCCGGCGCGCCCGCCGGCCGGCCGGCGGCGCCCAGCGGCATCGCCGCGCTGCTGCAGACGCTGGGCCGCGGCAGCGGCGGCGCGCGGGGCGGCAGCGGC
>JAABUO010003420.1_pt1 | contig 18910 bp, 21 predicted proteins | sample 5559291 | NCBI WGS metagenome assembly JAABUO01 (sample SAMN10711878, study PRJNA513372) | rock metagenome | isolation source: Antarctica rocks | place: Antarctica: Victoria Land, Finger Mt sud | reverse complement strand
CTGCTCTGCGTGAAACGCGCTGGCAGCAGCACCAGAAAGCAGCTTCTTTGCTGCCTCACCTGCACTCCATGCCCGCTGTGAACCAGGGGATGTCAGCCACAACCAGCTCTGGCAAAAGGTGGGCAAACTTTTGGTGCATGCTGCATGAGAGTGACATTGCTGAGGTTGGTAGGCTTTGGGCAGTGACAGCTTGATTGTGGAGCCTTGGTTGTGCTACCTGTGTCAATGTTTGATTGTTTTTACTTGCAGAACCTGGTCTCGGTCAATATGCATGGAATAGCCAATCATGTGAGCATGGTGTACAGCATGCTGGCATACACAATGTACGTGATAATTGAAGTCAAAATTGCTACATAACACACAGTTGAACCATTACAGTACCAGTATCAATCGCCCACCTGGCCGCCCTAGGTCTAATTTCAATGATGTTGCATTACGTGATTGTCAAATCTGTCGAAGTAATAGGCCTTGCAGGGATGCACAAGACAGGCTGCTCCGGAGAGACGAGACTTGTCCTGCACGTACCTAGTTCATCATGAGCTGGAAAGAGTTTTTATTATTATTATTATTATTATTATTATTATTATTATTATTATTATCAATCAGCATATTATGAATGTAGTATGTGAACAGCTCCTAGGGGATGTACACTGTTGCTGCAGACGGGCAGCACGCAAACGGGCAGCTAGTGCAGCTGTCAGCAACATGGCAGGCACAGCAAGCAGCCCTGCAGATGTGACTGCTGAGTGTGTGGCTTTGCCAGCTGCTCACTGGTCAGAGCGTCACCATGACCGCCACAAGGCGCAGCATCCACATGTGAAGCCAGACCTGATGAGCAGCATGCACTTCAGCAGACCAAGGTCTGCGCTACACACATCTGTACACCATCAGGCGCACACAGCTGCAGAGAGTGACATTTCTAATTTTGGTAACATGGAGGCATACAGGAGCCATGCTGAGGCTGGTATTGCACAAGGCAGAAGCAATGCTGCAGCTCAGCAAGCAGCAGGTGGTCTTGGACAAGTCACAACGCCAGCAGGTGATGGTGGCAATGGTGGGAAGATGAGGAGGTGTGCCAGTAGCGCAGCAATGGCAGGAGGCTGTGGCATACAGGGCCACACAGAACCTGACATTCAGGAAAGCCATGTAGCTCCTGAAAGCTTGCTGCAGGACGCTCAGCCTGCTCAAGTAATGCCATGTGAGGAGTGCATACCTGAGTCAAGCAAAGGTGGGCTGGGTGAAGCATTGGAAAATAGGCAGCAGTCTGGTGAAGTATCAGCTGGCCAACAACAGCCTGATGGGATAAACTGCGGCATGTGTAGTGAAGATACAATCAGCAGGCACCAGGCAGACGAACTAGAGCCTGAAAGGCAGGCAGGTGGGCGACACAGGAAGAGTGAAAGGCAGTCAAGGCAGCGTGACAGATTGAAAGGCAGACAGCAGTGCTGCCAATCTGGGGATGTTTGCTACAGTGCGGCTGGTGTGTACAGATCACGACCTGGGGTTATGCACCTTCCAACTGCCAAAGTGAGTCTTCTTTTTCTGATTTGAGTGCACTCCTCCATTCAGGTGCAGGTGCATCAGCCAGAAGAATCCATTGTTGTGTCATATTGCATGTGGATGTGAAATGCAAAGCTTGTTGCCCTGGTGCATTTGTACGAAAGAGTGATCTAGCAGCTGTACAAAGGCATGCTGGCGTGACTCAGAAACAAAAACGTCTTACGCTGTCCTGTAACATGCAACTGCATTGATCAGACTGAGTGAGGGCATTAGTCTGACTCTCAGGCTGTCTTCAGCTTCTGTGTATTTGAGAGCGCTTAACTGCAAAATGACAAGATGTTATGTTGATTGTTGTTTGGGCGGCAGCTTCACCTATGTGGCAAGTTGCACGTGTGCCAAAATGTAGGAGGGGGTGATGGGGCGTATGCAATGTCTGCAATCAGCTGTATCAAAGCCAGCACACTGGAGCATAGCCAGCACGCAACTCCACACTCGCCCTAAAGCAGAGGCGTTCAGGCTCAAGGTGTGCTACCTGCATTTCTCTGACAAGCAGTAGTGTGGGCAAGTCTGGGTTGTGTAGACAATCATGAAGCTTGGCATCTGGGTTGTGTAGACAATCATTAAGCTTGGCAACGTTATGTCCTGGAGACAGGCTGAGGTTGGATGTCTGAATAATTTTGTGCTTGTTGCAGGAACATGTACAAGTACCCTGCAACATCTTGTTGTCTGGTCAGTGAAATGCACATGCTCAGGAGAGACATTTTAGGCAGATCTGACCGTTGTGTCCAAAATGTACAAGATACGTGCAGCACATCACCATTTGGCATCTCTCCTTACACCCATGCCTGAGTACTTTAGAGTGGTCATAACATTTGCAACAACAGATGCACCATGTGTGCACACACCTTCCTTTTGTCATCTGAAAAGCAGTGTGACCTGTTCAACTGTTGTGTTCCAGGGCTGTGTCAGCTGAAGTTGTTCAGATTGTTCAATACCTGAGCTGATACCTTCCATTTTCTTATCAATTTTAGTGACATCGCATATGCAGCAACTCAACAAAATGAAATAAAGATGCCTTTGAGCCACCCACTACTCAAAGACATTCTTGCTTAAGTATTACTGCTGCATGTCATCATCTTCCGAAGTGACATTAGAGTCTGAGACTGTCCACTCAGGCTCTGAGCTTTCATAGTCTCCAATCTGGACTGACCCATCAGAATTGGGTGCAGTAAACTCTACATTACCCTTGTACGCAAAAGCTGTCTTTGATTCATAGCTTGGATCAAAGTCTGCATGCTCTTGTGCCTCCGCCACGTCCTCATCCCATACTGTCCTTGCAGTGCCCTTGCTGTAGAACTTTGCCTCAACAGACATGATGCTCTTTGGCATCAAATCAAAGTCTAGCTTTGGAGGTGAAACAATGCACTGAACACCATCAATCGCCCAACCTCCATCATAGTGTGTCACCAGCAGACATGACGGCATTTCATAGGGATCATAGTCATTAGGTTCCCAGGCGTCATCAAAAACCAGTTTGAAAAACCCTCTGGTCTGCTTCAAGCGGTTGAAAAGCTGCTGCCCCGCACTTTGCAGTTCATACCAGTCAGCATGTGGCCTGACTCGCCATACCATGCTAGCACTAAACAAGCCAAGGCCACCAGAGATCTTGTGGAACAAAAACTCTTGGGTTGGGCTCGACTTAAGATCACATTTAAGCAAAACGGTCCTATAATGACGGGCTGGTCCTGACCAGGCTTTGTACCAAAACAGCCCTTCAGGCACAGGACAACACACATAAACCCTGGTCAAGTCGGCATTACACCGAGCTGTCACATGAGATGTCAGGCTCGCAGAGATGCGATCAGAAGATGTTTGTGCCAAAAAGTCCAGGCAGCTGCTCAAAAAGTGCCAATCTTGATCTTTCTCTGAAATTTGCAGACGCCATTTGCTGTAGAGATAGGAACTTGCTAGGAAAAGATTGCACTGGCTGCGGACGTTCAGACGCTTTGTGATTTCGTACAGAATAGGCACGGGTATGTCAAGAAGCAAATTTTGTCCTGAATACAACATACCACACTCAGTCCAGCACAGATTCCGACTCAACAGAGCTAACTGCGTTACAGCAGAAGCAGCGACGTGACGCTGCCTTTGTGGGACAGCATACCGGAGCTAGTGTTCGCGCATTCTGCCAGATCATATTTGCGGAGCGCAGCCAGAGTGGGCTCGGACAAGTTTTGGCTACAAGCCAAAGTGCGAACCAACAACGCAGTGCACTGCTATCACAGGCTTGATGTTTGATGTTTAATTGCAAGTACCTCTGATGAGCTCAGACCATCTACATGCACTGCCGTGGCATCAGGCTTTGAATTGAAACCTTACCCATGCATGGCGACCCAGGTACTCTTGCAACTTCCTATTAGTCACTGGGTATCTCCCTTCATCATGCCTCATGCAGCCTGCATGATGCAGGCGTTTCGCGACTGACCCGCGACTGAGTGGTTCCAACTGACAGCGTTCCTGTCTGACCCATAAAAACCCAACAACCTTATTGTGAGGTCAATCTGCAACATCCAGCGAGTCATGGGTTCTGTGCCATTTGTGACGTACATGCATCGTGCGACACAGGCTTCAGTCACGCCAAAACCGCCAGTCAGCTCTCCATTGCTTCTGAGACAGCTGCATAAATGCTCAAAAGCTTTCGGCCGCCAGTCTCGAAGATGCTGCAACCGAACAGCAAGCCAAGCCAGAGCTTCAACTGCACAACAAGCACCAGCTTCCGCTAAGGTGGCCGTTGAACAAGGGCTTGAGGCATTTGCAAACGGCGACACCACAAAAGCGCTGAGTCTATTCCGCAAAGGACTCAGCATGAACCCGAGCCAAGATGAGGCGCGGGCAGCACTATACAACAGCGCATGCTGTTTTGTCAAAGAGAAAAAGTGGCAGGCTGCAGCAGATGCTGTCTCAGACGCATGCAACAACTATGGGCTCAAATATGTAGTGGCCTTGAAGGTGAATGAATGCCCATCTGCATCTTCGTGTGTACACAAAACTTTAGTTCTTAAAGTGCATAAACAACCATATCAACTGCAGGACCCAGACCTCAGGCAACTGAGAGAGCGGCGTGAGTGGCTTGATGCCACTGAGAACATCAAAGGCGCAGTATCCAAAGCAAGCCTTGTGGAGCTGCGCAGTGAAGCCAAGGCTCCATTCAGACTAATACGAATGTTTCTGACACTTGGTGCCGGCGCAGCAGCTGTTGTCAGTCTCGGCATTACTCTGTATGCCTTGAAGGGCGTCTTGCAAGGTCAGTCAGTCCAACGACTGCGTCACAATCTGCCTCATGTGCAGAGCGCCCTTGCTGTGTTCAGCACACGCATCTAAGCAGCTTGTGCAGCAACTTTTGGGTTGCAAGCTCAGCATGCATCTGCTGCCTATACTGTGGCTTAACGGCTTGCCACCATCTGTATGTTCGACAATCCATATGCTACCCAGCGTGATTGCTGTGTGTCATGCTCTAGGTGGCAAGGATGCACCTGAGCTGTATGGCGTTTTGCTGAATGTTGTGATCAATGGTCTGGGCATAGCGGGCACCAGCTGGCTCTTCCAGCGTGACCTAAAAGCTCGCCAGCGCGACAGATCAAGTGTAGAAAGGGAGGAGGCATTGGCGCGGCTGCAGGTACACACTGCTCTGTGTGCTACCAGTAAAACTTGTCAAGAATGTCAGCGCATGTGCAGCCTTTGGCTTAGATGGCTTGTCATCACAAGAGATGTTCAGCCTGGATCTCTCTTGCATCATCATCATGGCGCATGAGAGAATATGCATCTGGAGGTATGTACCATCTCTAGTTATGGCCTGACTGCAGCATGGAAAGTGTTTGTGTGATCAGCATGATGTTTGCAATGTGATCAGTCTTGCAATAATTGGGTTGAGTGCTGCATGGGACATCACAAGTTGTTGAAATGGACCCCTGTAAGCCCTGACTTGCTGGCAGTGCTGAAGGTGAGAGTCGGGTCAGACCGAGTTGTCCCAGTGGCAAAATTCAGGGGGTCTACCCGGCCTGTCCTTATAGCTGGCAGCAAAGGGCAAATCTCAAGAACTCTGCAGGCTGCAAAGCCATTCATCTCAGAGCTGCGCTTGCGGGGCGTGTCTGTGATCCCACTACAGGCTGACGCTGCTGACTTCACACAGACACTCAGGTCTCTCAAGCAAGAATTCAAGTAAGCAATCCACAAGCTACATATATTGCTGGATAGGCAGATAGCTGTTGCCTGCATGGGCATTATTCTGCAGCAGGATTGCTGTTGTAAGGCACATCAGTTTGCACCTGATTGGCCACTTTGCATTACAGTATGCCTGCTGATGCTCACTTCAGAGTGCAGGCATTCTGGGTGCTATTGCTAGCTCACCAATGTGGATGCAGCAGTGTGGTTCTTGCAGATCCTCAAAAGCAGCAGACAGCAAGGGCTTTGGGGCTCCAAAACCTGTTCAGCAGGTCAAGCAAGTCTCAACCGAAGACAAGAAGTGGCAACTGGAGGCATATGAGACAGCAGAGTGGCTTGAATGGCTGGAGCAACAGAAGAAGACAGCAAATGTCAAGGGAGATCATGTGTTTGTACAAATACAGCTAGATGGGACTGTACGTTCATCTGGCTTAGGATCACCCCCCTGGGAGAAATTTCTGAGTGACCTGGCTCCCCTGGATGATTTGCGGACTCGTTTTACAGATGGAATGGGTCGCAGTCAATGATTACATGCTTACTACATGATGAAGTATACCTGCAAGTACTAGCGATGCATTTGAGACTGTTGGCTGGGAACAATCACAGGAGAGATGTGGGGTGAGCACTGTTGCCTTAGACCCATGCTGAGCAGCAAGGCATGCTGACTGGTCAGCTAGCTGTTGGTGATGGCGCGGTGCACTAACTTTACAACAGTGTCAGGACTTGGGAGTCCCAGAGTATGCTATTGAAGCGATAGCTGCATTATGCACCGATGCAATCACCAAGATCAGGTAGTCATAGAGCAGACAGCATGACCCATTGCTTGCTGACTGCAGCATGCATCAACCTTTTGCTGACAACATGGATTGACATCAGCATGGCGATTTGCATATCATTTGGGCTAGAACAGCTGCCAAAGTGACATGTCCTGTTACAGCTCGAGCTCCCCATAAATGCACACATGACACAAACATGCTGTGGTTGCCCTGCTTTACAGAAGGCAAGTCACAAGCCTAGCTCATACGTGTGCTGTACTGTCATACCACAGGCATACAGGGTGGGCAGCGACCAGCCTGGATCAAGGCAGAACACTAGCAAAGCTGCATTCTGTGGGTGCTGCTGACAGATTGTCAACCATGAAACGGCAAAGTATATGTAGTCAGCGTTGTCTCTAGCCCGAATAAGGTTGAGTAGCTGATCATAAGTTTTTGCTTCTGTTGCTTTAGCACTACTTTATGCCTGCATGTCATCATTGACAACTTGCTTTATCTTGCAACTCAAGATTGAGTATCAATGTCAGGAAATCCTGACTGGCCAGTGACATGCAAGTGGTCAATGAGCTGTTGGCCAGCGCTTTTGAAGCATCACATTACCCAAAACCAACGCCAGCATGTCATTCTTCAGGGCTGCTGATAGGCACTCTGAGGCCAAAAGTTGCGTACAAAAATGGTGCAAGTCTCATCTGTTTTGTTGCTTGAACTTTCGCTCAGCTTGAGTAGCTAAGCCAGCACCATTTTGCTTGCTGCTGAGGTCTTTCATCCTCAAAGTCTGCTGAAGCGCTTCCCACGCATTCTGCCATTGATTGCTTGCTTGTTTCTGCACACAATGCCACAATCAATAGCACAGATGTGACAGTGAGTCTGCAAATGTCTTTTCTACAGGGCAGCATTCACTTACATATGACAGTTAAGATGTCTCCAGTCAGTATGCGGTCCCCAGCCACTTCTGAGTTTGTATTTTCACTATGACGCAAAAGATTCTAACCATTAGCGATGTTTCAGCATTCCCAACAGTGTTGCAAACATGCGGTCTCACCCTGTCAACGCGTGCCTCTTTCCTGCAGATGTCGTACTCATGACCATAATACTCATGACCATAATTGTACAAGCTTGATGTGCGTTGACCAGTAAAGCAGGACCTGATGCTGGCCTGTGATGTAGTAAAAAGCTCTGAGGCCCTATATCGACTACTAGTCACGTCTCAACACAGTGAGCAGCTCAAAAACAGGATCCATTTTGCAAGGAATGTAAGCAAAGCACATTGCAAGGTGGCTTGGGAGAGCAAGCATGGAAGGCAGTTGCCGGAGGTCCAGCATACCTGTCTGCCTGACTGGGGGTGCTGCACATCACTGAGGCGTCTCAGGACAAATAGGACTGGTTCTGAACTGTTGCTGTTGGGGGACTGGTCTGGCAGGAACTCCACCACACGCACCTTCTCATCCAGATACAGCACATCAAAGACACGCTCTATGCTTTTGGATGGCCCAAGTTGAATCCCAAAGATCTTGGCAGGCTGAAGTGTGAGCTGCATATGGGACAAGGGCAGTTATACGCACTGATAGGCATGCGCAGAGCAGGGGTAAGCACCCGATGTATCTGTGACTGATGTGCGACATAACGTGTGCAACCCGTGTGAGATTGTAGCATGCAGAAAACACATCAGTTGTTACTGTACCTTGTACTTGGTTCCAGATAGCATTTCAATGACAGCGTCCTGTATTGCATTTCCAGGAAAGATTCCAAGAGCTCTGAAGCTGACACTGTTCACCAGGCTCTCTGTTGGGATTAAAGTTTGCCTGAGTTTCTGGCTGCCAAAAATGAGTTTGCCAGGGGCACTTCTGAGAACTGGGCCGCCTGCTGCTTGAGGTTTTGAAGCATAAGTCACCTGAAGAAGAGTATTTGTCACGCAAGCACAGGCTGCAGATGCTCAGAACAGCTGATGTTGTGCTTGCCTCGTATTCTCCCCAAACTAGATCACTAAACACGGGATTTTGGACACCGCCAGCGCCTCGAAGTTGCTCAGCCTGAGACACTCACGCACTGGTCTGTCCAGGCATGTGGTCTGTCCAGCAGTCGTACTACTGACCGATGTCGACTGGCGATAGAACGCACCAAGTCTCTGATCGTTGTGCGTTGATCCTGAGACGTGCTTGCGCCTCCGTCAGTCCGAGACGCGGTCTCAAGCAGGTCGTTCACCAGGTCTGCAGCTTTGTTAATCTGCTTGTTGGGCATAAACATGCTGAGCAAACCTGCTCGGATTTGGACATTTTGCTTTCTGGCTGCACGGTTTGCTCTTTGCAGTAATCGGACTGTTGTATGACGGTACTGTCTGGTTGAGCTGAAAGTGGGATGTCTCGTGAGCGTGCACGATGGCGACGTTAAACTGCTGTGGCAAGCTGTGAAGCCGGTTGACATTGCACTTGCGAGGTTGACTGTACAGGTATGTTCTTTATTGTAAGCTTTGCTTTAGCCTCCGGCCTGCCTTGCTGTGTGTGCCGTGCAGGCAAATCTTGACTTTACCTGCTTTGCATAACTGTGCGCTCAGCTCAAACGAGTTGAGTAAGCGACTGCGACTGCGCACACCTGCCGATGCAGCTTGCATTCTTACACTGATCATGCGCCGCTCCTAGGATGCACACAAAGGGGGGGTACGGCAAGCCTCAGCAAAGAGGACGTCCGCGGACTAAAACCAAGAGCAGATCGCTGATCAAAGCATCTGCAGCCCGGGCTGGCTGACAGTGTCAGCCTCGGGATTCAAGTCATACAGCCCAATGTCTGCTGCTGCGCGGCCTGTGATTGATCGGCTTCAGTTCCAGGTGTGTTCGAGGCCTGCCGTATATGGCAGGACACTCACTGTTAGGCCATGACCCAGCTTGACATGCACCGACACAATCGAGTCAGTCGCAAGAGGCTCAGCACATACAGTAGCACGCGGATCAAAATTCTCATGGCAAGCCCTCAGCAACAGCAGCAGCCCGAGCGTCCTGAGGTACGGTCGTGCCCCCCCATACCTTGACGCTTGAACTGAGTACACCAACCTCACCTGACCACCTGGTCTACGTCGTGGCCTCCCACTCCAATGAGAAGCCATCAGTGTCTGCAGGTCAGCCAGAACAGGGTGGTGATGCTCTTGTCCAATAGCAGCGAGTACCTGCCATATGCAGTAGTTGCCAGTGCTGCTTTAGCCTTGTAAGCAGCTCGCGCTATTTACCTGCTGCTGCCCAACTTAACCCTCACTCCTTCACCCATTTCTACCATAGTGCTGTGTAGGTTGCATCCTGTCTCCTTTGCTTGGTTCACTCCAAGCTTTTATGCTCCTGGCCTTGGCTTTCTCATGTTTGCTGTGGGTGTTAACCTGCAGCTGAAAGCTTTTGCCAAAGTGTTCAAAACCCCAAAGGTAACAACTTTTCTGCTGGCGAAGTGTCCAAAGTTGTTTGTGCATATTGTTTGCGACAAACCTGGTTTAGTCCGGCAATGGTGCTTTAGCTTTTCACCTGCAAAAAGAGATCTTAACATCACCATGTGACAATTGCAACTGGCATTTATTGCGTGGTACGCTTGCACATGCAGACTGATTGACGCAAGATTGTGTACGGCAAGCCATGACAAACATCACTGGCAAACAGTGATGCTGTGTGTCTGCAGCTGCTGTTGCTTGGGGTTGTGGGACAGTGGATAGTGAAACCACTGCTGGGGATCATGCTGGCATCCACACTGGTGCCAGCTTTGAATTTACCATCAGAAGTTGCCACCGGCCTAGTCCTGGTATGACATCTATTACTGAGCACTATGCTTGTCAGCTGAATTGCAAGCTATCATTAAATCATGCCTGAGACCTGGCAAATTGTCATAGCTATGACTCTTTGTGCAAGCAATTGGCCACGTATGCTGCGGGCTGAAACATTACTTGCATGACAGCTAATGCAACCTGACCATGGCAGGCTTTCCTCCAATCATACCATTTGTAAGCGAACAGACCAGTGACCAGGCCTTGTTTGCTTCATGACAGGTGTCCTGTGTGTCAGGGGCTCAGCTATCCAACTATGCAACCTTTCTGGTACATCCAGAACAGGCTGCTTTGAGCATTGTACTGACAGCATTGTCCACAGCAGCAGGAGTGGTTGTGACACCCTTGCTAGTGCTGCTGCTGCTGGGTCAGCGCATCCCTGTGGATGTGCAAGGCATGGCTGCCTCCATCATGCAGATTGTCATCCTCCCTGTTGGCATAGGTAGGCAATTGATTGTGGAAGCCAGTAAGCATAATCCGAGAATGTAGCTTGCTGCGTTTCGTAGAGAACACATATTGATGTGCTGTGGCATCTTGAATGGTGTAGTCCTTATGAATGTGTTATCTACTGGCGCATGTATGTTCCAAAGTCAAGGTGCTCTGATTCTGCTCTGCGATGGGAGTTTTAGACCAATAGTTTTGATGGAGCTAATCTTCTGCATGAATGCACTAACTTGAAAGCAAGCCTCCGTGCTCCCAAGTCTGCCTGACATATGGGCACATCCATTCCCAACGAGATGACCATCAGAATCAGACAAACAGTTGATGGTGGACGAAACATGAAAGTATTGGGCTCTGCATGTTGTATAGAGCCCATTTAATGTGTGGCATGAATGAGTCTCTGATGCTTGAGATTGACAGATGCATACCTGAACGGGTCAATATGTGATTTGCAGGACTGGTATGCAGCACCTTCCTGCCCAGCTTTGTGAAGAGGCTGCGACCCTTGCTGGCTCCTCTATCACTGCTGGACACGTGTGCCTGCGTGGGAGCCTCCCTCGCCTCCAATGCAGCTGCAGCTCGTTCTTCCATGGGCGCCACTGTACTGCTTCCGGTACATGTTTCTGTGGGCTTGCTGTGCCTTGAAGCAGAAAGAATAACAATGCTGCAGCACCTGCTTCACGCTGGCACCTGCTTCAGGCCCCTGCAGGACTGGCCCCACTATTGCACTGCTGCTGGCAGCTGGTGTCATGCGTCACACTGCTGCATATGCTGCCATGCTGTTTGTCAAGCTCTAGACTGTGAAGTCTATGTTCTCAACACATTGCTGGGCAACTGCATTCTTTCTTGACCAGACGCGTAGATGTCCAGCGATACCAAAGCACCAGTGTAGAGGGTCTCTAGAGCCACAGTCTGCATTGCTGCCCTGCCTGGCTTCTAGCTGACTACACACTGTGCACATCACGCTCTACTGCAGGTTTGTTCTTGAGGCAATCATGCCTTGCAGGTGATGGTGTTTCATTCTGTTGCTTTTGCAGTAGGTTATTTGATGGCTCGCACCACTTCACCTGGCTCAGGTGGTGTGCCAATAGCGCGCTGCATCAGCTTGGAAACTGGCATGCAGGTACCTTGATTGCATTTAGGCGCCCATCCTTTCTTCCTATGGCTTACAGATGACCTTCTGTAGATACTACAGCATGCAAACTCGCTTGTCTGTGCACATGCTGTTGCACCTGGCCTGCTGCTGTGTGATTTATGGGCCACGCAAATGCTGACCACCATCCACAAGGAAAACAATCAATTACAAGCATGCATTCTTGCACAAACAACCAGAGACTTGAAGCTCAAGGTTGTGTTTGTGAATGCAGTCTAGCTTGTTGGGGCTGCTCCTTGCCAGCAGATTCTTCAGGGACCCCTTGATTTGTCTGCCATGTGGCATTTCAGTCATTGTCATGACCCTGGTGAGCGTGCAAACTCACTACTTTGCTCCTCTGATGCGCATTTGTTGATCATGCGGCTTTTAGGTTGCATGTGGCATGCTCTTGTTTCCTTGTGTTTGCTGGTTACAGAGGTGCTACTTGTTTGTTGCTTATCGAAATATTGGCAAGCTCAAGCTATGATGATGCCTGCCTTTGCTAGATACATGTTGTAATTGCAGAGCGGGTTTACTTTAGTGCTGGTGTGGAAGAAGCAAGGGATTCAGCAACAAGCTTTTCAAGCCTGATGCAGAATATCGAACATTTCACGCAAAACAGTGATGTAAGCACAACGGCTATTGGAAATTGCATGACCCACATTCAATACAGGCTGTGACAACAAGATCATGTGTGGACAGTGATTTGCAACCACAAAAGACAGCAACAGCTACTTGTCATGATTCTTGAACAAGCTTGACGGTGCATGATGGCAACGGTGGGTCAATGCATTCTGCTGAGGCAAATTCGGCTGAGGCAAAGGCAGCTGAGGCAAATTCGCGGAATTGGCATACTTCTTTCAAGTAGTTCACTAGTGGCACCTTTTCCAAACAAAGTAGCACACGCCGTGCATGAATGTCAGCTTAGTGTCATACGGTCCAGCAGACAGGCAACATGTCCGATCAAGCAGGTAAGCGATGAATATATGCACTGCTGTGTTCAAGGTGGAGGTTTTCCGTTCAGTTGGATCATACGTCCCGAACGATCACTGCAGGACCTTCGTCCCCCACGCTCTCATTACCAGCAGCTCCTGCTGACAGTGGTCAATATGGTGCTGCATCTGCACAACAGGCGGCCAGCTCTCTGCCAGCGTCCTCCCTTCCAGGTAGCACAGCAAGTCCGCACATGAGTTACGGGGCTCTGGCGCCCCCACTCAGTGGCAGCCGGCGACCATATCGCAGTGACATAAGCCAGGGATATACTCCTCAGCGAGGCCGGCGGTTGAGTTTGCCAGGCAATTCTGGGTTTACGGTAAGCACTGACCAGCTTATGTGGGGGAACAACTGATCACTGCATATTTGAGGTGACCTTGGGTGATGCCAGGGTGCTGACTCTGAGGCAATGTCAGACGATGGTGGAACAGAGCACAACAACACGTTTGTGTGGGGCACAAATCTGGTGATTGCGGACATACAGAACAGAATCAGACGGTTCATGCGCAGCTTCACACAAGAAGGCAGCAGCGAGGCTTTGTACACCACACTGATCAAACAAGTGAGTCATGTGACCAACCCTTCAGGCACCTCAGTGAGCCAAGATGTTCCTAGATTTGGCTGCGCAACCAACCTCAGTCCTGCAGTGCATCGCTATTGCTGGGGTTGCTGATGTGCAGGCAGTGGATGATGAAGAGGTGTTTCTCAACATTGATCTGATGCACATGTATGAATATGACAGAGAGTTGTATGGCCAGCTGATTTCGTATCCTGGAGAGGTCATTCCTCTTCTTGACAATGAGGCTAGGTACATTGCTGCGGATCTTCTTGGGGAGGAGCTTCCGGAGGACAACATGCTCACAGTAAGTGAGAATCTTTCTGGGAAACAAGGCATGCTATTAGTAATCAGGCAGGCTGCTGGTGTGCCATACTGGCACGGCCTGTATATGCAAAGCCACAAGATGGTAAGAGTTGTGTGTACACAGGTGCGGCCCTTCAACCTCAAGGAGCACAAGGTCATCAGGGATCTGAACCCAGAGGATATGAACAAACTGATATCTGTCAGTGGCATGGTCACAAGGTCTAGCAGTATCATCCCTGATCCAAGGTAGACAACATGCACATTGCTCTTTGATTTTGAGCATTGGACTGTGGCTGTGTTTTGACACACATCACTGTATCAGACTTGACATGCCTGCCTGATGATGGCAGTCCACAACCTGCAGTACTGTTTCTGACCGTATGCTGTGCATGCAGGTCTGGACTCTTCAGGTGTGCAGCTTGCGGCGAGGAAGTGCTGAACTACCTGCAGGCGGGGGCCATTGAGGAGCCAGGCAAATGTCCAAACGCCATGTGTGGCAAGAGTATGACCATGCAGTTGATGCACAACTTCAGTGAATACAACAATAAGCAGCTCATCAAGATGCAGGTATGCCTTGATGCTATTACCAGCCTCAATCCATCAAGATACAGGCTGGTTAGTTCAGCAGTGCCTGCATAAAGATGCAGCTGCAGACATTTGTGTTCGGGCAGGCTTCACATGAGTCACCAATTAGCTGCTTCTGGCATTGCAAGTCTGGAACTGCACCTGGATGCTTGTTATCTATTACAGTGTTGTGCAGGAAAATCCCAACGCCATTCCTGAGGGAGAAACACCTCACTCAGTGACCCTGTTTGCACATGATCACCTTGTGGACATGGCAAAGCCTGGTGACCGTATCACCCTCACTGGCATCTACAAAGTGGAGGGCATGCGAGTCAACCCCCGCATACGCATGCTGAAGAGCGTCTACAAAACCTTCATTGATGCCATCCACATCAGCCGAGATGAGAGGTCTAAGATGTTCACTGTGAAGCCTGACGACTCCATGGCAGATGGACTCAGCCAGGAAAAGACTCAGCAGGAGTCTGAAGAGCCTGCATTCCAGGTGAAGTCCTGTTAACTTCTTGACATCAATGCACAGATTCACAGCCTCCTGCATAGCCAGCACGAGCCTACAATTACTCCACTGAGGCTTGTTGGGATGACCCAAACAGCTGCCTGCGGCATGCATCACGTGTGCATAAATGCTGGAGTTGCTTTCATGTGTTGTCATGTCATGTGCTGACCACCCTGGCACTTTATGCAGTGGGGGTCAACCTGGAGTTTGTCTAGCATGCACATCAAGCACATTCTCTGACTTGACCTCGCCATGATGTGTCTGCAGTTGGGAACTGAGTCCAGGGAGCAGTTAGAGACGAAAGAGGCAGAGCTGCAGGTACGGCCAACATGTGCAAAGCATGCTTGCTAGCTGCTGCAAGCTAGCTGAGCGCATACGCAACCTTGCTAAAGCATTGCTTGGCAAGCATGTCAATCCTCACTCAGTAACACCAGATTGCGCAGCGTGAGGGACAGCACAAACCATGCAGAGGCACTGGTTTACTTGCTGAAACTGCTGCCAACTTTATAATAGGCACATTTCATTGCTGGTCTGAGATGGCCATCAAAGTAAGTAAACTCATATGGTGTGCAGGAACTGGGCGCCGACCCAGACATCTATGAGAAGCTGACAGCCAGCATAGCACCCAGCATCTGGCAGCTGGATGATGTCAAGAAAGGCATCCTCTGCCAGCTCTTTGGTGGCACTACCAAGGTACTCACCTGCAGATCAGACAGCTCAAACAAATGAGCGTCGTGGACTGTATGCTCTGTCTGCATCTTTCTGGTGCAAGCTATACAAATACAGTACAGCGAGTGTGTTCAAAACCGATACCAAGGGTGACTTACCAAGATGCTTGTGCAGGAGTGGTCAGGTGGGCGTGTGAGGGGTGAACTGAATGTGCTGCTTGTGGGTGACCCAGGTGTCAGCAAGTCTCAACTACTGAGCTACGTTCACAAGCTGGCACCTCGAGGCATCTACACCAGCGGCAGAGGGAGCAGTGCTGTAGGACTCACGGCCTATGTGTCCAAGGTAATCCTGCATGTCTGGCCCAGTATCAGCAGACATTCCTTATAATGTGATCGCCTTCCAAGCTGTCTCCTGTGCCCAACCACCCATGTCTCTGCCTGCCTGGAAATATGCCTGCCGAGCTGAGCGCAATTGTGACAAAACAGACACATTTGTGAGGCCTGCTAGCATCACTTCCTATGCTTGATTGCTGAGTGTGTGTGTTGAAACTGGCTGCAGGATCCAGAGACAAGGGAGATGGTGCTGGAAAGCGGAGCCTTGGTACTGAGCGATCAAGGGGTGTGCTGCATTGATGAGTTTGACAAGATGTCTGACAATGCTCGCAGCATGGTGAGCACAGACTTTCATGGCGCTCCTGCAGCATGCCCAGTGCGCTTCGCTATGTGGTGCATTGCAAGTGCAACAATCAGCACCGGCTGACCAGATCACCAACTGCTGGTCGGACTCATTTGTATTGTAGTTTGAAATGCACATTGGCATCAGTTTCATGGTACCTGAGTTTTGTGTCAAGACCTGACTCACAATGGTGTACTTGTGCAGCTGCATGAGGTGATGGAGCAGCAAACAGTGTCGGTGGCCAAGGCCGGCATCATTGCTACCCTGAACGCCAGGACTAGTGTCCTGGCATGCGCCAACCCAGTGGGCAGCCGCTACAACCCACGCATCAGCGTCATTGACAACATCCAGTTGCCCCCTAGCCTGATGTCCAGGTTTGACCTCATCTACCTGGTGCTGGACAAGATCAACGACTCCACAGACAGGAAGCTGGCACGGCATCTGATAGCCCTGTTCTATGACAACCCTCCAGAGAATGCTCAGGTGGGCTTTTGTATGAAACAAACATTTTGATCACCATCTGTGCTATTCACAAGCAACAAGGAGGTCTTGTTTGCAGATTGTGCGCATGAGCAGCTCATACATCCCATCAGGAAGCATCTTGCTCGGTCACAAATGATAAAACTGTCTGGCATATGAAGTACAGGCAAAAAAGCGCACAGCGCCCTACAGATGGTTGTGTGGCCGTGGCAATCTGGCTGACTTCCCGCATACTATACAGACACTGTCTGAACACTGTGGCAGCAGAAAAGACCATAATGGCTGTTGCTGAGCAAATTAGTGGCTATTCTATGCAGGCTGTGATTCCTCTAGAGAAGCTGCGGGACTTCATAGCTTTTGCTCGTGCACGATGCCAGCCAGAGTTGACAGATGAGGCGGGCCAGGACCTGGTGAATGCCTACCAGACCATGCGCCACCAGGGCATTGGCAGGAACTGCATCACAGCTACCCCTCGACAGCTGGAATCCATGATCCGTTTGTCTGAGGCCCTGGCTCGCATGAGGCTGTCTCCATCTGTCGAGCGTCATGATGTGGCCGAGGCTGTCCGTCTGATGAAGGTAGGGTCTGCCTAGAATGCACATTAGTTGCCAGGTACATACACAGAAACATGTTGCAATATACGAGCCCTCTTGAAGGATGTACAATACAAGCATACCTGATAGCACATGCAGCTCTAGACTCTAACTCAAGGTCATACCATCAGCATATCATGTGCATGAGACTTGCAACATGACGAGGGCACAATGAAGATGATGTCAAAATCTTTGGCTGCATGCAGGTTGCCATGCAGCAGTCAGCCACAGATCCCACAACAGGGACAATAGATATGGACTGCATAAACATTGGTGTCAGCTCTTGTGACAGGCGAGCAAGAGACCAGCTGTCAAATGAAGTGCTGGCGCTGCTCAAATGTAAGTTTGTTTGAACATTGTGATGCTCTGAACACAGCATTAGAAGTCATCCTCAAAAGGATATTGGCAATGCTTGAGTTGTCCAAAAGTGTCAAAGCTGCAAAAAAGGGCCACAAAACAATGCATGACCTGAGAAATGCTGTCAATAAAACATGTTTGCGTTTGCAGCTGCAAGGTCGCCTCTTACCATTATGGAGCTGGTAAACCAGATGAACGCCCAGGCCAGTGTACCAGTCAGTCAGTTGGATGTCAACGAAGCTCTAAAGGGTATAGCCCATGAGTATGTGCGACTACCAGGCGGCAAACTTCAAGCAACCAATGCTTGATCATGGGAATTTTCACAGCCAGAACTACCTTGCATACTTGTTCATTGTCTGCCCAGCTGCATGATTGCACTAGTGCTATACGATTCATTCGTTCAATGTCTCGCTTAGTCAAATCCGTGCAAACTGTCTCTGATCCCCAGAATGCTTCTTGCCATATGGATTGCTACTGCTGAAAGCATGACCAGGCTTTTGTCGTTTGTAGTCACCCCCAGACTGTCCAGTCTGCTTTCGTGTATGTGATGCTTTGCTTTCCAAATTGAGAGTCACCTGCACAGCAATCATAGTGTAAACGTCTGGCAGCAGTGCATGACAGCTGCTTTTGCTGTTTGCTGCATCCTTGCACAACTGGTTCACATAGCAGCAAAATTTGCACACTGCCACATTATGCACAATGGGCAGAGCCAGAGCAATGCCAGACTTAGAAATGGCACTCACCCTTGGGGGCCTGGTAAAGCCAAACGATTTTCCCACAGCGGCCAGGTCCAGAGCATGAACATTAAAAATGGCCTTGAGCTGGTGAGAATTGTATGACAGCAAGTAAGACCTGTACGCATCCTTGGCACTCTGATGCAGATAGTAATTCTTCTCAACCAGCTTCTCCAATTGTGACTGCACATTGGCCAGCTTGCTAGTGGGGAATTCATATTCATTCAGTGGGACCTTGGCTGCCTGCAGATAATCCCACAAGTTTAGTGCAAAACAATGGCAGGTCATCAGGTATCAATGGCCACCCTAGCATATTGGCAGCTGAAACTCTGTTTGCATCTTTTGCCAAGGAGCTTGGGATGCAACAAACAGTCCTATTGGTGCATGCTGTATGAGCTGCTATTAGCATGCAACATATACAGGGAACAACACTGGAGGATCCAAAGCAGCTGTACAAAACTGATACACCTCAGATATGCAAACAAAATTGCAGACCTTCAAATATGATAAAAACCCAAGCTCCTCAGGCAGCAACAGCAGCAAAGCTCTGCCCTTGCCGCTTTTGCCTCTTGCAGTCCTGCCCACTCTGTGAATGTACTCCTTTGGATC
>JAABUO010003417.1_pt1 | contig 18920 bp, 31 predicted proteins | sample 5559291 | NCBI WGS metagenome assembly JAABUO01 (sample SAMN10711878, study PRJNA513372) | rock metagenome | isolation source: Antarctica rocks | place: Antarctica: Victoria Land, Finger Mt sud | reverse complement strand
GTGCGTATGTGTCGTCTTGCTATTCACACGTCTTTGCTGCAGAGGAAGTCAGGGACTGTTGCTACATCTACCTCAAGCAAACAGTAATATACTGCAGTTGCCTTTGTAATCGTGCCTGTTACTCTCGTGAAGAAAGTGAGCACAAGGGTGATCATTAATTTTAGGATTAGCAGGTTCATGAACCTACATGCTGCAACTAGCGAGAGCTTGGAGATGCATGAAACAGATCCAGTCCACAAACGAGTCGGCATGAGCAGGCGTTGTGCTTGACTTAAAGTAGTTGCTGAGCTCTTTTCAAACCCGAAGAGTCCATAATACAATGGAAATCTAAAGCGTTGCACGATGCCGATGACAAATCTGTTTTGGTTATACGGTCAAGTATTTCATGAGCGCGCAGAACAGGCCACCCAAGCTGCACAAATTAGACTGTTGTAAATTGTGTAACATTGGCGATTTCTGCACCAGCCAGCCTGCCATCTGCGTCATCGGTTGCAAGTGTTGCCCTTGTGGCCTCACCCCCGGTCAGTCAGTCACCCGTTGACGGAAGGGCATTCCGTCGCCGACACACACCGGAAGTTTATGCAGACTATAGGTTGCTGTACCGATGGTTGATTTTCCTCGGCTTTTCAGAATTTTCGAGCAGAGCAGTCACAATGTTAAGGTACAGCAGTGATCAGTACAGCACCTCTCGGGCCCACTCAAAACAGCATGAATCACTGAATCATGACGACGTCCTACAGATTGCTCTTATTTGGACGCTGTTCGAGACTGGCAGTGCGAGTGTCAGGTCTGGTGCCATCTTGAGCGCATACATCTACCTCTGCACTGGGAGCAACAGTACAGTGGGATATGTGCAGGGTATCACAGGCATTGCACAGGTTCATACCTTCTCTGTGGTTCTTCAGTTTTGTGGTGCCAAAAAACTGTGCTTCAACTGCTGCCTACTTTGCTGCCTTCAGATGGTGGCAGCCCTGCCGGCAGGCTGGATGGCAGACAAGTACAGACGGGACTACATCCTTAAAGGGGCCGCCGCATTGGGTGCCATTGCTGGTGCAAGCTTAGCAATCACGCTCTTGTACAAGCTGCCTGTGAATGTGCTGTTTGGGGCATGTGCTTTGCTTGGCACCTATACGGGTTTCAACAATGCGCCTTTGGAAGCCCTATTTGCAGATTGCATTCCAAGGGGGAAAAGGTGGGGCCATTTGCAGGCCATTTGTCTCTACCCTTTAACAGCAATGCTTTCTGCACAGCTGTCGTGAAAGATGTGTAGGGATGGCTGATACTCATGCATAATGCATCTTGCACCAAACTGTCAACAATGCGCATGTGCAACAGTGTTATGTGCATGTCACAGTTCTGACATGATGTTCGGTTCGGCCTTGAGACAACCCATGACTCATGTGGCTGCATACAAGTGATGCTCTGGACAGGCTGCATGATCTGCATCAACCATTTATGCTCATGCACGTGAGCTGCTCATGTCCTGCACCTTTCCATTGAAGGCTATCATCATTGATCCTGCATGCTGTTTGCAGCTCGTTATACACAACAAAAGCAATAGTGAACAGCATGGCTTCTGGCCTGGGGCCTCTTGTCAGCGTGGTGTTGTTTGCCCTCCTAGGGAACAGATGGGAGGTAAGGATTTGTCATGGGCTTGTCATGGCTGTTTAAGTGCTTGCTTCTGCATACAATCATTAGTCTTGCCATGGCTGGTGTAGTGCCTGCTTCTCGCATATAGTCATGAGTCTTGCCATGGCTGTTCAGAGCTTGTTTTTTGCACATAATAACAACCTACAATCAATATGCAGTTCTGCTACTTGATTGTCTTCCCAATTGCAATGTTCTTCTGATGTACCAGCAACTGATCTCAATGTTGTGCTGGCTGTTACCATCAGCCAACACATGCACAGTCAAGTCACTTCCACTATTACAACACACTTTCTGACTGGATCACAGATTGTGGGCTGATGGTTACAGCAAGCACAACATTGTGATCTGTTGCTGGTGCCCTGAGCAGTGCAGCACTTGAAAGACACCCCTGGCATGTGTTGCAGGCTTCAACGTGCCGTTATGTGCTGTTAGCAGGCCTCACGTTCATGATCATACCCCTTGTAACCATGTGCTTCTTCAATGATGATGCAACCCTGAGTCATCAGCACGCGTCAAGCTCAAGCATGTAAGTCCTGGCCTCATGTGTTTGTGATTGCATCATGTTGGTTGATGACACATTGTTATGTCAGGCTCCTATGCTGGCATTTCAATTGAATGCCTTGCATCACTGCCTTTTACTCTGGTCTTCCTTTGCCACTGCCTTCCACTTTTTTCGGTCATCTCATCAGCAGCATTGCTTTCAGTCACCCTACAGCCTGGCGTCTCATTTTACTGAGGAATGCTCCTGCAGGATGTCAAATGAATCAGAAGGCTTGCTAGAGCAGACACACCCGCCAGAGGGAGGTGCCTTGAGAACAGACAAGGATTCAGTCTCCACAGCGTTGCAGGCCTCATCTGCAGTGCCATCAGCTTCCCTGCCGCTGCCAATCATCACAATACCAATACTGATCACTACATCAGACTTTGTTGGCGCTTTAGCTGCAGGCAAGTTGTGATGAAGTGCACCAGCTGGTGCTGAGTTGATTGAGGTCACAAAGTCATATTTTTCTTTTGTGAACCCAAAGAGCTTTATGCCCACTCTTTCCCAAGGGGCTGTTGTTGCTCTCGTGTTTACTGCAAACACACTGCAGCACAGGACTATGTTCATTCACAACCACACTAGATACTATAACGTAGGCATTGCAGCCATGCAGACAGCAGGTATGCTGACTGTGCAGGGATGACAATCAAGTTCTTTGCGCTCTTCTTCATCCAGATGTGTGCAATGCAGCCGGTGTATGTGTCCCTGCTGGCAGTGTGCACCCCCCTGGGGGTCAGCATCGCCGCCCTGCTGGGTCAACCCCTCAGCAAAAGGTATGACCTCCTTTGCGCCCATGGAGCAGCTATGGTCTCCATGAAGTGTCTGCATTCGCTGTTGAGTCACCACTGATGTTCTGCTAAGGCAGCTGCGACACAATGGTGTATCTTTTTGGACATGTGGTTGTTGCTTGTGGCGCTGCATAATGTAAATCCACTGCTGAGACATCTTGCTGATCCTGCTTCTTAGACGCTTCTGAATTATATGTTCATTGCGATACAGGCGTTTCTTGGAAGCAGCTTACATGTCTGTTTATAGTGGTGATTCCCAATGCTATCTGCCTGCTATCTACTGTCACAAGCATGGGTGGCCGGTCATCACTGCGCCTGTACAGCTCAACTGGATGTGACTATTTTACTCCTGCTGGAGTGGCTTCTCCTTCCATTCTGGCTCTGTCTGTCAGCAACCATCAAGCATCATACATCTGCTTCAACCTCTTATGCAAAAGATGTGCAGTCTGATCAATTTTGTCTACTTGGCCCAGCCTGACAATCGAGCATGTGTCCTTGCAAAGAATTAGGCCGTCGCAGAGGTTTGTGCCACCTTCTCAGTCAGTCCACGCCAAATGCTGACCATGCATCACCTGTCTGCCCGCAGAATAGGTAGACTACAAGTCAACCTGCTGTGTCGCCTGCTAGACATGCTGCTGTTGTGTAGCATGGCATACGTTCCGCCAGGCACAGACTGGCACAGAGAGATCCTGGTAGGGCTGCATCTCACACGCACAGCTTTTGCTAATTGTGGCAGGCCCTTGATGAAGAGCTTGATGATGGACAATGTACCATCGCGCCACAGAGGGAAATTCAATGCTCTGGATAGCGTGAGGACATTTTCTTGGTCAGGATCTGCTGCTGCTGGAGGGTGAGTAATGGCATTGTCAAGGGAGATGCCGTTGTAAGATGTCATGCTTTACCAATGTCTCATGTGTCAGTCTCAGTGTGCGTCATGAGCCATGTCTGCAATGGATCATGCATTGCTGCATCAACTCTGCAGCAGCTTAGCCACCCATGGTTTCAAACAGCAAGATGCACATTCTTGATTTTGGTCTTGGACATTGGCACTTTTGCATATGACTCTTCCTGGGCCTGCTCGGTCATGACTTATACAGAGGGATGACTGATGTTCTGCATGCATAGCAAGCTGAGTCACAAGCTGACATCTCAGCGTCCTGGCTGCTGGCAAACCTTGCTGTGTTTCGCTGGTGCAGGCTGCTGATTGAGCACTTTGGGTATCAGAACACCTTCCTGATCACTGCAGCCCTGAAGCTGATTGCATGTGTGCCTCTGATACCTCTGCTGGCGTTTGTGGATGATGGCATATGCAGAATGCCATGTTGGCGAACTCGAGCGACACCTGAAGCAGATGTGGAGGAGCCGCTGCTTGCATGAACTCAAATCACAACTAAGCGCTGTGCAGCTGAACACAGACCTCAAATGAGAGACTGGTCTGTTTCTATCACGTGGTAATAAATCTTGCAGAGATGAGGTGCTGTTAGCCCCATTGGATCGCATAAGCTTCCAGTGGTTGGAGTGCAGGACGTGTCCATGGGCGTTACTGTTTTCTGAACTGCTGCATTCAAACAATGGCCCTGTCATATTTGCTACCAAGGCCTTGACTAATATTAGCTATAGTCGCCTTGTGGTTACAGGCAGCACTGTTACTTCTCACTAGTCCCGGCATACTACAGTTGCGCCCCAATAACGCTTTTTCATTAGCAGAGGCCTTCAATTAGCTTAGAGGAGTAAAGCTTAGTTTAGCTCAGAGCATCAATGCCAGGCTGCCATAATGGTTTAGGATTAGGCTTAACCCTAAGCCCTAACCTGACGTCTGTCAATATATATAGAGACATGTGACATACTGAGATCCGACATTGCATTACGCTACGTGCTGCATCCTGCGTGATGCTCATTACTACACAGAAGCGCATATCTTATGGCTGTCCTGTAATTAGCCACAGTGAGCCTACAAGTCGTGCTCCCCTGACTTGTGCCTGATTTAGAAGTCTGCAGGCGAGAAAACATCGAAATCGGACTCATCTGCAACAAACAAACACTGCAAAAGCAACACAAGAGTCTCGAGAGCTCTGGATTTCTGCAGATCTGCCAAGTAAGACGAGGTGGGTTTACTCAGTTAGCACGGCCTGCAAATCTGCATAGAGTACTGATGCATGCCTTCGTACATGTAGAGCCGCTGTTCCGGGTTTCTTGATCCAGAGCGTTTTGAGTGTACAGACATGTAAATCCGCAAGTTACGGTGCTTGAGAGTGGGAGCATTCACAGCGTGCATGCCAATGACGTCGAGCACGATAAAGCCGGTGTCGAGACTCGATCAGTATTGTCGAACGGTAACATGGGTGCTTTCTGTATGCCCCCGCTATATCTCGTGATGTTGTCATCCTCTACATCAACCTGTACGTCACGTATCAGAGGATCTGCACCAGTATGAAACCTGGTCTTGCAGCTTGCTTTGCAGGAGGCTTACGCTTCTGCATTACAACTATGCCAGGAGCCACAATGCATGTACCGTAACAAAACAGGGTACAAGATACAATTGACAGTTTTGTTGGGATAGAAGGGCTGCAGTCCCAGTACAGCGAGAATGAAGTTTATGAGCAGCAGCACACTTATGATTTGGACGGGATCAATGGGAACTATTTGGAAAGGATGAGCGAGAACAGTGTACTGCGTAGTGGTATACACTGTACTGCCAGTGGCAATGACATACTACCAGTGTGTCAGGCGAAAGGCGAAAGGCGGCGAAAGCTTTCGCCGGCAGGCGAGCCAAAGAGGTGTCATAAAACTATTCGGCAATTGTAGGCGAATGGCATGTACCCTAGCAAAACCCTAAGTCTGCAAACCCACTGAACGGCCGCAAACTAGCGCTTCCTGGCCTGTGCAACATGACTTCTGAAGCTTCTGATCCTCCATTTGACTTGACTGACTCAGATGTGGAACCCGCGGCGAACTTGCCCACTGCAAAAGGCCACAGACCTGCTGATGACATCTGGGATCACTTCAAGGGTTTAGGGTAAACCCTGAATATCCATACAACTATTCGTATAGCAGAAACGTGACCACTTTTTCGTCAGTGAGACCCATACCAGTATTGACCTAGACTTTGACCACCCAGCTCTCTCTGGGGAGACAGCACCAGCAGCTGTTGCCCGTGTTGAGTTAGGTGACAGCAATGAGCAGTACGACCTAGACAACCTGGTGTCAAAAGATTAACATGACTTTGCTGTTCTTGTGTTAGCATGTGCACCTTTCCTTGTAACGTGTGTGGGTGCAGTGACATTTTGCATCATAGTGGCTCTCCACTCATACAAGTGAATGGCTGCGTTTGCTGCCATTCGCCACCACTCCCGAAAGAATTGGACAAGATTTGACCCATTTGCTGGCATTCGCCAATTCGCATTCGCCCATTCGCCTTTCGCCTGGGCCTGATGACCTTTCGCCTGACACACTGCATACTACGCAGTCATCATGATGTAGATGTAGCAGAGCAGGGTCAAGCTGGGAATCAAGATCCAGTTGTATACGCTCATGAGTGGGAGCATGCTATATACGGCGGACGCAAGGTTCCTGAAGATCACAGGTAGTCCCATCTGGGTGCACTGCTTATTTGAAGTGGCATTGGCTTTGGCTGTGGTTGTTGGAAGGTTGAGATGCCAGTTTGAGAAAAACGACAAAGTTTGGTTTTGCCAGTACACCTCATGTCTGATGCTATTCTACAGCCTGTCCTGCGTAGCAAGCTTTCTGCACTTCAGCTACTCATATAACAAGGATGTTGCTTGTTTATCAATTTTCAGGAGTACCCCTTAAGCATACCATGTTCAGACCTGCAGCAGCAGCAGCCATGTCATTTGGCTAAGCTGCTGTGTGACTGCAGAAAACATGTATAGCTTCATGAGTTTGAGGGGCATGAGGGCAAGGGGCAGGGTTGCTTGTTTACATGCTGAAAGGTGTTCGACAGGGTGTAGCCCTCCTCCTCGACTCTACTATGCTTTCAATATTGAATTATAGTCTAGCTTGGTATTGCTGTGCTGAGTTCATTCAGCAGGCTCCCATTGTTGAAAGATTCAAGTTGAATTCAGCATGTCTGTCATGACACCGGCTTGGGCACATGCTCAAGCCAGCGTCAGCTTGTGTAAGCTGCTTGCAGCCTGTCTGTACAATTTACATTACAGAAGTTTATCAGAAAACAAGTTGCAGCAGGCACTGCAGCTCTTGTTTTCTGATGAATCCCTGTAATGCTGCGAGTTTGCACTCGTTGTGCAGGTTTCGAGATCTACAGTATCATCAAAAATCTGCAACACAGACTGGGAACTGGTTGAAGTGTCCACTGATAGGACACTGTCACATGTGAATTTCGTCCTTGATCATCATTAAATGCATTTATGGCTCTGGTAAGATCAACTGTAATTTGCCTCCCGCCAAATGAAGCGTGCACGCCCACGTGGGAGGTCTCAGCAGTCTCTCTGTTGTGTCACAATACCTCTGCAGAAAAGCTGACGGTGCATTCAATTTGCTCAGATGCTATGTCCAATTTCAGCCGAACATACACCAAAGCCACAAGCAAATCCCCAAGTCACTAGCAAGGCTGCAGTCACCCTACTCATACGTTTTACAAAGACACATGCGGTCTAAGAATGCCTCAAGCCACAGACACAGCTGAGAGGCAGCGTTGACTCCCTTCAAACACTGAGTGTATTTGTGGTTGAGCATGCGCCAAAGTCAGAGACTTCTCTGTCACATAAGATGCTTACAGCTTTTCTGCAAAAAATACATGTTCTTCACATCCCACAGAGCCTCTGCACTGTGCTGCTACATATCAGTGACAGGGAAGTTGCCGGTATCTTGAGCACACACTACACTATGAGTAATTAGTGTGACAAACTTTGCAAACCCTCAGTTGTCCACGCCGCCCCACTCTGAAATGTTGTCTAACCTGTCGAAGGGCCCAGGTTCATATTGGAATTCAGGGTCAGCCAAGTAGTCCTGCATAGCATGGCACCATCAGCACTTGCTGGTCAGGGTCCTTGATGCAGACATTAGTAGGTCACAAAGAGCTGACCTTGATTCGTCGCATGCTGTTGCTTTGGCTCCAAGCGCTTCCATCTAGCTCTGGCAGATCTGATGGGCTGATGCGGCCTTGGGCCACAGCTGCATGCCTGCTTTGACGAGCTTGGAAGGCTAAGCAGCGTTTGAAAGGGCGCTGATCCCCTTCATAGTGAAGTCGCTTGCCTTGCAAAGCCGCAAAAGTCGGAATCTCATCAAAATTCTCCTTCAATGCTCTGCAAGGACACTAGCTGATTTGAGAATAGAGACGCAATTGCCCAAAATGCTGCTGACATCACCTAGCTGTGATAGCAGGAGCAAAACTCACTGTACAGCTCTGCGCTCAATATCTTGTTGTTTGCCATCTTTGACCATCTCATCTTGGCTATGTGGCGTCTGCCATGGGTAGGCTTTCGTGTCGGTCAGTTTGACATTGCCCAGCCTTTTATCCAACAGGTGAAGGCGGTGCTCACCATCTTGATCAAGAATGAAACACAGGAATCCAGCATCAAAAGCTTCTTGAATAGGCCTGAACATCAGAACGAAACAATAAAAGGTACGCTGACACAACATGACCCCATACAACCAGGTGGCGATGAAGTCACCTACTTTGCCAGCAAGAGACCATTCCTGGGGTCATTGACATTCCTGAAGCCTAAAACCTCTTGAACCGCCATGTGCCACTTAAACTTGAACAGATGTAAGCCTACGACATAGCCTGTTGGCAATGACACATCCAATACCATGCACTTGCAACTCTTGCAAGGTTTGTGCCCATCTTCATCATGAGAGCTTTGCTGATAAGCCTGCACGATCATCATTTGCAGCTACTGGCCACCGCTGTATTCGCATCTGAAATTCCAAGTGCATCAAGGAAACTGTTGCTCACCTTGATGAGCTCCAGCTTAAAATCCAGATCTCGCAAACTGGAAGCATTACTGGGGGTGTAGACAAATGCTGCTGAATTTCTAGCCCTGAGTGACGATGCAATTGAATCCATTGTGTGGACAAGCTGCCAAATGGTACGAGATTGCAGTTCTGCATAAGCAGCCATAGGTAGTATGCTATGCTGATGGAGTAATCTGAGCAAACGGTGCCAAATTTACCTATATTGCTACTCATCTTCTGCCAAAGAACTTGTTCTGCCTGGGCATTTGCCAATCCTACACCGTCATCAGCTTTATTGCACAGATGGTAGGCAACACATGCATCTTCATGGAACATAAATCAGAATGATGCTTAGTGATGCTGCACTGGTGATGCTCTGCATTCTCCAAAATAAGTGTGCGGGTTTTATCAATTCAAACAAAAGTTCATGCGGCTAGGGGAGGCTGTGCTGAGGACCTTTGTGAAGATGCATTGTACGCTTTGAGCGGCAGACGAAGCCATGAGGCTGTGTTGTGCCTGCTCAACTGCTCTGTGACACTGCCTTCTAGATATGCTAAGACATCAACAGCAACTCCTCAGCCACAGAAAGCTGAGAGGCTCTATGAGAGGCGCTCAGAGAGGCTACAAGAGGCTGCTCTGCTGTAAACCTAAATCCTAAATACTTGACAACATTTTCTAGATATGCTGTAAGGTCAATAGCAAGCCAGTAAGCCACAAGGAGGAACACAGCGGCCTTCCATACAGGGTTTGCAGCGCCGATGGGAATTCACCAACTGTGCAGTCATGAAGGGTTGTAGGAAGACTGTTCACCTGTAGCATTTACCTTTGATGTGGTGAATGTGTCTCTTTAGCACCCCACACTCGAGGTAATGCTGCTCGCTGAAGTCTGCAATCTGTCGTGATGTTCTGATACCTTGTGGCCACAATGCAGTGGTGTATTGTTCATAGTCTGGATCAAGCTTGCCCAGAAAGTTCATCATTTCTGCTTCATTTGCAAACCGAAGCATGGCTACGTTCCTGCACCCACAAAAGAGTGCAGTCGGTGATTGTCGACAAGGAGCCGAAAAACCGGCTGCAAGCTCGCCTTCATGTCGGAAGTACAGACCGTAAATTTACAAATGAATGCACAAAAAGAGCAGACACGGCATTCATGCCTAGATCTATGTGAGGCTGCAGGTTGCTTTTGCCACACGAACTCGAAACAAGAGCCCTTGTAGCCTGCAGCCCTGAAGCTGAGTGCGTATGTGCCCTGCTGGCGTTTGTGGATAATGGCACATGCAGAATGCCATGTCGGCGCAATCGAGTGACACCTGAAGCAGGTGTGGAGGAGCCGCTGCTCGCCCTGAACACAAGTCCCAACTATGCGCTGTGCAACTGAACAAACAGCTCAAACGAAACACTGGTCGGTTGCTCAATGCCCTTTTATATGCAGAATCTTTAAATGAGCTTAGAGCAGTAAGTCTTAGGTTGCTAATTAGAGCATCAACACCATGCTGCCATGTCAACCGCAGCCTAATTTCTGCAATCATGTGCAGACACTGCAGATCTTTTACAAGAGTCTGTTGGTTGTTGCAACTCATCGAAAAACAGGGGCATCTGGTCCCATATGAGTCATATGATATGACCCTCACAATGATTGAATGAAAGATAACAAACTTGCTAGTCCCTGCGAAATTCAAATGCTATCGTGCTGCTGCAGCATTGACGCAGCAAACATAAATAACCGTGCTCCGAATACAATGAGAAAATTTCCATGTGATGTTGCACTGTCAATGCCGCCCGCGTGACTGGTCATGAAGACCGGCAAAAGGACCGCCACGGCCGCACGCCAAGCAACGTTTGTTCCAAAAAATGCATCCGCAGAGATCGCCGTCAACCCCGCCTTCGAGCAACGCCTTGTGCAGCTCAGGCAAGAGGGATTCACAGTGTTGAACGTGCCTGTGAGCACTGCAGCTACCCTATCGATCGCCGGCAAGGCTTTGCAAGGTCAGCTGGAGGTCTGTGGCAAGCAGCCTGCGCACAGCACATATACTTCTCTTCAAGGCAAGCAGCGGCTTGAGTACCGGCCTGGCGACGCTGTGCTTGGAGATCTGGGTGTTCTGCAACAGTTGGCTACCACAGTATGACTGCTCAGCTGCACCCACAGCAGCTCATATTCCACTGCACACACTATATTTGTGAACGCCAGCCTGATGTACTTTGGAAATGGTTCATCGGGTGGTTCAACTTCTTGATAATGACGCCAGAGGCATGGTGGTGCATTTGGCGCAAGTCTTGCATGTACCAGCAACCTGCTTCCTGCAAATTCTTGGTCCCACACTAGCAGTGGAAGACCAGTGTTTTGCCTCTAGCCTGGAAGCCATCAACTATGCATTGCCAGCCAATGGTGCAGATCCAACTGGCTGTCAATCTCAAGTAGTCAAAGGCCTGCTCACACTGATCCATTCAGACTCCTGTGACGGTTTGCAGGTATTCTCGTCTTTCTTGGAGTGCACTCACACCTTTTGTCTATGTCTACTGCTCATAGACATTACCGTTTGCAATTGCAGGTTGCTTGTTGCAGATGCTGACTGGTGTTGAAAGCTGTTGGCATTCTCACAGGTGCTGCAAGCAGATGGGCATTGGGCAGACATGAAGCTTCCGGAAGGCTGCATTGCTGTCTGCTGATTACACCCTGGAACGTGCAACCTGTGGCTTGATCAAGGCTGCCAAGCACCGTGTGGTATGTCTTGCTGATGTAAAATGTGTACATATGACTATGTCCTGTCCGGTTTTGCAAGCATTGTTTGGAGTCATGTGAGAAACTCATGTGCGTTTAGGTCATGGGGCATGGTGGTTGCTTAACAGCACGCACTGCCTTGGTCTACAAGCTCAGAGCTTCAGAAGATGCTGTGCTGGACTTGCATGCTGCTATCAGCAAGCATCATAAGAGTGGCATTGATCCCAGGTGAGTTGCAGCGGAGCTGAGTTACACATGAATTTGTTAATGCACATCGGACGTCACTCTGTTAGATACAGCATGAGCTTCAGCTCCAGCTTTGAAACTCTGCCTGTTAAATCCACCAAGCAATCATGACATTTTCGCATATGTAGTTGTGCAGATTCATCACACCCATTGGTGTGCGGGAGTTGATGTACTTCTTTGATGCTACCCACACATCTGTCAATGCTGTTGGTGAGGCAAGCCTGGCCTCAGCAGTGGGAGTCAGCCACCAAGCTAAGAGGCAGAGGACTGGAACAAGCAGCTGTGAGGATGCAGTGCTGACACAGCAGACACCATTGCTGCATGCTGAAGCAGCAGCTCAACCAGCTGTCTCAGTGCCAACTAAGCAGGTGCGCATCCGTGAGCCCAAGTTTCATGCACCATTTCCAAACCCATCGTAGTGCAGTGACTCCATGGAACTTCAAACTCCTCTGCATGTTGCTAGTGAGTGCTGCCACACTTTGTGATGAGGTAAGAGTCATTGTCCTTGAAGGGAGTGCAAAGATGCGCTGTGGTTAGCAAGTACAGGTTATCAAGATGTAGCAAGTAATGCCAAGTTACAAGTAAACCTGTAACAATCACAAGAAAGACCGTAACAAACATTACAGAAGCTGCGACGGTGTGTCAGCGGCTTGACCCAAGACATGCCTTTGCAACTGCAGGATGAGAGCCTGTCCATCAGTGTCTGGTGTGTACACAATCAGATGTTGTTCCACTTCAAGGTCAGGCCCAGCACAGTGCTTGACAGGGTGTACCATGCTCTTCTCAGAGAGCTTGCTCAGGATGTACCCTGTGTCGTCAGGGATGTGAGCGACATGCGGCTGCTGCTGATTGGAAATATTCTGAACCAACGCAAGTCAATACAAGCGAACAACATTCTACCTGGGGACCAACTGGAAATGTTCCTATCAAATTGGGGACTAGTTCAGACCACCGCAGCATTGCTTTTGCTTTGCAAGCATATGTTGTTTTGCAGTGGCCAACGTTGCCACACTGTGCCAATGGTCATTGCTTGACAGGATGCTGCATCATGTGTGCAACAAATGTTTGGCAGTGCCTTACATTTGTCAATTGTGTCCTGTTTGCAGAGCTACAAACTTTCAGCAACCTGCAGCAGCTTCAATGATGCAGGCCTCTGTGTGTTGCTGACATGATAATTAGTCCATAAGAACTGGCTATTGTTTGACAGCCCAGATCAACCCTGCTATTGTCCTTAAAAAGTACTTGACAGCATAGCGTAGTTGTTTCAGATGTTCTGTGCGTGTGCAGCAGCATGGTTTGCTTCTCATTGTATAGGTATACCTTTGATGCTAGCAAAGAAGCCTTGTTGTACATACTGTGGGTAGCTGTGCAGCTACCTGCAGGCAGCTTCCTCATCTTGAGCTTGCCTGCACTGCAGATGCAAGCATCTCCCCCATGCATCTAATGTTGGTCAGCCCGGTTGATGGCACACAAAATGCAGCAGGGCTGTGATAACTATGCATACTTACTCATAACAGGTTGCATTGAATGGCCAGTGCATGTGATAAGCCTTGAAACAACTGTGCCTCATATTCTCTGCTGCTGCATTAGGAAGGACAGACCACTTCAAACTTTTTGCAATGCTTCATACAGATTTGCTGGGTACTCGTTTGCCTGCACATGAGTATGTGCGAGGCTCACTCCAACGCGGGAGATAATGTGACGCGTCAAACTGCGTTCAGCAGTGCGAGGCCACGCAACGCACCATCTGACTGGCGATGGCTCGTGTTGTACGAAGTGCCGTGATTGCCTACTTATATCTGTTGATACCTTCAAATCATCTACAAGCTTGAGCGGTTGTCCAAAAGCTTGAAATACAGTGATCACAAGCAACCTTGCGCCTTGCGTCTGGCGCACACGCACGACTGATGCCATCAACAGTATAGACGCAGCATAGAATGCAGGACTGGGACGTGGGTGTTGCCAGAGACAGCCAGCAACTTGACAGAGAACTGCAGGTCAGGACTTGCAGCAGGTCACCAGCTGTGCTCAGAAACCATACAAAGCATGTGTTGACCCCATATCACCATAGTGTCATGCTATGCAGAGATTTGCCAGTGAGCTTGAGCTGCAAGCTGGCTTACAGCCTTCCAACGATGAAGCAGCAGAGGCTTATGCTACGCCAGACATATGGCAAAAGTGTGCGGATGGCCTCAATTCAACTCTGGCAGGTCACCACAGGCTTTCTTATCAAGAGTTAGCTATACGCATTCTGGCAACTTTCCAGTTTTCCTCATATACCTCTGACAAGGTGCTTGGTGTGCAGCTTTTGGCTACCCCTGTGGGCTCCAGTTGCAGTCTCAGGAGCCTGAGCATCTGGCCAATACTTGCAATGTGCTTCACACCCTGCTGGTCCAGCGCCAGCGAGATGTCAGTCAGCGTGCTCAGTTTGATGACCACTTCCAGCGTATGCGGTCAGACTTGAATGTTTCGGAGCAAACACGCGATAGGCTCAGGTCACAGTTGGATGCTAAGCAGCGAGAGCATGGTACTTTGCTCAGTCAGGTTGGCTTCATCTCCCTGTGCGTGATACGCTTGCTGTCAAACAGCGCATGACACAAGTCAGTGCGCTGCTCGTGCATGTCCTCAGACGTGCTGTGTGGTAAAAAGACTGGAAAACAATAACAAAGTTGATGTCTTTTTCCAAGAAGCACAAAAAGCGTACAAAAAGCAAGTTTTCTGAGTTTGTGGTAAAAAGAAGTCAACACACAGCTGCTGCGCATGACAAGCATGGGCAAGATAATGCAGGCCAGGGCCCCTTTGTCAGCCATCAACACACTCCTCAACATCAAACAAGTCAGGACATGCTCCCGGATCAATAGGATCATGTGTGTGGTAACTGCAGTGGCATGTGCAAGAGAGCCACCTGCAAGGACAGCTGAGTCAGCTATCCAAAGACAGGGATGACGCACAGAAGCAGTGTGCTGACTTGCAGCGCCGCCACGCCCAATCTCAGCATGAGATCCGCCGTAAGGTACATTGTACATGTTTGCATACCTTGATGTCCAGAATGTGTGAGGTTGCATCTGGTTGGTCTTGCATGCTGAGTTCAGGCTTGCACTAAAAAGTCAGGATTGCAAGCATCAGTCCTTTCCCATGGATCAGTAAAGCTAGCAAAGAACTCTTCTAAGTCAGGGTTGCGCCACATTGTTCTGCAAAAGGTGGCTATGCTAGTGTATGCATGAGCAACAGGTTCTGCCATCTGTAACGTGTTGATGGGTTGCTTGCTAGCTTTAATGATGCATGGGGCAGGACTGAAGTGTACCTCGCCGCTGGTGCACTAGTCGCTATGCTGCGCCATGCTGAAGGCATGCATGAGCTTTGAGGTTATGGTTGACGCCTAGCACCAGGAACAGTATAGATCAGCTCAGAGCAGAAGTCGGCTGTCCTGAACCTGCGCCCCATTGGTGGGCACAAACAAGCATGTGCCCCTTGCCTTTGTGCAGCACTGATAACCCAGAAGCATGAACGCAATTCATTGTAATGAAACAAAAGAGCCCCTGCCCTGCTGGCTGCCCAACCCACTTTGGTGGATACAAGACTTTATTGAGAGCCATACAGCCATGTGCATAACACGAAACAGCAATCTTCTTCATAGGACATCCAAGGGGAGAAGCTGAAGGAGCAACTGCGTAACACCTTGATGGAGCGCAAGCGGGAGGCCAAGAAGGCATTTGACATGGCAGGAGCCTTCAGTAAAGACGCAGCTGCCCGCCCTTCTGGTGCAAGATCAGGCAAAAAGAGTGATGACAGCACCCTCAAGGTGACATCGAATTGTGCCAAACTATGATGTCTTGGCCTGCAGCTTAGTGCATTTCACCTCTGTAGAGTTGCTGTGGCTTTTGCCGTCTGCAGCTTGCAGCATTACAGCAGTGGCACATAAGATCATCATCATGATCATCTGCACGTTACCATTGTTGCTGAGGCAGTGTCTCGCAGGCCGCCTGTGTAGACAGCTGTCTCACTCGTCAAATTCCGGCTCGCAGAGTAAGCTTGGCAAATTTACAGGGGCTACAATACCTTGCTCCCCTCCTACATGGCGGTAGTTGGTGCGCACAGTCTCCTCGGTCAACCTCAGCTCAAATTTCCCAGCATTTATGCAACACTGCAGTCCGATGTTTGTGTATTTATGAGACACGCCAGCAACGCCCATTGCAGAAGTGTAACAGTTTCAGGCATGCATTGAAATGTCACCCGCAGTGATGCCTGACATGATATCTTTCCTGCCCTGGTCAGATGTAATGGGTGTCTGCAGTTGGTAGTTAGCAGCTATGAAGCACGCCAAGAGGAGCTCCTGCAAGAGAACAAGGGACTCTCAGCTGCCCTGGCAGACTTGCAGTCAGACTACAGAGCCCTAGCCAACAAGCAGGCAGCTGCCCAGCAGCTTCAGGCGGCAGCTGTGAGGCAGGTGGTAGAAGACGAGGATCTCCAACATGTTTTGCGAAGCTCAGATGCTGGGCAGGTGCAAGCAGACTTGTCTGCCAAGATGGCTGCCATGAAGACAAAGATTGAAGGCGTTTATGATGGTCCCATGCAGCAGGTATGACCACCCCTCTTTATTCACATGCAGATGACATGCAGAATGCAGCTATGGCTGCTGCAGCACAGTGTTGGTGGTGCATACTCATGCCTGAGTCAAGCAGCTACGTACTGGAAGCGCGCTAGTTGCTCAGAAACTACACATGCATGTTTATGCAATAACAGGTTTCAAACTTGCAATTGTGCACATGCTTGGAGCCTTCTGAACAGCAGGCATTGTTGTCAGCTCTACCCCAATGCCAGTTGTCATGCTGGTAGCAATTTTCATCCACGCACCAATCCCCATCCTCGCGTCAAAACCCCCCAGACTCCTGCATTCCCTGACTCCCCTGACTCTAACCCCAGTGCCAACTCCAACCCCCGTGCCAACTCCAACCCCAGTGCCCGTTTTCACCCCAAGTGCCATGTCCAACCCCAGTGCCGGTTTCAGCGCCCAGTTGCCAGTGCCACCCTTTGCAGCAATTGTGCTGATCTAATGCTGAAACCCATGGGCACAATCAGATATGAGCTGTCATGCAGGAGCTGACAACTGCCAATGAGAGGAGACTCTTCCAAGAGCTGCAGACCACAAAGAACCTGGTGCAAGAGCAGGTGAGCTCTGCAGTACCAAAAGTCAATACTTATTGACTGTGACTTAAACAAACCAGGTTGATGCATTCTGTGCATGAAGCTTTTGTATGCGTTTGCCATCAGCTGTGACTGTGTGTCATGCAGTCACGCATGCTCATAACTTGCAGGCTGCATGCCGTAATCAATGCTTACATGATCTTGTACATCTGGCAAAAGACATTGCGCGCCTAACTGCCTGGTACAGCTCTTTAGCAGCTCTTCAGCTCTTGAGCAGTTTAGTCTTGTATAACAACATACAAGCAGCACTGCTCCAGCCAGAAGGTGCTTGCATCCCTGGCAGATATAGCCGCACATACACTGTTTACGCAGGTTCTGCTTTGTTGCTTGTCTCACATACTACACCCACATCTTTCCGTTGCCCGTTACAAGGTATCAAGTGTGACAGCAAGGCTGTGCTCGCAGGCCCTGCTTGTACAGTCTGCTATGACGGCTATGACACAGCAAACATTGGCTGCGTCAGACTCGGAAACTCAGAGCTCGGGCAGGGTAACTGGTGAGCAGGTCGATGGCAGTGAGTTCAGGGCTGAGTACGAGGCTAGGTTGGCAGTTGCTGCTGAACAAGCCAAGCAGGTTGGTTCAACTGCCTTTGGCACAAACAGCAACAGTGGTCACGAAGACAGTCTTTTGACTTGATTTTGTGGAGTTCATGACAGTCTGTGCTATTTCTGTGCTTTCAGAGCACAACATCAACAACATGCAAGCTTTGGACATGTGTGGCAGTTATAGCATGTGTTCAGCTATGCTATGGGGATGCCACAAGAATGCTGCGGGGATGCTCAGCTGAATGGCTCACAGCAGCCCTCACTTTTGCCAGATATTGCACAATTCTTTGTCTGGGGTCTGTGAGTGACAGAACAAGGCTTACCTCTTGAAACAGTGTTACTCTCTTTCAGATGCTGAACAGTTGCACCTGGGTTCAACATTGCAGGACAAAGCAGCAATGACACAGCGTTGGCACGCTTGGGAGCAAGAGCAGAAGGCCATCATGCAACGCCAGCTGCAAGATCAACAGCTTCAGGCAAGCCACACGGCCGCTTGATCGATTTGGTTGCAAGCACCAATCATAGCTTTTGGCATTTGCATAGTTGAGATCCCTGCATCAGCTCTGCTAAGCTTGTGCTCGTGCCAACAACATATGCAATGGCATGAGGTGTGTCTTGTGGCACACATGTTCTGACCAAAGACGAGTCTGATTGTACATCTGTGATATATATAAGACATATGTATACATATGTGTCTTCTATATATACATGCATTGTATACTCTGTCATACTCATGTAGATTTGAGTTGCTAATCATGTCATGCCCTGCAGGTGGATGCTGTTCAGTGCAAGCTGTCAGCCCAGCAGCAGCACTTGCACACTCAGGCTAAAGAAGAGCGCAACAGGCTTCAGCAGCAGGTGCAGGCTGCACTCATGCATGTTTCACACAGCAGTAATCACAGTCCATGTGCACTCAATGTTTGCGCAACGATTTGTCCTATGTCTGGCTTGCTTAATGGGCTACCAGTCGCACCACAGCATACTATCAGTTGTGCAAGAAGCTCTTCTGCCATAGTCAGACACTTTCGGCGAGTCCATGTAATGCATAAGACCTTTTCTGTAACTGACAGTGTATGCGTTACACATACACCATCAGTACCAGTATCCTCCTGGGTGGAAAAGGGGCTTGCTGCAGGAGCAAGCCCTCGCACAAGCGCGTCTGCAATTTGAGCGGGAACAGGAAGCAGCCAAGGGGGCTCTACGGAGCTTTGCTCCTGGATTTGGCGCAGGCAAACTTCTGGCTGATGCAATGGCACGCCGCACTGCAAAGGTAACAGCTTTTGCAAATTTGC
>JAABUO010003416.1_pt1 | contig 18922 bp, 16 predicted proteins | sample 5559291 | NCBI WGS metagenome assembly JAABUO01 (sample SAMN10711878, study PRJNA513372) | rock metagenome | isolation source: Antarctica rocks | place: Antarctica: Victoria Land, Finger Mt sud | reverse complement strand
GCGGGCCTGGTCAACATGGAAGCAGGGTTCATGCCGGTCTGACCTGGACAAGAGAGCCGGAATGCCGTCTCAGCCCCCTCGCGCCAGCCCGAAAGTAAATGGCTACTTTCGCAACAGGTCTAATGTAAACTGGAAACTGGAGAATTTAGGAGAGAAGGAATTCTAAACACATTAGACACCGCAAGAAAGAAAAACCTGCCAAAAGATAGGCCCGGAGCAGTGTTCTTAAAGGTTCAGCAAACATGGATGATAGACCAGTTCGTTTTGTCGCAGATTGTAGAAGTATGCCAAGAAGTACTAAGAAGCTCTAAAAGATTAGTATATATAGCAATTTACGCTGACATAAACGAACTAGGAAAAGGTCAGCTTAGATCCACTCTGTTGTTACATGAAATTGCCAGGGCTGAAACGCAAAGCTTCTTAGGAGACAATGGGTATTTTCTGTCAAATCGGAACGATTCGTTGTCGAATCCCATAAGTTGGCGCAGGCTTGTTAGGTATTTCTAGGTGTAACATGGCTGATTGCTCCAAGACTTAGATCGGAACATCGTGTAAATAGGCGACGATGGACTTCGGCGGGTGCTGAACACACTGCCCCAGCCCAAGTCTAGTCGTAGAACGAGCGATCGCGAGCAGCCTGACGACGAGGTCACCGCTTGAAAGCCCGAGCTAACTGCCCAGGAGTCTTATGAGACCTGGGCTCGAGGCGACTTGAGGCGGTGCTTCGCGCATTTTCTGGGAGTTGGAGCGGTTTACGCCTGGCATCGGGCGTTCCGCTCTGGTTTCGTCTGCCTGCGACGAACTCCGGGCAGAGTCCCGGCATGGTCAGGCGCAAGGGGTGCCAGCAGGCGCCAACTGCGTCTCAGGTTGTAGGCGATTGCCGTCAGCCGCACCTACAAGCCCGCCTTGGCCAGGCCAGGCCAGCGCATCCGGCGCAGGCCGTAGCTGCGCTTGCAGGTGCCAAACACCTTCTCAATGCGACAGCGCACCTTCCGCACCGCGGCATTGTGGGCCTTCAACCGGGTCAGCGCGTCCGGTCCGCCCCAGACTCCTGTCTGCACGATGAATAGCGTGCCGCCGCGGGCCAGGATGAGGCGATCGGACCTGGCACTCGCAAACGCGCTGTCGCCATACACCTTGCCTTGCCCTGCCCTGGCGGCAGCACCGCCTCCAGGCGGGCCGCATCGTGCACGTTGGCTGTCGTGACCTCGACGGTGCGAATCAGCACTGCCTCCTTGTCAACGGCGGTGGAGATTGGTTCTCCCGCATTTCCCGTGCTGCTTGCGTCTCAGGCTGCCTGCAGGACACGTGCGCGGAGCAGCTCGAAACGCAGGAGCACGCAAAGTGCGGGAGAACCCAGTTTTAGAGGTTGAATCTCCTGTAAGCACAACCTGGAAAGCTGCGGATGATTTGGAAGCTACCTGACATCAATCATGCGCCAGCGATTTCCATGAGGCGCGTCAAAAAATCTCCTGGTCTTCCGGTCTCATCACGCGCGAGGCGGTCGTTCCATGCCTCCCACCGCCGGACGAAGCGGTCCGCCCTCTCGCCCATCGCCTCCAATGCGCGGCGGACATCATGTGCCGGGATACCGTTCGCGGCCATGTTCACCATCGCCGCCGCGAGCGCGGCGTCGTCGCCGTGGTAGCGGCCGAGCAGCTCGCCAATGGCGTCGCCCGCGAGCAGGCCGCGCGCCGCCATGATGCCGGCCAGGGATCCCGCGAGCGATGGCCATTCGGAGACGCCGATTTCCGGAAGGGTGTAACGGACCTCGTCGACAGCGTCGGTCAGCGCCGCGGCGAGCCAGGTGCCGTCCTCGCCTCCCATCACCGCCTGCAGCTGCAGCATCCGCAGGCCGACGCGCAGCAGCGCGACGCACGGCCGCACCGCCTCCGGCGCCTCCTCCAGCGCGGCGAACCTTGCCGATGTCCGCAGCCAGCCGGAGTCCGACCAGAGATCGGTGAAGGCGTCCGCAGCCCGGCCGCAGCGCACCAGGGGCCATGCCAGGTAGGAAGCGGCCTGGTTCGGCCCAGCGTCGGCCATCTGGTGATCGCAGGACGCACCGCGGAGGTTGCGGAACAGGAGTTTGATCCAGGCCGGCACCAGAGCCGGCACCGGCCCCGAGCCGGACAGGAGCTGCACGGCGACGGCTAACGGCACCAGGGGATTTGGCTGGCCAAGCCAGTCCCTCCAGACCGGCAGTTGCATGGCGGTCCCTCCCTTCGGGACCTTCCCCGTTTCCAGCATCGACACGGCGGGACCGCCCGAGAACAGCGTCCAGATGCGGACGGGGTTGGCCCATTCCTCCGGTCCTAGCCGCGCCGCCAGCGCGTTAAGCAGAACCGCGCGGGGTTGGAGGGCGTCGAACTTCTCGTCGCCGCGCTGGCCGAAAGGACGCGGCCCTAGGATCGCGGACCAGATGAGACGCGCGAGCCACTCCAGCGCTAGTCGCGGGCCATCGGGTCTGGCGAGGACGGCGTCGACCGTGTCCGACGTGCCTGCCAAGACAACAGCCGCAGAATCCTGTGGAGTGGCGGCGCCAGACCGCACTGCCCGAAGCTGATCGTCGAGGATCTCCGACAAGCCATCCTCAAGGTGCAGCACGACCATCCAGGCCGTCGTCTCTTCCGTCCAGCGCGCCCCGGCGTCGAACACGGGAGGCAGCGAGCGCAGGACGGCCCTGCTCCAAGCGGCGTCGAGACCGGCGGACCCGCTTCCGAGCGCGGCTGCCACAAGCGACGGGTGTTCCAGCATCGCCAGCACCGAGGCCGCGAACGGCGCGTCGACCCCCGCCAGCGGCCGAACGATCTGTCCGAAGGGGAAGTCCAGGCGAAGCTCCCTGACGTTCCAGTGCGCGCATGCCTCAAGGCTCGTCGGTCGCGCGGCGGCCTGCAACGATTGGGTCGTCCTCTGGCGATCAAAGCTTCCCGCCGCAATTGCCGGGTCGGCCGCGAAGCGACGGGCCTGCGCCTCGATCTCGCCGCGCGCCTGCGTTCCCGGCATAGCCGCAGCCGCCAGCTCGTCGTCCGCGCCTGCGTCCGCCTCGCCGCCGCGCAGCAGGGGCCAGAGCAGGCCATAGGCCAGCGACAGCCCTGAGCTCCCGCCGGGTGCGTCCACCATGCACCTCATGGCGGCCCTCCCGAGTAGATACCGGACGAGCGGCTCCAATGTGTCCAGGGTGTTTCCCGTCCGGGCCGTGGCGGCGAGGGATGTCTCGATGTCGAAGGGCAGCCGAAGGGCTCTCGTGGCGCACCACATCACTGGGTGGTCGGTAACGGACGTGAACGCCGCCAGAAACCGATCGTCCTCGGTTGATTCGGAGTACGGCGGCGCACGGAGGATCCCGAACCAGCGACCGAGATGAACGACACCCTCCTGCAAGGAGGCACTGTCACGGACCCGATGGCGAATGCTGTCGAGGGCGTCGCCTGCCCCATCGTCGACGGGCGGAGCGGCCGACGTCTCATGCATGCTTCCACGCCTCCTCGAAAAACTCGCTGGCACGAGTTGTCTTGGCATCCCAGCCTCTGGAGAAGGCGTTCACGCTGCGATGGGCGCCGCCGACGGTGGCACCGAAATGCCACAGCTCGTCGTCGACTATGGCGAACCTGTCGTGCACGTCGAGCACGGGGGCAACCTCGAGAGAGGTCTTCCACTGGACATCGGGAGCGACCGACCCACCGCGGGAGGCGAGCAGCCGCCGGACGCGGATGCACCACTGCTCTGCTTCCGAGCATCTCCCGGTCAGAAGTCTGACCGACAGGACGGAAGAGCGGTCCAGGGCTTGCTCTAGCGGCTCCGCCCCGTCCTGGGCGTCGAACTTCGGGTCGACGATGCGCAGGAGGCGGGCCGTCCTCAATGCCATGATGAATGCGGCAGCTCCCACGCAATGGCGCCTGTCCTTCCTACACGCCTGGTCGTGCCGTCCGGGGAATGTCGCGGAGTCAACCGTGCCGGCCGGAAGAGGACCCTGGGTCCACCATATGGAGGGGAACGCCAGCGCAGGCATAAGCGTCTGCCGGATCGGCTGGGGCTGGATAGTTCGGGTCGACGGAGGGGTGGGGAGCGGCATCAGTTGACCTCCGGCAAGGCGTCCGCACCCAATCCTGCCGTTCCTGCTCGGTCCTCATGCCTTAGCGCCGCAAGCCAGGCGGTGAACGGCAGGGCCGCGTCGACGTAGGGAGCCAGGCGGTTGACGATCTCGTCCGCGTTAGGGACCTCGATGAGAACGCTGGCCCGCTGACCGATCGCGTTTAGAGAGTTGCCCGAGAGCCAGACCCGGCCGTCGGCCACCAGGAACCGATCGTGCACGGGGGCGTGCCGGCCCTTCATGACGAGTACGTCCGGTCGGGACCACCCAGAGGCTGTGTACTCTTCGATCGCCCTCCCCATCGCCTCCGCGACGGGTTCCGTCGTTCCAGAGAGCATGCGACGCATACACTCCTCGGACGTCACTATCCGGACCGAGATGTCAACCGCGGTCACCGCCATCGCAAAGTCGCGGATCTGGCCGGGACCGAAGTAGGGATCCACCACGGTCACCGAGCGGCGTACTCCGGCCACGATCGCGCGTATCGCTTCTTGGGCGGCGTCCGAGTCTTCGAGCCACTGCAGTCCCAACCGGGCGGCAAGGCGGAGGCGGTCGCGGCGCTGCTCCGCGCTCCACGAGCGGTTAGTGGGATTGTCCATGTCCGTCTGCTCGCCGACGAACGACAGGCCGGGCGGCCTTTCGACGTCTCGCCATGCAACGTCGTACGATTTGGTCACGTTGCCCGATCGGTCGACGGCCTGCTCGACGCGCCGCGTCTCGCGGATGAAGTCGATGTTTGTCTGGATGGATCGGAGGAAGCTCGTCGGCTGGAGCCACCAGACCACGCCGTCCTCGGGGTGGATGAGCGAGAGAGCGGTGCGGTCACATGTCCCGTTCCAGTCGACCTCCACCAGTCCGTCCTCGACGGAAATCTCCCGCGGAATACCGAAACCGAGGGGACGCTGCTCGATCGCTAGAATCCGATGACCGTCCAGGCCGAGGCCGGGCCAGTTCCGAATGCGGACTAGTTCCACCTCGCGTCCGCCTGGATAGCTCAGGTGGCAGCTCACGTCCCGAACCGCTCGGGGATGCCTGGCCAAAAATAGCCCGCCTATAAGTTCGCTGTGGCTGTCGAGGTCGATGAACATGTTCGCCTTGAGCCAGGTGTTCGGCGCAGGCGCAACGAGAACGGACGCGAAGGCCGGATCGTGGGTACCGTAGAGCCCGCTCACGCGCATCATGCCGTGGACCGAGGGCAGGAACGGAAGGTGGAGCGAGCTGGACTCCGTGCCGTTCCCCGGTTCCCTGCGGAAGGGCGGCCCGGCAAGCGGCTCGCCGTCCCCGGGCGTCGGCCTGTCCGGATGGAGGGGCAGCCGGAGATCACCTCCGGCTGCGGCCTCGAACCACGTCTCGGCATCGGCCGCCGACATCGGGAAGCGAGCCACGAAGAGGCCCGGTGTGTCTTCCTTCCTCCTCATTGAGCGGAAGGGATGGCTAGGCATTGGTGGAAAGCACGGCGGCAGGACCTCTACCCACCCGAAGACCAGTCTCCGTTCGCCGCTGGACAGGCTCCAGGCGAGATGCACGATCGCCTGTGATACCTTGCCTGTGCTGATCAACCCGCCCGCGTTCGGCAGCCCATCGTCCAACAGAGTTTCACCCATCGCTGCGCTCGGTTCCCTGACGCTGACCTCAGGGAAACACTTCCGGGTATGGCCGTCACTGGATATCGAGCATAGGCAGCGGATCGGGCGTCTCGTCGCTCACAGCGTTCCTCTAGCAGGATCGTCCGCGTCCTATGCGGCGCCGCTGCTACATAGTTACGCCAGCCAAGGTCGATATTTGACCAGCCCCCATCGGGTGATCCGGGTGAAATTTTAGTTCAGCGTGATGTCGAGCGCCGGAGCTGATCCGGCCGGACCTGGTGGGCTTGTGAGCCCTGACGTCCTCGACAGGATGATCTCCGGGGCGGGCGGTCGGTAACCCAGCGAACTGTGCGGGCGCACGGTATTGTAGTGCACCCGCCATTGCTCGATCAGCACGCGGGCCTCGGCCAGCGTGCTGGACGCTTCGTCCGCCCGCAGCTCGTCACGGAACTTGCCGTCAAGGCGCTCCACATAGCCGTTCTCCCATGGACTGCCCGGTTTGATGTACGCTGGCCTGGCGCCAAGCTCGGTGATCCACGCCTTGACCGCCGTGGCCACGAACTCCGGCCCGTTGTCCGAGCGGGCGAATGCCGGTGTGCCACGGGTGATGAACAGGTCGCTCAGCACGTAGATCAGCTCCGTCGAGCCCAGCTTGCGCCCAACCCGGATCGTCAAGCACTCGCGGCTGAACTCATCAACCACCTTGAGAGTGCGAAACTTGCGCCCCTCGCGTGTGCGGTCCTCGACGAAGTCATAGGCCCACACGTGGTTGGGTCGGTCCGGCTTCAGCCGCAGGCACAAGCCGTCGTTCAGCCACAGGCGTCCACGTTTCAGCTGCTGGGCAGGCACCTTCACGTACGGGTTGCCTCATTCAGAAGTGCTCCGGCCGCCCCGGTTGTTGCCTCACCAGCCTGCTCCCGTTGCATCATGCCTCCGCTCCCGTTGCCGCATCGGCCTGCCTCCCGTTTCCCGGCACGGCGGTCCTAAACACCAGCTGATGAGCCACGTCGCGGCGCTAACCTGTCGTTAGGCGTTGAATACTCCGCTTTGGTTGAATTGCGCCCCTGTGGGCGGACGATATCAGGTGGCGGTTTTGACCTGCTGGCGAGCGTGTCGATCCCCGAAGTTAAGTGCTGATCCGTCCTCCCTCGACATCTCCCCTTTCAGCATTTGATAACATGATGCCTTACCGCCGAGGCCGAGAGCGGCTGCAGTATGTTGCGGCCGGGAAACGCCAGGAACCCAGGCGCGATGCCCAAGTTTTTGAATGCGGTCGCTAGCGTGCCTGCCAATTCGATAACGGCGCCGCCGGGTTTGATCGCGGGGAGTGGTCCATCGCCGACGCGCACACCTCTCCGCAGCGCCAGTACCTCGGTCAGTGGCATCCCGTGTACCACGCCAATGGCGGCTGCCAACAAAGCCCGGCGTTCCCGTTGGCTTTGCGCCATTCTGAGTCGATCCAGTAGAATCGTGGCCTTCCTCAGTGTTGCCTTCTCACGCTTCCGAGGCGGTGTTCGGCGCAGTCGCCCAGGCTCGAACCGTTCCCCCGATCCCTCGGCCACCCAGGACAGGAAACGTAGCAGGTTGCTCCTACGTCCCGGGGATCGGCGGAGATGTCGCGCCACGTGCCGCTGCGTGAGTTCAGAGGCACGCTGCACGCCCGACGCGTGCAGCAGGTCTGCCGCCGCGGCGACGTACATGCGGGTGGTGTTCGGCGCCAGTTTCCGGCCGGCCTCCAGATACACCCGGTAGGCTCCCAGGTCGCCGACCCAATGTTCGTTTTGGGCAGCAGCGACCCTCGCAACCACGCGTCCTTGCTCCGTGGCGGCTCCGACTGCGTCGACGTCCCAGGATAGCGCGAGCCGGTCTGCGAGGAAGCGGACGACCTGATACCCGCGGCGCAGTCCTTCGGCGCCATGCAGCTCGATCAGCTTGGCCTGGGTGACTTCGCCGACGTTATTGCACCCTTGGTCGACGGCTGCGAAGAAGGATGCGTAGCTGCCGATGTGGCGCGGCATGTCGCCCCGCTCGCGACGCAGACGGTCCCAGCCGCAGAACGCCGTGAACAGGTCGCGCACCCAGTCCTGCCGGAGGCCGGCGCCCTCGACGACGACTCTGCGGGCGACCCGATCCGCCAGGGCGCACGGCATGCAGCGCGCGGAGCCGCCGCCCGGCGTGTCGCGACCGCAATCCGGGCATGGGTGCACCACCGGCCGGTCCGCGCCGCAGGCGGCGCACAACGGTCTCCCGGCAGCGTCCCGGCGCGCGACCCTGCGATGCCGGAGACAGGCTGCGCAGGTGGCGTGCGTCTTCGCCAGTCGGCACGACTCGCATACCAAGCCGTCGTGGCCGGGCGAGCGGCCCGGGCGCTTGGTCATTCGGCTGCAGGCCGCGCACGCCACCGGCGCCCGCAGGGCGTTGGCGCAGGAGGGGCAGGCCGGCTGTCCATCGACCATCCTGCCCGCTTTGCCCACGAAAGCACGGGCGCAGCGACAGCAGTTGCGGGAGAGCGTATGCCTCGCGTCCTTTTCCTCCGCGCTTCTCATCCCCCGCCTCCGCAGACCTCCAGGATGCGGGCGGCCCGGACCCGCGAGTAGGCGGCCCGGTCAGTACGGCGCAGTCGCCTCAGCACAGGCTCATCCAAAAGCGGCACCCAGGTCCTGTCCCGCGCGTTGCCGAGCGGGAGCTGCGCGACCTGACGGGCGAACGACGGCGGCAGGCAGCGCCGCGCGAAGGTCCGCTGGCTGGCGCCGATCGCTTCCGCGCCGATAAGAAATCTGCGTGGCCAATCGTCGAGCCAAGTGGCAACTGTCTCCAGCCACGGCATCCGGACTGAGTGTCTGGCTTGCTCGAATCTCCGTCGCTCCGGTTCATCTACTAGATCATCTCCCAGCCCGATTGCGACGCGAAGCGCCCGGTGCATGGCAGGCGGAGCCGAGACGGCGAGCAGCGCCCGCACTGTGGCAAACGCCTCCACCTGACTCAATGGTCCGGGCTCCCTACCTCCGTCGCCATGCAGCAAGCCGAACAGGTGCCTCTGCAGAGCGACCGACCTCGCCGGGACCGACGCGGTCTGCTGCTTCCCGGTCGGGCCGAAGATGGAACGGCCGCAGCGATGGCAGTCGACGAGGCGTGACGTCATGGATCGATGTGGAACGATGGCGGCATCGCACCAGGCGCAAGCGTCCAGCAGCGCCGTACCATGAATGTCGCAGGCGACCATGAACCCTAGTCGCCACGATTTCCGGAAGTGCTGCGTACCTTCGAACAGGCAGTCTGGGCAGAATTGTAGGGCATGCCGGGTGCGGTCGCGGTGGAAAACGCCGGCGGAGAGAAGCAGCGGCGTGTCGCACGCCTGTCTGGTGAGTCCGCCGTCCAGCCGCTCGCGCCAGTCTGCCAGCGTCGCCTCCGCGACCGTCCGGCGCGGCACGCCGAGGCGCTCCGCCAAGTCTTCCAGCCAGTCCGTCGCACCGGGATTGCGATCGACACGGAGCAAGACCGTGGGATCCCGGTCGAAGTCCCTGTTCCAGACCGGGTCCCGCTCCCAGAACAGGTTGAGGAACCTGTAAGGCGTCGACCCGTGCGCGTAAGCGTTGCGGGCCAGGCAGGATGAGAGGAGCTCGCCCTCAAGCGGCGCCAGCCGTATGGGCCAGCCGCCCAGGATCACAGATTGCTCGCCTGCTTCTTGCGTTCCTCGGCGGTGTTCGGGGCCACCTTGGAGAGGATACCGAGGTCGATCCTTTCACGGCCGGTCCGGATCGCCAGCACCGTCGCCTCCTTGAGGATCTCCGCAAGGCTGCCGATGGTGCCGTCGCCCATGTTCGCCAGCGTGGCGGCAATCTCGTCACCGGCCAGTCCCGAAGGCTCTGCCAGCGGCAGAACGGCCTCGAAGCTGCGCAGCAGCCTCCTGAAGTCGTCGTTCAACCTCCAGACCGGAAGGGCGAAGTGCCTGAACCGGCGCAGCAGCTGCCGATCGGTGTCGATCAATCGGATCGCGTCCTCGGTTCCGGTGACAATGAGCGGAACGCTCAGCAGGTTCGTCAGCCCCTTCAGCACGCCGAGCAGTTGCCGCTGGGCACCGGGAGCTCCGAACAGGATGTTGTGGAACTCGTCGATGACCAGAGCCCTTGCGCCGAGCGAGTTGATGACGGAGAAGGCCTGGGTCCGCTTGCGCAGGACAGAGTCGGTGTCGCGATGCGCCACGCCGCAGGCGTGCAGCAGGTCGGTCCAGAAGACCGTCTCGCTTGCGCCGGGCGACAGCTCCATGCCGAGCACTGAACCCGTGACCTCCCCCGTGGTCCTAACGACGGGCCGATGCGCGCCGGTGAACCGCTTCAGGATCGTGCTCTTGCCGTTGCCCGACCTGCCGAGCAGCAGCATGCAGGGCATGCTCCCGGTCCGCGGCCGGGCGAGCAGGTCGTCCATGAACCGCAGTGCCTCGGTCGCCTTTGGATAGCCGATCCAGCGATCGCTACGTGCAAAGGCCACGCGATCCTCAGGATTTAGTTCGAGCGCCTCGAGCGCCTTGCCGCGGAGATGCGCCGCACGGGAAGGACTTCCTACCAACGCTTCACGCTGAACGTCCGTCTCGGAGTGCATCGCATCGTCCATGAACGCTTCCGCTCCGTTCTACATATGTTCTAGTTGATTGGCAACGTTCGTAGGTCGCTGGTTCATTGGACGGTCGTCAGGCGGTGGACCGGACGGCGCCGGCTAGAACTCTATGTCGTCGTATGGCTCGAACGTGGCAGTGGGTGGGACGACCGTGGCGACCGCTGGCCTTGCCGTCGTCACCGCTCCTTGCTCGCCCGTGGACTTGGGCATAGGCAGTGTCGCCTGCTTCGCCCGAGCAGCGGCGCCATGTTTCTCGGCGGCCTTAGTCCTCTGGTGGCTTCTGCGCGCCGCCTTCGTCTTGGCGATGGACACCTCCTGCTTCTTCCGAAGCTCCTCCAGCGTGGCGAACATTTTTTCCTCGTCGAACATCTTCTCACCCAGTTCCCGCTGATGGCGTTGCACGGCGCGCCATTCCCAGAGGCTTACCGCCGGTCGGGAGAGATCCCTTGTCGGGATGCACTTGTAGAGGTCGGTGTCCGGGTCGAGGAACCAGATGCGGGTGATGTCGCGCGGATCCTGGCGGACCAGGAACTTGCGCTTCGCCTTCTTGTGCTTGGGATCCGGCTCGTCGATGCGCAGCTTCAGCACGTCGTCCCAGAACGTCATGTTGTCCATGCGCACGCCGTGCCGCCCGACCGTGCGATGGCTGAACTGCATGAAGTCGAGGCGCAGCCTCTCCGGATCCTTGGCCGGCACCTGGACCAGGCCGCTAGGATTGCCCTTCAATTGAGCGGCTGCCTTCAGCTCCCATGCAGCGTTGGGTGTCATGCCCAATGCGGAATGTATGGTGTTGTTGTACTTCTTGACGAACCACGTCACGATGTAGCTTTCGAACTCCGAGAACGTCATCGACGACTCCTGTGCCGAGTCGTAGCCCTTGCGCTCGGCCGGATTCGAGAATGTCGCGCCGGCGATGTTGCGAAGCTCGCCAGCCATCGTGCCCATCAGCCGTTCGATGTGGCCCCCGTAGTGCGGCGTCTTGACCGGCCGGAGCTGGAGGTCGATGCCGTACTCCTTGCACGCGCGCCTCAGGACCTCGCCGCGGAATTCCTTTGCATTGTCCATGTGGAGGACTCCGATTTCCCCCCAGGCGTTCCAGTCAGCGTCGACCCCAAGACCCTTGAGGTAGTCGGCTTTCGGCAGCATGGCCATGGCGACGCAGTTGCCCGAGATGGACGCGTTTGGCCGTTCCATAGATACATAGAACCCCACCAGGCTGCGGGTGCACACGTCGAGCGCCACCGTGATCCACGGCCGGCCCAGCGGCAGCCTCTTCTCGTCGTCGACCAGTTCTACGTCTCCGAGCGTGTGGTCCATCTGGATGACCGACATGGGCCAGTCGGCTCCCGGGAAGTGGCCGCGTATCGGCTCGAGCCGGTTGCGTGCCTCCTCGCGTCGTCCCCTCTCACGCAGGGTTCGAGCACGCGGCAGGGCCGCGATCCGGGCCCTCACGGTGTTGTCGTGGGGAGGCACGAGCCCTGCCGTCTTGCACATCGCTCTCACCGTCAGGCAGGTCTTGGAAGCTCGGTGCGCCTGCTTCGTCCGGTGTGTGCTCAGGATGGCCGCTTCGATGACGGCCTCCAGCCGAGGGTCCAGCTTCCTGCCGCCCTTGCCGACGCCGCGCGTTCTGGGAATCAGGGAGGACAGCTGCGGCGAATCCTCGTAGCGCCTTATCCAGTCGTAGATCGTGGCGCGGCCGACGCCGCTCCTCTTGGCGGCCTCCTCGACCTCCGCAGTCCTGCACACCGGAGCGTCCAGCAGCGGCTTGATCGCCGCGAAGCGCTTCTGCGCGATGTCGTACAACGCCTTGTGCTCGATCAGGTCCGGCACCGGTGGGACTGGCTCCCCGGACGGCACTGCCTGCAACTGCACGCCCTTCAGGTGCGTCCACTCGTTGGTCGCGACGTCCTGCCCAAGCACCGTGTGGCGGTTCAGGACCTTGTCGATGCGGTAGGTCCGGCCATCGGACGCCACGATGGCGCCGGGTCCGATGTAGAGAAACTTCCCCTGGTGTGTCACTTCCCCGCTCCTCCCCATCTCGCGGGACTCCCGCCGAGCCTGGCCTGCGCGGCCGCAACCCGCCTCGCGATGGGCCGCCAGGAGTAGGGGTCCGACCGACGCCAATCGCCGTCCATGTCGATCCAGATCCGCGTGCCCATCGTCAAGGGTTGGTCCAGGTCCGCCTCGATCCGCCAGTTGCCGATCAGCTTCCAGATGTAGCCGACAGCCTGGTCGCGGTTGATCTCGGAGGCGTATGCGGCGGCCAGCAGCTTGGCGGGATCGGCCGGGCCGATCACGGCGAGCCTGTGCACCAGGTGCTCCTCGATGCCCTCGTCCCTCGGCAGGCGACCGAAGGGCTTCAGGAAGCGGGCGGCTTCGAGCGCGGGCGTCCTGATCTCCTTCTCCGTGAGGATCAGGAGTTCCATGCCGTTCTCCCGCGCATACTGCCGCCCTGCCTTGAGGCGCGGCTTAAGGGTGCGCCACTCCGCATACAGGTCCGAGCGGTATTTGCACTCGATCAGGAGCGAGGTTCCGGGTGACCCGCCGTGGACCGTTAGGAAGTCGGGCGTGTAGCGCGACGCGCCGTTGGGACCCGTGAAGTGGATCGTCATCGGCTGGCTGGTGACCGCGGTCAGCGTGCGGTCGAGAGTCGCCTGGAGCAGGAAGTCGCGCTCCAGGTTCGATTCGTGGCCCACAGCGTTGCCGAGCACGACGACATGGCCGCGCATCCCGCGGCCACGGGACCTGATCACCCGTACGGGACCATCGGTAATCCGTCCAGTCAATTGCTGTTCATTGTCCATCTGTCTGGCCTATCGCTGTTGATATTCCAGGGTTGCGCTGTTAGAAAAATGCGCTACCCCTAGTGGAGGAGGGAAGCCTGTTCCAGCCAATTGATGGAACTGACAGCGGCCAGCGCGCGCGGCCCGGCGAGGTCAGCCTGGCGCACCGTGGCGTGCTGTTCCTCGACGAGCTGCCGGAGTTTCCCCCGCAGGCGCTCGAAGCCCTGCGCGGCCCAGCGGAGAGCGGCTGCACCACCGTGTCGCGAGCCAGCGCCCACATCACCTACCCTGCCCGGTTCCAGCTCGTGGCCGCGATGAACCCCTGCCGCTGCGGCCATCTCGGCAGCAGCGGAGGCGAATGCAGCCGCGCGCCACGCTGCGGCGAGGACTACATGAACCGCATCTCCGGCCCCCTGCTCGACCGCATCGACCTGTCGCTCCACGTGCAGCCCGCGACCGGCCCGGAGCTGTCCAGAGGCCCGCCCGGCGAGTCGAGCGCCATGGTGGCGAGCCGGGTGCGGCAGGCGAGAGGTCGGCAGACGCAGCGGGGCGATAGCAGCAACGCCGAAGCCAACCCCGCCACGATCTCGCTGTCCGAGGCAGCCCGCACTCTGGTCGAGCAGGCCTGCGACCGTCTCAGGCTGTCGCCGCGGGGCTACACCCGGGTGCTCCGCGTCGCGCGCACCGTCGCCGACCTCGCCGAGGCCGCCGTCGTGCAACGCCACCACGTGGCGGAAGCCCTCGCGTTCCGCATCCATGGCCGCAGTTGACGCGGTCGCCACTCCGGCGATCGCGAACCCGATGGCGCCGGCGGAGAACACGGGACAGGCCAGGGCGCGCCCGTGTCCACCACCCATCCCAAGCCGGTCCGGCACGACTCGGGGCCGCAGCCACCCACCGTGGCGATGCGCCACAGCCCGGTCCCGCAGCTCCAGCCCGGCCGTAGCCTCTCCACCGATGTCGTCACCCGTGAAGCCCCGCTCACAAGTTGCAGCCCGCCAACCCGTCAGGAACAGCAGCGTGCGAACACTCTCACACCCGGCTTGCGGCATCGCCGCCCTCGGCCTCGTGGCGGCCGCCCTGTGCGGCTGTGTCGGCCCGCAAAGCCGTGTCGACGTTGCGGCCGAACAACGCGCCGCCACCAGCCCCGCAGCCCTGGCCAGGATTGCCGATGCGGCCGCACAGTCCGGCGACGCCCAGGCGGCGGGCGTCTTCTACAAGCGCGCCGTGATCCTGGATCCCGGCAAAATCGACAACCAGATCAAGTACGCCGGGACGCTGACCATGCAGGGCCACGCCGACGACGCCATCGAGCAACTGACAAGGGTTCAGGCCACAGCTCCGGGAAACTCCAAGGTGGCGGCGACACTGGGCAAGCTCCTGGTGCTGGCCCACCGCGCGGGCCCCGCCACCGCGGTGTTCCGCACCGCCCTGAACACCCACCCGAACGACATGTCCCTGCTGGTCGGTCTCGGCGTCGCCCTGGACGCCGACCAGAACCCGGTGGCGGCGCAGGAGATATATCGTCGCGTGCTCGCCACCGAGCCGCATAGCCTGGCAGCACGCAACGACCTCGCCTTGTCCCTAGCCCTGTCCGGGCATCCGACGGACGCGCTGGACCAGTTCCGCATGCTGCGCGCGGACCTGTCGTCATCCGACGCCCCGCAATCGTCGCTGGCCACCGTCGCCGGCAACCTCGCACTAACCTACGGCCTCCAGGGTGACATGCGCAACGCCGCGCAAACCGCGGCCGCGTCGCTCACGCCCGCCGATCTTGCCGGCAACCTGCGCTTCTACTCGGCACTGGCTCCAGCAGCACCGGTCGCCGCCGGACCGGCCAGGGGGCTGCCGGCCGCTCCGGCCGTGTCGCCAGACAGCCCGCCCGCCGCAACTCCGCCCCCCGCCTGACCGGGAGCCTGTCCCCCGCCGCCGGAACCCGCATCCTCGCCACCGCCGCCAGCAGAAGACTGGCCATCCGACTGGGCTGCGCCGTTGCGTTGCCAACGCAACACGGCCTGTGCGGCCCGCGCACCGTTGGCGGGCTCGAGTCTCGGTGGCGATGCCAGATCCGCAGGATCAGCCACCATCGAGGCCAGGGCGTTGGCCTGGATACAGGTTCCCAGACTCGTCACGCTCCTCGAAACGCCGCCATCCGGCGACACGGCCAGGGCCGACGAACAATCCTCCACGTGCGCCCTGGTCCGGCTCAGCCGGACCGTGTCAGCCCCCCGGCCATCGGCAAGGACCACCAGGGACGGACTTACTCCAAGGCCAAGCAGGGCACGTTGCACAGCCTCGGCGCGGCGCGGCTCGCCCACACTCACGACGGCCCTGACCGAACCGTCCGGCCGCGGTCCACTCAACGACTCCACCGCATCCCTCAAGGCCTGACGCTCGATGCCGCCGCGCAGAGGCACCACGACCCGCTGCTCGACCAACGTCACCGGAGGTGGCGTGCCAAGATCGATCGACGGATCGTTGCAGGCAGCCAGACCGAGAAGCGGTACGAGCCACATCCACCGCAGGGCGAGCTTCATCGTGCACCCTTGTCTGCGAGGGTCATTCGAACAGGAAACCGGACTCGCCGCGCAGCCGAGGCATCCGCTCCGGATCGAAGTTCGGGCCTGCCCTGGCCGCGACCTGACCCAGAAGGAGCCTTTCGACGTCGCTCGGCTGGCGGATGAAGTCGGTCGGGAGCGCAGGCACGGCATCGACCGGCTTGACTGCATAGGCCGTCACCACGATCACCAGCTCCGTCTCGTTGCGCTGGAATGCGGTGGAGCGGAACAATGCGCCCAGGATCGGGATGTCGCCGAGCCAGGGAACCTTGGTCAGGTTGTTCTGCGCGTCGTTCTGGATCAGGCCGCCAATGGCAAAGCTCTGACCGGAGGCGAGCTGAACGGTCGTCTGGGCGCGACGCACCGTCAAGGCCGGCACCGTGAAGCCGTTTTGCGTAAACGATCCCGTGGTGCTGAGTGCGCTGACCTCGGGACTGACCTTCATGCTGATCATGCCGTCAGAAAGTACGGTCGGCGTGAAGCCGACACTGACCCCGAACGTCTTGTAGGCGACGGTCGTCACGCCGAGCGCCTGCGATATCGGGATCGGGTACTCGCCGCCGGCCAGGAACGTCGCCGGCTCGCCCGAGGTGGTGGTCAGGTTCGGCTCCGCCAGCATCGTCACCAGTCCCTCGGTGGCCATCGCGTCCAGGACCTGGGTGCCGTTGGCCTGGCTGGACGCAACATTGACGCCAAGCGTGCCGTTGGCCGTGCCGAACACGTTGTTCAACAGGCCGGCGGTTCCCAGCGGGGCCAGGGAACCCGCTCCGATCGTGCCCAGCCCGGTCTGCAGGCCGATGAGGAAGCTGCCCGCTCTGAACACGGTGTTCCAGTTGAAACCCAGATTTCGGGTGACGCTGCGCGAAACCTCGGCGACACGCACGCGCAGATTGACCTGCACCGATCCGGTGACGCGAAGCTGATTGACCAGCGACTCGCCAGTCCCAAGCTGCTTCTGTGCAAACTCCTGCAAGGTCGCGGCTGCCGCCGGGCTGGCCACGCTGCCCTGCAGAACCAGGGCATGCGGCGTGCGGAGCAGGTGAACGCCGCCATCCCCTCCCTCGGCCTGCAGAGCCGACTGGAGGGCCTGCTGATCCCGCTGCACCGTCACCGTGTAGGACACGATGGGCGAGCCATCGCGCGACAACGCGAACAGGGTCGTCAGCCCTGGCTTCTTGCCGAAGACGAACACCGCCGAGGCATTCGGCGTCTGCACGTCGGCGATCGACGAGTCGGCAACGAACACGCTGCTGGCCGGCGAGGGAAGCCGCACCAGCTTTCCCGTGCCGACCTCGACGGAGAGGCCATGTCCCGCCACGTCGACCGATGCCGGCGCCGGCACAGCCCGCGACTTGCCGAGCGCCCGGTCCGCAGACCCGAAGCCGGTCGACAGGACTGCAAGCCCCACCATCCCCAGCACAAACGATCTTGCCCCTGGGCGCCGCGACACGCCGCCTGCCTCTGCTGCCCCTCCGACCATGAACACAACCCTGCCTTGCAAACCTGTTGCTTAATGCCTGTTCGCGTCAGAGTTGCAAAGCCGGTTGAGGGACGGACGCGCATTATTTTCCTGCAACGACATCCAAGCGACACATCCGACGCAGGAAAGGCCCGCGATGGACAGGCTTTCATCAGGCAAACCCGGCCAGGCAGTCCTGCGCGCAGCCTCAGCCCACGCATTGGCACAATGATACCAGCGTCGTAGAGCCCTATCATGAACCTGGGACCGTTCCGCTTCCTCCAGGCAACCGACGCGGCAACAAGCTGTCGTCACCAACACGGCACCACCATTTTCTCCAGAGCAGTCTGCTACGACTCAGCCGTGGAGCCGCAGAGCCACGCCGCCCCTGTCGCCCGCCACCCCGGCGAGGCCGCGCGTGACCGCCACGCCCTGCTCGCCGCCCGCCAGCCGGACCGTCCACGCCGCTGCGCTCGCCAGCCCGCCCTTGCACGACAGGCCCACCGACGCGCAGCGGCTTCACGCGCGGATATTCCGCCACACCACCCATGTCGCCGACACCAGGACGCTGCTCCACAACGTGCCGACCCGCCACCCAGCGATGCCGGAGCGCAGGCGGACCTGCTCGGAATCCGGATGGCTGCCCAGACCACCCGCTGGCACGCTCCGCCCCGACATGCTGCGCAGCACCCTGCCGGCATCGTGGCGCGGCCGGACCACGACCGCGGCAACACAGGAGACGCGGCATGAGCCTGTTTCTGATCACCGGCGGCGCCGGCTTCATCGGCTCGCATCTCGCCGATGCCCTGCTGTGCGCCGGACACGATGTGCGGGTGGTCGACGACCTGTCCACGGGACGGCGGGACAATCTCGATCCGCGCGCCAAGCTGCATGTCGGCGATGTCGCCGACGCGACCCTGCTGCACGACGCCGCATCCGGCGTGGCCGGCATCTTCCACCTGGCCGCGATCGCCTCGGTGGCGCGCTCGAACGAGGACTGGCTCGGCACTCACCGCACCAACCTCACCGGAACGGTATGCGTGCTGGACACCGCGCGTGCGCAGGGCCGGATACCGGTCGCCTACGCCTCCTCCGCGGCGATCTACGGCGACCAGGGCCAGGACCCGGTGGCCGAGGGCGCCCGCCCGGCCCCATGCACCGCCTACGGCGCCGACAAGCTCGGCGGCGAGCTGCACGCCCGCGTGGGCACGATGGTGCACCAGGTGCCGACCACCGGCTTTCGCTTCTTCAACGTCTATGGCCCACGCCAGGACCCAGACTCTCCCTACTCCGGCGTGATCAGCATCTTCGCGGCCCGCATCGTTGCCGGACGGCGCGTGACGATCCACGGCGACGGTTGCCAGGTCCGCGATTTCGTCCACGTGGCCGACGTGGTGGCCCATCTCCTGGCCGGGATGGACGCGATGCGGCACGAGCAGGCCCACGGCACGGCACGCTGCGACGTCTTGAACGTGTGCACCGGCCGTGGCACCTCAATCCTGACCTTGGCAGAGACCCTGGGCAGCGTCGTCGGCCGCCAGCCCACGATCGAGTTCGGCCCGGCCCGGCGCGGCGACATCCGCGCCTCGCTGGGCAACCCCCAGGCCGCCATCGCGACCCTGGGCCTGCGGGCGCAGACAACGCTGCCAGACGGTCTGTCCACCACCTGCCGCAGCCTCGGGCTCGTCGCGCAGGAACCCGCATAGACACTGGATTAGGGCGTGTGGACGGAATCCCTGACATGCGTTTCTGACGGATCCCGAATCGGTCTTTGTTCGAATCACTGCGTGAGCGGTATCACGGAGCCGGACATGCTGACGGGAATGATGGAG
>JAABUO010003415.1_pt1 | contig 18925 bp, 34 predicted proteins | sample 5559291 | NCBI WGS metagenome assembly JAABUO01 (sample SAMN10711878, study PRJNA513372) | rock metagenome | isolation source: Antarctica rocks | place: Antarctica: Victoria Land, Finger Mt sud | reverse complement strand
GTGCAAGCCGCGATCTATGGTCCACCGACCATGTCCGAGGTCGATTACGATGGCGGGGTCGGGAACGCCCGTCACGGGGGCGACGGGTTCGTTATGATCGGTCATCACCGCACCCCCGCCATCACCAACCGGCCCATCCCGGCGCATGGCACAGGGCGCCGCGGCATGCGCTCGGTCGGGTATGGGAGCCCGGCCGCGTCGAACAACGGCTGGAGGTGGCGCGGCGTCTCGCCCTCGTTTGCGGCATAGTCCGCGAGCTCGATCAGCGCCGCGTTCGTGCAATCCGCGACCTTGCCGGCCGCGATGTCCATGGCGAGCAGCCGCGGCGTGCCGTCGTAATAGCCGCTCCAGATGAGATCCAGGGCGTCGGACCAAGCGAAGCCGATTTGGGTTTCGGGGATAAGGTCGTCGGAAATGAGGATGTAGGTCGGCGCCATCTCAGGCTCCCCTTGCGATGCACATGGCCAACACCGCGACCACGATCCCGATCGCGGCGAGTGCGTCGACGAAGGCCACGACGGACTGGACGATCATGCGGGAGACGGGATCGGGCTCGGGTAGGGCGAAGCCGAGGTTGATCGGGGCGGGCATCAGGCGGCCTCGGTCGTCACGCGCGCCATGCAATCCACGAGGCCGTCCGCAAGGCGCTTGACCGCCTGTTTTTTGGCGTTGGCGTTGGCGTAGGCGTAGGCGTCGGCGTTGGCGTCGGCGTCGGCGTAGGCGTTGGCGTTGGCGTTGGCGTAGGCGTTGGCGTAGGCGTTGGCGTTGGCGTAGGCGTAGGCGTCGGCGTTGGCGTCGGCGTCGGCGTCGGCGTAGGCGTTGGCGTCGGCGTTGGCGTCGGCGTTGGCGTAGGCGTTGGCGTAGGCGTCGGCGTAGGCGTCGGCGTTGGCGTTGGCGTAGGCGTCGGCGTAGGCGTCGGCGTCGAAAAATGCTGCCTTAAGGACCGGGCGCCATTCGTCGGCCGTGAACGATTTCCCGGCAAGGGCATCGGCATGCATGGCCTTGAGCGCTTCGTGCGTCTCGACCTTCCGGCAGCGCTTCGTGCTCACTTCGATGGCGAGCGGGCCGACGATGTTGCTCTGCCAGTCATGGATCACCGAGAACGGGACGGAACCGTTCAGACGAGCGAGTTCGCTATAGAAACGCGACCCCCATGCCAGGGCGTCGGCTTTGCTCTGGCCGTCGAAAAGCCAAGGCACCATCTGGGCCAGCCAGCGCGGCATGATGGCGGCGGGGCAATCCCTCGGCGAGAACACCGCCGGCCCGATGACGCCGAGGCCGCAGGCCAACTTGCGACCGTTGGCGCCGCTGCCGTGCCACATCCTCTGAACGATGGCATCGTGGGACAGGAAAGCCTCGTAGCGGTCGAGAGCTTCTGCGGCTGTGGTGGCGGTCTCGGGCATCGGGGCTTCCCATCCAGGCCGGAGCAAGGGTGCTGCCGGGGTGATGGGGGGTGTTATAGACCGGTAGGATTACCGCGTCAATTGCATTCCGGTAAAATAACCGGGTCGTGCGGCAGAAAAATGCCCGGCTCGAACCGGGCTGAGAAAGCGGATTGGGTAGGAGAAGAGCTACCTGCCCACGGCTACGTCACTGATGTACAACTTTTCGATCAAGCCGTCACGAAGGGCGGCCTTCGCTCGTACTTTGAGCGGCGCCATGCCCGCCATGCCGATCACGTAGGGGTTGTTAGGAGTCGAAATGAGGGGATCAATCACCTGCCCGATCAATCGGGAGTCCCCCTCGCTCGGAAAGGCAAACCTGCATGATCCGGTTTGCAGGTCGAGTTCGCTGATGATGATCTCATAATCCTGCTCGGCACTGATCTCCGGTGCGACCGTCGCATGGATTGCGTCCCGGTCGGCCACGTCCAAAATAATGGACGGCGGCTGTTCCGTATTCCCTATCGAAAGCGTTCTGGCACTCTTGCCGATCGGTTCGACAGCTGCCCGAGCAGAAGGACGAAGCGCGTCGGCCATCTTGTCGATCGTCGACAGCATTCGGTCTACGACGGTTTGATCCCGCGTTCCCAGCTCTTTGATCGCTTGATCCAGCGCGCCCTTGAGATGTCGCATCTCTTCGCTCTTTCCAGCGGACCTCTGAAAAACGTAGGCGACCAAGGAAACGACTAAACCTCCGGCAACGGTCACGACCAGCGGCTCTTCGACCGCCCATCTTAGCCACGCGACGATCTCAAAACAATGCTGCTCCGGCGGCCGGACGACGACGCGGACCTCCATCGCATCCTTGTGCTGAATCCATTTCTCAGTAGCAGCGAAGTTCCCGGCCGTGCCTATAATCTTCGCCAAGCCCTTCATGGAACTGGCGAAATCCGCCATATCCATCTCGTGGTCATCGGCGTCAAGGCCGTCAAATCGCAGCAATACGGGACTGCCGTAGGGAGCATCCGCCATCCGTCAACCGCCCCGCTTCGCCGAGACCTTGATGCTGAGCCGGCGTCGATCGTCATGCGTCACGCGACTCCATTGGCGCGCCCGCACCACGGTTAGGACGTCCGCGGCCCACGTGAGTTCGACACCGAGGATCGGCGACGCCGTGGCATTGACGCTGATCAGATTGTAGATGTTCGGTACTGCCGTCCGCAGGGCGAACTTGAGGAAGCGCCGGCCGTCTGTGGTGAGCACCGCCGCCTCCTCGCCGTCCGGAATGCGCTCGAACGGCGTGCCATCCCGAGGGCAGACCACCACGTCGCCAGGGCCGTAGCGCGGCACCATGGAATCACCGACGACCTCGAAGCCGATGGCGTAGGGCGGCAACGGGATCACGGCTTCGGCGTCGTAATAGCCCTCGGGCGGCACCTGTTCGATGCCCGCGTCGATCTCGGCTCCGGCCCCGATGCGGCCCATGATGGGGATGGTGGATCGGGAAGGTGTGGAGTCACCGTCTCCTGTGAACAACCAAGATGGTGAGACCTCCAGGACCGGCGCGAGCGCGCTCAGGGTCGAAGTCGATATGCCTTGTCGATCTCCGGCCTTCACGGCCCGCCGAAAGTTTCGGATGGCGTCGGGCTTCCCTGCCATTCTGGAAACGCGGTCCGCGCTCAGGGCTAAGTCATTCAACCGCGTTTCGATCCGCGCAAGCACAGCGTGCATATCCATCCCGGTAGGATGACCGGTTCCTGGCGCGGGTGCATCCGGTAAAATCGCCGTTGACTTCTCCGGTAGAACTACCGATAAAAGGAGCATGACCGGAAAAGAAGCCCTTCTCACAGTCGCCGAAGCCTACCGCGTAGCCGAGGGAACGACGCGCTCAATCGTGAGCTGGCGCGTGTTTGAGGACACGCGAAAGCTGCAAGCCTTGGTGGACGGCAAAGACATCCAATTGAGCCGCTTCGAGCGCGCCATGTTGTGGTTCTCTGAAAACTGGCCTGCCAACGTCGGGTGGCCGATTGAGATTGCCCGCCCCGCCCCCGCAGCCCCCGCCGACCCCGCGGGAGCGCCGGCATGAGCGAGATCGTCACCCTTTCCAGCCGCAGCGTTCCGGACCTCATTGCGTGGGGTATCGCCTCGATCGAGCAGGCTGGTTCGTTTGAGCAAGTCCGCGAGATCGCAGCGACCGCCGACGCGCTGAAGGCGTACCAGCGCTCCATCGGATCGGCGCAAGACGCCCTTGATGCCGCAACCGAGATCAAGCTTCGCGCCGAGCGCCGCATGGGCAGTGAGCTGGCAGGCGTTGTCCGGCCAGGTGGTGACCGAAGACCATTGTCGAGCACAACGACAATGGTTCCCAAGCTTGATGAGATCGGCGTCACTCGCGACCAGTCCTCTCGCTACCAGAAGCTTGCGGAAATACCGCAGCCAGTTTTTGAGGAAACGGTCGAAGCGCTGAAAGAACGGGGCGATCTTTCCGGTGCTTCGGTCAAGCGTGTCGCGGATATTGTCGGTGACGTGGCTGAGGAAGCGCCGGAAGCTCAACGCACCGCCGTTCGCGAAGCCCTGAGCTTCGCTAATCCGGCTGAGGCTTTGGATTGGGCAAAACAGCATCGCACCGAAAAGGCCGCAGCGCGGCGCGCCGAACTGAGCGTCGTCGCATCCCGCGACGTCGTCGTGCCGGACGGGCGACACGGCGTAATCGTCGTCGACCCGCCATGGCCGATGCAGAAGATCGAGCGGGACGTTCGGCCGAACCAAGTCGAGTTCGACTATCCGACGATGACGGAAGATGAACTCATTGCCTTCGGTGAGAGGGTCCAGGCTACGACGTCGGACGATTGTCATCTGTTCATGTGGACGACGCATAGGTTTTTGCCGATGGCGCTTCGCCTGATCGAGGCTTGGGATTTCCGCTACGTTCTCACGATGGTCTGGCACAAGACAGGTGGTTTTCAGCCGATTGGGCTGCCTCAGTATAATTGCGAGTTCGCGGTGTACGCTCGTCGCGGCTCGCCACGGTTCATTGATACCAAAGCCTTCCCGTGCTGCTTCGAGGCGCCACGGCGCGAACACAGTCGCAAGCCCGACGAGTTCTATGACGTGATCCGGCGTGTCACGGACGGACCCCGTATCGACATTTTCTCTCGCGAGGCGCGCGAGGGATTCTCTCAACTCGGCAACGAGGCTGACAAGTTCGCAGGTGCCGCATGAGCTACCAGCGAGACCGTTCATGGTCGGACCTCATGATAGGCGAGATCAGGGCCATCGTCGGACCGCATTTGTTGCAGCCGACGTCGTTCAAAATGGACACCGAACAAGCCGCAGACCTGTTCGTGTTCACAGCGAAAGACATGACGATCGCGGCTCGCGTGCGAAGGCCCGGCTACGCCGACAGATATCCCTTCGAGTTCACCATCCGCTCGGCTCGGGACAGCGGCGCAACCACCGAGCTTTCGAAGATCATCGACCGATGGGGTGATTGGTTCTTCTACGGCCATGCCAGCGAGACCGATCATATCGGTCGATGGTGGCTGATTGATCTTCACGCTTTCCGCGCGGCGTTGATCCGTCACAACAGAATAGACGGAGTCTGTCTTCTTTCTTCGAAGAAAGACAACGGCGATGGAACTCACTTTATCGCCTACGATCTTCGTTCTTTCCCCGCTCATCCATCTATCCTAGTTGCCGGCAGCCACGTGCTACCAGCCGCGCACCGGAGGGTCGCATGATCCCCGCCTTCACGACCCTCCAGTCCTGCCCGGCCTGCGGCTCCCCGATGGTCTCGCACGTCGTCCCGGCGAACCACGATCGCCCCGGCATGTCGTTCCTGCGGTGCGTGGACTGCGGCGCCGAGGTCGAGCACCGGATCGCGCCCGCCACGCCGTCGATCGCCAGCCCGGGGCAGTTCACCAATGACCCGTGGTGGGAACGCCAGGGCGGGCCGGCCATGACGGTGCATGCGGGGACGCGGCGATGACGACGCTCGGCGCCGTCGCTTTCTCTTGGCTCGCCATCATGGTGTTGTGTTCCGCGCTGGTATTCACGCCTGCGGCCCGATTTGTAGTCGCGACCGGATGGCTCCTCGTCGCGATTTTCTGGATCTTGCTCGTCGGGCCGGCTGTGCTCGTCCTCAATCTGCTGTGCCGGCTCGGCCTCTTGCCTGCGAGGGCGCCCCGATGAGCCTCCTCGACTCGCTCGGCATCGGCGCTTGCGTGCTCATGGTCTTCGCCGAGGTGGTGTGGATCGGGCTCGTGTTTGAGCGCCACGCGAGACGGTTGCCATGAGGTTGGCGTTCGGATGGTTCGTGAATGCCTGCCTCGAAAGGCACCGGCCATGAGGTGGGGTTATCTCATATTCGCGGCACTTGGCGCGGGAGCCCTCATGACGGGCCTTGGCCCCGGCGGGGATATATTCTTCGCTGCGTACTCCGTCATCATGTTCGGGATCTTCGTGGACCGCTGCCTGGAAAGGCACCGGCCATGAGCCACGACATGGTCGAGCGCCTAGCTGTGGTGCTGATAGTCTTCGTGGCTGCGGTCATCATCGTGACGCTTGCGGTCTTCGCTTCGATCGGGAGGCCCGAGTGATGGGCCGCCCCTTTTCACCAATCGCGCGGGCGGGTGGCCCCAAGCCGCGCGTAGCCCCTGCCGTGCATGCCGCATCCGTCGGCGGGAGCGATCTTTCAGGTTCACGGTTTCGCTGCGCTTCTCCGACCAAGGTTTGCGCCGCGTCGGCCCTGCCAGGGACCTTCGTGAATTCCGCCTGCGTCGGGCCTGTCCAGGGCCATGACACGGGCCGGGGCAGTACGGCCCCGAGGTCGAGTTCCCATAGGTCGAGTTGGGTTTCCTCCGTCACTTCGCTCCTCCGTTTCGCTCAGTCAGATGAGCACGGGGCGAACGGATGTTGCATCCATCAACTAAGGATAAATCGTCAATGTCGGCCGTAACTTCCGACAGTCTAGCGCGGGATTGGGCGCGGCGACTTGAAACTAAGGAGGCCCAGCGTAGCGGGTTGTCCCTTGGCGTTGCGCGTAAGCGTGTTGCCGGCCGGCTGGGCATCTTGCCGGGTACGCTCGAAAACTTAAGCCGCGAGCGGATCAAAGGCGTTCGGCACTGGATCTTTTTGGCTCTTCACGAGGCCGTGAAAGCCGAACTGAAGCGCGAAATGGCGGCACATGAACACGAACTGGAAATACTTGAGCGGCTCGGTCGCGACGCTTCTGACACGCAAGTGCAAGCGGCTATGGCGGGCTATGACGCGCTCCGCGCGCGATTGACCGGAACGTCAGGCTAACAAGCATCGCGTCGTGGGCAAAAGGAGGTATTGGGCTTATGGACATAAACACTCTTCCAAGTCTAGAACTACTTCACAGCATGCTGTCCTATGACCCGCCCACTGGCGTTTTGTTGTGGAAGAAGCATCGACTGAGGCGCTTTGTTGGCGAGCCCGCAGGGCAAATATCCGAAGGCGGAATACGAATAAAGATGGCGCAACAGCGCTATTATGCCCATCGGATAGCATTTGCGATGTCGTACGGCGAAGACCCGAGTTACCTCATCGATCACGTCAACGGCGACTTCCTCGACAACCGACTAGCTAATCTTCGTCAGGCTACGCCTTCGCAGAATCAAGCCAACCGCGGAGCCACGGTCAAGAGTGCATCCGGCATAAAGGGGGTGGAATTCCATCATCCAACTGGCAAGTGGCGCGCCAGAATTGCCGTACAAGGCACGAGATACAGGCTTGGATCATTTGACAATAAACAGGAAGCGAAGCGCGCCTATGACAGCGCCGCCACAGGTTATTTCGGCAACTACGCCAGAGTCTAACGTTAACGCCCGGCCCACGGGATCAACGTGTTTTGTGCCGGGAGGATGGGAACCACAACAATGCTGAACCTAGCAGAAAAGCCGGCAGAATGCGAGACCGGATCGACCTTTTTGCCATCCGTCAGTGCAGAGCATCGCCGTGCTGAAACGTGGCTTGATGTCCGCATCCGAGAAGGGATGCGTGGCATTTACACGATACAGGTCGAGTTGACGCCGACCATGGCAAAGCTACTGCTACTGCGGAACCCGAATAATCGCACGATCAAATCCGGCATCGTGGACAAGTACGCGATCGACATCGCTGAAAGAGCCTGGCAAGAAAACGGCGAATCGGTGAAGATCAGCACTGACGGTTACCTGAACGATGGTCAGCATCGCTGCCAGGCCGTCATCCAAGCTGATCGTTCCATCATGACGTCCATGACGTTCGGGTGCGAGCGTGAGAGCCGACTAACCCTGGACCAAGGCGGCATTCGTAGTCCCGGCGATTATCTCGGAATGTCTGGAGTCGAGAATGCCAATCAGGCGGCGGCGGTTGTCTCACTGTTGTGGCAACACGAGAAAAGCGGTCGCGTAAGTAATCAGACCACATCCAGGCCGACCAAGTCCCAAATCGTCGATAACTACGGACGATATCCAGACATACAGGACAGCCTCCGTACCGCCCATCGCAAGGGCGCCACGCTAATCGGAGGCGGTTCTGTTCTGGCATTCTGCCACTACCTCTTTGCCAGAAAGGACAAGGAGGCCGCCGACCGCTTCATCGCGCGTTTGATCGTCGGCGATAATCTGATGGCACGCGATCCCATCTTTCTATGCCGCGACCGTCTCCTGAACAATAAGCGAATGAAGGTGGAAGAGAAGGTCGAGTTGATCGTGCGCGCATGGAACGCACATCGTCTGAACAAGAAACAAAGCAAGCTACAGATTGAGGGCGGCAACGTCCCGAAGATCGAGGCTTGACGCCAGTGAAAAAGCTGACCAAAGCGCCCATTGAGGCTGTGGATGTTGCTATCATCGAAGACGACAACAATCGTCTTCGGCGTAGCATCAATGCCGAGATCGTCAAGCGGCTCGCCTCCTCAATGACGGAAATCGGCCTGAAGACACCGATCGTCGTGCGTCATTTTGCGGACCGGCGCAGTGAACAGAACGACACGGACGATAGTATCGTTCTTGTCGTCGGTGGCCATCGGCTTGAGGCCGCCCGCCAACTAGGCTGGACGAAGATCGATGCCGTTGTGCTCGCAGGCGATGCTGACGATCGTGAAGTAAGGCTATGGGAAATCGCCGAAAATCTGGACCGTTCCGAGCTGACTCAGCTTGAACGCAAGGAGCACATTGCTGAATGGGTTCGGCTGACCGATGAGACACAAAAAGGAATTCTTTCGCAAGTTGCGAAAGAAATACCTAAAGGCCGAGGTCAGCCGGAGGGTGGCATAAATGCAGCAGCGCGTGTTCTGGGAGTAGACAAAGACGAAGCGTATCGCTCTAATAAGGTAGCGGCCCTGGCACCAGAAGCGAAACAGGTTGCTCGGGACCTTCATCTAGACGATAACCAGGCGGCTTTGCTCAAAGCGGCACGAGAGCCCTCTGCTGAACAGCAGGTAGCACGACTGCGCGGTCTTGCCGAAGCTAATGAGAAAGCTAAGCAAGACCGAGACGTCAATAAGGTCATCGCCCTTACGGCTGCAGAGGAGTTTGCCGGCTGGATCATGGGCAACATCGGACTGAACGAGTTTCCGGTAATTCTTGATTGGCTTGAAGGAACAAAGCCGAAGGATGTCATCGCCGCGCTCCGGCGTATGACCAAAGATCCAGGTCCAATCATGGACGGGATCTTTGGCGCAGGCGAGGCCCGCCCATGAACGCCCATCACACCATCTTCAACGGTCCCATCCGTGCCAACGGCCATGCCGTCGAGGTCGAGGCGCGACCCGAGACCATAATCTTCGCCGGACATCCCTGGACCGTGATCGCGCGGGACGGTGACCACATCGGCATCCGCCGAGACGGCACCGAGATCCGGAAATGGGTTCATCGGGATTTGCTGAAACCGCTGGCGGAGACGTGATCGACGCCAGCCTAGAACTTCGGACAGGAGAACAAAGAATGGAACCTCTACAGCATACCGAAGCCGTCTCCCTCACCTTGGGACTCGTGGCCGGGTACGTCAGCAACAACAGCGTGACGGCCGATGCCCTTCCGGGGCTCATCCGCAGTGTGTACCACGCCATCGTGGACATCGGCCGTCCCGAGCCTGCGAAGGCGTCGGCAGAACCGCTGAAGCCGGCCGTGTCGATCAAGGCTTCGGTCAAGCCGGACTACCTCATCTGCCTCGACGATGGATTGCGGTTCAGGTCGCTGAAGCGGCACCTCGGCAAGCTCGGCATGACGCCTGCGGACTATCGGGCCAAATGGGGGTTGCCGACCGATTATCCGATGGTGGCGCCGAACTACGCGGCGCAGCGGTCGGAACTGGCGAAGTCCATCGGGCTCGGGCAGAAGGCGTCGCGGGCGGCGCTTTCCGTGGTGGCCTGAACAATGCCGTCCGCACCCGCCCTTTCGGAAGATCACATCCAATCCACTTGCGTCGCATGGCTTAGAACCGTGCTGCCGAAAGCGGTGGTGGCGGCAATTCCAAACGGGGGCCTGCGGACCAAGCGCGAGGCCGCGAAGCACCGCTGGACGGGCACCCTCGCCGGCATCCCCGACGTGGTAGCAGCTCTGCCCGGTGGGGCCGTCCTGTGGATCGAGTGCAAGGCCGCCAAGGGCGTCCTCAGCTCGGAGCAGAAGGCCTGCCACGCCGCGCTTGCCGCAGCCGGCCACACCGTCGCTGTCGTCAGGTCCGTGGAAGATGTCCGGGCTGCGCTGCGATCCATCGGCATCAACACCCGTGAGGCAGCATGAGACACCCCACCACCGCCCTCGACCGCGCTGCTCATTGCCGCCAGCCCGAAGACTGCGCCGCGAAGCACGACGGCCTGTGCGCTTTGTGCATGGGGGTCCTGCATATGGATCGGATCAATGCCGACCCCGCCATTGTCGCGCGACGGAAGGAAAACTCGGCGGCAGCGCGGCGGAGCGAGGAATACAGGATGGGGTTACGCGAGCGGCTCCGGCAAAACCGTAAAACCCGCAAGTGGAGAGACGCCACGGCAGATGCCGGACGGCGGTCCATGGCCATCCTCAACGCCGATCCAGCGATCATCGCGAAACGCGCCCGATCCGTGAGCATCACCAGGACGCGGCTCTATGCCGAGCGCGTCGGCGTGCCGCTGGAGTTGATCGATGCCTTCCGCGCCCTGCGGGAGCGCAAGTTCGAGATCAACGAAGCCCGATCCATCTTGGCGCGGTCGCACCCTATGGCGTTCCGCGCAGCGCAGCGATCCGCGGCCGTTCGGACCACGAAACCACAGCCGGCACATGGGATGCCGGAACGGCGAGAGTGGATCCGCAAGGCGATGGAGGCGCGGGGATGAACCAACCAGTCGCTTTTGACGTCCTAGACGACCAAGCCATGGTCCCGGTCTATCCCAGGATCGCGGCCCGGACGTTCGAGCCCGGCACGCGGGTGCTCGTGGTGCTGTATGAGCAGCGGAGCCAAGCAAGCCATAATTTCGAGTTCGGGTGGCTTGCCGAGGCGTGGAAACAACTTCCCGAAGCGATGGCCGAACAACATCCGACGCCCGAGCACCTGCGGAAGTTCGCCCTCATCGAGACGGGTTACTTCGACGAGACCCGAGTGGATGCCGGTTCCCAGGCCGCAGCACAGTGCGTGGCGGCCTTTATGCGTGGTGGTGACGGTTTCGCCCTCATCGTAACCCGCGGCCCCATCGTGGTTCGCCGCACGGCCAAGTCACAAAGCCGGCGCGCCATGGGGAAAGCGGACTTCGAGCGTAGCAAGACTGACATCATCGAGTGGGTGTCGGCGCAAATCGGTGTGACGCCCGAGACGCTGCGGCGGGAAGCGGGACGGGCCGCATGAACGCCTCCGAAAAGGCCGCACAGATACGGGCTGCCCGCCAGCCGATCCCCGTCCCCGGCACCGACGACTACACGGCCTATCGCGGCGGCCTACGGTCGTCCAAGTCGACGCCCCTTACGGTTCCCGTCTGCCCCACGCTAGGCCGCCCCGTGGCCGAGCCTCCGGCCGATGCGGCTTGGCTGGAACACTTGCGCTATGAGCGTCAAGCAAGACGAACTATCGGCGCTGCGCAGGACGCAGTAGCTGCGGAGGTAGTGACCTCCGATCATGGCGCCAAGCTCCTCGCTCCGCCGCGGGCCGACCTTCCCGTGGTGATCGAGCGGCTCTGGGCTACGGGCTGCATGGACACGGTCGATATCGCGGAAGTGTGCGGCTGTGCAGAAGCAACCGTGTGCCGCGTCCTGGTCCGTGACGGCGAGTTACGGGAGGCCAGCCAGTGACCCGGCGCGCCCGTCTCGCCGATGGCATCGAAGTCTACGTCTGCCCCGAATGCGACGGCATCCACCTCGCCCTCACGCACGGGGACAATACAGTGCTGGCCGGCATCGTGCTGACTGCCGAGGAAGTCATGACGCTGGCCGGGCATCTCGTGGACTTGGCCGACGAGTCCCGCGAGCGCACGCTACCCATGGCGGAGATGGTGCATTGAGCCGCCCCGTCGACCTCGGCACCACGCCCCGCAAGCCTCTGACACCCCGGCAACGACTCGCGCTGTTCGAAGCCCATAAGGGCCTGTGCTGCATCTGCGGCCTGCCGATCGACTACGCGAAGGGGTTCGTCGACGAACACATCCGCCCGCTCGGGCTCGCGGGTTCGAACGATCTCGACAATCGCGGCCCGGCTCATATCCATTGCGCGGCCGTCAAGACGGAAGGCGACCTGGCGGCCATTGCGAAGGCCAAGCGGGTCAAGGCCAAGGCGATCGGCGCCCGTCCCGCGCCGAAGCGGCCTATGCGGTCCGCAGGCTTTCCAGCGAGCGGCCGGCGCGCTGTGCATCCGATGGCGGAACTGCCCAGGCGAGCATTGTACGGGGAGATGTCATGATCGACGCTTCTGCATCGCAGGAACGCACGCGCGAAGGTCTGACGGCGCATGAACTCGCGATGCTGCGGCAATTACAGGATGCCGTCTCAGATGAAGCCCAGCACAAACCCACGCTCGAAGAGATGCAAGTATGGGCTGAAAGCATGGGGCGTCGCGAGTTTACCGCCGTACATATGGCGTCAAACGTCAATGGCTACGTGCCAACACATTACGTTCGATCACTCGCCATAGCGCGATCCCTAGACCAGTTCATCACTTGGTGCATCGAGCACCGTGAAGACATCGAGACCCTATTCCGCGCCAAACGCCACAACCAGCGGAGACAAGGGTGAGTCAACCTTGGATGAAATTCTACACTGCTGATTGGAGATCCGATCCCGGTCTGCGCTCATGCAGTATTGCTTCGCGAGGCATGTGGATGGAAATGCTATGCCTGATGTGGGAAGCGTCTCCTAAAGGATCGCTACTCATCAACGGAAAGCAGCCATCGGAGAAGCTCATGGCGTCTCTCTGTGCTGTTTCGATCAAAGAAGAAACGGCCCTCGTAGCAGAACTGGAGGAAAATGGCGTTTTCAGTCGCGACGAAGATGGAACGATCTATAGCCGTCGGATGCGTCGAGATGTGGAAAAGGCACTGCGGGATAAGGCGAATGGTGGCTCTGGAGGCAATCCAGGGTTAACCGGCAAACCACGCAAGGGGGTTAACCCCCCGGTTAACCCAAACGTTATCCCATTGGATAACCCAAGCCTTAAGGGGGGGGTTAAAGCCCAGAAGCCAGATGCCAGACAGAACCCTAGCCAACAGAAGGGTAAATCACAGGACGCCACGGTTCAGGATGTCCCACCGGACGCGAGGCCAAGATCAACCCTCGCTAGGGCGAACGGCTCCGCTTCAACTCCCGATTGGGACAACGACCCCTTCGCCGAACAGGGGTCGCTTCGATGAACCGCAGTCTCTGGCCTCACCAAACCGAGGGCATCGCCATGCTGAGGCACTCGCTGGGCTCGGGTCATCGCCGCCCAATGCTTGCCTCGCCAACCGGATCGGGCAAGACTCTGCTGACGGCAGCTATCGTCGACGGCGCCCTTCGCAAGGGCAAGCGGGTTTGCTTCATCGTCCCCGCTATCTCGCTCATCAATCAGACGGTGAAAGCCTTCTACGACGAAGGCATTTCAGATGTTGGTGTGATCCAAGCATCGCACCCGATGACCAATCCGAGCCGGCCCGTACAGGTTGCCAGCGTGCAAACCCTGCATCGTCGAGAGCGCCCGAAAGCCGATCTCTTCGTGATCGACGAAGCGCATATCCTCCACAAGACCCACAAGGATTTTCTTTCCGACGAGGCCTTGAAATCGGTTCCCATGATCGGGCTTTCGGCGACGCCTTGGCGTAAAGGTCTGGGCAAATTTTACGACGACCTCCTCATCGTGACGACCACGCAGCGTCTCATCGACGATGGGTTACTGTCGCGCTTCAAGGTTTTCGCCCCGTCGCACCCTGACCTATCGGGCGTTCGCACAGTGGCCGGCGATTATCACGAGGGCGACCTCGGGGACACGATGAACACCTCGCCGCTTGTGGCGGATGTGGTGAGCAACTGGCTGACCAACGGCGAGGGTCGCCCGACACTGTGCTTTGCGGTGGACCGGGCGCACGCAAAACATCTTCAGGAACAGTTCCTCGCCGCTGGGGTGCCGGCTGGATACATTGACTGCAACGTGAGTGGGGAAGACCGCGAGCCGATTTTGAAGCAATTCCGGCGTGGCGATGTCAAGGTTATCTGCAACGTTGGTACGATGACGACAGGCATCGACCTCGACGTGCGCTGCTTGATACTTGCGCGCCCCACGAAGAGTGAGTCGCTGTTCGTGCAAATTATCGGCCGTTCGCTTCGTACCGCCCTCGGCAAGGATCACGCGATCATCTTCGACCATTCGGACACTCACGCCCGGCTAGGCTTCGTGACGGACATCCACCATGACAAGCTTGATGACGGGTCCGGTCCAGGCGAGGCAAAGCCGCGGCCGAAACCGATGCCGAAGGAATGCCCGTCATGCCATTTCCTCCGTCCAGCAAAGGTTTCACTCTGTCCCGCGTGCGGTTTCAAACCTACTCGCCAGTGTGATGTCGAGGTCGAGGATGGCGAGCTAATCGAACTCGGCGCGGCCTCGCGAGAGAACCGTCACGCTGCCAAAGCCGAGCAGCAGCGGTGGTTTTCCATGCTGCTCGGTGTCGCCGAGACCCGCGGTTACAAGCCTGGATGGGCTGCTGCGAATTTCCGCGACAAGTTCGGTCATTGGCCTGACGGGCTCGACAAACGCCCCTGCGAACCGAGCCCCGAAGTGGTGTCGTGGGTTCGGCACAAGATGATCCAGTTTGCGAAGAGGCGGGCTGCGTGAGCGCCCTCGTTCCCGTTCGTGAGGCCGCTCGCGGCCGTTGGCGGGGCATCCTGCCGGCGCTCGGTGTCGACAGCCGCTTCCTGAACAAGCGGAACGGCCCCTGTCCGATGTGCGGCGGACACGACCGCTGGAGTTTCGACGACCTTGAGGGCCGGGGAACTTGGCTCTGTCGCAACTGCGGCGCCGGCGACGGTTTGAAGCTCGCCATGGCGGTCACGGGCCTCGACTTCCACGCCGCTGCCGAGCGCGTCGAGGCCTTGGTCGGGACCGTCAAATCGCAGCCTATCCCACAAGACCGGTCCGAACCCGACAAGCGTGCCGCCATGCGCCGGCTGTGGGCCTCGGGCAGGACGATCACCTCTGACGATCCGGCTGGGCTATGGCTCCGTTACCGGGTGGGGTTAGTGCAGTTTCCAGCCGCGCTCCGGTTCGTGCCTGGGCTTCGCTACGCCGGAGAGTTGCGCCCCGCCATGATCGCTCTCGCACAGGCACCGGACGGCACCGGATCGACGGTTCATCGGACGTTCCTGACACTGGACGGACGCAAGGCGCCGGTCGAGCAACCCCGCATGGTGATGCCAGGCCATACCGTGCCAGGCCATGCTGTGCGGTTGTTCGATGCTGCGCCCGAGCTTGGAATTGCGGAAGGGATCGAAACGGCTCTTGCGGCTGCCAGCCTGTTCGGCGTGCCGTGCTGGTCCGCGCTCAATGCCGGCGGCGTGGCGAAGTGGATCCCGCCCGAGGGCACTACGTCCGTGGTGATTTTCGGCGACCACGACGCTCTCTTTGCTGGGCAGGAAGCCGCCATGATCCTCGCGCGGCGCCTCGCCACCAAGGGCATTCAGGTCCGCGTCGAGATCCCGCCCGACGTCGGAACCGATTGGAACGACGTTTGGACTGAACAGGAGAAAACTGATGCGTGACATCACCGAATCCCATGCCGCCTATGACCGCGCCATGCCGGCCGACCTCACGAGGCTGGACGCCGGGCCTGGGAAGCCCGTGGACGGCGATTCAGGCGGTCCGGCGGCTCGTGTGCCGTCCGGGGACGGGACCGGGCCTGTGCGGGCTCCGCAGCGTCCCGAGCCGGTCCGTGCCGACACCCTGCTCATGCTAAGAAACCATCGTGCTTACGAGACGGTGCTTCGCCTAGCTCGCGAGACGCACGCGCTCATCTGGGATGCGGCACTGGCGATCGTGCGTACCGCGCCGCCCATGCCGCTGGAGTCCTCAGACCCGTGGTGCGAGGACGATGATGCCTATCAACGCCGGATCGGCGTTCCCCTCCCGTGGAATAGCACCGACTGTCTCGATCCCGATCGACTGGACGTGATCGGCCAGAGCTACGGCTTGCCGAGGGCGCGGCTAGTGCGGGTCAGGGGCAGGGAGGGTTGAACTATGGACAGGCCAGATCCATCAGCATGGATGGAACCAGCGAGCTGTATTCCCAATGTGTTGATAGATATGGGGGCGATTTGGGCCGCGATCTCTATCAAGGTGATTGGACCTGTTTTAGCGGCTAAACCATGTAAGAGAAAGGCCAGCAAATTGGCCGTCAAGGGCGACGGATTCCGAGAGACCATTCTTGATCGTCTCGATCGGTATATGGTCTATATTAAGAGATTGAAAAAATACGATCCTTCAACGTACGATCTTTATCGTTCTGTTGGCGGTACTATAGCACATTTTGACAATGTATTGATAAATCGCCTGGATGATATCTGGAAGAAAGATCGCCCGGCTTTTGGTTGTTTGTTCTTTCCAGAAGAGTTTGTTAGAGAAAAAGAGATCGATAGGATCGGAACACCTTTTGGTTATTTCCAAAAGGTTGTTATGAAAAAAGACAGGGTCGAGCCGCACGTAGGAGATTTGTACGAAGTTACGCTTTATTGGGACAAGAAAGAACACAAAAAGCTGTTCAAAAAGAGTGGCTTTGGCATCACGTTTTACGTGGATGTTCTACCTAATGGTGATATTAAACCGCTGAGATCGCTTCAAACAAGGTATGTAGAACATCATAGTCGTCAAAAGATCAACTGCACTGTCGGCAACAAAACCCGTATGAAGGCTGTCGGAATTTATAAGACACCGGAAACATACATGGGTCTGCCTCCCGTACTCGGAGATGCAGACTGGCTTAAGGAGATTAACTTTGACACTGCGGAAGATGCTGCCCACTTTTATTTTGTCACTCTTGCAAATGCATGGAAAGAATCCGAAAAAAGTCCGTGGAGGATTATCGCCGAGCGCAGGGGCGTGTGCGCCTCCTTTCGTATCGGAATTAACAACGCGCCTACATTCTTCAAGGATCGAGATTTATATGTTAATGAGAATGGGCGACGAAAAAAGGTGTTTCATTACGTTGGAGAGCACAAACGAATGACGATGGGCGGTACAGAGTCGACAGTTCGCGCTCATTTTCGTGGACAAAGAAAATTCCTCTGGAACGAATATCACATCGTGATCGCGGTTGAAGAATATCATCACGCCTCGTTGTCCGATCTAAGAAATCCATTCAGCATTGTCGAAGAAAACGAAGACGTGGCTGAGAATATGATAGGCACAGAGGAATTAGGAAGGCGTCTTCATGACGTGCTTGTGGCATAGCAAAAAACCCGCCCGGCTCTCACCGGACGGGCGTCTCGCAAAGGAAAGCTCTAGCCGGGCCATTCCGAAAGCGAGACATAGAGGCTTCGAATGTCGAGTTCAAGCATAGACGAAGACGACAGGTCGGCCCCACACAGGCTCAATCATCACAGCATGCCCGACGGTGCCTTCGTCGAGCGGATCGGCCGGGCGGTAAGGGATGGCGCGCGGGAGCCTATCACGGACGGTGAGCAGGCATTGAAGGCGCTCGCGGCCGAGCAACGCAAGCAGGCTGTCCATGAGGGCAGGCCCGAGGCCATCGCCTCCGCTATGGCCGAGGCCGGATTGATCTCGGTCTCGATCGTCGAGGGAGCCTATCGCGTCGGGACGCGCCGTGTCGTTGATGAGCAGCCCGTGGCTCTGTGGTTCGCAGCGCAGACGGCACCTTCGATGGAAGTCAAGGCAAAGACTGCGATCGAGGCGCTTGGCTACCACTGCTACGTGCCGATGCGGGCATACTGGCGGTTCGGCAAGCGAGTTGTGAACGGTAAGCAGATGAAACGTCGTGTCGAGGTTCCGCTCTGTACCGGCTATGCGTTTCTCGGTCTGCCGTCGATGACGCCCGACTGGCGCACCATTCGAAGTCGGGACGGGATCGTCGACATCGTGGGGCACGCCGGCACACCGCAACCTATTCGTCGTACCCTCAGGCTTCATGCCATCATGGCGGCGGAAGCGGCTGGCGAGTTCGACGAAGCCAAGGAGAAGCCCGAAGTCACGCTTTCGCCCGGCGACCCAGTCCGCGTGGTCGATGGCCCCTTCGCCGGCTTCGTCGGCCGGGTCAAAAGGGCCAAGGGCGATTGCGTCAAGATCATCATCGACGCTCTGTTCGGTGGTGCGGATGTAGATGTAAGTATCGATTCGCTTGCGCAGAATTAGCGCTTGCAATCGATTGGGAGATGTGGCAGGTCTTGGTCAGACCATGACGCCAGTGGTGCATCCGAAAGGTGCCGGGCCATCAAGCCTGCTCGGGACGCCGCCTCAACGAGGTCTGCGCAGTCCCATAGGCGCACGATCCGTGGTCCGTAATTCTCCCAAACCGACCCGACTCGTAATCGTCAGGACGTCAGTTCGATTCTGGCCTCGGGCTCCAACTCCCCGCTTTCAAATTCGTCCGGTGGTCAATCAAATCAGGAGCGAATCGTGGCGGAAGGTGATCGGCACCCCGGCGGGCGGCCGACGAAGTACCGCCCCGAGTTCTGCGATGCGGTCGGCCTCTATCTTGATCAGGGCTATTCCCTGACGTCCTTCGCTGCCGAATGCGACGTTGCCCGGTCCACCATCAACGAATGGATCGCGCAGTTTCCCGAGTTTTCGGAAGCCGTACACAAGGCGCAAGCCAAGAAGGCCAGATGGTGGGAAACCACCTTGCTAGGCATTGCCCGGAACGGCGGAGGGCCGGGCGCCGCCACTGCCGCGATCTTCGGCATCAAGAACGCCGCACCCGAGGACTTCCGCGACAAGCAGGACGTCGAGCACTCGGGCGGGCTCAAGATCGAAGCTGGCGGCGTCTCCGCCCTTCTTGCGGCGGTGAAGAGTGGCGGAGATCACCAAGGCTGATATCGCCGATTGGCAGAAGCTACGGGAACACTGGCGCGCCGATCCTGAGAGTTACGTCCGTCATC
>JAABUO010003412.1_pt1 | contig 18928 bp, 11 predicted proteins | sample 5559291 | NCBI WGS metagenome assembly JAABUO01 (sample SAMN10711878, study PRJNA513372) | rock metagenome | isolation source: Antarctica rocks | place: Antarctica: Victoria Land, Finger Mt sud | reverse complement strand
TTCTTCAGGTGAACCATACCCCATAAATGCATCTGATCTTGGGGAACCTTCAACCCGGTCCATTAAAGTGATGATCTCTTCACCTTCAACGAGTAATCGAGAAGGGCCACAGCTGGCAAGCGAAAAGATATGATCACCAGAGGAATTTGGAGTCAAATGTGTGACTGTTCGGAAGGAGTATCGTAGTCCAGGGGTGAAGTCTTCAGTAAGATTGTCATAACATTGAAGAAACGAACTTGCCTGATGTTGGCTCATAATTGGTTTCCCCGACCAGCTGGTATTGAGGAAGAAGTCCATATGTAACCCAGGCTCACCAGTCATTGGATCTATGCAAGTAGGGGGAACGAGCGGAATGAACTTGTGGATCAAACATCCGACTGCATGCGAAATCTTCACCTCATCGCCCAACCTCTCCTGAAATGACCCTAATGGAGTCTGACGGTAATGTGGATTTAAGCTTGCAGAGCCACCACCTGCAGCAAGAGATTGCGCAGAGTTTGGTCCAATGATGGCGATTGATGGTGGTAGCACTGTCATTGGTAGAAGATGTGCGTCATTCTTGAGCAACACATGTGTTTCAGCCGCAGCTCTTCGTAACAATGCTCGGTGTTCTGGCAAATCATGAGCTTCCTCTGGTTCTTCTTTCAGCGGACGCAAGTGACGCCCTGTTTTGTAAATTAATTCAAGCACTCGTGTAACTGAAACATCCAAAGTTTTTTCATCGACATAACCTAATTCCACCGCTTTGACTAGTTTCCATCCGCGCTTCCTCGGAGGACCTGGCATTTCAACGTCCTGTCCAGCCTCAACGGCAGGTACTATTGAGTTGACTCCAAACCAGTCAGATATTATTGTACCATTCCAGCCCCACTGGTCGCGAAGCACGTCAGACAGCAGCCACTTTGCATTGGAACAATATACGGAATTTATTCGTGGGTAAGCGGACATCAGGCACCATGGTTGGCTTTCGCGAATGGCAATATAGAATGGTTGCAAGTGAATCTCGTGTAACGTTCGTTCATCGATTATTTCATTGATCTTGAAGCGAAGAGTCTCTTGATCATTCGCAGCAAAGTGTTTAATGGTAGTAGCGATACTGTGAGATTGCACAGCATTGATGTATGCTGCTGCCAATGTACCCCCCAAAAAGGGATCCTCGCCACTAAATGATTCAAAGTTACGTCCACCCAATGGATGTCTATTGAGACACACGGTGGGTGCAAGAAGAATATCCGCTTTCTTTGTTTTGACTTCCTGTGCCAGGAGGTGTCCAATTTGTTGGACGAGTTCTGTGTCAAAAGCTGACGCCAATGCAACTGCACTTGGAGTCAGTGCTGCTGTAGTACCTTCGACCATCGTGCCGCCTCGCGCACCAACTGGACCGTCAGTCATCTTGAGGCTTGGGATGTGCAAGCGAGGAATAGCTTTTGTTCTCCATACATCGGCCCCGGACAACAAGTCTGCCTTCTCTTCCAGGGTCAGTTGGCATAGTTTGGATTGCACCCAAGCTGCTCTATCATCACTAGTCGTACTCATAACGCACGCAGGTGATTGGAGACTTTGCTAGGCGCCCGGGGAAGAGAGCGATAGTTCCCCCGCAATATATTATCACCTCGTTTAACATAGCCGCACATCACGTGAGTAGGACGTGCGGCATTTGCGGGCTGCGGGAATCCGATGTTCGGATATGAGTTACGCAATGACTAATCGGATTGGCTCTGACTGATTGGATCCAATCATCAACTGATCACTTCACAGGCAGGAAAATGACAGAGGAACGAGCTTTTAACAAGAGCGCTTCGACAAAAGGTCAGAGGAAAGATGAATCGACACCATTGTTGCCAGACGCCTCGACCCAAAATAGTCAGCCAAATGTCGGCAAGGGCCAATTTATAGCCATATTCATGTCATTGATGATTGGCGCCTTCTTGACGGCACTAGATTCAACAATTGTGATTACGCTTCTTACTCGTATCGGGTCTGAGTTTGAACAATTTAACGCGGTGAGCTGGCTGGGAACGGCGTATTTGATCGGCTCGTGTGTTGTTCAGCCGCTGTCAGGGAAGCTAAGCGATATCTACGGGCGTCGGCCATGTATCATTGTCGCCAACATTGCCTTTGGCCTCGGGTGTCTGGGATGTGGATTGTCTCGAAGTTTTAAAGTACTTGTTTGCTGTAGATTCTTGGCTGGGCTCGGTGGAGGAGCTATGAATACACTCAGTGTTGTCACTGTGTCAGACTATGTGTCCCTTCGACAACGAGGATTATACCAAGGCATCGCAAACATTGTTTGGGGCGTTGGAAGTTCTCTAGGTGGTGTTTTTGGAGGGTTGATGGATGGTGCATTTGGATGGAGAATGGCATTCATCTCACAAGTCCCAATCATCGCTTTGGCCACATTAAGTGTAACAATGTTTGTCAAAACAAAACCGAAAGCCTCCAACAAAGATTCAAAATTGAAGCGAGTAGACTTCTTGGGAAGTCTGTCTTTAATGGCTGCTGTAGGCTTGCTCATGTTCAGTTTAAGCACCGGTGGAAACGAATTCTCTTGGAAGTCACCCATTATCATAGCCAGCTTGGTACTATCCCCGATTGCATTTGTAATATTTTGGTGGGTTGAGCAGAATTATGCCGCAGAGCCCATCGTTCCTATGAAGGTGTTACGCAACCGGACTGTCTTTGCCGCCAACATGGGCGGATGGTTTTCGGCTATGGGTGGCATGGCGCTAACTTTTTACGTCCCAATATTTTTCTCCATCGTCAAGGAATACACGGCGTCAGAAGTTGGAGTTCAACTCACTGCGCGTGCCGCGGCCCTTTCCCTTGGTTCTGTTTCCGCTGGAATCTTTATGCTGAAAGGAAAATATTATTGGCTCTCATTGGCTTTCTGTGTCGTGCAGATCGCTGGAGCCATCGCACACGTCTTCATGGCACCAGAGACGCCGGATTGGTCGTATTATATGATTATAGCTATCCCGGCCCTGGGTCTTGGCGGTGTACTTGTCACCTTAATGATGGCAACTGTTGCCAGTGTTGGATTGGAGCACCAAGCCGTCGCAATTTCCATTGCCTACGCTTTTCGTTCAACAGGAAGTACGATCGGCGTCGCCTTGGCTACAGCAGTATTTCAAACGACGTTGTGGCATGCACTTTCTAGTCATTTGAGTGGCGAGACAGCGGCAGAAGTCATTGAGTGCCATAAACAAGCTGCCCGCGTCAATTAAGGCTCTTGTATTGCAAAGTTACCTAGACTCTCTTCGGGCGGTCTACGTAACCGTTTCTGGCCTGTACGTTTTATCAGCCATCTTTTCAGCCTTCATGGAAGAGCGCAAACTTCACAAGACTTTAGATCGGAGCTGAATAGCAATAATAGGGGTATTCGCTACTCCGCTAAATTTAGCTCAAAAGCAAGTTCCATGCTACTCTACCCTAGAAGATGTCAAAAGTTTAAATCTTTTCTCTTCATAATTCACAGATAATATTATAGAGGTGCTAAGCGAGGTACATCGATGGGTCTACTGATGTTGAGCTTAAGCCTTGGTGGATATCAAATAGCATGAAATTCACCTATGATACTTACATGCATTTCGCTCTCCGTGGTTGGCTTTGTCCTGTTCTGGTGGGTCGAGAGAAAGTTTTTGCTGCGGAGCCAATATCCTAATGGATGCGATGCGCAATCGTACCGTTCTCGCAGCGAGCTTAGAAATTGGCGTCAACCCATAGCAAGCCTAGCATTAACGTGCAATGTGCTACTATTTTTCTCCAACATTAAAGCTACACCGCCGCCCAGGTTGACGCCTAGTTTATCACATGTGCAACTGTCAGCTCACTAGATTCTATTTTTGCTGGAAATGACATTCATCTATTGTGCTCCCATGGTAGCTGGATCAGGACCCTCGCCATCTTTTCTAATACCACCCCACGATAGATATTCTTTTTTGGTTTTAAGATCCCTAGATTTCATTTGGATGGTATCTACATACGACAATCTTGCTGGCAACAATTCCCAGCGTCGGTGGAGGGCACCAAGCCATTGTGACCTCAATATCCTCCGCTTTTCGATCGATACAACAATTGGAGTTGCATTGGCACTGCCGTGTTTCAATCTTTTTTTTTGGCCTAGCTCTCGACTCGTCTCACCGGTCAAGCTGCCGCGAAAATCATTGAAGTGGTTCGCAGAAATAGAGATGTGATTAAAGTCTTGCCCCAGCCAGCTAAAGGCCTTGTGCTGTTAAGCTATCTGGATGCACTTCGAGCTGTATTCCTTATGGTGTGGGGGAATTAGTGCTCTAGGACACGGAGTGCTGCATTCATGGGAGTTCACAAACTCCACAAGACTTTGGATCGAAACTGAATGCCTCTATAGTACTATAGTAGAATTCGTCACTCAGGTGAATAAAAGTACAACAGTGAAGCGCACGGAACTGCTGTATGAAAATAAGGTTTCCCATTGACTCGTTTCAGAATGGACTGAGCGATAATTTGCAATGCAAATTTCGAAAGCTTAAATAGCATTAGTCTGATGGTATCGTCCGGGAGGATCTACAATTACTGTAGTGTGATGACCACCAACCAACACCAGACCGGACAACTCCTTTCATAATTGCATGAGACAATCTTCGGGGAACAACGGAAATGCAGAGGAGGAAACGCAAACAGCAGATGAATCCACAGCTTTGATAAGTAGATCGTCTGACATTGAAAATGAGGTTGATATCGGTACAGCAAAATTCGCGGCCATATTTGCCTCGCTGCTAATGGGAATCTTTTTTACTGCACTCGACATGACTGTGGTCGTTGCACTTCTTAGTAGCATTGGCTCGGAGTTTGACAGCTTGAATGCCGTAAGCTGGATTGGAACATCCTACTTGATTGGTACTTGTGTAGTCCAACCATTAGCAGGAAAGCTGAGTGACATATATGGACGTCGTATATGCCTAATTCTGGCGAACTTGGTATTTGGACTAGGCTGTTTAGGATGTGGTCTTTCCCAAACCTTCGAAGTATTGGTGATAAGCAGAGCTATATCTGGACTTGGCGGAGGGGCACTGAATACCCTTGGATCAATTACACTAACTGACTTTGTTCCTCTTCGAAAACGCGGAATTTACCAAGGAGTGGCTAATGTGCTTTTTGGGACAGGGAATGCGTTAGGTGGTGTTTATGGCGGATTGATTCATGAGCATATCGGATGGAGGATGGCTTTTCTGATTCAAGTACCATTTATCTGTCTTTCAACGATAGTTGTTGCGCTATTTGTGCGGATAAAGCCGAAAGAGTCGAAGCACAAATCGAAATTACGTAGAGTGGATTTCTTGGGCAGCGCAGTATTAGTCACGTCGGTGGGTCTACTGATGTTCAGTCTAAGTACTGGTGGAAACCAAATAGCTTGGAACTCACCACTTATCCTTACTTGCATCCCGCTCTCCCTGGTTGGCATTGTCCTGTTCTGGTGGGTCGAGAAGAAATTTGCTGCAGAACCAATTATTCCAATGGATGTGATGCGCAATCGTACCGTTCTTGCAGCTAGCATAGGGAATTGGTTCCAAGCTATGGCTCAGATGGCATTGACGTTTAATGTGCCAATATTTTTCTCAGTTGTAAAGGGTTACACTGCCGCCCAAGTTGGCGTTCAAATCGTCACATTTGCAATTGCCACCTCAGTGGGCTCGGTTTCAGCCGGGATAATCATGCTGAAAGGAAAGTACTATTGGCTAACATTGATGTACTGTGCCCTGATGGTGATAGGATCAGCAGCTTTTGCAGCATTTTCTGCTACTACTCCGCGATGGGTATTTTTTGTTGTATTTGCAATTCCTGGATTTGCTAATGGTGGTATTTTAACGACCTTTTTACTGGCAATGATTGCCAGCGTTGGTCGAGAACACCAAGCTGTTGTGATCTCAATATCGTATGCTTTCCGTTCGACAGGTGCCACAATTGGAGTTGCCTTGGGCACTGCTGTGTTTCAATCGATTCTATGGGCTCGCCTTTCGTCTCGTCTTACTGGTAACGCTGCCGATAAGATCATTGAAGAGGTCCGCAGAAGTGCAGATGCGATTAAACTGTTACCTGAGCCAGCTAAAGGTCTTGTGCTTCAAAGTTATTTGGATGCACTTCGAGCTGTCTTCGTTGTTATAGTAGGCCTTAGTATTCTTGGAACGCTGAGTGCCGCATTTATGAAAGAACACATACTCCACAAGACGTTGAATCGAACCTGAAGATATCCATGCAACACGCCAAAGACAAGCTTCCAGAATATAGAGCAGTGCAAATTGTGCACAAATTTATGAAACAACGACAGCGATGTAAATGAATGGATGACTGTAAAGTATAACTAGCTATGCTTGTCTTACATAGATCCTCACTTTTCGTGTACTTAGTCGCGAAGGGTTTGGTTGTGATACCCTCATCGGCTTGACGACGTTCCGCTTCAAGATTGGCGAATCGCCGTCCGGACTCACAGAAATGTATGTTTATTCTGCAAAGAATTGGTTTAGTCTAACTATTCAAGGTTCTGGAGGTTCAGCGGTCTGACGCAAGCTTCGCATATCGATACTCTTCTCGATAAATCGGATCTCACATGGACAGACCTGCTCGAGGAGGAAGATCTATTGCAGGAACTAAAGTCACATAACACCAAGCTTGTCGAGTACTTGCGGGAGCCTGCGATATTACGGCAGTTGCTTGATGCGATAACTACGGAAGATGCGGGCAAGTTTAAGTGAGTTCCGAAATCGCGAAATGATCTAATACATTAAAGGTATGCTCTCACGGCTTCAGAAGTCCTGTCGAGCGAAGTTTGGTCTATTGCGGAAGCTTTGATAGAAAACAAAGACCTACTGGGGGAATTCTGGACTTATCTGGACCGGCCGCCGCCTTTAAATCCATTGCAAGCTGCCTACTTTAACAAGGTGAATGAGCAGCTTCTCGATAAGAAGACGGAGGAGATGATCTCTCTGATTCAAGGGATTCCAGACATCATCCGGAAAATTCTGAAACATATTGAGACAAGTGCTATCATGGATCTCCTAATGAAAATAATGAGCATGGAAAAAAGTGAAGCTGGTAGCGGCGTTGTTGACGTAAGCAATGTGTACTAGTTGGAGACTGATGTCTAGTGGCTCGAAGAATCACCACTTCTCGACACCCTTCTAGATCAACTCTCCCCTTCTACTCACGCCGACGCACAAGCCACCGTGTCGGATATACTGAAAGCAATAATATCCATTTCTGCATACACCAACGACCAAGGTGCGATAGGTCCAAATTCTCTCTCTCGGAGGCTCTGTTCTTCGCATTCTGTAGAGACTTTGATTCACCACATGCTAGACGAAAAGGGTGAGTTCCAATCAGCCTCCCTCGCAAATGGAGTCGGCATTGTCATTGAGATGATTCGTAGAAATTATCGCTGGGTCGATGTGCTCACCGGGGACTATGAATTGGAACCGATGTTGTCTCTCTCTCTGAATACTCATCCACCTTCCTCCCGGGATCCCGTATACCTTGGGCCACTATTACGCACTTTTGCGTCGTATACTTCGGATTTCCAAGCGTTGTTAACGAAACCCGCGCCAAATCGGTTGAAGACGACATTCGGGGAGATCGAACCTCTTGGTTTCGCACGATTTAGGATTTGCGAACTTTTTGCAGAACTCTTTCACTGTAGTAATGTTGCGCTGGTTAACGATCGTCAAAGTGAGAAGATTGCCGCAATCCGAGACCAGGAAAGGGAACGTCTGAGAAAGAAGAAGAAAAACAACAACGATGAAGAAGTTGAGCCTACCCCAAGAAGTAGCCTTGAACTTGAAGAGGATGAAGACGACGAGACGCCTACAGTGGGAGACTTTCTGAAGATGCAATTCATAGAACACAAAGTCATACCCACCATACTCATTATTTTCTTTCGATTTCCGTGGAACAACATTCTGCATCATGTAGTATTCGACATTATTCAACAGGTTTTTACTGGTCCTATGGATCGGCCTTATCACAAATTGGTGGCTTATGACCTTTTTGAAACTGCGCACATCACGGAGCGGATCATTGAAGGTACAAAGTTATCAGAGCAATCTGAGTACGGAAGGTTGGGATATATGGGTCATTTGAGTATCATTGCTGAAGAAGTGGTCAAATTCACACAACGGTACTCACTCTCGGAAAAAGATGGGATTGTTTGGGACTTGGTGACCAGCGATGAGTGGATCGACTATGTCGAGAAAACTCTAGTTGAGACCAGACAAAAGGACCAGATGCCACTTGGAGGTGGAAAACCAGAGGTTTTGCGAGTGTCTGGACCCGACGATAGCAGCGATTTCGTTTCCAGTGAGTTTCGCGGTGATAGTGACCAATTTACAGCTTATATATCTCAAGAAATCACAAATGACGTTCCCGATAAGTTTGGCTCTTCAGATGAAGATGACGATGAGGAGGACGTTGTTGGATGGGAGGGCAATGATATCTCACGTAGAGAATTAGATGATTATACGGAAAGTGAGAATCGGCTGGGCGGATTCATGATAGAAAGTGAAGAAATTGAAGAAGCTGATGTGAGCTTTGCCGGAACACTGCTAATCATCTAGATTGGCCAAGCCTATCCAAAGCATGGCGCTAATGTATCGAGGCTATCATCTACCACACCGTCACCGCAAAGAGCCTCACTTGACGATGATTATGTTGAGGAACTAGATCATCTCGGAGACGTGCAGCTTGAGACTATGGAAGCTATTGAAAGGGAGGATGAACATGATGCCTTTGATAGTGGTATTTCAAATCGGTCAACATCCATACCGCGGATTATTTACCCTTCTGACGATCAGACACACCCAAGCTCTCATGAAGCTTCTGATAATCAACCTGTTTCCAAAAGAGAAGAAACAGACGATGATTTTGAAACAGTGCAGGTAATGGATGGGAAGCCTTCTTCGCGTCCGTACAGCAGCAGTAGCAGCAGCAGTAGCTCAAGCAGCAGCAGCAGCTTGTCTAACGGTGCTGTTGAAGAAACTCTGCTAGAATCAGCTGTTGAAGCTCATGAATCATGAATGCATGTGTAATATATTAATTGGAAGCCTTATTCCTCGAGCCTAGTCAGTCCCTTTGGCGTTCATTCTTGCCCCCAATTAGCCGAAATCCAAGTCACGTGCGCCCAAGTTCGTTGGTGTTCGATTTCAACCACCAACCTCCCCCAACTCCCGACCACTTTAACCACACACCATCACACCATCCGTCTCATACTAAAGATACGTAGCGACATCAATATATAGTCACGATGCAGATTTTTGTGAAAACGCTTACTGGTAAGACTATCACGCTCGAGGTCGAGTCCTCAGACACCATCGACAACGTGAAGAGCAAGATTCAAGATAAGGAGGGCATCCCTCCTGATCAGCAACGTCTCATTTTCGCCGGTAAGCAGCTGGAAGATGGGCGGACGCTGAGCGACTACAACATCCAAAAGGAGTCTACTCTCCACCTGGTCTTGCGTCTGCGAGGTGGGATGCAGATTTTTGTGAAGACCTTGACCGGTAAGACGATTACACTGGAAGTCGAGTCTTCCGACACCATCGACAACGTAAAATCGAAGATTCAGGACAAAGAGGGTATTCCTCCAGATCAACAGCGCTTGATTTTCGCAGGCAAGCAGCTTGAGGATGGCCGCACTCTTTCTGACTATAACATACAAAAAGAATCGACGCTCCACCTTGTGCTTCGTCTGAGAGGCGGAATGCAGATTTTCGTCAAGACGCTGACAGGGAAGACAATCACTCTAGAGGTTGAGTCATCCGACACGATCGACAACGTGAAGTCAAAAATCCAGGACAAGGAGGGGATTCCTCCAGATCAACAGAGGCTGATTTTTGCTGGTAAACAGCTTGAAGACGGTCGGACCCTTTCTGACTACAACATCCAGAAAGAGTCCACACTTCACCTTGTGCTTCGTCTGAGAGGAGGGATGCAGATTTTTGTCAAGACGCTTACAGGAAAGACAATCACATTAGAGGTTGAGTCATCCGACACAATTGACAATGTGAAGTCAAAAATCCAAGATAAGGAGGGCATCCCGCCCGATCAGCAAAGGTTGATTTTTGCAGGCAAACAGTTGGAGGATGGGCGCACGCTCTCTGATTACAATATTCAAAAGGAGTCGACACTCCACCTTGTCCTGCGTCTGCGAGGAGGAATGCAGATTTTCGTCAAGACACTGACCGGCAAAACCATTACCCTAGAGGTCGAGTCGTCCGACACAATTGACAATGTAAAATCAAAGATCCAGGACAAGGAGGGAATCCCCCCCGACCAACAAAGACTGATCTTTGCCGGCAAGCAGCTGGAGGACGGCCGCACTCTTTCTGACTATAACATACAAAAGGAATCGACGCTTCACCTTGTGCTGCGTCTGCGAGGTGGCCAGTAGACACGTTGTAGCTTTTGTTTTGTATGGATAATATCGGATTACTCTTGTCAGATTATTATGATTCATTAGTCGTTGTGTGGAGCCAATCGCGCAATACCATGATTCCTCGAACAACCCCTGCGCTGCGTCGGGCGCTCGCCACAGTCGCAGAAGCGCCAAAGAGGACGTCTTTTGGCGGCCTGAAGGACCGGGATCGTATCTTTACCAATCTCTATAACCAGTATGGTTCGGACCTCAAGTCCGCGCAAAAGATGGGCGACTGGTACAAGACGAAGGAGATTCTCCTGAAAGGCCACGAATGGATCATTTCTGAGATGAAACTCAGTGGACTGAGAGGACGTGGTGGTGCGGGCTTCCCTTCCGGGTTGAAGTGGAGTTTTATGAACAAGCCTGGGTGGGAGAAAGATGGTCGCCCACGATACCTCGTCGTCAACGCTGATGAAGGCGAGCCTGGGACTTGTAAAGACAGAGAGATTATGCGAAAAGATCCACATAAGCTCATTGAAGGATGCCTTGTAGCAGGCCGAGCCATGAATGCGACTGCTGCGTACATCTATATCCGCGGAGAATTCTACCTGGAAGCGACTGCGGTGCAGACTGCCATCAATGAAGCCTACAAGGCCGGCTTAATTGGTAGGAATGCTTGTGGGTCGGGATACGATTATGATATATATGTTCACCGAGGTATGGGTGCCTACATCTGTGGCGAGGAGACGAGTCTGATTGAATCGATTGAAGGAAAGCAGGGTAAACCAAGACTCAAGCCTCCTTTCCCTGCTGATGTCGGCTTGTTCGGATGTCCCTCGACTGTCGCCAATGTAGAGACAATTGCTGTGGCTCCAACCATCCTTCGCCGTGGAGCTACCTGGTTTGCTTCTTTTGGTAGGGAGCGAAATTCTGGAACTAAACTATTTTGCATCAGTGGACATGTCAACACGCCTTGCACTGTGGAGGAAGAGATGTCCATACCGTTGCAGGAACTCATTGAACGGCATTGTGGAGGGGTACGCGGTGGCTGGGACAATCTCCTAGCCGTTATCCCAGGAGGGGCCTCCGTGCCGCTCCTCACAAAGCAAGACTGCGAAGAAGTGTACATGGACTTTGATTCATTGAAAGATAAGCAATCTGGGCTTGGAACTGCCGCCGTGATTGTCATGGACAAATCTACGGATCTCATTAGGGCCATTGCGCGCTTTTCTCAATTCTATGCACATGAGAGTTGCGGACAATGTACCCCATGCCGCGAGGGAAGCAAGTATGTTTCCCAGATGATGGATCGGTTTCAGACTGGACGTGCAACAGTCCGAGAAATTGACCAGATCTATGAACTCACAAAACAGGTTGAAGGACACACAATCTGTGCTCTTGGAGATGCCTTGGCTTGGCCGGTACAAGGCCTCATCAAGAGATTTCGACCAGAAATGGAGCAGCGGTGCGCAGACTATGCCGAGAAGAATGGTGGCTCACCCCTACCAGGTGGCTGGATGGGGACCCCAGATGAAACTTTAGTGAATCCGGCTCATCATTCATCGAGCCATGGACTTATTGCTGCAAAGTAGATAGAATGTGTACAGGAAGTAGATGCTTACAACGGATAGGAAGGAATATTCAATTATAAAGACCATTCGGACCCTACGTTGATTTCTCAAGTCCCTCCAAATCACCGGGCTCTTGGTATGACTTTGTGGCGCCGCGTGTACGATCTTTAACAATGTTGTTGCGGTCAATCCCTTCATTATCATCCTCCACCGTCGCCGCATCTCCAAGACCTTCGGGTACCACGCCACTCTCAGCAACGGCGTCTGCGTCGCCACCTACAACAGGGACGGGGTCGTTGCTTCCTGTCTTGTAGTCATTGTCTACGTCCGTGCCAGTCGATTTTCCGTCTTGATATTCTTTGTCTGCCATGGTGTGAAGGAGGTATTGAGATGCGACTTGGGAACGGAGGATGTATTCAATATAAGCGGAGGGATTTGCGTCATCACTTTAGAACCTTGTGCGGATCATTGTGCAAAAATTAGAGTTTGACAGATTTGAGATTGAGTTCCCGATCCCCATATGACCTCCTCAAACGTTTCATAAACATCAAGTGGGCCATGGACTGCATTGAATGATCCCTAGATGAAAAGTAGACGCTCAATTTTTTTCCTTCCCTTGAACGCGTGATTTCAGATCGTGGCTAATAATCGACTTCCGTGATTTCATTCAGATACGAATGGTGGCATGAAATGCAGATTGAAACGAGAAGCACCTTGTAAGACCTCCCTGCACTCGTTGCATTCATTCCGTCAGGCTCACAGCGATGTAAAGGAATTTCAGCCTGAAAAGACTTCACATAGAGCCTTCTCATGGCCCGTCTCAAAAGTATCTCCCTCCATCCCGGCCTTAAAGCACGTCAGCCCAATTGGATTTCAGAAGAAATCCATCTACTCCGATGACAAGGAGCACTCAAGTCACGAGAAATCTGAAGAGGAAGCAAACTCCTTCGAGCTCCCCTCCTTCAATCTCTCCAACCTGACAGATCTGGAAGATATTACGCCCAGTATGTCCGAGGTATCACTCATTATCGCGCTCCTTCAGAAGCCGCGCCTTCAACGAATCGTGCGTCGGACAGATCGGCGTCCGTGCATGCTTGCGAGATTGCAGGTGGGAGACCAGACGCTCTCTTCCTTCAAGGTGGAAGTATGGGGGACAGGACATGCATGGATGGAAGACATCCGTGTGCATGATATTCTTCTGCTGGAGCGACTCTCTGTTAAAAGCTACGATGGGAAGGTGTACGCGCGTGTGCGCAACAGAAAGTCATCGTGTCGAATCCTCTATCGCACGGATCGCTTTGATCGTGCAGACGACTGTCTACGGCCCTCGTTGTATGGCATGGATGAGCAAACTCGAAAGGTACGCGATCTTCGAGACTGGATCACACGTGTCTACGGTGCCTTTAGCAGTCCAGACTCGGATACGCACCTTCCACAAGATACGCCGTTATAATACATGTTTGTGTTATTTTGTAGATACAAGACAATCATGTTGGTCATGACATCGTGTTTAGTCGAGCTTCCGGCGCTCTTCACTCTCGGTGGTATAACCACTCCCTTCGCCGCTGACATTGCCGCTCGTGCTTGCACTGCGTCGCCTACGGTGTTCCATACGCCGCTGACCCATTGCCGTTCGAATTCTTCGACTCACCTCTTCAGCTCCACCTTCCGTGTCTAGAGAAGATATCTTTTTGACTCCAGTAGTTTTGGCAATACTGCTCGACGAGCGAGATCTGTGAGCGCTTGATAATCGACCGGCAAAAAGCGCGACAGAACCAAGATTCCCAAACGATTCACTCCATCCATTTCCCGGGCTCGAGGTCTCAGACCCGTCAGAGTCTCTGCGACGGAGTCCAATTTTATAGGGATCGGTAATGACGCGCGTGTGATCAAAGTCAGGATATAGTTCCGGACCAAGCTTCGAAATGAGTTCCGTCACTTCAAAGGACAAATCTTCCCTTGTAGTCCGCAGCTTGTGGAGTGTGTTGACAGATGTAGGATTGAGGGAAAGTAACAGCGGCCGTAGGGACTTGAAGATATCCATGCCCACTTCACCAATCCGCAAGGCAGAAAACGTAATCATGGGAAAGATAACCATCATAATGGCAGGTACCACCCAAATCGGCAACCCGCTTGGAAGGGCGTCGTGCGTATACACCCAGTAGGTTGCGGACAATGCATAAAACCAATACAGTACCGGTGCCAAGCCAAGAGCTACCAGGAGCTTCCACGTCGCGAGCACATCACGAGCTTGAACCTTCACAGTCGAAGCCTTTAGCGCTTGTTTAGCCTTCCGCCGGGAAATTGACTTTGACGCAATGAAGACGGGTGCAAAAAGAACAGCCCCCGGCAAGGCGGCCCAGAAAAGAACCGTCAATTTAACACACCTGTATACTAATGTCGCAAAGACTTGCAATGGAGTAAATCGCGCATAAGCAACTTGATGATCGCGAAGACCAAGCAGTCGCAGGTCTCGATTGTATTTTGTTACAGCTTCTCGTAAATGAATAACGTCCGGGTGGTCTTTGAAAGCATTATACCCATTGATGAGTCGCCTATTGAGCTCAACCACAACAGGGAGCGGCATTTTTTTATTTTTTCCTTGTCGATAGAGCCGGCGGACCGCTTGAATGACCATTAGCGTATCATAGTCTTTTGACGACACGGTGACCGACAAGAGCGCATTGTAGATGTTTTCCAGCAACAGCCGCACTGCTTCTCTTTTGTCGCCATGCATATACATATCAACAAGTTCTTTGGGAACTTCAAGCGGAGAACCAAACTCAATCACAGCTCGTGAACGAAATTTGTGGGCGTGGAAATAATTCATCCCGCAGGGGACAATGCGGACGTTGCATCCTGGATTGGCAGCCACTGCACCAAGGGCCATGACAGCGACACCTGCCTTGAGAGGGAGAAGCTCAGTTCGATCGTGTGAGCCTCCTTCCGGAAAAATACCAATCGTACCTCCGTCATTAAGACGACCAAAAACATCATCATATACCAAACTCTGATCTACTTTAGGGGCAGTCTTGAATGCCACGCCTTCCACCTTGCTTAAAAGATCCGCAACATGCGCTCCTTTGAATTCCCTCCGTAGTCTTAGCTCCGTGTCCGAATAGATTTCGTCAACTTCTGCCGAGCTGTTTGGTAAGAGGATCATCCCCTTTGCTGGGACCTCTGATTTGAACTTCGTGCCAATACCAGTAATGACGAGTGCATTCTCAGCTTGCTGGTACTTTATCTTGCCCGTCCCCGTTCTCGTCATGTCTTGGGCTCTCGCCACGGATATGGAGCCCATTGCCCTTGCCAGATTGCCAATGAATTTGAGACGCATGGATTTCTCAGCGACGAGAAAACTGATCCTTCGCCCGCTCTCCAATCGCACCTGCCTCATCAGGATCAGTGAATCCACGAATTGGTTTGCATGCGGGGCCGCAACAAAGATCACTGGACCCCGCGTGGGGATTTTGAAGGCTCCTCGTGGGTGCACTTCCCGGAAGAACAAGTCAACCAGCACAGACAGAATCCACAGTGTTGTGTCGTAGAACCAGGGCACAACCTTGGTCGCGGGGATGGGTTTGTGCTCCATTGCGCGTAGATTATCGGCCAGGTGTCATGCGACTTGTGGGGTCACCGTTTTGCAACCTTCATCCACGCTCCAAGAGGATGGCAGCAGCCAGGATCACTACGCGTACACTCCTCCCATATACGGGGCTACACACATTTCCATGGAGTTGGACACCTTTACTGACCTGTTTGGCAGCCACCTCGCCGGTTGCCTGGCCAAGATGTGAGCACACGACCACGAACTGACAAAGTACAGGCGAAATACGCTTAGCGTTGCAGTAACCCCATTGTCTACACTACTTGTCGGGCATGAGTTCAATGGAAGCATGACTTGATATAATCTACAAGCTGCTAGCCTTCTGACGCAATTCCTGAAACTCCTCCTCCATGCTACTCCCAATGCCCACCCACGCTAAGAAACAGCCACTGGTATCGGCGGCACGGGTGCCTTTTCTGAAACCTTCTGCCTTGTATAAGGCATCGGCTTCAATTTATCGATTTTCTCCCCTTTCACCACCTTGTATATCTCGTCTTTTGTCAGACTCTCATACTCTATCAGCGCCTTTGCCAGCCGTTCATGCTCGACTGCCTTCTCCTTCAAAAGTCCTCGAGCCCTTTCAGCTCCAGCTTCAACATAGGCGCGGATCTCAGCCTCAATCAATTGTTTTGTAGGGGTGGACACGTCCGCCCACCCTTCCTCCAGATTCACAGGGCCTACTTTTTCAGATAGGCCAAACTCTGTAATCATTTTCCGAGCTACACGCGTTGCATTTGAAATGTCAGATGAAGCACCAGACGTTACATTGTCGGCACCAAAAATCAACTCTTCGGCAATGCGGCCACCCATAGCGACATCGATACTCGCCGTATACTCTTTCCTTGACATACTATCTTTGTCCAGTTCAGGTAGCATACTCACCATACCAAGGGCAACACCTCGTGGCATAATGGTTGCTTTGTAGATTGGCAATGCACCAGGAGTATACATGGCGACAATGGCATGACCGCCTTCATGATAAGCTGTATTGCGTTTGGACTCCTCCGTGACTACCTGAGATCGACGCTCTGCTCCCATGATGATTTTGTCCTTTGCCCATTCGAAATGGTGGAGCTGTATACTTGGTTCCTTATATTTGCTGGCTCGTATAGCTGCCTGATTGACGAGATTTTGCAGATCAGCACCCGAGAAACCAGTTGTACCTCGAGCGAGTACAGTAACATCAACATCCAACGCAGCTTGCACTCCCTTCATGTAGTGCTGTAGTATGCTCATTCTACCACGAACATCGGGCAATGGTACGACCACATGTTTGTCGAAACGACCCGGTCGAGTCAAGGCCTTATCGAGAGATTCGGGAAAGTTAGTGGCACCTATGAATATGACTCCAGTCGATTGCGAGAATCCATCAAGATCCACAAGAAGTTGATTTAGCGTTTGTTTGGCATACGCTTGGTCTCGAGCATTTCTCTTCCCACCGATCGCGTCCAACTCATCAATGAACACAATACTAGGAGCTTTGGCACGCGCAGCAGCAAACAGGTCTCTCACTCGCTTCGCTCCTACTCCAACATACATTTCATCAAATTCGGAGCCCGACATGAAGAAAAAGGGCACCCCCGCCTCACCTGCTACGGCTCTGGCTAGTAGCGTTTTTCCTGTCCCCGGCGGACCAGTCAACAAAACACCTTTTGGTAGCTTGCCACCAAGACCAGTAAATTTTGCAGGATCTCGAAGAAATTCAACAAGCTCTTCTAATTCCTCTTTGGCTTCTTCGACACCCTGGACGTCTGAAAATTTGACAGCTGGTTTTGACTCAGATCCTGCTTCGATCTCAGTCATTTTGCCCCCATTCTTTAGAAAGCCACTGGTCTCCGCAAAGATGGCAATGACGACAAGAAAGAAGTATGCTGCTAGCCCAAAACCTAGAGCAAATCGAAGCCACCTAAACCCTACCGTCCATCTATTCTCAGCAAGTTGCACATACACCGGATTTTGTTTTCCACCCGTAGAAGAAATTGCAGCCTCTTCAGATTGTGAAGGTAAAGTACCATTTGCTTCCATTTGATGGGTTATTTCAGCAGCCTTATTAGCCTCTCCGATGCGGTTTAACGCAGTGGCGTACAAGGACTCACACTCTGGACCAGCGGCAACCCCACCGGCTTCGAAGCGTTTGATGAGTAAGTTGGGGTAGTTCGTACGTAAGAGCTCGCGGTAGAAAGCAGCCTGCACGGCTGCATTTGAACGCTCCCTGTTTGCTTTAGTCTCCAATCTGGCAAGTGTTTGGCTCGCCGCGGTGCGGAAAGCTCTTTGTGACGGGAAAGCAAAGGGGCGGTGTTTCGTTAAGCCGAAGAACGGCTTGTCGGCTTGGAGGAGCGACTGTGCTGGAATAAAGTCGTAAATGTGCCTTTGACGTATTATACTGCCCGGAGCTTGCAAGAGAGTGGGAGGGAAAACTGTCTTCTGAGGCGCCTCGCCTGACGCGGCCACAGCTTCAGGCTCGGACCGGTGTAAAATAGCCTGCGCTTCTCTAGGCCTTAATAAGCTCAGTAATACGTGTGGTGCCCTTGCGACAGCATGAAGACCTTGCCCTATCGATATATCAGCAGTTGTTTGCTGATATATGGAGAAGAGGTTCATGGTCGTGGAGTGATGTGATTGGGCGAGATAGATCGCTTCGACGACTCGCCGCGGACAGGGCGGAATACGCTTGTTAGAAACAAATTTAAACAGAACATGCTCGGGAAATACCAAGATGCAGCTCATATGTTTTCCTCAGCTTCTCGCTCGTGAACTCATCCCAGCACTTTCGAAGGTCAGCTACGTCAACAAAACATGATTATATTTTAGCAATCAAGATTATCCTTTATTTGCTGTCATGACGTTCTAAGGCAATGTCTATTAAGGTGCATAGCCAGGTTCAGCATGGTTTCAGGGATCAGTCGTTGGAATTCCGCTCAAATCTGGAAGACCACTTCCATTATCCCGCCTTGCTTTCCAACAAGGTGCATCCTGCCAACCACTTTGCTCGTTCAGGAGCTATGATATCCTTTGTTTAATCCATAAGCTACGGGGTCTGACGCGATAGAGAATGGTCAAGGTCACAAAGAAGCTTAGAGGCATTTGTCCTTGGATCAAAGTAGAGGTCGGCATTAAGTTCAAGTACTTGTAAATATTTAAGTAAGTTAAAGTTTTAAGTAAATTCAAGTTGGGGTTTGTGGGCTTGAGTATTTATCAAGTCAAGTACTCGAGATTTATTAAGTACTTAATAAGTTCGCCTCTGCAACTGGCAGTAAAATACAAGGAAGTAGAATGACGAATGAGCTTCATTGTTTGATTTCTGATACATATCGCCTGCTACACGCCCAAACTCCTTCAAACAATAACGTAAATCGTAAATTCATAACT
>JAABUO010003411.1_pt1 | contig 18934 bp, 27 predicted proteins | sample 5559291 | NCBI WGS metagenome assembly JAABUO01 (sample SAMN10711878, study PRJNA513372) | rock metagenome | isolation source: Antarctica rocks | place: Antarctica: Victoria Land, Finger Mt sud | reverse complement strand
GCGCAGACCGCCGCGCAGCGCGGCAGGAAAACGCGGAGAGCCAAGGGCTGACAGGCGTGCGGGGAGGCTGCTGGCAGGGCAAGTTTGCGCCGTCACATGTATTGCACTGGATTTGCGGAGTGCAACAGAAGAAGCATACCGCAGCTCGCGTGGAGTGGTGCTGCTGTGCCCGTGCTTGCATCTGCAGCAGGTCTGTGCGGTGTCTGCATGCCCCTGTCACTTCTGTGTAACTGGGCCCCTTTGCCCACAGGTGCATATGCATGAGTGGTCCTGGCGATGGCCCTGACGATACACCAGTGTGCGCTTCGTGCAGTGCAGTTGCTTTATTGATGCGCCCGCAGTCTCAAGGTGACGCTTTTGCTACTTCCAGCTGTGCACCTTAGCGCAAGCTTACAGCCATACACTGCTCACCGTCCCCAGACTATGCACGCCCCTGCTCTCTGTAACGTTAGAACACGCATGAGCTCCCACACATAAGGCACAGATCAAGCGTGAACTCCACTGCCTCGTCAAGCGCACTCCCAAGGTGCTGCCTGCCCTTCCACTCTGCCATGAACAGCTATCAGCTGTCCCGGGATGAGTGTATGTGATGATCACTGTCTATCAGCCAGCTCACCGCTCAGGCCAGACTAGAGCGAGAGAGAGAAAAGCGAGGTGGATACCCCACTGATACCCTAGCCTTTTCACAATTCAAGCAGTGGAGAGGAGGGCTGAAAACAGCTCATTCTGCCCCGCCTCTCCACACCGCAATCTCACGTTGCAGACACTCAACGAGGCGCCGCACCACAGAGCTTGTGCAACCAGGTGCAAAACCGTTTTGCCCGGGCGTGTATTGCCTGAACAGTGCTGGCTCACGGCCTCAAGCATACACTGCATACTTGAAGTGCTTGTTGCGTTGCCGCGCGTGGTGTGCTGCCCAGCTGCGTGTGCGCAGCTTGGCACCCCCATGCCTGTCTGCGGCGCCAAGCGCTGTAGCTGCTGCAGGTGGCAAAGGAAATTCTCCTTCTGGTCCTGTTCTGAAGACAGCATGTGCGGGCTGCTGCGGCACGGAGTCACTTGATGCGCCCCTGATCGCCAGGCCAGCGCGCACGCGCTGGCCGCCACGTTTTGTGCTGCAACGAGCTGCGCAGGGCACACGCAACAGCACGCAGCCTGCTGCTCCGGGGTGACCATATATAGCAAGATGGTCTGTGCGTAGCGACGCGCATAGGTAAGCGCAGTCCATGCGTAATAGCTGACTGTCACTGCGGTTCTCTGCACCAGGATGACGCCCATGCAGCTGCGCGACCAGCACAAGGGCCTGCTGCTGAAGGACCTGCGCATCCAGCTGCGCAAGCGCGGCCTGAACCCGGCCGGCGGGCGCGAGGCGCTCCTGGACCGTCTAGTCGACGGCATGGTGGCCAGCGGGGACCAGTGAGTTCCCTCTGCACCACCTCTGTCAGATCTGCACCATTGCTTGCTGTAGGGTGGGGAGTGCTGCGCGTCGTGCGCTTGTCCACACAACTGCCCGCTGGTGCAAGGCGTGGCACTCAAGGTAGCGAAGGAGATTGATGCATGATTGTAGGCCTGAGGCTACACGCTGAAGGATGTGCTATTCTGCTATGTTGTGCTGGCCTGAAGGTGCTGTCAAAACGCTGCACTGGAACCTACCTATGCGCGTGTGCAGCAAGCTGTACGGCGACGGCGAGGCGCCGGGCGGGGCGGCGCCAGCGGCCGCTCCGCCGGCCGACCAGGGCGCCGCGCTGGCGCCGAGCGGCAACAACTACGGCCGCCCGGGCGGCCAGAACGTGGGCAATTTCCTGACAGAGCGCAACTCCAGCCGCGTACTGGCCGCGCCTGGCGGCGCGTCGCAGATCGTGTTTGGCGACGACCCGGTCGCGCCCTTCACCAAGGTGATCACCGCCTGAACATACAGTGGCACCTGTCCACGCACGCCTGAGCTTTGATCCCTTGCAGTGCAGAGCACCAACGCACAAGCACACGTGAACGGGGCGGGCACGGGTGCTGCCCACGTATACGTCAGGCGCAGGGTCATCAGTGCACGAGAGGTCACTGTAAGTCACGCATATGTGTTAGTGAGGCAGATGAAGATCCTGGCCAGCGAGCAAGCAGTCGGGTTTGCTCTGCGCGCGCAGGCGGGCCCGGCGGCAAAGACCGTGAGCGTGGATGCAATCGGCAGCGCCGCCGCACCGCCGCCGCCGGCGGCGGCCGGGTCGCCCGCGCGCGCGGCAGCCAGCGGCGACGCCCCGGCCGGCAACAACTACCACCGCCCGTCCGGCCAGAACGTGGGCAACTTCCTGACCGCGCGCAACTCCAGCCGCGTGTCGGCGCCGCCCGGCGGGGCCTCGCAGATCACGTTCGGCTGAGGCGGGGCGCGCTGCGCGCGGCTGCGCAACGCCTGCCCTGGCGGCGCAGGCGCCAGGCGCGCCAGAGTGTCGGCCGCACGCTCACCACGCTCGCGCATGTGGCTACGTGCCGACGCAGTAAGCGGCGCGTCACAGGTAGCTTAGCGCTGCTTGCACACTTCGGGCACGGGGCTTGGCACGGTAGTGTATGCGACGCACTCACCTGCAGGACGCGGCAGGGTGTGCCAGCGCATGGTGTGACCCAACAGTTGACCAGGGGTAGTCGCAGGCTAAATCCAATGCTCAAGTATGCGGCATTGGCGAGCCATAGGCTGATTATCATGCAACGCTTAATAGCGATGGCATCAAATGGGGTGCAGGGACAGCGTGGGGTTCTTGTTGTTGGCCTTTATGTGATGGTGGAGAAGCTCAGCAGCACATCAAGGCCTTGGTGCAGGTTCAAGAGATTGATATGCATTGCTGTCTGGAGTGTGTAAGCTGTGGGCCAGTGCGCTCGAGCTCGCGACGCCAGAGTTACACAAGACACTTGGTAAGCAGGCCCTGTGCTGATGAGAATTACATTGTATGTCTCAGGATGGCGACGCTTGCTGTAGGCTTGACGGCGTACATGCGAAAGGGCACTTGTTGCGGCCGAGCACCATCTGGTGGAAAAGAAGTGGTGCACTTGCAAGAATGTGCAAGCATGTAACTGTTCTAGGGTCCATTTGCTTGGCGTGGTACGACGACATGGGCTCTGTTTCAAGTCACACTAGCACTTGATCTCCTCAAGAGCTTGGCAGCACTGCCTTTGTGCGGTGGCTGTGCCGAGACTGGTGGAGCAGGCTTGCATGAGCAGAGCCATGCTCCCAGCGCAGTGTCAGCCTGTGTCTCACAGCCTCGCACATCTGCGTGTGTGTGTCAGGCTGTGCGACGTCCCAGGACACGGCGTCTGCGTGCGCCAGCCACGCATGCGCCTTGCAAAATCAGCGTGCAGGCAGCGGCACCGGTGCAACGTCGTGAGCCAGAGCTCAGAGCTCCGCAGCGCTGCAGAGCGCCTAGCTGAGGAGGTTGAGGCAGAAGGCGCCTTGGAAGACATAGACAAGCAGCTTGAGGACGCCGGTGCAGCGCAGCTGCAAGAACAGCTGCTCGGCCTGCAACAGCAGGTGCCCGTCCTCCACCTCTTCTTGGACAGTCCTCCCGAGCGCTGGCGCAGTAGATGAGCGTGTGGCTGGCCACCTATCAGCTAACCGCTCGAAAAGCATGCCTGCCACGCCTGACAACAGGACTTCTTGTTTCAGGCAGCGGGCTTGGATACGGAGCTGGACGATCTGTACGTTGCCACCTTTGCTGGGCTGGAAGTGGAGGTGGAGCAGGAAGCGGGGGACGCGGCATCAGGCGCCCGCGAGCGCTTTGACAGCATGACAGAGACTGCCTTCCGTGAGCTTGGCCGCGACCGGCCCCAGGCAAGTAGCCGACGACTACATTGCAACCTAGCTCACCTGAGGCATCCCCAGCGCAAGCGCTAGGCGAGCGTGGCTGCGACCTGGCTTCTGCCATATGTTTGAGGCTGCACCCGCAGTTTACACTTTTACAACACTCAAGAGTGTACTCTGGCCCTGTGTGCATCTCCAGTTCATCAGGTGCCAGGCATGCACTGTGAGCTTCCTAGTGTGTGCCGCACACCGACGCCCCGGCCGGCCGCCGTGCCTGTGCGAGCGCACAGCGCAGGACGCTAGACAGTGGCAGCGGCTGCGGACGTCTAATGAGCCGCCTGAGCCCTGAAACTCTGCACCCTGCCGCGCCAGGCGTTCAAGGCGCTGCTGGCGGCCGCGGAGGCCGCGGGCGACGGCCGCTGGCGCGGCTTCCAGGCGCGCGCGGCCGCGCTGGCCGGCCGCCGCGCGCGGGTGCGGCGCGAGGTGCAGGACCTGGAGCGCGCGCTGTGGGACGCGGGCGTGGAGCGGCGGGCTGCCGCGCAGCGCGTACGGGAGGAAGAGGAGGGTGCGCCGCGTTTCGGGCAGCGCGCGCACGGTGCTCGGGGCTTCTGTAGGGCCCTGGGCGTGCGCTCGGGGCGGCGCGGCGAGGCTGCGGGCGCGCGCGGCATGCATTGGGCCAAATAGGGGTGCGCGTCTGTGGTGGCAGTGCAGAGAATGTCTCACGCAATCAGACATGGCGCTGTTTCATCGGCATAGTGCAGCTGCAGCCAGGTGCTCAGGCTGGGTGGGTCCATTTTGCTCCCACCTGCCTGGTTGACTGGGAGAGGGGCCGGCTCGGGAGGCGGCATGCCCACGCTCGTGTGGGTGCATGCGCGCAGAGGACGGCGCGGCGGCGGGCGAGGCGGGCCTGGCGCAGCGCCTGCTCGTCACGCCCCAGGGCACCTGCCGCATCGTGCTTATCTCCGGGTTTGAGTCCTTCAACGTGGCCCTGTACGAGAAGGCGCGGCCCCTGTTCTGGCCTTCTGTCAGCATGCAGCACATCCGTGGTCGATCTGCACTGCTGTCTGTGTATTGCGATGACACGGTGCAATAGGGCATGGCTGGTCAACATGGAATGTCTCGCTGTCCAAGGGCCCAATGTCGTGTGCATGCACACAGCGCGGCAGACGGCACAGCGGGCGTCGTGGAGGCTGAGCGCACTTCATATGCGCTCAGGCACCTGCGTGTGATGCGCGGGCGGCTGCAGGCCGTGGCGCGGCGGCTGTAGGGGCGTGCAGAGGTCCCCCATCAAAATTCCTCGTTAAAACCTTCCATTGAGCCGTCTGAACCTGACCCTGTCTGTGTCTGGGCGCGCAGGCGGCGCGGCAGGTCGCGCGGCGGCTGCCGGGCGTGCAGGTGCGCGTGTTCAGCGACCGCGACGTGACCGCGCGCCCGGCCGAGCTGGCCGCCGCACTGGACGGCGCCGACGTGTTCTTCGCCAGCCTGCTGTTCGACTACGACCAGGCGCGCCCGCCTCTTGCATGCCCACCCATGCAACCAAGCCCGCCGCGCGCCGCTGTCTCTTACCATGAGGGCGCGCATCGCATCGTCCCGGCCTGGCTTGCCTTGCTGGATGGGTTGTGGCGTGGGGGAAGGAAGGGGGGGAGGGGCAGCGGGCGTGCAAGTCTGCAGTTGACCCTTCTTATTATACCACGGCGAAATCAAACACGTATGGACTCACCCAGCGCGCGCGCGGCAGGTGGAGTGGCTGCGCGCGCGCATCCAGGCGGTGCCCGTGCGCCTGGTGTTCGAGTCGGCGCTGGACCTGATGGGCTGCACGCAGATCGGCACCTTCCAGGCGCGGCGCGCGCTCTTTGGGGAGGGGCGCTGCTGTTGCTCGTGCCTTCCGATGGCGCGCTCTTGCTGCCAAACCAGCCTCGGAGCTGCGCAGTGCACAGTGGGGCAGAGTGCATGGCTGGCCATGTGTGTGGCTTGGCAGGGTGAGGTGACATGTCTGCCGCATCCCCTCTCTTCCGGGCAGCGTACCTTTCACAACACGGTGTACCATAATGTTGGTGGGTGGAGGCACGAGGCCGGCTCGTCCGTAGGATGTCAGATGGCGCCGCCAGCGGGCCTCCAGGCGCTGAGTCCGGCGCGGGCGCGCGCGCGCGCAGATGGACCCGTCCGGCAAGTCCAAGGGCCCGCCGCCGGCGGTGAAGAAGGTGCTGAGCCTGTTCGGGAGCGGGCGCGAGGAGGACCGCATGGTCGGCTATCTCAGCTTCCTCAAGATCGGGCCCAAGCTGCTGCGCTTCCTGCCCGGTGCTCCCCGGCCCTCCGTCCGCCCGGCGCGCTTGCGCAGAGGCAGGGGACACAGCGCGTGCCGCCTGCCACCGACATGCACTGATAGGGTAGGGGTAGTAGCAGCGCTGGCTGCTCCAGGTCTCTGACAGCCCACGTGACTCCATGCATTGCGCCCTTGCGCAGGCAACAAGGCGCGCGATCTGCGGAACTGGCTGACGGTGCGGCCACACTGACTGGCACTGACATGCAACCTTCAGAGAAGTTTGTACACTTATTGTGTGCATGGGGCTGCGAGGGGCTTTCACAGAGTTGCCTCCATTGATTTGGATACTCACCTTTGACAGTCAGCAGGGCGGTGGGCCTCGAACGTGCATGGACCTGCGTAACTATGAGTGCAGGTCTAACGGATAAAGCATGTCTGCCTGCAGGCTGCGATACTGCCGGATCGCAAACACCCGCACAATCCACCCGTCAGCATGGTTGTTGTAAGGAAGTTGCGCACACCGCTACATCAGCTTGCTGGCAATGTTTGCTTGTTGATGCAGATCTATGGCTACTGGAACCAAGGCGGCCTGGACAACGTGACGGCCATGCTGGCCTACCTGGTGGACCAGTACTTCCTGCCCACCGGGCTGCCGCTGCCGGCGCTGGTCGAGACCCCCGCCACTGGTGCACCCCGGTCTGCTCAGAGCTGTTTTGTGTTTCTGGTTCATGTGCACAGCGTCTGGCGGACCAGGCTGCTGCTGCGGCGCTGGTATGGAAGCACCCCGCTACACTCCATGCACTGGGCTTCAATGGTAACGATCACGTCAACTGCATGCTCTTCCTGGAAACCAGGCTGCTACTGCCAGCGTTGAGGTAGACCCGCTCACCAGCGCCCCGCCATGCTGACAAGTGAGTCGTCCCGCACATTGGTGAAGCTCGTTCTTCTTGTTATCTTCTGTGGTTGCGGGCGCTGACGGGTGGTGTGACGCATCGGCCGCGCCAGGCTGCCTGCACCCAGACCACGAGGGCTACTTTGCGACGCCGGCAGCCTACATGGACTGGTACCGCCGCGCGGGGCCGCTGCGGTCCGACGCGTCCGCGCCCACCGTCGCAGTGCGCCCTGCCGTTGCCCGCCCTGTCTGGCCCCGATCGCGCATGCCCTGCATGCGAGGCGGCCGCTGCACACCTGGCACACCGCACAGGCAGCACTGCAAAGCTACGGCGGCAAGAGTCGTCCGGCCAGCTGGCTGCTGTGGCAGAGCGCCCGCGCACCCGCTGTGCGGCAGGTGCTCCTGTACCGCAAGCACGTCATCACGAGCCAGCCGTACATCGCACAGCTGGTGCGCTGCCTGGAAGCCGGCGGCGTGCGGCCCGTGCCCATCTTCATCAACGGCGTTGAGGCGGTGCGCGGCCCGACAAACGTTCGAGTGAGTTCCGAACCACTGCTGCACCGTTCCGCGACTGCCTATGCCCTCGGTGTAGCGCAAGCGCACTGACGTGCCACTACAAACACGACCTGTGCTGAGGTTGTCATGCTGCCCTGTACGGACATGGCGCCTGTGCGCGCCCAGCACACCATCGTGCGCGACCAGCTGACCACCGCGCACGAGCGCGCCACGCCGCGCGGGAATGGCGCTGGCGTGGTGCCGGGCCGCGACGCCATCGAGGTGGACGCCATCGTCAGCACGATCGGCTTCCCGGCACGCCCTCCTCCGCCCACCAGCATACTCTGATAACCTGAATTTGAATGCCACTGCATGTCTGCTTGCCTGTGCCCGCTGCATACGCCAGCCTTGTGAGCTGTGAATGGCGCAGAGATTATTATGGGCAGTATCTTTGGCTGCCCGCTGCGGTGAACACCAGGCAATTTATCATCAACTCCTGTTTTGCAGGATGGTGCAGCGCCGCTCGCGTCTGCCGCATGTGTCCCACTTGCTCAGCCGTGCCCTGCCCTTGCAGACTGTGCATGAGACATATATGTCAAGGTTGCCGCGCTCAGTGCGGCAAAGGAAGGCAGGGCAGTGCAGCGAACAGCGGCGACGCTAACCAGCGCGCCTGCCAGAGTGCCGGAGAATGAGCACCAGGGCGCCGACTGCGCGCGCAGCTCGTGGGCGGGCCGGCGGGCACGATGGAGGGCGGGCGCCAGGCGGAGATCGCCAAGGCCATCCTGTCCGCCAAGAACGTGCCCTACGTCGTCGCTGCGCCGCTGCTCATCCAGGTGCAGCCCCGGCGAAGCACGGGGCCTCCCCTTGCGTGCCCCTGGCAACACTCCCTGGCAACATGCCTGCGCGGCGTGACGTGCCCAGCGCCGCGCGCCCGAGCCTGCGGAAGCGTCGCTCAGCTGGATGCATGCCGCGCTGCCGCCCGCCGCTATGCACACACACCAGGAACGACGTCACGTAGTGCGAGGCCTTTACCGCCGCCAGGACTGCATGCAGTGGGCGGCACTTGCTCTGCAGGTGCTGTTAAGACATGTACTGCATCCTAGGGGTTGTCATGGTTGAGCACGGTGCTTTCGAGATGGAGCCAAGGTGGTGCGAAGCTTTCGTGGCTCCAGACATGCATGAGACGCGGCGCGGCAGGACATGGGCAGCTGGATGCGCGACGGCGTGGCGGGCCTGCAGAGCGTGGTGCTGTACTCATTGCCGGAGCTGGACGGCGCGATCGACAGCGTGCCCCTGGGCGGCCTGGTGGGCAACGACATCTACCTCGTGCCCGAGCGCGCCGGCCGCCTGGCCGCTCGCCTGCGCAAGTGGGTGCACCTGCGCCGCACGCCGCCGCAGGCGCGCGCCTCCCCCAGCCCGCAGCTTCATTGAGATATGCGCGACAGGCCCCAGACCAGGGTGGTCAGGCTGATGCGGGCTGCCAGCAGAGTGGTCAGGTGCCAGCAGCTGACCGCATGCCTACGTCTGCTGACATGTGCCGTGACTGCTGCATGACAGGCATGCAGCTTGCGTGACGGACGCAGTGCGTCATGCACAGAGGCGCGGAAACGGTTTTGAATTAAACACGATAGACAGTTTTGCGCTGGGGGTGCCCTGAGCGCCAGCGCTCGCGGATGTGCAGGACCGGAGGATAGCGGTTCTGCTGTACGGCTTCCCGCCAGGCGTCGGCGCGACCGGCACGGCCGCGCTTTGACAAGTTTGTGCGTGAGGTGTGGCCGCAAGGCTGCGAGAAGGATATAATTGCGTTTGACAGCTTCGAGGGCCAGCTCTACAGCCATGTGCGTGCCCGGTGCCAGGGCCCGCCCTGCGTATGTGCTGCCCCATGCACGCTTGCTGACACTGAGGCCATGACGCGGCGCAGGGCTTCAGCAAGGTCGGTCACAAAACATCGACGTATGCCAACGAGCATTTCGTGTGCGGCGCGCGCGATGACGAGCTGGCGAACATCCACCCTCGCCCTCCGGAGCCCAAGCCCGCCGCGTGGTCCGCCGAGCCAGGGCTGGACCCGCCGGTGTCCGCCAATGGCAATGCCGGCCCACCCGCCGCTCGCGCGGCCGCCCCGGCGGCCGCGGATGGCGTCGGCGTCGCCAGCCGCAACGCCACGGCGGCGGCGTACGCGGCGCCCATCCGCGAGCCGCAGTACACGGCGGCGGAGCAAGCGGCGAACGATCTCCTGGTGCAGCGCGTCCTTGCCGGGGGTCCCGACCCGCTGGATACCAAGGCAGCCACTTGGAAGCAGGATACGTCGTTCACATGCGCGGGCCCGATCGACTTCGACGCGCTGGCTGCCTCCCTCGGCCCGGGCTACACCTGCCCGTACGGGAGGCGCATGCCTGCGCGCAGCAGTCAGCCGCTGGCGGGGCGGGCCGCCCCCGGCGGCGGCGCCGGCTCGCGCGACGTCCCCATGCCCGGCGGTGCGCGCCCGCGCCGCCCGGCCGCAGGCCGCCTGGGACACGCTCCACCAGCGCCGGTGTGCTTGTGCCGCGCGCCCTCGCGGCAGGCTGCCGCCCGAGCAGTGCATGCATGCCGCTGGCAGCGCCGGCGCTGACGCGCGCGGCGCGCCGCGCAGGCGAGTCTGACACGGAGTCCGACAGCTCCTTGGAGGACGACCAGCCGCGCAGCGAGGGCTCGCTGGCGGGGCGGGCCGCCCCCGGCGGCGGCGCCGGCTCGCGCGACGTCCCCATGCCCGGCGGTGCGCGCCCGCCGCGCCTGGCGGCAGGCCGCCTGCACCATGCTCCACCAGCGCCGGGCATTGCGCGCGGCGCAGCGCACATGCTGCGCCTGTGCGTCAGCCATGTGAAGGCGGGCAGACATTTGCTCTCTGTGCCTTACTCCAAGTGCTTTAAAAGCGCGACAGGCTGCTGCCTGCGGCCCCCAGGGTGGCAAGCAGCAGGCTTGGTGTGCTCATGCCGCGCGCGATATCGCCCAGCAGCTCTGGAGCGTGTGCATGCATGGCTCTGTTTGCGCCCGCTGTGACCTGCGCAGCGCGCCGCGGGCGCAGGCGAGTCAGAGGCGGAGCACAAGGAGGCCGCGGCGTCCGACAGCTCGGACAGCGCCCTGGAGGACGCGCCGCTGGGCGATGATGGCGCCGCGGAGGGCGCGCAAGCCTCCGGCGCGCTCCCCGTGCGCGGGCCCGCCGGCTAGGCGGACACGGCCAAGGAGGGGCCGCCGCCTGCGCCCTGATAGCCAAGCACCTGGTAGCCAAGCTGGGGGAAGGCTGCGCCGGAGGCGCGTGGGGAGTGTGCACAGGAGGCGGGCAGGGAGTTCGTGGAGCCGCTTGGGGCCTGGCTGCTGCTAGCGCATGCCCTCCGCCCCGCCAGGGCTCACCGCTACGAGCAGCGCCTCCCACAGGTATCTCAGCCGGAACTGTGGGTAGCAACGCTCGCTGTGGGCCACTGCGGCCTGCATTGACGGACAGGCCGTGCGGCTGGCGGCAGAGTGCACTCTGACGCGGCAAGCAGCAGGACACACGGGCAAGCATGCCAGGTGGTCTGCTGCGCCTGTGCGCCAGAAAAGCGCCGAGCATGTGGGTCCAGCTTGGTCTATTACTAAATGCATGGGGTAACCACGGGCTTGTCCATGGGCACCTCCCCCGGGCTTGCTCTTCACTCATGAGCATGAATCAGGCATGCATTGACAGCTCCTTAGCTCAGGCATACTGCCCAGCTCTTTCAATGCAAGCTTGGTTGAGCTGCAAGTACTTTTGTCGTGCTCGCATTGAGCAGCTTGAAGAGGGGTATGCCAGCACAACAGCGCGCATGCGCATAATTAGCCGTGGGCCCGAGGACGTTGCGCTTGCACGGCCGCAGGCTGTAATGCAAGTGCCAAATTGCATGTCTGGCGGCTTCTTTGCACTTCAATGTCTGGCGCACCACCTGTGAAGGCCTGCAAGTACTTCGAGGAGCGCAGATGTTTTCACGGCATCTGTCACACAAGCCTTTTAAAGTTTGTAGTGTGGGTCCTATATTCACAATCTAGTCTTTATGAAATACCAAGGAGTCCAAGGAGAGTTCAGGGAAATCAGATTTTCAGCACAGGCCATCCCTGTAGCATGAGCCTCGCTCGCATTGTCTGAGCGCTGGTAGCAGTGCTAGGGCAAAGAGGCCTCGCTTGCCTGCCACGCCGACAGCTCCTTCGCAGCGCAGGAGGCGCCCAAGCCGACAAGGCTCCAGTCGCAGAGCTCGAGTCCGCCTTCTCTTGTCCCTTGGAGTCCGCAAAGTAGCATCTTACAAGACAGCTCCACCAGCAGCTGTATCCATGGCGAGCGCCGCCATGGCATAGACAGGCTTGCGCTTTATTTGGAGGGTGCCAGCAGCCAGGCTATTGTGAGCACAACTGCACGCTTGAACTAGTGAGCCTACAGTGTCTCACTGCTTGACGCCTAAACTGACGACAGTCCGGTGGTGAGCACCTTGGTGAGCAATATGGCCTGGCGCGCGCGCAGATGCAAGCTTGTGGATGCGGCGCTGACCACCTTGTGAGCTGGTGAGCTGCATGCTCGCAGGTGCGAGCCTCGCCTATGCTGCACGCTGGCAGCAGGCGCGCTGCCTGCGCACGCACCGACTTCCGTGCCCTCTGCCAGCGCTGTCTCCTTGGACGGGAAACCCTCGTAGCCACCGAGGTAGCCGGAAGTGGGCACACGCCCCTGGTCGCAGCCAAGGCCGCCCAGGATGCGACCATGCAGTGTGTATTGTGGGCCACCTTCATGCGGAGGCAGGAGGCCGGGGCTATGCAGGTGGCTGGCCTCATGCTAGCAGATGGGACCAGCGCAATGGACAGGCTGTACCCCAGCTAAGTCTGGGGTCAGGGGACATGTTGGTCATCCGGGCCCCTTTGCTCCAAGTCGGAAAGCCGGGCGCGGTGCAGCCGCGGGCATCTATGCGGGGCAGACGCCGCACATGGCATTTGCAGGGGTAGCATCCAGGCTGCCCTGGCGGCCAAGGAGTCTGTTGAGTCTGTCATGCGACGCGCGTGCATCAAAACACTTGCCAACTTGCTGAAGTATGCCAATCTAAAGAGGCACCTGAAGGACCGCAAGGCCTGGCAAGCATGCAAGGTGCATAGAATGCACTGAGCAGCTGGCCAGGCCTTGCGGTCCTTCAAATGCCTCTTCAGATCGGCATGCTTCATCAAATTGACGAGTGTCTTGATACAGGCTCGCTGCATGATAGACTCCACGGATTCCTTGGCCGCCAGAGCGGCCTGGATGCCAACTGTGGTGTCCTTCCTGTTTAGCTGCACAAACACGTTGTGCAAATTCACAAGGAGGTCGTCCGGCGTGCTGCTGCCGCTGCTAGCAGTCCAGCCAGGCCTCACACTTTGCTAGCAGTACCTCGCGCTTGCGCTGGGCAGCCCCCCATTGAGGCCCTGGGCTATGCGCGCGCAGGCGGCACACCAGCCCTCTTGGACGGCGGGCCCCCCGCCTGTGGACACCCCGAGCGCCGCGGCAACCGGCCTAGCTGGGGCCCCCGTGATGTCATCATGGTCCACGATCGGTGTGCGGTACGGTGCGCACCGCAACAGTGCGCTGCGGAATGGCTGCGCACGGGTTCAGCAGGAGCGCCAACTGCCTGCAGAAGCCACATGTTGCTGCGGGTTTGCAGCGCGACATGCGCGCACAGGTGTGAAAGGACTCTCTTCCTGGCGCGCAGCTCGGCTACAAGCGGGTGGGAGGGGGCGTGAGGGCCATGCCGCAGGCGCCTCCCTCCTGTGCGCATGCTGTTGTGTGAGGTTGATCCTGCTTCCCGGGCAACTGCCGCCCGCGCGTAAGCCGATCCTCGCCAAGTGAAAGCCCAATGCATCATACCCCGCCATGCTTAAAGGCGCATGCGTCCAGAGCCTGCGACACAGGCAGGGTGCTCATGCGCTGGCTGGGCTGGGTGGGCGCCGCATGCGCAGGTGCCTAGGTGCTCCTGGGCGCTCCGGGAGCCGCCTACAGGCACCCTGTGCGCCTGCGAGCTCTGCACGCTGGTGCAGGCCAAACGGGTCGCTGACGGAGAGCTTACATGCTGCCTGGGCTGCTGGGTGCCCTGTGCGCGGCTTGCAGGCGCCCTGTGCGCCGCCTGCAGAGTTGGCATGCTCATGCACGCATCACTGCAAGCCTCAGACGTCGGCACAGGGCGTGCATGTGCACTTCGAGTCGGTGTGACATGTGTTGTCAAACTTCGAGCATGTGGACACTGGCCCTTTGCCTGCAACTGACATTTTGCTGCGTAATCCATCAACCCCAAATACCTCCCTGCATGGGCCTGCCCAAGGAAACTGATGTATAGGCCTACATTCTTGCAATCACATGCGCATCGGTGTCTTCATGGCCTTGTTAGCCTTCCACCAGCAGCTACAGCTGACAAGGATTGTGACAGTAATGAGGATAGCCATTGCGCGCGTCAACACAGGAGGGCGCGGGGCTCGCCTGCGCGAGGCTGCGGCGGGCGGAGCCTGACGGGCATTGCGCGGCCCACAGCCCGGGGTCACATGTCGCACGTCCAGGAGACGGTGCAGGGTAATGCAAGCAGATGCGGCCGGCTGGCGTGCTGTTCCTGGGGGAAGTCTGGTGACACATTTCACACCGGGCCGACATGCAGGGCGCGCAGCAAAGCAACAGCACACACACCTGAACACACGCGCAGTCCCAGGCATCCCACTAGTGTACCTTGCCTCTCCTACAGGCGCGCAGCAATCCTAGCACGCATGCAGCCGTGCCGCACTGCATCGCTCCCTGCATGCCCGAGACACTTGCCGCCAGGCTGCGCGCTATACCCCAATTAAAGCGTTGATGCACTGCTCGGGCGGGCGCACATGGCTTACACAGGCGCCTTGGCGCTGCAGGCCCCTCGCTGATCTACACCAGACTACAGCGCATTGCATGCAACCCACCCTAATGATCATCATTCTTACAAGACAGCAGCATTGCCGCGGCCATCCTCAACACAGCAGGCACATGCGCTTGCCCGTCAGGGCACTACTCCTCGTCAGAGGAGGACTCCCAGTCAGAGGACTCTTCGTCAGAGGACTCCCCGCCAAAGGACTCCTCGTCAGAGGACTCCTCGCCAGAGGACTTAAAAGTCAGAGGCCTCCTCGGCAGAGGAGTATGCATCGTACTCAAACGGGAACCCCGCAGCATCCAGGGCGGCACGGAAGTCGCAGCTGCTGCGCCGCCCCGCGCCGCGGACGCGGCTGCCCACGAGGCGAAGCACGCGTGAGCGTCCTCGCTTCACCAGAACACAGGCATAGTCCACGAATGCCATGCAAGTTGGGCCGCCAGGATACGCAGTCGTGAGCCTGAGCTGCTCCAGGCGCGGGTGCGCGGCCGCGGCCTGGAAGTCTGAACAAAACTGCACGCTGCAGTTCTCAAAGCTCAGCCTGCGCAGGCGCGGGAAGGCGGCCAGGCTGCCCAGGGCGCGGGCGTCAATGCTGCCCCCAACCTCCTTTTCGACGAGCGAGGGCCACCCGAGGTGCAGCTGCTCGAGGCCGGTGAGCGCGCTCACGCCCTCGGGCAGCTGCCCAAAGCAGCAGTCGGCTAGGTCGAGGAACTGCAAGCGCGTCGCGGCCAGGATGCACAGCGGAAAGGCCCGCAGGTTGCGCGCTGCCAGGGTCAAGCGCGTCAGGGACGCAAAGCAGGGCGCGCCGCCCAGGGGCATGCGCAGATTGTGCCCGGTCAGGGTCAATTCCGTGAGAGACGCAAAGCAGGGTGCGCTCAAGGGCAGGCCCAGGACCGACACCGCGCTGCGCGGGTCGCCGGCCTCATCCCACGTTTGGGCATCATGGCTAAGGCAGCGCAGCTGCGACAGCCGCCACAGGGACGCGGGGAGCAGCCGCAGGCTGGGGCACCTGTCCAGCTCCAGGCTGGTCAGGGCCGCCAGCGCGTCCATGCCCGGCAGCGCAGCCTCGCCGTCGCCCGCAAACTCGCAGTCCACAAACTGGAGACGCGCAAGCGCCGGCAGGCGCGCCCAGCCGGGTTCGCAGCGCAGGCCATGAATGTCGGAGAGGCGCAGATAGGTCAGCTGCGCCAGGCGCGACACGCTGGCGGGCAGCGTGGCATCCATGCAGACGTTCTGCACTGTCAGAATCAGCGCGCGCAGCCGCGGCAGGCCGGCCAGGCCCGCCACCAGGTGCGCGAGGCTGAAAGTGACCGGCCAGTCGGGCCTGCTGTCCTCAAAGGTCTCAAAGGTGAGGTTGACCTCTTCCAGGGTGCGCACGCTGGCCAGCGCGCGCACCAGCGCCTCCGGGAGCTGGTCCGCCAGCCCGCCGAGCAGGGTGATGCCCAGATGCAGGCTCTGCAGGCCCGAGCAGCGCCCTATGGCGCGCGCGGCCCCGGCCAGGAAGGCCCGGACGGCTGCTGCGGTGGGTGTGCGGTGCGCGTCCGCGCACAGGGAAACAGGTTCACCCGGCGAGCCGATGGATGTCAGCGCGGGCAGGCTGGCCAGCAAGGTCGACAGCCGCACGGCGTCCAGGTTGCGGCCAGGCACATACCCTGCATCCACGCCGACGGCCAGGCCCCTCACGCACTTGACAGCGCCGCCTTGCACCTTGAGCCACCGCCGCGCGCTGTCTTCCTCGTGCGTGCCTGCGGCAGCCAAGGGGAGCTGGTGAAATCAGCACCAAGCGAGGCTGGCGCTCGATCTGTGCGTGCTCAGTCGAGTGCGAGGCGCACTTTCCCACGCTGTGCTCTGTGCACCAGTAGCAGGGTGAAGCTTTTCTACGCCATGTAGCACAGGAAGGGGCGCGCCGGGCCGTCCAAGCGCCCGCCACAGCCTGGCAGCCAGGGCGCCCCCCAGCACGCTCCAATAAGGCCGCTCGAGCGCCTCCTTCAACCGCCTGCCAAGCGCACCGGGTCCTAAGCATGGCGGCGGCAGGCCTGTAGCTGCTTCGTATGTGAAAGGTGTGGTGCGCGCCTGCAGACTGTCGGCAGCAAGAAGGCTTCTGTCAAGGCTTGGGGCTCGATCCAGCAGTTCTGGGCAAGGTGGACCGCGCACGCCTGCAGGACCTGCAAAGGCCGAGCAGCACACGTCAAAGGCGACGCGATCTCCCTGCGTACAGAGCGCCGAGGCCCCAGCGTCAACAGGCAGGGCGTGCGCTCCTCTGCACGCACCTCTGCGGGGAGCTGGTCCAGGCGCAGAGCTGAAGGCCCAGCTGCTCGGTCAGCATTGGACTCGCGCGTGCCCTTGATGCGCTGTGGCATTTGGTGCTAAAGAACCTTGCACACGGCGCAAAGGACACACCCGCCGACTATTGTAGATGAAACAGCGAGTGGTGGTGCACAAGGTGGATGCCTTGACCAGCCAGGCCCAGGCTGCTCAGGCGGCCAACCTTCACAGTGAGACTGCCACCGCAGCAGTGGTCGAGCAAGGGAGGCCTAGAGTTTGACGAACTAGCTGTTCGTACTTTGCCTGCATTGCCCTTGAAGAAGCTTGCAACCAATGCAGGGTCCCTTAAGCTCTTAGATCACTGCATGCCCATGGGACCGGACAGCAGCTGATTTGCAGGGGATGCTCAGTCGGTGGGAGGGCGAGGCACGCGTTGTCGCGCCCGAGGAGGTTGCCCATGATCATGTTTGGTGTTGACATTAAAGCTGCAGCCACAGGCAGATGTACCCGGCCGGCAGTGAGCCAATCGGCGGGCCAGGAGGAACAGTGCCATCTGTTTCGGCTGCGTGTGTGCTCGAGGATCCCGCCCTGAGCCAATCTGACGTGCACTTGGCCTTTGAAAGAGCTTTCAGGTGCGCCACGAGTCCACCGCTGACACTCTCGGGCTGCGTGCACGTTCGCTGCGGTTGTGACTGGATGTTACTGTGTCTGCGTGTGCGCAGGGCCAGGGCAGCGTCTGACACGCCAGCACCAGCACTCCCAGCGCGCGGTGAGCTATGTGTGCAGCTCATATCAGGCAGGCTCAGCAGCAAGCCACCTTGCCTGAGCAAAATCTTTTCGCCGCCCACGCTGCAGGCGACCGCCGACGCAGCATGGGGAGGCCGCCCGCGCTGCTCTCGGGTCGCGCGGCCGAGCGGCTGGCCCGAGTGCAGCAACAGGCGGGCGCCCCGGAGCGCGGCGGCCCGGTGCGCCTGGAGCTCGCGGCCGAGGTGCTGCACCGCCCCGCGCCGCTGGCGGCGCCGGCCCCGGGCGCGTGCGACGGCGCGGGCGCAGCCCCGCAGCCGCGCGACGCAGGGCGCGACGCAGACAGCGAGCTCGTCGTCGCGGCGGCCACGCTGCTCCGGCTGCGCGTCTTCCACGGCTCCCTGGTGAAGGTGCGGCGCGGCGCGGGCTGTGCGCACCGCGCAGCTGCCAGCAGCCCGGCGCGGCGCCCTGAGCTCGCCGGGCCCGGCAGGTGAGCGCGGCGGGGCGGCCGGACGGCGTGGTGCGCGTCGCGCGGGTCCTGGCTGGCGACGCCGAGCCGGCGGCAGTGGACGCGCCCGCGCCGGCCGCGGCGGCTGCTGCCGAGGCGCCGGCGCAGCCGCGATGGCGCGAGGACACGGCGTACCTGGCGCCGCAGCTGGCCTTCAACCTGGGGCTGCCCTACCAGCTGGCGCCCTTCCTGCCGCGCGCCGCAGCCGCGCCGGGCGCCGCTGGCGGCGAGCGCGGCGGCTGCGCGGTGACCGTGGAGGCGCTGCAGCCGCCGTCCGCCGACGTGCCGCCGGGCGAGGGCCGGCCGGCGCGCGGCTTTGCGCAGCGGCCGGGCCTGGCGGCGGGCGTGACAGTGGCCTGCCTGGCGGAGCCCGACGCGTCGGTGCTGCGGCGCGGCGGCGGCGCCCGGGACCCGGCCGACCCCGCGGCCGGGCCCGCGGACAGCGACGCGGCGGAGCCTGCGCCCAGCGCAGAGGTGGCCGGGGAGCAGCTTGTGGCTGCCTTGCGCCGCCATTTCTCAGACGCGCCCAGGCGCGAGCCCCCCGTCGCATCCCCACCAGCCACGCCCGCTTGCCATCTGGCCCACCCGCCCAGGGGCTGTGAACTCGGCCGGCTGCGCGTGCGGCGCAGGTTGCTGGCCGAGGGCGACGTGTTTGCGGCCGCGACAGAGGATGCGTCGGGGCAGTGCGACCTGCTGCGCGCCCTGTTCCGCCCGGGCGATGCCGGCGCGGCGCTGCCCGTCCGACTGCGCTACTTCAGGGTGGTGAACATGCAGCCGCGCACGAGCGGCAGCCTGCTCGTCGACTGCCGCCACTCGTCCATCGCGCTGGAGGTCTGCCGCAAGCCTGCCTTTCTCAAAGCACTCTGGGCACAGGAGCACGGTGTGCACTAAGTTGCCGGTCCATGCTGCGAGTGAGCCGTGCAAGCCTCAGGCGAGCCTGCAGGCGACACAGTGTCAGGAGGGCTTGCGCAGTGGATTCATCTGAGAGCGCGTGTGGGCCGGCAGGGGTCTTGCAGCGGAGCCCTGCCGGTGGGCATGCGGGCGTTCCGGCGTGCCGGCGCCGCGCCGCAGCCCGCCCCCGCAGCGCACGCGAGCGCCGCACCGCCGG
>JAABUO010003410.1_pt1 | contig 18935 bp, 3 predicted proteins | sample 5559291 | NCBI WGS metagenome assembly JAABUO01 (sample SAMN10711878, study PRJNA513372) | rock metagenome | isolation source: Antarctica rocks | place: Antarctica: Victoria Land, Finger Mt sud | reverse complement strand
GCGTTAAAGTCTTTAACAAGATACTTAAATTATATTAAAATTTTATGAAGATAAAAAGCTCTTTAATGATTTACATTTTTACAGAAAAAAAAAATTCAATAACGTTTTTACATTTCTTTAAAATATTAAGATTCGAATCTTTAACGTGTAATTATCGCTGAAATCGTTAAGATTTATACGTTTTATTATTTTATTACTTATATAAACAAAGTAAAAACGATCTTCGTATCGTTGTAAACATTTTAAATTATTAATAAATCATTTTCATTAAAAAGAAATTAAAGATAATTATAAAACATTTTATGTTAACAGAATTAATTAATTAATTTAATATAATAAGAAAAGTCATCATTTATCTTTAATTAATAATAGATTTTAGCGTATTACTGCGAATTAATTTAAAATAAATTAAGAAAAACGCTTATACGAAGATAATTGTTAAATAAAATAAATTTACGATTTTATAATACGTATATAGCATTAGTATTAATATGCTTTTAAGCATAAAGTCGTAACGTCGTTAACGAGTTAGTTTTATTTCTTTAAAAGTTTTTTTTAATTATATAACTTCGTAAATAACTCGCATAAGTTAATATTAATCAGTAACATATTAACGTATAAAATATAATAATATTACGTACTTTAAAATTAAATTTTATTAAATTATTTTACAAGCGATTTATTAAAACATTTATTAAATTATTTTATAAATCATCTTTTAAATATTTTACACGCGTTAAAGTTAGCTTTTATTAACAATACATGTATTGTAAAATTAAATTTTATTAAATTATCTTATAAAACACTTATTAAATTATTTTTTAATTATTTACACGCGTTAAAGTTAGCTTTTATTAATAACATACGTATTGCAAAATTATTTTTTATTAAATTATTTTTTAAATTATTTATTAAATTACTTACATGTACTCATTTATATATTTATTTATATATACGTTTTAAAATTAGTTATATACTCATTTACATATTTATTTACATACTTATTTACATACACGTTTTAAAATCATTTACATATTTATTTACTCGCGTTAAAGTTAGCTTTTATTAATAATATACGTACTGCAGAATTAAATTTTATTAAATTATTTATTTTATATATATATTATAATACAAGTAACTTTAATTATTTAAATGTACTGTATAACGTAAAACTTTATGTAAACGTAATAACATACGTATTAATGTTTAAATTAATAAATTTAATATAATAGCTAAGAAAATGATAAAAGCTGCGAATTTAGCTTAAAGCGTTCAGAGTGTAAATAAAATAATTAATAACTGAGCTTAGTTTACGTGCTAAAATTTTAGCTCGTGAGCGAGCACTTGCGTAAATTAACTTTAAAAGCTTTAAATAATCTTAAGCTATTAAAGCTAGCCTTCTTAAATTACTAATGTACTTATAAACATTTTAAGATAAGTTATATAATAAAATTATTACAACGAAATTATTATTAACTTAATATATGAACGAAGATAAATTAGTATATACGTAACTGTTATGATTACTAAAGATTTAAAACTTTAAGAAATAAATATAATAATTTATTAAAATCGTTATTAACATATTATTAAAGAAACATTATTATATTTCGTGCATTATAAGCAATAAGAAAATTATTATTAAAGTTACAGTTAATTTATTAATTAAAGAAATATTTAAACTTTATAAGTTATTAAGCTTTATAATATTTAATCGTGAATCTCAGTTCGTAATTATTATTTAAAAGTTATTTTATAAACTAATAAATAAACGAGCTAATTAAAATGTTAAACGATAGTTACGTATTTATTATAATTTATTCATAATAAAGTTCGTTAATAATAACGCTTTATTAGCTATAATTAAGATAATTTCTTTCTTTATTAATAAGAATTTTTATTTTCGTATAAGCTTTTAAACTGACCGCGACGAGTCGATACATCGAGCTCGAGTTAAGTTCTCAGCTCGTTAAGACTCGATTCGAGTCACGATTTTAATATTAAGTATTCGAGTCGAGTCACGATGTTAATATCGAGTATTCGAGTCGAGTTATAATGTTAATATCGAGTATTTAAGTCGAGTTATGATGTTAATATCGAGTATTAACTCGAATTCTCGACTCGATTCGTTAAGACATGAAGCGATATAATATTTAACTTGTTACTGTTAAATATTAAAGTCATTACATCGTACGACGTAGTTAATTATCTTTATTAAAACTAGTGTCGAATATAAAGTTTTCATCGTATCTTCGTACGTTACAAATCGTACTTTTTACACACTTTAATAATTATATATTAAATACATAATACACACGCTGTATGCTAGCGACATCGTTTATCATTATCGTTACTTATATATGATTAAATTCTCGTCGTATATTTAATAATTACATGATAATATAAGAGAGTAATGTAAAAAAGTAATGCAATTAGTTAGTTATTATCGAAGATCTTATAACGTAATAGATTTTTTTTAGTAAATCTTAGCATATGACGTCATTTTTAATTGCTTAACGAGTCGAGTCGAGAACTTAAATCATAACTTGACTTAAGATCGATATCGAGTCGAGTTACGAAGTTAAAATCGAGTATTCGAGCCGAGTCATAATGTTAATATCGAGTATTCGAGTCGAGCCAGAATGTTAATATTAAAACTCGACTCGGCGATCAGTTTATAAGCTTTAGTTTTAATTTCATTATGTATAAATTAAAACGTAAGTAATTATAAATAATAAAAGTAAAGAATATTATTAATTTAAGAAAAAAGACTTTAAAATTTATAATAACGAAAGCGAAGACGATAAAAAACATAATAATTAAATAAATAAATAAACATTAAATGAAAGCTAGTTATAAAAAGAATGATAAAATATTTTTATTAAATCGTAATATTAAAACGATTAAATTAATTAACAAGCTAAAGAATAAAATCTTAATCGAGAAATTATATAAGCTAAAGTTATTAACAACAATAAAGATGCATAACGTTTTCTATTTTAATTTACTTTATAAAACTGCTTAAAATTTATTATTAAATTAAATATAAGAACTTTTAAAACTTATAATTATTAACGATAAGAAGAAATGAAAGTTAAATAATATTTTAAGTTTAAGACACTTTAAAAAAGTAAAACGTTTACAATATTAAGTTAAATAAAAAGATTATAAGTAACGAAATCTTTATTAATATAACGTAAATAATGATAAGTTTAAAAATACGTTTAAGCTAATAAAAGACTTTTATAAGCGTTATTTACAAAGTCTTAAATTAAAATTACAGTTTACTTTTTAACGCTAAAAATATCGCTATTAAAGAAGAAGAATAATGTTACGATTAAAGACTGATTTTTAAGTTAAATTAAGTTAAATTAAATTAAATTAAGTTAAATAATTAAATAACTAAGCTTAATTAAGCCTAGCGCGTTAAACTCGTGTTAAACTCTTATTTAAATTTAAATTTAAATTTAGATTTAAGTAAGATATATTAAATTACATTAAGCTTAACGTTAACGCGAAAATACATATATTTTACGCTTCTTTTATATTTATCTTTCTTTCTTCTTTAACTTTTAAATCTTTATTAATTTAACGTTTAACTAGTTAATTATTTAATTATAATTAAAACATTCATTAGTTAAAGCTGTTTCATTACATGCTTTTAACAGTTATTATATTTATATTAACTTGCTTTGTATAATTTTAACATAAATCTTTATTAATTTAACGTTTAACTAGTTAATTATCTTATTATAATTAAAAGATTTATTAGTTAAAGCTGTTTTATTACATACTTTTAACAAGATTCATGCGATTATGTTAAGAAAATCTCTGAAAAGAAAAATTTATATCATATAAAGTTAATTACTTACCTATTTTTATAATATAATAATTTCGTTCGTTTAAATTTTCTTAAAAACATTATCTTTTAGTTTTTAATTTAGTAATAATTAAATATTTTAATATTAAACTTATTTATTAATTTTTTTATTATTTCGTATTATTTATCTCGCTATCGTTATAACTTAAGTATAAAAATCTCGTCGTGTAAAATTCTTCGTTAAGATAAAAACAAACACGAAGTTATTAATATTGTTAAGTTTTAATATTAAAGTAAAATAATAACGTCGTTTCGTTATTTAAAAAAAATTTAAATAGTTAAAAGTTTAACTTACGCAAGTTAAATAACGTAAATTATCTTTAAATCTTATTAAATCGTTCTTTTTAAACTTTAATTAATATATAAAAACGTTTAATAAAAGCTTAATACGATAAGTAAATGCGTAAAATAAAGACGAAATTAAATAATATTAATACTCGTTTCTTTAAAAAAAAGCATTAAAAGTATTATTATTATTAATTAAAATATTATTAACGTTAATTAAACATAAACGTTATTAAGTTTTAATAAATTTTATTTATAAAAAGATATAAATTCTCGTATAACTTCTTTAACGTTTTATTATTTAAACATACTCGTAAAGTAGCTTAAATTAATTATACGAAATAAATTTCATTTAAAAAATATCGTTTAATTAATTAATAACAGAATAAAAAAGATTACTAAACGAAAAATACTTCGTCTCGTAAATAATATTAACGTAGAAATCTTTAAGCATTAATAAATTTAAATTTAGCTTATAGTATTTAAGTTTATGATTATTACTAACGTTGTTTTAAATCGCTTTTAGTACTTTAAGAATGTTATTAAGCGCTCGTTAGCGAGCTTAAACATTATTTAATAAACTTGTTAAACTTTAAGCGCTTTAAGCGTTACTATGTAATTTTAATTTTAATTTTAATTTTAACTTGTGTGTTTTTTCTTTACATTTGTACGCGTAATTTTCTGCGTTAAAACCAGCTTTTACTAATAATACACGTATTGCAGAATTAAATTTATTAAACCATCTTTTAAATTATTTACACGCGTTAAAATTAGCTTTACTAATAATATACGTATTGTAAAATTAAATTCTATTAAATCATTTATTAAATCATCTTTTAAATCATCTTTTAAATTATTTATAACTTTAGTTTATAAATTAATTTATAGCTTAATACAAAGTTTATAACTTATTTTACTTCGTAATTAAATTTAATAAAAAAATTAGTAAAATTTAATATAAATTTAACTTTAAAGAACTTATTACGCTTAATGCGCTTAATGCGCTCGTTAAGTAAGAAGTTTGTTAAAAAACATTCGCTGAGTAAGAAGATTACTTAACTTACGCTAATCGCTTGCTAAAATACTTTTTTAACGAAAACATAAAATTTTTCTACTTAATTAATTATTACTCGCTAATAATCGCTTAAAGCGCTTAAAGTCGAAACAAGAAATTTATTAATAAGTTAAATGTATTAAACATTAAATACTTTAATATGTTTTATTTAATAAAATACTTTTTAATATACTATTAAATTCTTATTAAGCTAACATTAAAAATAATAAAAAACTTATTATAAATAACGTTAATTAAATATTAAATATATTTCTTTTATTAATTTATTATTTTTACTTTTAAAATAATTCGTTACTATTATTTTTAATTTTACGAGCTTCGTATATTAAAAATCTTAAATAAGTTATTAAATTAAAACGCATTTAACATAAACTTATATTAAATAATGCTAAAACAAAAGCTTAAGAAATAAAAAACTTTTATTAAAAAATTTATTAACATTAAATCATTATTTAAAGATTTAAACTCGTATAATTATTATAATAATAATTTTTATATCTTTTAAAAGTATAAATATAAACATATATGTAAAACTTAAAAAGACGAGCATTTTACTTTATAATGTTCGAAAAACTCAAACGTTATAATAATAATTAATTAAAAATAATAATGAATAATAATTATATTATTATTCGTATTTAAATTCTTTTTATATAAATTAATTAATATAAATAATTTATTTTTATAACGAAAGAAATTATTAAATTTAAAGATTTAACGTAGTTAAATGAAAGATTATTTAAATTAATTATATGTATAAACGCTACTGTTTAAAGTAAAAATAAACTATAAAGACTTTAATTAAATAATTTTTAATGTGTGAAAAAAAAAATTTCGCGAAGAAAGTTTTAAATATTTTACTTTAAAATCTTTATTAATAATAATTAAAAGATTAACTTACGAAGTTAATAAACATTCTTTATAAATTTATTTCGTTTTTTCTTAATCTCGTATTTAAAAGTAATAATTATTAACGTAAGATTTATTACTTATTTTATTTTAAAAAAAGATTAATTAATAATTATATATTAAAGATTTAAGATTTTATTAAGTACGTTTTAATAAATGAAATAATAAAAATATTATTAAAATAAAAATTACACGCGATTTTAATTAAACAAATCTCGTTAACGTTTTTAAACATATTATATGTTAAATTAAAGCTTAACGTTAATTAAAAGAAATTTTTTATAAATAAAATTTGTACGTTTTTAAACATTAAGCTCGATATCATTAATATAATTATTAAAATTTCTTTAAATAAGTATTAAAAGATTATAAATCTCGTTTAAAAAGCTTTATTTAAAGACTCGTTAACGCACAATGTATTATAATTATTACTCGAATTTTTATCGTTTATTATTAAAATAATAATTTTAAAACAAGTCTTTTTAAAACGACTTTTTAACGTACTTATTTTTAAAACTAAACGAGTTTACATATTAAGTAATATAAAAAAGAAATTATTATAATAAAACGAGTTTTTATTAAAGTAAAATAAAACTTAAATGTTTTAAAATATAAACGTTAAAATTAAATTACATTTTTAAATTAATGCTGTAAAAAATTACGATTTTAATAATTATTATCTTTATTAATTACAGCATATTTTATAATTTTATTAAGTTTTCGTTAAGCGTTTAAAAATAAAATAAAGAAATAATTACATAAACGTTAAAGAAATAATAATCGTGTTATTAATTATTTAAAAGTAATTATAAATTCTTTAAAAAAGTTATTTAATTATAATAAAGAATGATTATAATGTAATTATAAAATTGAAAAACTTCTTTATAAATAGTTTATTATTTAGTAATGAAAAATCTTTATCGTATTATTATACTCGTCGTAAAACATAACATTTTAATAAAATCTTATTAAATTTCGTTAAATTAAAATAAATAAATAAATTTAGTTTTACGCGAAAAGTTTAATATTATAACTAATGAGTATTTATAAATTATAATTATAAGCTTTACATTTTAATTAATTTAAAACTTATTAAAGTTATAATACGAGAAGATTTTATTAAATTATATTATCGTTAAATATTTATAATAAGATTTAATAATAACGACTTAAGCGTTATATAAAATAATAAAGAATAATTATTTTCTTTTTTACATTAAAAAAAGTCTAAACTTAATATTAATAATAACTTAAACGTTATTTAATTAAGTAATTAATATAAAGAATTAAGTAATTAATATAAAGAATTAAGTAATTAATATAAAGAATTAAGTAATTAATATAAAGAATTAAAGATTAACATATATTAATAATTCGAAAATTTCGTTAAGTTATAATTTTAGCTTAAAGCGTTCTGAATTAAATTTTAAATTACATAAATTTAATACTTAATATAAAATTTATTAAATCATTTTAAATACTAAATCATTTATTAAATTACTTATTAAATTACTTACTAAATTATTTACTAAATTATTTATTAAATTACTTACTAAATTATTTACTAAATTATTTACACGCGTTAAAACTAGCTTTTACTAATAATATATAAATTGTAAAATTAAATTTTATAAAATTATTTATTAAATTATTTACACGCGTTAAAATTAGCTTTTACTAATAACACACGTATTACGAGAAAGTCGTCATTTTCGATGAAAATTATCTTTACGCTTAGTAAATAATATCTCGAATCGAGATTAGTCAGCTTTCATTATGCTTTAAATTTAACTTTCATTATGCTTTAATGTTAGCTTTCATTATGTCTTAAATTCAACTCTCAGTATGCTTTAAATTCAGCTCTCATATGTGTTTTAAAATTCAGCTATCATTTGCTTCAAAACTCATCTATTATGTGCTTTAAATTCAGCTCTCATTATGTCTTAAATTCAGCGTCTGTTATGTCTTAAATTTAGCTTTCAGTGTGTTTTAAATTCAGCTTTCAGTGTGCTTTAAATTCAGCTTTCAGTATGCTTTAAATTCAGCTTCAGTATGCATTAAAACTCATCTATTATGTGCTTTAAATTCAGCTTTCGTTGTGTTTTAAATTCAGCTCTCATATGTGTTTTAAAACTCAGCTATCATTTGCTTTAAAACCCATCTATTATGTGCCTTAAATTCAGCTTTCAGTATGTTTTAAAACTTATTTATTATGTGCTTTAAATTCAGTACTCGCTGTGTCTTAAATTTAGCTTTCAGTGTGCTTTAAATTCAGCTCTCAGTATGCTTTAAATTCAGCTCTCAGTATGCTTTAAAATTTATTTATTATGTGCTTTAAATTCAGCTCTCATATGTGTTTTAAAACTCAGCTATCATTTGCTTTAAAACTCATCTATTATGTGTCTTAAATTCAGCTTTTAGTATGCTTTAAAACTTATTTATAATATGTTTTAAATTCAGCTTTCGTTGTGTCTTAAATTCAGCTCTCATATATGTTTTAAAACTCAGCTATTATTTGCTTTAAAACTCATTTATTATATGTCTTAAATTCAGCTTTCATATGTTTTAAAATTCAGCTATCATTTGCTTTAAAACTTATTTATTATGTGTTTTAAATTCAGCTTTCATTGTGTTTTAAATTCAGCTTTCGTTATGTCTTAAATTTAGCTTTCAGTATGCTTTAAATCTAGCTTTCATATATGTTTCACGATTATGAGCACAGCGTGTACAAATACGTTAAGACATGAAAAAGAATCGTAAAAAGAAACAAAGATTAATATATACGCGTACAATAAAGATAATAATAAATATAAATATATACAGATATGTACAAGTAAATAAATAAAATAAAAATTTTCATTCGATTAAATAATTTTTAATCATTTAACGTACGTACAACGACTTTAATGAATCGTACAGATAAAAATAATAATTAAAGCGAAAAAAAAGAATGAATGATAATTTAAACGATTAACGCAGCTAAAAACATAATGCGAGATCATTTATTTTAATGTTAAGTCATTTAATGTACATTTTAACACGCAAACGATTAGAATAAGTCGCTATTTCAGTACATATATAAATATTATTAAATATTATTAAATTATTTATTAAACTATTTTATAAATTATTTATTAAATTATTTTATAAACTATTTATTAAATCATTTACACATATTTATTTATATACTTATTTATTTACACGTTTTAAAACTAGTTACGTACACGCTTTAAAATTATTTACATACTTATTTATATATACGTTTCAAACTCATTTATATACACGTTTAAAACTTATTTACATACACGTTTTAAAACTAGCTACGTACACGTTTTAAAACAATTTACATATTCATTTATATACACGTTTTAAAATTATTTACATACTCATTTACACGCGTTAAAGCTAGCTTTTACTAATAATACACGTATTGTAAAATTAAATTTTATTAAATTATTTTATTAAAATATCTTATAAACTATTTCATAAATTATTTATTAAACTATTTGTTAAATCATTTTTTAAATCATTTATTTAACATTTTATTAAACTATGTTTTAAAGTAATTATATATATATTATAATGCAAGTAAATTTAATTATTTAAATGTATTATATAACGTAAAACTTCATGTAAACGTAATAACATGCGTATTAATGTTTAAATTAATAAATTTAATATTATAGCTAAGAAAATGATAAAAGCTACGAATTTAGTTTAAAGCGCTCAGAGCGTAAAAGAATTCACCTAGCACTTAACTAAACCTAGCAGTCGAACAGCCCTATAGGGCTGAAAATTTACATTTCATATTTATTAATATAATTCTTTAACATATTAGCAAAACGATAATAGTTATTCTCTTCATCTTTTTTATATTCTTTATATTTTTTAAAGATATAAAACTTTTATAAAAAAAGCGTATAACGCTTACTTACGCTCATTAAAACGAGACTTTAACAGTTAATAAAAAAAAATTTTAAGTAAAAATCGCTCGTTAATATGAAATATTAACTAGTACTTTTTAAGATTAAATTAATAATTAAAAGATTATTATTGCACGCAATTAACAATTTTAAAGATTTAGTTAAGAAGAAAAAGAAGCTATATATGACTAAATTTTACGTCTTTAAACTTAAAGCTAATCTTCTCGTATAAAGCAAGTACGTTTAATAATTAAAGAATTATTAATAAAAAAGAACGATAATAAATTAATCGAAATTAATTAATTTTAAAAATTTCTAAAACGTCATTTACAAATTAAAATAGCATGTGTTTCTTCGCTTAATAAAGAGCGTGCTATGACTTAAAATCTTAATATTTTAACTAACTAATTTAATATTTTTTAAAGTTTAAAAGAAGAGCATGAAATAAAGATAAAAGATATTTATAACATGAATGAAAAAAGATTCATGTAAAAAGTTATTATTAAGCTTCGAGTCATAATTTTTAAGTATGAAAAAAAGATTCATATAAATTAATATAATAATTAAAAATAAGTCTTATTAATTAAATATATATTTATAAATAAAAGAGTTTTACTAAAGTCGTAAATTATTTTTAAAGAAAAATTATAGTAAAAGATTTACATTAATAAAAGTACGAACTCAGCTAAAATTAACTACAAGCTTACTAAGCTAGTACAAGTTAAAATTATTTATTTAGTTAAGCTTTTAGCTTACAAGCTTTAATAATTACTTATTAAGAGCTAAGAGCTAGTTACAAGCGCTTTTAGTTATTAATAATGATCATTTACTTAAATAACATTATTTACTTAAATAGTATCATTTGCTTAAATAGCATCATTTACTTAAATAATATTATTTACTTAAATAACATTATACGCTTAAAAGATATAATGCGTAATTCATGTTATCTTAACGAACGTTACGTTTAAAATGCGTTAACGTTAATTTTTAAAAATATATATTTTATTATTTAAAAGAGCGAAATTAATTATATATATGACTTAAAGTCGTAACATTATTTTTCTTCTTTAACGAGTAACGTTTACGTTACTAATTATTTATATATAAAGTAATCTTATTATTAATTTTTAATTTCTTAATTCTTAATCTTGTAAAATTAAAATGTTTAAAAGCTAATGTAACATGATTTACTAAGCTTGTTAGCGTGTTATAAAGCTTAGTATGAAGCGTAATATAAAGCTTAATATAAAGCTTAATATAAAGCTTAATATAAAGCGTAATATAAAGCGTAATATAAAACGTGTTATGAAGCATAATATAAAGCGTGTTATAAAGCTTAATGAAAAGCTAATGCGACGTGATTTACTGAGCTTGTTAGCATGTTGTAAAGCGTGTTATGAAGCGTAATATGAAGCGTGTTATGAAGCTTAATGAAAAGCTGATGCGGCGTAGCCTACTAAGCTTGTTAGCATGTTGTGAAGCGTGTTATGAAGCGTGATATAAAGCGTGTTATAAAGCGTGTTTTAAAGCTTAATAAAAAGCTAATGCGACGTGATTTACTAAGCTTGTTAGCGTGTTATAAAGCGTGATATAAAGCGTAATATGAAGCGTGTTATTAAAGCTGACATAAAACAGTTATATATTACTAAACTAGCTTGTAGCCAGCTTGTAGCTGATTTGCGAAGCTAAATCAGCTAGCAGCTAGAGTGTAGCAGATGTTTCTTCTAGTAGCTAGCTGCTTCGCTCGTAGCGCATTATACGTTAAGTGACTTTGCTTACTAGCTTACAAGCTATTTAAGCTCTTCGTTAAATTATTAATGTAATACGAAGTATTAAAAGAAAATTATATTACTTTAAACGAGAATAACTAAATTAATAACGAATTAAGCTTAGTCTGAATTTAAAAATACTTTAATTTAAAAATTAAAATATGTTAAAAAGACGAATATTAAATGTCATTAATTAATAATCATGCTTTTTATATTATTACTTAAATGATTAATTATTACATTAGTTAAAAAATCGTTTTACTATATTTTTCGACTTACATTACTTATTTACTTTAATTACTTAATGTTAAAATCTTTACTTTATTAATTATTACGTATAAAACTTATATTTAGCGAGCTACTTAATTTAAAAGTAAACTAATCATTAAGTTAAAATTAATATTAACATTTTAACTTAACTCGAATACTTAATATTAACATTATAATTTAACTCGAATATTTAATTTTAATATCGTAACTTAACTTAATATTAATCTTAAGTCGAGTTATAATTTAAATTCTTAACTTAACTCGTTAAGTAATTAAAAATAACATTTAATGTTAAGATTTATTAAATAAAAATCTATTACGTCATTATTATTAAAAGACTTATAGTAGTAGCTAAAACTATTTCTTCGTTCTTTTATATCATTTTTTCGTTATTTATATTATTTTATTACATTATTAATAATATATATTATAAAATGTTTAATTTTAATAAAACATACGAATTATTAAAATCTCTAATTTAAAAAGAATTAAAATCATGAAATCATTAAGATTTAAGACTAGTAATTTAATTAAATAATTATATTATTTTCTTACATTATTCTTTTACATTATTATGTAATTATTAAATATATAACGAAAGATTAATTATATATAAGTAGTAGTAATAATAAACGATGTCGCTAGTATATAACGTGTGTATTATGTATTTAGTATATAGCGTTTTAAGTATATAAGAAGTACGATTTATAACGTACGAAGATATAATAAAAACTTTACATTTAATACTAGTTTTAATAAAAATAATTAATTACGTCGTACGATGTAATAACTTTAATATTTAATAATAACAAGTTAAATATTATATCGCTTCATGTTTTAACAAGTTAAGTTAAGAATTCGAGTTAATACTCGATATTAATATTATGACTCGACTTAAATACTTAATATTAACATTATAACTTAACTCGAATACTTAATATTAACATTATGATTTAACTTAAATACTTAATTTTAATATCGTGATTTAAATTAAGTCTTAACGAGTTAAGAACTCGACTCGAGCTTAATGTATTAACTCGTCGCGATTAGTTTACTTAAAAGCAGCTATTTAATTAATAAAACGAACTTTTTAAAGCTATATTAACTAACTCGATATAAGATAATTATAAAACTTTTATCGTTTCGTTTAACATTAGTACTTTAATATTTTTTTTCTGTTAAAAAACTAAAGCAATTATAATAATATAACATTATTATTCGTTTAACTACGTCTTTTTAAATTATAATTACATATATTAATTTTAATAATAATTTAAAAATCATTTTAATATTTGTAAATATTTCTTAAGTACAGTAGCTTATTAAATAAGTAATAAAAGAAACGATTTTTACGAGTAATTAAATTATTTAAAAGATAATAAAGCAGTAATACGAGTAATAACGAAATCTATTATTCAGAATATTATTAATTAAAAACTTCTTAAGTTAAATAAAAGAAAGAAGTAAAAGATTAATTAAATTAAAAAATTATTAATGGAAAAAAAAAGAATTAATAAATAAAAATATGATATAAAAAGATTAATTATTTACTTCGTTTAAGTTTTAAGCTCTTTATTTTAAAATCTTTTATTTATTAAATACGAGCTACAGCTTTAGCTTAATAAATAAAATATAAAATAAAAAGATTAATAATTTATTACGTTTAAACTCTGAGCTTTTCGCTTCGAAGTCTTTTTCTAGTTTTAAAAAACGAGCTGTCGCAGCATTAATGATAATAAGCTTTAAATAAAAGAAAACGAAGCAGCTAATAATTAAGCTACGAATTATACAGCTGAAGTTAAAGTAAAAGTAAAAGTAAAAGTAAAGAAATAACGTAATAACTTAAAATATTAATTTAAAAAAATCATTTAATAATGATATTAAAGCTTAAGAAAGCAGAATTATTTAAAGAGAAAACTCTTTTTATATAAAGATTGTTATGAGTCATTTAGTTAAGAGTTATAGTCAGCTCTATTAAGCGAAAACTGTTAATTTAATCATGTAACTTTTAATTTTTAACTTAATATTTATAACTAATTAATTACAGCGAGACATGCGTATCAGAAAGGCCTTAAAGAGATCATATTAGCTACGTAGTTCATCGTTTAAAGCAATAAAAAACGAAATATGAATTTTCAGCCCTATAGGGCTGTCCGACTGCCAGGTTTAGCCGAGTGCTAGGTGAACCCTTTTAATCAGCAACTGAATTCAAGCCACGGGCTAAAATTTTAGCTCGTGGGCGGGCACTTGCGCAGGTCGGCTCAGAAAGCTCTGAGCGATCTCGAGCTATTAAAGCTAGCCTTTTCGAATTATCGATGATTATAAAATAATTAAGATTTATCTTAATAATTTACGCTTTTATTACGTTAATGTAAATTATTTTAATAATAATATTAAAATGTTTTATTATTTAATGATAAAACGAGTAATTATTAATATTTAAAAGCTTTAAGATAAAGTTAATATACGTAAGCGAAAGTTAATAACACGTAACATTTTATTACAGCTTTTACGATAACTTAATGAATTTATTTTTCTTAAAGTTACGATTTATATAATATATTATCTCGTTTTTATTAACTTTCTTCGTATAAACGAGTTTTTTTAAGTAAATAATGATCGCAACGTTAACTTTAATTAATAATATTTTATACGTAATTTTATAATTTTACTAATTAATTAACTTAAGCTTATCTTATTAAGCTTTAAAATAAACTATTTAAAAGAAATATAACGTTAATAATAACAGTTACGAGCGACGAAAAATGTATAATAAGCTTACTTTTTAACTTATTAAAAAGATATTTAATCTCGTTAACGAAATCTTTATTTAATTTAAACTTTATTTATATAAAAGCGCACGTTATTCATTTATTAAAAAGATTATTAACATTACTAAACATGTTAAATGATTACTTTAATTATTTCTTTCGTTAAGAAGCGATAATTTTCGTTAAACTCGTTAATTTTTTAAGCTTTAAAATATAATTATTTAACAGATAAAAATTTAATAGTTATTAATTATATATAAACATTTCTTTATATTACGTTCTGAACGTTTTTAAAAGATAATAAAGATAATTCGCGTTAATAAATTTAAGTATAAAAGTTTCTTAACGCTTTTAAGCAGCTTTTAAAGCATAAGTAAATTTAAAAAAGTTTAAAACATAAGCTTAAAGACTGTTTAAAGATGCTAAGTATGTTTAAACATTAAAAATATAAATATAAAACGATATTAAAGCTCGATAATTAAGTTAATTAAATTAAAAGCTAATAATAAATACTTGTTAAAGAAAGAATTATTATTTATTTAAATAATAATGAGATTCATGTCATTACAAACTGTTAAAAAAATTCTTAAAAAGAAAAATCTGTGTTATATAAAGTTAATTGTTTATCTGTTTTTATAATAATCTCGTTTGTTAAAATTCTTTCAGAAACATCATTTTTTTTTCATTTATTTACATTTATTTTCTTTAGTTACACACTTCATGTATTCAGTCGCTTAAATAAAGAAAGTTTCTTAACGCTTCTGAGCAGCTTTTAAAGCATAAGCAGGCCTAAAAAAGCCTAGAGCACAAGCTTAGAAGGCTGCCTGAAGGTGCTGAGTATGTTTAAACACTAGAAATACAAATACAAAACGATATCGAAGCTCGATAAACACTGTTTATAAAAATGAAGATCTTAAGAGATTCGATAGCAGAAATAGAAAGGAACGATTATACAAGAAAACACACTACAGAAGGAATGAACGAATTATGATTTCGATCAAGCAGATATTCAGGATTTCTTATTACAAGTTGTATAGCTATTCAGTGTAACACAGCCGCATATCGGGTCAAGCCTGACGGGACGATCTAAGAACATATCGATCAATCAATCAATCTTATAGTCACCCTAACTACCGTACCATTACTTTCCATAGCCGATCACTGGCTTCAAAGTAGGTAGTTACAAGGTAGGTAGTCACGCATGTGCAATGACCAGTCCAACGTAAGCGAGAACAAACAAGATCAAAGAGATTTGATTGCGTTGTAGTTTTTTGACACCTAATGAGTGCCCTAGCTGTAATGAGGATCTATCTCTATGGCCTGCTTATGTATAGCTTTCGGTTTAGGAAGGACCAGCTCAGGGATTTGCCAAAGACGTTCATTCATCCGCAACACAATCTCGCTGTCAATATTACTGCACCCGTGAAGTGATAAAAACTGTCATAATGTTGTAAGTACATCGAAGAACCAGTCCGAAGAAGGTTCACTCACATCTAAGTTTGTAAGCTCCCCGATGTACTCTAGGATGCGATTATCAATCTCTTTGCCATGGTATTTCGTGAAATAGAGTGTCTTCAGTGGCCTGCCCTTGTTGCTGCGTGCTAGATATTGAAAAGTCTCGCTGGTGAGGTTCAAGCATTTCTGTAAGCGTAGATCTCTCATCATAAGGTTGTTGTTCATAAGTTGTTCTAGTTGATAGTCGGTGATACCTGCGCGTTCCAGATTAAGGCTTTGAAGACGGCGTAGGACTTGGTCTTGATCTGATTTAGCGAAGAGGCCGTTCCATACTGTGGAGCTAGGCGAAATTTCCCAGAACGACCGTCCCACGTCCAGGAAACTTGTACATGGATGATCTAAGCGGATTGAGAGACCCCGTAGATTCTTTAGTTGAGCAATGGACTTGACCACAGGCTCTTGTAGTTCCCATAGCGAGACTTCGAGGTCTCTAAGGGTGTGACTGTATTGACTCACGATTACCCGTATACTTGCATTCTGATTCCGAATGACCATTTTTTGGTTTCGTGATTGTGCCTTAGAGAGTACCGCCTGGAAAGTATGGGTGTAACACCTATCCGAGGTTCTCTCCGAGACACAGACCATCCCACTGAGCCTAGAATGAAAAACACCAAGGCGCAGGCTCGAGAGAGAATGAGATTGAATAGCATGGTTGTTCTTCGATGTAAGGCCAAAGGCTAGAAACGAATTGATTGGTAAGTTTTCAAGGATTGTTCGGGTTATCTCGGGAGGCAAGGTGGAAAGGTTGGCCATATCGTACTCGTCGTTGAGAATGCGAGACTGGAAAGACTGACATTGGAACGGGGAGGAACAAATGTGCTAGATATTGGCAGGCTTGTCTTGTGGAGTTTAGACAGCAAGATGACTAGATAAGAAGAGCTCGAAGAAGCTGTCCAAGGCGTGCTTCCGTATTTAACTCATTCCTTCCATGGTCTCAAGAACGTCCCATGACCGTAATGTTAGGAGATATTAGAGAAGCTCACGTCTTGCGCCGGCTTGCCACGCGCCCTCATCATCGCAATCATTTTCAATATACCCTGCAAGGGAATTCTGATCTACGCAGGGTGTTTCCGTCGGAATAGACGTAGAGATGCGAGGAAGAGGGGTGTATACAACACTTACGAACGAGATGTTGGAGTATCTACCTTGCTAAGTAGACATAAGATCGTCTGGAGACTGTAAGACTACCTAAGTCACCACGGTCGAGGTACAATAAGAGATTGAACTTATCTGCTACTCATAAGGCAGACGAAGGTTCACCATTATTTCCTTGTACAGTACCTTACCGCCGCTCGGCTAATTTAGGCTTGCTGCAACTTGCATGCGGCTCTTGGGACAACCGTCGCCAGGCAGGGCGTGTCATCTTCCACAATCACATTGCTGATCACATCATTCTGTTGAAGTGAAAGCTATCATGCGCCTACATACTTTACTGACATTCAATAAACGCCCCCCCAGGAATATGACTCGTGCTAAATATCGTACATGCGACGAGGCAGCCTCAACGAGAGAAACTTCAAGAATGCCTACGTTGAACAACTATGACGCCGAACCTTATCCGTCGTAACATATGAGGTAGAAGCAGATGCAGCTTACGGCAGCCAAACATCATTACCGCCGTTATGTGATCGTAAAGCCCTTCTTACAAGGTTGCCTGGCCCTGCAGCTGCGTGAGGAAGCTGACTGTTCTGTTTACTCTTTTGCCTGACCGAGACCTCCATGCCCGTTGGATAATGACTGTCGCCTGAAAAACTCTGGCTCGCGTTTTCCACACAGCTTTGCAGTCATATGACAGTCTCAAGAGTACGGCCCGCTGCCTAATTCCCCTCCGAATGCGTGACTGGTGGTATGCACGCTGGATGACCATCGCCGCTCGACACCTGCTCGATCCTCCAAGCAGGCGCGAACAGAGGAACGCTAGCGCAGCTACAGTAAAGTCGCGATCCAAAACCCGCCCATTCTCGAGACGGCCAAAGATCGATGCTGCAGGGGCTCATTCAGTGTGAGACCTCCGCAAAGGACGATAATGGTCTTACCAAAAAATGTACTGCAGCCTATTCTTTTAAGTTTCGTGTCTAACTGTTCGTTGACGCTGCCATGTTTTGTCGGGTAGACGTGGGGAAGGAACCGCTCATACTCATCTACAATCGCCTTGAAAACCTTCCCGTCGGCGAAGGAAGTTGTGAGATTAGAGACGGTCAGACCATGTAATTGGGCTATATTTTGGGCCCACATGTTGAGCAGGTGCGTGTGCTTTGCGAGCCCTTCGCCGATCTTTCCCTTATCCTCATCCCTGCTGCAAATTTGGTTATCTATCTTGCCTCGTAGTCTTTCCAGCCGGCGAATTTCCTTTTTGAGCTCAACGCAGTCGATTAAGGTACTCAGTCCCCATTTCCCAACAAGTCCCCAGAGCGTGACCAAAGTCTTTTCTCGGTGGCCGTCTACAAAATCCTCGGCCGCCACGTTTTTCACAATCTGTTCAATGCCTTGCACCCTTTGCAAGGCGCTGAGAGCAAGCTGCACATTGTAGACTTT
>JAABUO010003409.1_pt1 | contig 18935 bp, 30 predicted proteins | sample 5559291 | NCBI WGS metagenome assembly JAABUO01 (sample SAMN10711878, study PRJNA513372) | rock metagenome | isolation source: Antarctica rocks | place: Antarctica: Victoria Land, Finger Mt sud | reverse complement strand
GCTCGCGATCCTGGCGCAGGCCACCGTGCCGGCCATGAGCTTCACGCTCGGCGCGGTGCTGGAGAAGGGGCCCGGGCGCGCGGCGATCGGCTGGGCGAGCGTCGCGGGCGTGATCGCCGCGCGGCTGACGCTGGTGCCCGGCGCGGGCGGCGCCATGGTCATCGGCGGCGCCAAGCTGGGCGCGTACGCGCCGCTCAACCCCATGTTCGTCTTCGTGCTGCTGCTGCAGAACTCGTCGCCGACGGCGATCAACATCCAGGCCATCGCGACGATGCACGGCAACCACGAAAAAGAGATGGCCGCGCTGCTGTTCTGGCAGTACATGGCGGCCGTGCTGCTGCTGCCGCTGCTGGTCGCCGCGTACATGGCCCTGATACCTGCGTTCGGCCTCGCCGGCGTCACGTCCACGTAGGCGCCGCCGGCGGCCCGCCCAAGGGCCGGCCCTTGCGGGTCGTGGGCGCCGATCCGCCTCTGGCTGTCCAGGCATTAGCTGCACGAGCGCCAGCCTGCCGCCGCGTCTCAGCCAGCCTATCTTGGCTTGCTGTTGTGCGCGCGCGGCGCTCGCCCGTGTGGGCGGAAGGCTTGCGCGGCGCGTCCTGCTGCAGGCCGCCCGATGCAGCTTCTCGGCGGTGTGTGCTCATGCAGCTGCTGCGGTGCGTGCATGGCCTCTGTGGCTGCGTTGCGTGGGCGGGCTATGGCTGTCAGTGGCTGCTACCGGGTAGTCCTACCTGGTTTGTGCAGGCCCCGCGCAACACTAGACCTGTGTGCTGTCCTGTGTGAGTGAGTGTAGATGAGTGGGGGACAGCCCATCTGTTGCTGATCTGATGCTGGTCTGCATGCGCGCGCAGTCACTCTAGTATAGGCTCCACTCCTGCTTAGAGTTTTGGTTTCTGCTCTTCCTGTTTTTGAGCTAGGAATAGGCGTGGATAGATTGTCCTGTTGGGTGCGGCCAGTGTGTCAATGTAGGTAGCGTGGTCCGCGCTGCGTCCGAAGCTTAGTCGGGAGGGCGATGGTGCCTGTGGTGCACGCAGCTGTTCCATCCGGCAACAGCCAGTGTCCGTGTCCTTACGACCCATAATCAGTCCAAGTCTGCTGTGAATTAGCTCCCAGCTCTGAGCACATGCGACAGGGTACGGCGTTAGCCTCAGCCTGCAGGCCCCGCCTCCTCAGCCGCCAGGAAGCGGTCCCGGAAGGCTGTGCCCGCGGCCACCACGAAGAACACCGGCACGCCCGGCACAACATGGTCGGGCGCCGCCAGGACCGCGCCCAGCGTGGCAGCCGGGTCCACGCGCACCCAGCGCGCCGCGCGCGCGCCGTAGCGCTGCGGCCCGGCGTCGGACGCGCCCGCCGGCCAGCCGCCGTGCAGCGCCTACGCAGCGCCCGCGCTTCGCACGCGTTGGTTCGTTTCGGACACGCTGCAGACCTCGCACAGGGCCAGCGAGCAGGGACAAGCAGAGTCGCACGTCATGCATGCTCTCAGACGAGGCCGCCACGGGGGGATGCAGACTGCCAGTCACGGATCCCCGGCGCGCTGGCTGCACCGGCATTGCCGCTCATGAGCACAGTTGTATGAGAGCATACCGCCGCGCGCAGCATGCCCGTGTGCGAGAGCCCTACACACGCCCTGCGGGGGCCACACGGCGCCCACCTCCGCCAGCGCGTCCTCGTCCAGCGGGTCTGCGGCGTGCGCGAGGTAGTACAGCTCCAGGCGGCGCCGCGTGTACTCGGCGGCCGCGTCCCACGCCAGCGGCGGCGCGTCGGGCGCGAACATGGCGTCGAGGTGGTCGTCCAGCGTGTCGGCCTCCGCCGCGTCCTCCACCACGTCGGTCTGCGCGCGTGCGCCCTGCTGCTGGTGCGCTGGCAAGGGCCTGGAGCCTGCCTGACCAAAGACACCCTGCATGTCAGCCTTGGCACAGGTTGGCGCGACATTCTCGTGCCTGCTCCCGTGGCGCAGGGCAGGCCATCCTGCGCCCGACACAGCGGCCATGCACCTGCAGGTGAGAATGCATGCATTGACTTGCTGTCCAGCGGACACCTTACAAGGCAACTGTCAACATGCCACACCCAGCTCGTGCTAGCCAGTCGATGCGGAGCCAGAGCTGCTTGGACGCTAGAAAGTGTCAAAGACAGCTGCAGTGGCGTGCAACAACATGCGGCAGGCCTCGCCTGCATCATAATGTAGGGCCTGCGCCGCACCTGCATGGTCTCAGGGTACACAAACATCAGCGGCCAGTGCACCTGCCCGTCCACATCGAGCGTTGGCTTGCGTGCGCCTGGATGCAGCACAGGAATCCTGAGTTTGCGGCCCAGCAGTAAGAATGCATGTAGTGCTAGGGGAGCAAATTGCACTAGCAGCTGCGCTCACTGTCCTATCTCTGTATAAGCAGCTTGGGGGTGATGACTTCAGCAGCATGTGCGGGCCTGTGAATTAGCCGCTCCAAGCCGCTGCGCGCACCCACGCTGAGCTGCGGCAGCCCCATGCGCCAGCCGCGGTCATGTATAGCTCTCGCCAGCTGCCTCGCCGGCTGCCGCGCGGCCGCGGCTTCCGCAGCCGCTCGCTGCTCTTCCGCCTGCCGAATGCACGCTTGATCATCCAACGCCATCATGTTCTATGCACTGCTGTGCTCAGCATGCCGGGACCCCTGTCACTTGCTCACAACAGATGCTCCCACATGAGTATGGTCGGAGGCTCACAGCAGTGCAGTATACGCTGTGCTAAACCCGTTCTGGGCAGTGCAGCCGCGCCTGCTTGGCAGCGGCGCGCTCAGTCACAGTGTCCCGCAGACTGGCGAGCTCCGGCGCATCGGGCGCCACGCGCAGCCCCCCCGCGCATGCCTCGGCCGCGCGCGCAAAGTCGCCCAGCGCAATTGCAGCCCGCGCTGCCCGGTAGTGCGCCTGCAGCCCGCCAACAACAGGCCTGTTGCGAGTCATGCAAAAGGACTGCTCATTGCAAGCACATGCGCTTCAGGGGCAGTACCCAAACACACCTCATGAGCAATAGTCACCTAGCATGCTTCTTAAATTCTTAAACAAAGCTCACTGCATGGCAGCCTGCATCTCCCGCAGGCACCGCATGCACCTGGCCGGACCTGAGGGCCTCCGGGGCAGCCCCAGCCAGCGCGCCTTGACGTTGGTCACGTCGGCGCGCAGCGCGGTCAGCGCGTCGTCCAGCGCGCTGCGGTTGTTGCCCAGCAGCAGGTGCGCCTGCGCGCGGTTGCTGAACAGCGCGGCCGCCAGCGCGGCGTCGCGGCACCTCAGGTCCAGGCCGCGCGTGTACAGGCCGAGCGCCTCGCGCAGGTAGAACTTCTTCCTCAGCTGCAGGCCGCGCTTGAGCGCGTCGTTGCCCTGGTTCTGCGCGGCAGCACACCAGGGCTGGAACGAACTTTGCTGCTCCTACTTGTGACACGTTCCGCGTGTCACTAGTGCCTGCCCTTTACGAAGGCTCTCTGCTGCCCAGTGCTGGCCTTTGTACTGGAAACCAAAGGGCCACACCGCAAGTGCCTCACTTTGTATGTGTCAGCCCGCTCCTCTGGCGTGGACTCCTCCAGCAGCGCGTTGATGGCCGCCAGGTCCGGGTTGTCCGCGTTCTCGGGGTATGCATCCCAAAAGGCTGCAGGCAGGTCGTCCGGCCTCAGAGGCGGCTCGCCCGCGCCTCCACCTGTGGACGCTGGGGGCTGCACCATGCGGTCTGCCTCTGCTGCACCTATATATTTTTCTGCAGGCCCGCCGAGTTCAGGCTCTGCCTGGGGCAGCTCAGTATGCTCTACAGGACCGCTCTGCTGCTGCCGAGGCAAGCGCTTTCCAATGGAGCGCGGCTCTCAAGAAAGAATTCACCCGGTCAGAGGGAGGGAAGGCCTCTGGGTAAACGCTGACTCGTTAATATAGGTTCATGCCTACAGTTTGGAGTGCGAGCTGTTGTGCTGTGATCACAGCAGAACTGTCCCACTCTGCTGTTCATCGGCGTGACCAACGGCACCAGCCTGCCAGCATCGCTTGAAAGCTCTTTTTCAGGCGGGGCAGGCCCGCATCGCGCGCGCAGGGGGCGCGCCAGCGCCAGGATGGAGGGCATCCTGCCTGGCCTGACGCTGAACCAGAAGCGCGTGATAGCGGTGCGCGCCCGGCATTGCTCCGCGAGCTGGTTGCCCTTGCCAAGCGGCTGCAGCGCCGTGCGCTGGAGCGACTCCGCTCTGCGCGACACAGGTTGTTGTGTTGGCGGGCGGCGTCGCTGGAGGACGGCAAGTTCAAAAGGAAGTCCACCGCGCCCAGCGCGAGCAGGCGCGCCGCACCGCCCGTGCTCGGCCCTGGGCCTGGCCCACGAGCCTGCTGTGTCGACGCGTCGAGTCGTCACTCACGTGCTCAAGCACACTGACGGACCAGCGTGTGGCTCGCAGAACGCGCTGTGCGCGGAGGTGGACGAGGGCAGGCGCAATGGCGCCGGCAAGGGCGCCAAGAGCAAGGTCGCCGTGGACTCCGTCTTCTTCAAGCGGCTCAGCACCATCCTGGCCATGTGCGGGGGCCGGGGGACCACCACGCGCCCAGGGCCATGCTGTTGCCTGCTCCTGCACACGTCTGCAGGAGCAGGCGTGCACGCTGAGCGCTGCGCGCTGATCGTGCACGCTGAAAGCTGAACCGCGTGTGGCTGCAGCTGCGTGCCGGAGCCGATGTCGCGCGAGGCTGCGCTCATCCTCTTCCAGGGCGTCCTGCTGGTTTCGCGGACCTTCCTGACTGGTCCGCCCCCAGGATAGTAAGCCTGCTGGACGGTGCAGGCCCGCCAGCGCGGGCGCCTGTGACTGTTGCGGGACGCGCAGACCACATCTCGAAGATCGAGGCGCGCGCCGGGCGGCACCTCATCAGCCAGAACTTTACGCGCTTTGCAGCAGGTGGGCTGTCGCCCTGCCCCGCCTAGCCCAGACGCGCCAGAGTGGCGGCCTGGCTGATGCCGAGCGCCGTGACAGGCTGTGTCTGCTGCTCCTATAAGCATGCAGGCCGTGGCGCCCTGATGCCCGAATTGCGGCGTGCGCGGGGGGCAGGCCTGGCGGCCTTCGCGGGGGTGGCGATCCCGGCCGCGGTCGTCAACAGCGGCCTGCGCTTCATGCAGAAGCAGATCCAGCTGGCCTTCATGCGCCGGCTGACGCACAAGCTGCACAGCCTGTACTGCAGCAAGCGCGCGTACTACTCCGCCTCCGTACTAGGCGGTGCGGCGCCCGCGCTTGGCCCTCCAGCACGGCATGCAATGTGTCTCCCTGATGTGTGAGGCGCTATCGTAGCGCTGCCAGCACATGGGTGCCAGCGCAGAGCGCAGGCGCGAGTAGGCCGAGCGCCGCGAGAGATGGGGACCATGCCGCCCACCTGAGGCTGCGGGGCCGGACATGAGTCTGCTTGCGTGTCAATGCGGGTGCGCCAACGCGCGGCAGGGCTCACGAACGCGGACCAGCGTATCACCGAGGACGTGGAGAAGTTCAGCTTTGCCATCGCTGAGCTCGTGCGGCCCCTCACGCCGCAGGCGGCGCATGCCGCGGCTTGTTGCAGTGTGTGTGAAAGCAGTCACAGGTGCTGCCTTTGCAACTGCTTCAAAGCATGCGTATCAGACATTGGTAAGTAGGTGATGCATGTTGACGCGTGTGCTTGCATGAGGCGGCGCCCGGGTGTTCGTGTGGGTGTAAAGCCCGTGCGCGTGTCATGAGCTCGCCTGCTGGCGCCCGCGCGCAGTACTCGTACACGTTCAAGCCGCTGCTGGATGTGCTGCTCTTCACGCGCAGCCTGAGCAAGACGATGGGGTACAAGGTGCCGCCCTGGCCGCATGTCACTCGAGATGCTCATGGTGGCGCTTTGCACTGATAATCAATGACTATTTGCCTTTGGCTCACGTGCATGCTCTGTGCTGTTCATGCGCGCTGAGACGCTATGCTCGCAGGGTCAATTCGGGCTATACGCATACTATATCGCCAGGTGCGGCCCAATTACCCTGCACACACTTTCTCACGTTGTTAGCGGGAGTGTCCCGAATGTCGGGGCTGCATGTGGCAGTGCCTGCCCCTCTCAATCAGCATGCTGCTAGCATTTTGGAAAGATGTCAGCTGCAGGACCCAGCCGCTTGCCCCGCACCTGCCCGGCCGCGTGCCCGCCCGCCTGACGCCTGTCGGGCCGGCGGCCGCAGCGCGCTGGCGCTGCGCGCGCTGTCGCCGCCGCTTGCGCTGATGACCGCGCAGGAGACCGCGCTCTCCGGCGCCTTCCGCAATGCGCACCAGGCGCGCGCCCGCGTCAAGCGCCCGCCCATGGCCCTGCCCTGGAATGCGCTCAGGGGTCCGGGCGCACAGGTTTACCTTGTGCGACTGCTGTATGCCGCAGCCGTCCGCCTCATGCCTTCGCTTGAAGTTTCCTGCACACTGCGGTGAATCCTGTACCCTGGACCCCTCTCGCGCAAGACCCGGCCAGCGACCCACTCCCATGGAAAAGCCCGCGGCGTGCCCTGCACGGCGACGAGCCGGCGCGCGCGCGTGCAGCGGCTGGTGGTCAACGCGGAGGATGTGGCGTTCAACGACCCGCCCGCGGGCGCGGCCGAGCAGATGATCCTGAACCGCCACCTGCAGCGCCTGCTGCGCCACGCGCGCCTCAGTGCCTTCCAGCGCTTCATCCAGCAGGCGCGCGCGCCGCCCGTCTCGCCGCCCCGGCCGGCGGCCCCGCGGGGCCGCGCGCGCGCTGGCGGCCGGGCCGCCTGACCTGGCGATGACGGCGCTGTGCGCATCTGAAACCAGACCTCAACCAGCGCGCGCCTGCGGGGTGGGGAGCGGGCTGACCCGGCGCAAGGGGCCCTGGTGCCCTGACAGCAGCCGGACCGCCCGCTGCACCCGTGGCAGCCAGCAGCGGCTCCAACCTGCCGTCGGCCTGCAGGCGTTCGAGGGGTAAATGATAAAGTACATTTGCGAGCGCAGCCGGCAGCGCCTGAGGACCTCCGATCGGTGCGCAGGTGTTCGACGGGTACATGGTGAAGTACTTTGCGAGCGTGGTCGCGCTGCTGGTGTACGCCGCGCCGCTCTACTTCCGCGACCCGGCGCTGCGCGCCTCGCAGGCGGACCTCACCCAGGCGCGCGCGCCCTGCGCTCTGCCCCCTGCGCGCGCGCGCGCGCCGGCGCTGGCTGGTTGCACGGCGCACGGAGGCTGCGCCCCTGCCAACCTGCGTGCTGCCGCGGACGGGTGGCCAGACTGCCGTGGCTGCGCGGCGGCTGAGGCTGGGGGCTCGCGGTGCGCGCAGGACTACATCCGGTCGATGCGGCTCCTGCAGAACACATCGAGGTGCGCGCCTCCCGCGGGGACGGGGCGCAAATGCAGTGCTGGTTCCTGTCAGCGTGGCGCTTGCGCTATCAGCAGCCCAAATCCGGCCTCTTTCCCTCGTCCCTCATTGCCGCATTGATGCAGTAGTGTATGGGTCTGCCGTGACGAGCAGAGGCGCGCGTGTCATGTGAAGAAGCTGCCAAAACCAGAGGTCGAAAGAGCAGAGGGTGTCGGCCAACACGTGCGCGGGCGCGGCCGGCAGGGGCGTGGGCGACCTGGTGCTGGTGTACAAGCGTGTGACGTCGCTGGCGGGCCACACGTCGCGCGTGGCTGAGCTGCTGGAGCAGGTGCAGCGCCTGAGCATGGGCAACCCCGACGACACCACCAGCTCGCTCTGTGCGGCCCCGACCGCCTCATTCATCTCGCGTCCCTCAGCTCATCCCTTGCACCTCGTGCGCGCGCCGCCGTGCACACGCGTGTTTCCTGTCGGCAGCACGCCTCGCGACCGGCTCCCGGCGCGCCCGGCGCGGGGAGGCCGGGCCGGCGGGCGGGGCCGCGCTGACGCGGCAAGCGCCTGCGGCCGTCACGCGCATGCGCGCTGCGCGCAGACTACCGCAACGTGTCGTCCAGCAACCTGATCGAGGACGCGGAGGGCCTGCCGGAGCCCAAGCGGCACGAGGGCGAGGTGGTGCGCTTCCAGCGCATGGCGCTCAACGCGCCGGACGGCACGCGGCTCGTGCGCGAGCTGACCTTCGAGGTCCCGCGCGGCCGCTCCTGCCTCATCATGGGGCCGAACGGCGCGTCGCGCCCGCCCGTGCGATGCACTCGCACTTATAACTATGCAGTTGTGAAACTGCAAGCGCTTCGTTGATGCGCTTTCTCCGGGGTCAACCACCTGCCATGTTGCAGTGGCACTGACAGCGTACCCGAGCACAGGCGCATCTGGGGCAGCGTGCGGCGCATATTGGGCGCCCACCCTTATGGGCCTGTGGTTGGCCCGTGCGCGCAGGCAGCGGCAAGAGCTCCCTCTTCCGGGTGCTGGCGGGCCTGTGGCCGCTGCAGGCGCGCAACGCTTGTTCAACTGAGTGGATGTATGTTGGTATTAATCTGAATTTGCGGGTGGGAGTGTCTGCTTGCAGCTTGTGCAGTACGTGTAAGGCGATAAGGATGCCCTGCTGGATGTCGCAGGCGCAGCAAAGTATCGAGACCTTACAGCATGAAGGCTCTGTTCGGGTGCCTGACGCGCCGGCTCCATGCTGCCGCCTCTGCCTGGGACGCTGCGTGCCGCAAGGCCGTGGCGGCCGCCGCCTCGCGGCGCGGCCGGCCGGGGCGCCGCGCCGCGCCGAGCCCGACACGCGCGCCGGCGCGCGCAGGCGGGCGAGATCACGGTGCCGCCCAAGCAGAGCAGCAGCCTGTTCTACATCAGCCAGCGGCCGTACCTGGTCTCGGGCAGCCTGCGCGACCAGCTGCTCTACCCGCACCCGCCCGCCGCGGTCTGGGCGGCGGCGAGCGGCGCCGAGCGCGCGCGCTTCCAGCACATGCCGCACGCGCACCTGGCGCCGGACGCGCTGGAGGAGCGCCTGTGCGCCGCGCTGGAGGCCGTGGAGCTGGACTACCTGCTCGGCCGCGGCAGCGGCTGGTGGCAGGTGCAGAACTGGAATGAGACGCTCTCCGGCGGTGCGCGCGCCCCCGTGCTGGTCGCCCGCCGCCCGCCTGGGCCCGCACAATAGGCGCTTTCCTTTTCCTATAGGTTAATAACTTCCGGACGCGTCACGGGGATTGCCGAGGAGCGTGGCGTGTGGCAGCTGCTGTTCGGCGTGTGTGCCGCCCTGTGAGCAGCGCCAGGCAGGGTCTGCGGAGCGGCGACAGCATGGGCGAGGCGCATGTGGCTGCAGCCGTGACCAAGGGGGCGTATGGGAGGTCAGCACCAGGCAGGAAGAGGAAGCAATGTCTGGCCTGGGCTGTGTTTGGGCCGCGGCGCACGGCGGTACGCTGTGAATGAGGAATTTGCAGCCATAAGCACTGGGCATGCCTCCCTTCTGCAGCCGCGGCTGCCGGCTGCAGTCTGGCTGATAGGGCTGCGCAGCACTGCATTGCTTGACCCATGTGCAGCGCTTCAGCAGCTCATCCTCTCATCGCCCGCCTGGCCACGTCATGCAGGCGAGCGCCAGCGCATTGCAATGGCCCGACTGCTCTTCCACAACCCGACCTACGCCATCCTGGACGAGTGCACCTCCGCGGTGCGCCCCCCCCCCCCGGCCTCCCCGCAACCAGCACGTCGTGCGCCTGCTGTCACGCTGGTCCCGCCGGCGGTGCCAATCGCTCGGCTGCAAAAGCTGTGCCTAGCCCTGCTGCGCTCTGCGGCAACCGCAGACATGATCTGTGCTGTTACGCCTGGGTCGCTCTGTACCATAGAGGCGTGTGCGATGGATGCCCGAAGCCCTGCAAGCGCCCTGCAAGCGCCATCAAGTCTGGACCACTGATTATGGTGGTCCTGACGTCGCGCGCGCCCGGGTCGCGGCGCTAGGTGAGCGCGGACGGCGAGGTGGTGCTGTATCGCGCCTGCATGAAGCAGGGCATCACCATGCTGTCCATCGGCCACCGGCCCGCGCTGCGCCAGTTTCACCAGTTCATCGTGCACTTTGACGGCGCCACCACGCCGAAGGGCTGGCGGCTGGAGGAGGTGCGGCCGGAGGCGGACGCGGCCGCGGGTGCCGCCTCCAGCCCCTAGCGCGCTGCAAAGGGCTTGTGCGCGGGCGCATGAGGGGGGTACCCAGGTTTACCCTGCCTGGTCCATGGGGTCCCCAACGATGTGGCGGAGCTTGCGGCGCCTGCAGGGGCCGCCTGGCTCCTGGGACAGGCCGGCGCGCCTGGCCGCCCAACCTGTGTGAGGAGCGTGGAGATGGGTGAGGAGAGCGGGTTTCGCCGCGCGCGTAAGCGTTGTTGCCAAGCGGGCGTCCTGACAGGCGTCACTGTCAAGGCGCCAAGCCAATAGACACCAGGCGTCAAGCTCTGGGGCTTGCACGCACTCGCCTCTTGTAGGTGTATCGTTACCAGGGTGGCACTGTCGTGCTATTTTGGGCCCTGTAGCTTCTCAGCATTGTTCAAGGGATGGCGCCCGCGCAGAGACCAGTTTGGCAGTGTCCAAACACCATCGTGGAATCTTAGGAGGTCGGGTGATGACTCTGGGCCGGCAGCAGGCCCACAAGGATGCTTGGGTGGAGGCTTTCAGCCAGCGCACACGTCCAGCTGGTTGTCTGTATATTACATGCTTCGCGTCCAATACGGCGCTGGTCTAGCAGCCTCGGGACGATGTTTTGTCCGACCCCCACTTTTAGCGCTATTGGCTGGTTGGGCTGCCTCAAGAGCAGGAAGGTTGCCAGCAGGCCCTATAGTGCAGCTCTTGCTTGTCAGGATTGCCAGGGACGTGTGGGCACCTCGGCTGAATGCTCCCTTTGTTCTTGCTTTCCTTTCATGGCAGAGGCATGACATGCAATAGACCAATGAGTGAAAGAAGGAAGGCTTGATGTCTTTCTACAAGCCTCACGAAGTGAGGTATGTTACAGACCCCTGTAGTGGCTAGCACAAGCTCAGTGTGTTGAAACACAACTCAAAACAGCATAGCAAACATCGATATTTGCTGGGCCCTCTCCTCACACTCTCTAAGTCAGAAGCCAAATGTGGCGACCACTTGCGACATGACCAGCTGGCGCACAACACACTGAAGCAACGCTGGACACTTTACAGGCGCAGCCTGCAGACTGTTGGACCTCGCTGGGTTAGAAAGGTGGGCCGCCGCCGCTCTCCGGGCCGGCCGCGCCAGAGATGATGTTGGGGGTCTGCACCATCATCTCGCTCCAGCCAAGCAGGTACGGGATGATGTGCTGCGCATCCCCACACGAGCGCGTGGCTTCTTTGGCAGATTTGGCAGACAGATAGCCAGCGCGCTCGAGCTGCGATATGATGGCGTCAGGACAAGCACCGCGGTCACTGGGCACGGATGGCCAGCGGCGCATGCAGCGCTGTGAACAGCAAGCATGAGCTCCAAGCACGGGCGCACGTTGGCCAGAGCGCGCATAACGGCAAACTCTGCGCGGGACACGGGCACGCCGAGACTGGTCTGCTGGGCGCGGCCCTCTCGCACGGACAGGGACAGGAACCAGCCCCCGGGCTGCGCGCCCACGCGTAGGTCACTGAGGAGGACGCACATACGTCACATGCATGCGCCTTTGCGGGGCACTACGGGGTACTGCACTGACACTCAGCCTCACTCAAGGCAGCCGCAGGTAAACTCGCAGGGCAGCCGTGCGACATACATGCAGCCATGCAATACACATGCAGCCGTGTGGCATACATGCATGCAGCGCAATGGGGGGCCGGGTTACCTCGTTCGGCATGGGCTTGAAGGCCAGGCTCTTTGTCACCTGCCCCGAGCCGCTGCGCTTGCCACACGGCAGAGCCTTGTCAGCGAGCGGGGCACGCGTGCGCCGTGCGGCGCCGTGCCGTGCTGAGCGGACGGCGGGCCGGCAGCGCAGCAGGACGCTCACCTGCTGCCCATGTTGGGGTCGTGGAACATGTCTTTAATGCCGTCAGGCGGCGGGTCGATCAGGGCGCCGAGCTCCACCGCGGACAGCGCGAACGTCTGCTTGCCGTCCGCCCAGTTATACCTGCCCCGCGCTCGTCTTCGCCTCAAGCGACCGCAGCTGGGGCGGGTGGTGCTGCGGCGAGGTCAGGCGTGCGCGCACCTGCGTTCGCCGGGCTGGCTGCCGCCGCCCGACACCACCGGCGCCAGCTCCAGCAGCACCGTGCCCGCTCTGGCCAGCCTGTAGTCGCCGTCAGGCGTCGCCTGCCAGGACGGCTTGATGACCTGCGGCGCGGCGTCCTGTCATCTGCGTGCCACACCCCCCCGACCTTGGCCAAGCACGTCCGGCCGTCGTCCGCACCTTGAGCGCCATAGCGGCCTTGCCCTTGTACACCGTGAAGTTGGCAAAGAGCCTGCCCCGCGCCTGCGCTGGCCCTGTGCCCTCCGGGGCATAGGCCGGCTCCTGGAAGGCGCGTGCGCAGGCGCGCTGTGCACAGGCTAGCCTTGGCGGTCCGTAGGGGAGCGCTGGCTTGAGCTGTCCCCGCGTCTGTTGAGTGCTTGTTTGTCCGGGCACAGCAGCGCAACGACGTGTGGTGAGCAAAGCGGCGTGCACCTGCGTTATTAGCCTCATCAACACGCTCCGTGCGGGCTGCACAGGCGATGTCTGTCTCCTCCGTCCGCCGCCTTTGAACGTCGTCTACGTATGCGGCCCAGCCGCAGTTGCCTGGCTCGATGACTGATGGCCGTCCCATGGTTGTACAGGACGCAGTTCTCATCTTCTTCCTTTCACTCTCAGACACATTTGAATTCTGCAACAGCTGGCCTTGCATTTCACTCTTACTGCTCAGAGAGCCATGGTGCCACCTGGTGTGCGTGATCTTCTCTTGATAGCTATGGCATGCTGGTACAATCAAGAGCGGTTGTATATCTTAAGGATGGAGCAAACGCTGGAAGAAGACTTCCGGCAGGAGCAGGATTCGTCCGACGAGGAGGAAGACCTGCAAGATGTGCTGCGCAATTGCAGGCAATTGGTGCTGGTGCTGCGGGAATATGCTGCACAGCGTGCAAGCGATCAGTCCTCTGAGGACGGCAGCGACAGCGGCAGCGAGGACGCGGACGGTAGCGCTGGCCAGGAGGCGCCGCCGCCGCCCAGGGCTGTCAAGCGGTGCAGAGCTGCACCGCCAGCCACCAGAAGCACGTCAGCGGGCAGCGTCGGGTCCAACCTGGCGGCGGGGAGCGCTTAGCAGGGCGCGCTGAGCGGCCAGCAGCGCAAGCGCGCACGGGAGCCGTGGGCGTCGAGCGAAGCGGTGTGTCTGATGTCAACACTGCTGCCTGGTGCTGTGCTCGGGCTTGGTTCACTCTGACATAGCGTGTGGGTCCACTCTGACCTGGCCGTGTGCGGTTGGCGGAGGCCGCGCAGGCCGAGGTCGGGCCCCAGTGGAGTTGGTACGGGTGTCACTTGCAGGTGAGGAGCGGGCGCACCAAGCGCAGGCGGAGCAGGCGCGCCGAGACGCAGTTGTCTGGAGGGAGCAGGCGCGCCAAGGGCGGCACGAAGACTTGCGGGCGGCCAGGGGTAGCTGGCCATTGCCAAGGGCACCCCGCTGCCAGGCTGGGCGCCTGGGCAGGCGAGCACTGGCCCCTGGCGATGGGGCCCTTGCATGGTGGCGCACTGAACCAGCCTTGCAGCGCCTGCAGTACCTGTTGTGTTTAGGCAGCAAAAAGCACCTCCTGACCTTGCTTGCAGCCGAGCAGCGCATGGCGAGCTATGACAACTTCTCTCTGAGTGGGGCCCGGTTCGGCGATCTCCTTCTTTCCCTCGAGCTCCCCACATGTCTGCAGGTCGGCATCCGGTGTGCCACTGTTAACCTCACACTGCAGCGGCTGCAGTCAGGCCAGGTAGCAGGCCCGAGGCCGCCCTAGCTATTCCATAAAATCATGCCTGGAGCGGCTATGCAGCCCAGCGCGATTGCGCCTCGCTTATCATCCTGCCTGCTGCGCGTAATCCTCGTTACAAGCAGCAGCCCAGGTTTGCCACAGGCTGTGCAGCAAGCATCAGAAGCACAGCGGCTTTCACTCTACCGACAAGAGAGTCAACCGTGATCCGTCATGCCATGATGATCATGGACATCATGTATGTTGATGACCTGTAAGCCTGATCGCCAGCCAGAATGAATGAATAAAATGCTCGATTTGCAGAGCTGCTCGGGTCTTCAGCACGCCCAGCACGACCCTAACCCGCTGAGCGCCAGTTCCTCCGCTCAGCACGTGAATGCAGCTTAAGCTGCTCTCACCTCCCCGAACTATATAGAGTACGCCGTGGAACGCAGGTCGGTGAAAGGCAGGAGCCATGCGGGAACGTGCCAATGGCGGCACCATCCCACACTCGGACTCAATGCGGGACGTGCTGGCGGTGGCACCTGAGAGCACGCTGGTGCCCAAGCGGGACTTGCTGCAGTCACGCAGCTCTGGGGCAGTGCTTGTGCACGAGTCAGCGCACCACCACCACAGCGCCATACAGGAGCACGAGAACGAGATGGCCGAAGTAGTGCTGGTGTGCGAGCCTGAGGGCACGTCGCTGATGATGGGGGGCCTGCACCCCAGGTATGCGTCGCGGCGTGTGCTGTGTGTAAGACTGCCTGGCACTGTGACTGCGTGGAGCTCGCAACACATTGTTACAGTGGTGTTTTCAATACCTCTATCGCTGCTTTTGTTGGCAGACGCACACCTGCACCAGTGCTCGTCGACCTTGCTTTAACGCACCAGCAGCCTGCATGAGCAGCCGGCCCCTCAGCCGCAAGTCAGTGCATTTTGTACCGTGCAGGGCTTCGCTGTACGAGCGGCCAGTCAACCTGGAGACAGCAAAGGCGGCGCATGCTGAGTTCCGGCGCGTAATGCGTGAGGCTGGCGTCAAGGTGCTGACAGTGAGGGACGTGATGGCGTACGGCGTTGGGGACCACAGTGCGCACGCCGCTCGTTGGCTGCCAGCGCGGTGGTGCCGCGCGGCGGCAGGAAGGAGGGTTACCTTAGGTCATGGGCTCTGATGGCTTAGACAGCAGCCCCCTCCGCGCATGCTCATAGCTGTCTGGCGCTCCTTGCAACAGAGCAGACGCTGGTGTGCAGTATATACGGACCACTTGTGCTAACGTTAGGAGGATTCGGGTAGTGGAGGCGCGTTGCCATAAAGGAGCGTGTCAGTTGCCTGACGGCTGTGCTGTGACGCCTCTCAGACTTGTGCTGTGAGGTCCTTCGGGCTCCATGCGCAGTGTTGGTAGCGAGGCGCAATTCGACAGGCAAGGACGCGCAAGCGGAATGACGATAGGTCATGCACCGAACGGGGCTGCCGGGCGCAGTGGGCGCGCGCGTGGAGCTGGAGGAGCTGGCCATGAAGGCGCTGGTGTACCAGATCGCCGAGGGGCACACAGTGGAGGACCTCACGGAGGAGGTGCGCATGTGCCCATCGTGGCCCTGCGTGCACCCGGGCGCCTGTGTGGTGGGCAGCCTGGGCATTTGCGCGACGAGGAAGTCGATGATGCGCCCTGCATGCGCCTGAGGCCCGCGCAAGCCGCAGGAGCGCGGGCGCTGGGGCATGGGGGAGGCAGCGAGGGAAGCACAGGCGGGCGGAGATCGCATGCACTGCTGTCACAGCAGTCGCCCGCACGCAAAGGGGCACAGGCGCGCAGTGGACGGAGCGCGTCTTAGGGCTGGCGTGTTCCGGCACGGCGCTGAGCTCGTGCACCGCCCCGGCGCCCGAGCGCCCGGCCCCCTGCCGCGCGTTCCTGTCCGGCGGTGCCGGCGCGCGCCGGCACGCGCTGGCGCCCGGCTGCCCCAGCGGAGGCGCTCCAGCGGAGCGCGCGGCGCGGGCCTGATGCGACGCGGCGGCGCCGCGCGCGCAGGACCGCTACTACCTGACCGATGCGTACATGCGCGAGGTGCTGGAGCACATGAGCATCGCGCAGCTCATTGACACCATCCTGATCAACCCCACCGTGCACGTTGCGCCCTCGTACCGCGACACCGGCCTGTCCGCCACGTACACCTTCCAGCCGCTGTCCAACCTGGTCTACACGCGCGACCAGCAGGCGCGGGCGCCCCGCGTGGCGCTGCGGCCTGCGCTCGGGCCTGCGCGGGGGCTGCCCGGCGCCGCTCCGCTCGCCCAGTGATCCCGCTTTGGGATGCGCACTTTGGCCTAATGAAGAGCAAGTTGGCTACGGAGCGACTGCGCACAGACAGGCAAGCGCGCGCGCGGTCCTATTTGGGCGGCCGTCGCTGCTGCGGGCGCAGCACGTGAGCGGGCCTGCACCAAGTAGGCTGCTTCCCACATGCAGCCGCGCGCCGCGCAGGTCACGACCTGCCGCGGCATTGTCATGGGCCGCCTGCGCAGCCCGCAGCGCCAGCTGGAGGTGGAGCTCATGCGCTTCTGCTTCAACAAGCTGGGTGCGCGTGCCCGCCCGCGCCCGGGGCCCGCCTGCGGACCGGGAGCGCCCCACCCGGGAAGCTCGTGGGCGACATGTGCCTGCGGCGAATAGAGGCGAGCGTCATCAGGCGCGGCTCCTGCGGGCTTGTCCGAGGCGGGCGCCTGGCCGGGCACGCGGCGCCCGGCGGCCGCCCGGGTTGCGGCGGGCGCGACGCGCCCGCCGCGGCGCCGGCGCGCAGCACGGCGGCGCGAGCGGGCCGGCCGTGCGGCGCAGGCCTGCCGGTCGTGGGCGAGATCCGGGTGCCAGGCTTCCTGGAGGGCGGCGACTTCTTCCCGGCCGGACGCGACCTGGCGCTGGTCGGCATCGGCCTGCGCAGCAACTCCGAGGCCGCGCGGCAGCTCATGGACGGCGACCTGCTCGGCACCAGCCGGCTGGCCGTCGTGCGCGACGACTTTGAGCAGCACCAGGCGCGCCCGCCGCCGCGCGCGGCCGCGCCCGGGGCGCACGCTCCCGGGGCGCCGCGCCTGCTGGCCGCCCTCGCGCCCAGCAGCGCAGCCAGCCTCTGGAGATGTGCATGTGGGCAACAGCAGAACAGAGGGTTTTATCACAGTGGGGCTCAAACAGGCGAGGTGGTGTTTTGTGGGAGGGCGGGCTGATACAGCACGGATGCGGGCAGTGCGTTCGTGAGCGACATAGCTCCAGCCGACGCGCCACCGTCACCGCGCACTCATTCACATGCTGCTTCGCTTGTCGTGTTCGGGCGCAAGGACCTCCCGCTTGCACGCCGCGCAACGGAGGGCAGCATCCCCCTGCACTCCCAATTGCCTGCTGCCTTGCAGCAGAGCGGCGCGCGGTGCAGCCGCGCTCGTGCCCGCAAAACGGGGGCGCGCGCCGATGCGCCGCGCGCGGCGCGCGCAGGACCGCATGCACCTGGACTGCGTGTTCAGCATCCTGGGCGACGACGTGTGCCTCATGCTGGAGGAGATGATGGGCGAGGACAGCCCCACGCGCCGCCTGGTGGACGAGTACTCGCGCCCCGAGCCCGGCAAGCCATACGCGCTGTCGCGCCAGGGCGTCGAGTTCGCCGACTACATGCGCGACAACGGCTATCACATCATCCCGGTCGTTGGCGCGGACCAGCTGGCGCGCGCCCCGCCCCCCCCGCCGAGGCCGCTCCGGGTGCCAGCCGGCGCGTCCGGGTGTCTGCACGTAGTCTGAGGCTGGCGGGAGGGTGCTTGCTCATGCATCATGGCCGTGGCACGCACCGGCCGACGGCTGCATTGCGCATGGCATCAAACGGTATTGTCCGTGGCATGGAAACTCAGGCATGCGACATTTCATTGCGCGTCGAAGCATGCGTCATTCCAGCCTCGCTGCCGAGCCCGCGTGACACATCGGACCGGCTGCCACGCCGCCAAGGGCGCGGGAACGCCGCCTGACGCCGCGCTGCGGCGCGCGCGCGCAGCTGTACGGCTGCAACGTGCTCAACCTGGGCAACAGCCGCATCATCAGCGTGCACGCGCACACGGCGCGCCAGATCGTGCGCGACAGCCACTTCCGCGGCGACGTGCAGATCATCGACTTCACGCCCATCACGTCTATGTACGGCGCGGTGCACTGCAGCAGCCAGGCGCGCCTGAACCCTAGCTGTAACCCTTGAACGCCCTGGCTGAGCACAGCCGGTCCCAGGTGGTGCAGACCATGCGCTTGCCACCGACCGCTGCTGCCGTGGCCTGCATGCGCTGTGCATGGGCAGGGGCGGCGTGGGCGAGCGAAGCATGTGACTGTCCAACTGTTTGTGCTCGGCTGCTGCAACCCCTCTTCTCTCAACAGGAGGCGGTGTCAGCGCTGCATGCAGGCATAGGTAGCTGCCGTGCCAATCAATGCTGCCCAGGCGCTGCCACTCCGTTGCCTGAAAGTCAGCAGGCACAGACAGCATGGCCTGCCGCATTTGGCGTGCTGGGAAGTCTGTGTTGGGAAGTCCGTGCCGCTGACTGACATCGCGGCAGCCCATCCTCGGATGACATGCCTGGCAGCGCAAGGGGCTCAGGCAGGGCGGAAGAGGACCTCGCGCGCACAGATGCGCCTGTCACGCGCATGGGGTGGGCATGGCAGCATGTCCGCGCGTCCCACGGGTGGCGGGCGGCGGCGCGCAGGTGGTGCGCCGGTGCCCGCGGCACATGGACACGCAGCCCAAGCGCTCCGTGTCGCGCCAGATCAGCCGCGGCAGCGACCGCGGACCGCCGCCGCCAGCTGTGCGCCACTCGCCGTCGGGGCGGCACTTCGACGCGCTGGCGCTCGGCTGCGACCAGACGCCCTTTGCGGAGGTGCAGTGATGTGTCGGGGCTCTCAAGCCGTGGCGGCGGTCTAGACGAGTCATGCTCGAAAGCGCGCGCTGGCGCTGACGCCACGTTTTCTGGGTTCAAGGCTGCTCTACCCCACTCGGCGCATCGCCTTGTGTGTCTTGTGATGTTGGGGTAGTTTTGGCCTTGTTTACTGGGGTAGTCTGACAGACATTGTCTTGTTGTCTAGAACAAAATCTGTGTTGTGTGGCTGTAGGCAGGGCATTAGCGCTCTCTTCTGCTGTTTGTTGCTCAAGTCTGGACTGTGGAGCACGTCAGCCAGCTAGCCATGCGTGTTGTTGCGGAATGCATGCGCCTGGGGGG
>JAABUO010003408.1_pt1 | contig 18939 bp, 27 predicted proteins | sample 5559291 | NCBI WGS metagenome assembly JAABUO01 (sample SAMN10711878, study PRJNA513372) | rock metagenome | isolation source: Antarctica rocks | place: Antarctica: Victoria Land, Finger Mt sud | reverse complement strand
AATATATATAATATACATATAGAATATATATAGAATATAGAATATATATAGAATATATATATATATAATTAGAATATATACATATATAATATATAGAATATACATATAGAATATATATAGAATATAGAATATATATAGAATATATATATATAATTAGAATATATACATATATAATATATATAATATACATATAGAATATATATAGAATATAGAATATATATAGAATATATATATATATATATATATGTGTAGAGAATGTATATATTCTGATTATACAGATCTTGCCACGGCTTCTGTATGGCACGACTTGGGCTTGACAGCTGTCATGTGCATAGCAGGACTGTGCCACATGAAATGCATACTTGCATGTGCAGCGTGCTACTCCAGCAGGGATGCTGTCTACCCTTAACTGTCAGCTACATGTACTGCCAATGCGCTACAAAGTCTGTTTTGCTATCACAGTGTGCAGACATAGCAAGCCTGTCTTTGATCCAGTCTGAGCCTGTGCAATTGTGACCAAGTTTTCAGACCCATGTTGTGGAAGGTGCAGTGTCCTGTAAAGATCACTAAGATCCTCTGACCTGACAATTGCAGAGTCAGGTACTAACAAATTCCAGATTACTTGGAGGGACTGAAGAGGGCAGTGGAGTGTCTTATCAAGCAACAACAAGAAGTTGTGGTTGGGCGTGAGAGCATGCCACTGAATGTAACTGAATTGGGACTGGATGAAGTTGTGATTGAATCCTGTGTATGGCAGGCCGTTTTTGAGGGAGGCACATCACTTGGCGATGTGTATCAAGGTTTGGTGGAAGGAGGTCTAGACCAGACAGTTGCAGAGTTCCTAGCAGACCAGACCAATGAACCGGGCAAATGGGCCTTTCCAGGTATCAGCCATGCTGATGGGTATGAGGCATACCAGGTCAGGCACAGAGCACGGCCGTGAAATCCTGCCTTGACTAATTGTGTCTCCCCGGGCTAAATGCTTCTTGGTGTTTTCTTCAAAGCTCCTGCTGTGGCCCTTCAATCTGTGACCGGTGGTCATTACTGGATCTCATGCTGTCACCAATCCGCTAGTATTGCTGCATAGCTGTCTCGTTTGGTATGGCGGTGATGGGCACGTTGGTAGAGGCCTCCTCCACAGTTGCCAGCAACAATTTTACTGGCTGCTGAGGCTTATGCTCCACCGAATTCAGGGGCATCAGCTTTTGCAAGCTACCTTCTTTAGGCCTGATGATGTCAGGCTGTCCATTGGTGCAGATGTATGTCTGATCACTGCAGCTAGTATGCTGAAATCAAGCACAGACATTGTCATGTTGCCTTTCCACTGACTCAGCAGCTCAATCAGGATCCCTTGTTGAGGCATGTTTGCCCAGTCAAACACTCTTTGCATGGACCCAATCGCTCAACAGGCACTCATTGCCAGTGTCAGGCATCAGGCAGCTGCACTTGGGACGTTCCAGACAGCTGTTGTTGCTGGTGCTGCTTGTATGTGCCTGTCATTTTGCATGAGATAGGAAACCACATCCAATGGTCACATCTGCCTTACAACAGCAACAGCAACAGCAACAACAACAACAATAACAAGAATAATAATAATATTTATGAATACGATTCGTGTTATTATTACTATTACTATTACTATTATAATGACTATTAATTGTTTGTTACCTGCCATGCAGGGTCCAGAGGCAAGCTCCCATGCACATGAAGCTGGCTATGATGCTTACATGACCGGCGCCGCATTCGCCTGCCTGGTGCGGCTGTATGAGGCTGCAGGAAGCAAGCCAGGGCAAACACAGTCCAAAGCTTTGCAACAACCCAGTCTGCAAGCTGTGCAGCATCTCATGGGCCGGCTCAACATTGGCAGGTACCCTTTCTGGACTCCTCGCTTGACAACATGAAAACAGAAGGTTGGACCGAAATCACGAGCAGTGCTGCAAAGCTCATCAGCAGAGTACTGAGTCGAGAGCTGGCTGCCAGTGAGCATATTTGAAGTTGCGACTCAGCAGTTTGTCTGCTGCAGACAAACTGCAGCTGCAGCTGACGACCTGACAACGCCAGCAGAACTTGTTTTGCCAGTGGTAAACGTCTACTACTCTGGACCTCTACCACTCTGCAAATGTTCCACTCCAAAGCTCTACCACTGTTTTGCCATTGGTGCAGCTCTGGTATGGTACAGCTGTAAAGTGGACAAGGTTGGAAACAAATACTGGTGGCTTTGTCAGGTTGTCAGGACAGACCGTGCTGTTTGTTGGGCATCAGTGCAGAGGCAATTCTGAATTGGAACAGTGGGATTACTTGGAGACCAATTGGAGAGCAACTGTTACACATTGACACACACAGTCAAGAGCATTGCTGCCGAGCCGACCAGCAAATTGCTAAATCAAGTCAGTGAGTGTGTGTTTTGACTCAATAATCTGCTGGACGGCTTGCCTGCATTGCTCTTGAGTTTGGTCCAAACTGTTCCAATTGATCTCTGGTTGGTCTCCGGTTTGTGCAACTGTTCCACATTCCAAAATTAGCCCCTGTACTGTTTCCTCGCACACACCACAGTCTGTCTTGGCAGTGGCTGACTTACCCAGCAGGTGATGCCTGGTGTCAGCAAACAAGCTGCATGTGCTATAGGCACTGCTATAGGCATTCTCAGTCCCAGTACAAGGACCTTTATGAAAGGACACATCTGTTACATCCTCAACTCCTTGCCCACATGCAAACATGTTCTTGCTCAAAGTGTATGCTTTGGGACGTGTTGAGAGAACATCAGTCACACCAGGGGTAATGTTGTTTGATGGGCAGGTTTGATGACAAAGTCATATGGCTGATTATGTCAGCCAAGGCCATCAGAGCCCTGGAAACAGCGTTTTCACACACTATCCCCTGTATATACAACGTCACCGCACATGATGCACAGTGACACCTTTTCATTTCTTGCTTGAAACTCCCTTTGGAGGACTGCGGCGGTCCTACTCACAGCCTGACAGGTCACTAGTGTAGCTGGCCTTGCCATCATCCACAGACACAGCATGATCCACATTGTGGGTCATACTGTGCTTGTGAGTAATGGCAAGGCCAACCACAGTTGGTAGTAACGTGGCATCACCATGCCCGGTATGTGTTGCCAAAACAGGATCTTGTACAGGGAGCCACTCAGGACTGTGCATTCCTGACCTTAAGGGAAGACATGTACTTAATCAAATGCATGAATGAATGAATGCACGCATGGATGGATGGGTGGGTGGATGGACTGATGCATGGAAAATTGAGTGAACGAATGACTGATTGGTGCTGCTGACTGCCAGGTCTGACATCCCCTACGGAGCCCTGTGGGGGGAGGACCCACAGCCTGACAGATCCCATGTCATGCTGGCGGCCGGCTTGCAGCCTGACACACGCTTCAAGCCTCTAGGAGAGCAATTGTCAAAGCATATGGTAGGCCTCCTTGTTCCTTTCTAGCTGCTACTTTTTGTTGTCCTTTGTCATTTCCTGCTTGCTGATTTGCTGATTTGCATTGAAACAGATGCAGCTGGACCATGGTCATGGAGCAGTTTTGAAAGTTGTGCTGCGTCATGAAATGCACATTATGAGTATGACACTTTGTAGATGCCACAGTGGGCCAGCTGGCAACCGATGTATAGCAGAAGAACTTGTGTGAGTAGTTACACACCGGACATGCTGCTATGTGCTCCTCATGCACTACTCAATCAGCTCACGCAGATACACAGCATACACAGCAGATTAGCGGCCCAGGTCAGGATCTGCATAAGCTGAGCATACAGTGCACAGCAGCAGCTCAGCACATTGAATGCATATATTCTGCAGTATGTTATGTGCAATGACAGCTCAAAATCTGCATGCTGACTGGTGTATGAGATTGTTTTGCAGCAGCAGCTCACAGACTCCCATGTACGCAGGGGGTAAGGGTGAGAGTGACCCCTCTGTGGCAGCTTACCACCTCGCAGTCTTCTTCAGCTTTGTTGGAGTTGCCTATTGAGGACCTACCAGATTTAGCAAGACTTGCAGCAGCTCTTGTCATTTGCAGGCAGCCGCATGCTCAGGTAAGGCTGCATTACTGTGCTAGGTATGCATTATCTAAATGATGCACAATGCATAGTGCCTGTAACTGCAAGTCATGTGCTGGAGGCACAGGTAACATAGCCACTGCATTGACAGTACGTGATCTTCGTGCACAACTGTCCACTTCTCATCTTATTATTTGATAGTACACACAGTTGCATTGCTCCCTGCTGCATGCCAAGGTTATCATCTCCTCTTATTCCCACTGTGCTGAACTTACTGCCTGCAGTTGGTAACATGGGCAGACTACTCCTCTGCCAAGAAGGATGGCACTCTTCAGACCCTGCTGCAGCCACTACAGCAAACTGGCGGTGCAAGCCAGGCTGGTGCATTGAAGAGGCCGATAGAGGCAGTTGCAAACTCTGGGGTCAGTGCATTGACTGGCCAAGCCATTCCTGCTGGTCAAGCTCCTCCTGCCAAGAAGAAGCTCAAGTCAATGGTGCCAAGCTGCCGCATGATGTGAAAGAAGCTCGCACCATGGTCGTCTAAAATGGACTCGTGCAATTGCTTGCAAGTTGCACATGTCAGTTGAATTTAATTGTTGTTGCAAGCCAACAAAGGTTACTGGCATCTTTCATGTACTTTACAAAGGTGGCAGCACTTTGAAAATTCACATGAAATAGAGACAATCGACGCAAAAGTCGCCCTCAAACTGCAATAATGATACACTCATGGCAGGCAGAGTGAGCATTTGACTGTAACAGTGTCCATGTGATCATGACCACAGCATAATCATACTGACTGTCAGCTTTCCTAACCCAGGTCAGCATGTCAGACTTCCTCTGCCTTCACGTCAACTTTGCATAGGCAAACAATGTTTTGCCGGTCAGGGACAAACCAAGTGGGTTAAATGCACAAGCTCTTGAATCGTCAAGGCAGGCCAAGAGTGATAGTATGCTCTGTTCTTGGCAGTTGCTTCTGCAATGGTCATTGCTGGTGCAACAAAACGAGAGGGACAGAACACTGCCAAAGGTGCCAGAGGCTGTGATTCAAAGCCTGCCAAAAGGTGACGTCCTGCATTGCGGCAGCTGCTCCCACATATGGTGACATTGCCTATGCTTGTCAAGTGTGGCATACTGCGTCAAGCCACCTTGAGCAGAAACGTAGCTTTACATTCTGGGCAGCATCCTTCTCTTGCGTTACTCTTGTGGGCTGCAGTCATGTGATGGAGGCCTTGGGAGGCGATGACTGCTGTACAGAGGTCAGCAGCCACTGCGGTCCCTAAGTCCACCACCCCTCTTGTTGCAGCTACAGTGCTTCTATGACCCAAATGTGTATGCCATGAATTGTCAATGGGCTCCTAGGGACTTCATGTATTTCGCCACATCCGGAGCAGGCCCAGTGAACTGGATTTTCCCATGCTCCATGTAGCTTGCAGTGTCAGCCCACTGCAGCTCTTCTAGCCTGTGCGTCACCTAGCAACAAGGCAGTTCACGGTCTGCATCCTGTTCTCAGATTGCAGTCTGCGACCACCAACAACAGCGTCATGCTGACGGGGCTAGCAGCAGGACAGCTCAAGCTGCTGGGCGCAGCTTATTTATATTGAGCAAGCAGCAAGGATGCAATGAAAGGCTGTGAGACACTCTACAGTCCTTTGTACGAAGACTGCCAACATCACATAGTCCACGTATGGCTTACCATGCATGTTTGCAGGACGAGCCATACATGGAGAGAGGGGCACTTGCACAGGGTGGATGGTCAGATCCAGGAACAAGTTTTGCTATATGAGTTATCTGCTGAGGCTGTAGATGCTGAAAGGGCCTAGCAGTAAATGATGTTGGCAGGTGCATGTCTCCATCCATACATGCAGCATCATGCTATTGCTTAACACTTGGCATTGCATTGCAATTAGAAAAAAATGACATGACAAGTGCAAACGCGTCTTGTGCCAATGGCAAGATGCAGAAAGATGCTCACCCATAATGCAGTCACGGATTCTGAGCCCTGAGAGCCAACCAGACTCCTGACAGCTTTAAGCACCCCTTGCTGGTCAGCACTATCGAGAAATGTGGTCAGCTCGTCCAGTAACAGCACCTGCAGCAATATTGTAGCTGTCTGATGCGTGCAGCTGGAGTAATGTAGCAGTGGTTGTAGCAAAACAGTGATTGCATCGCCCCTTTGTGTGGCCGTGCTAGCATGTAGCGCTGTCAAAGGAGTAGACATGATTGAAGCTATGTTGTAAAGCCAAGCTTTAAATGTACAAGACGCTTTGCATGTTTCTCGCTTTCCTGCCACTTGTCCCTCTATTAGCGTCTCTAGAGATAGATGTAGCACTGGGCGGCAAGGGTAAGCCAGAAAGATGGCTTCCTGACATGATCAGCGGGTGTGGTCATCAGGCAAGCTTGCTGCGCATGCAGGCAAAACATCATACCACAATAATACCTTTGGGCACTCAGCTAGAGCACCTGCAATGGCCACACGCTGCTTCTGGCCGCCTGACAGGGTATGGGTTGGGCGGTCTTGGAATGCCTCCATGCCAACTAGCTTCAGGGCATGCTGCACCTGGCATAGCACATCTTCCTCCGAAAGTGAATACCTGTTGCAGCAGACCATGTGCTGACCTTCAAGATCAAGAGAGGGGTGACACAAGGCGTCGCTGCACACAAGACATGTCTAGAACTATCATATTGGTGTTGCCTGCAGCGTCAAGTTATGTTTGGATGGTGTCTGGTTGATATGCTGGGGATAGGCATGCCAAGCCCCTTGTCCTCAACAGCCATGGCAGACATGGACATGTAGGCACTGTTCAGCTGAACAACAGCACTTGCTTTTGCATCGTAATCTGTGACTGACCTGCCAAGGCCAAACGCAACATCAGCTGCTACTGTTGGCATGACCACTTGGTGGTCTGGGTTTTGGAAGACAAAGCCTACAGGCCCGGCAAGTTGATAGCTGCCAAAGTCGCTTTGCAGAAGTCCTCCCAGCACTCGTAGAAGTGTAGATTTTCCACATCCATTAGGACCAAGCAAAATGTGAAAGGTGCCTTGCTTTACTTCTAGACTTGCTCCACTCAGCACCTGAATTCAGGGCAGGGATGAGACCACATGAATGATATGAAGTGAAATGCGTGCGGTGTAGATGGTATTGATCGGAAGGCTGCCCAGGCTTACCAAAAGGTGGTCAGTTCTGGAAGGACAGCTTGTTAGAGCAAGCTTACCTGCTTCCTCGAGTTAGCTGTCCCGAACCCCACTCCTAAGCTGTTGACAGATATTGCCAACTTCTCTTGGGTTGCAGGACTGGCTTGTGTAAATGTGCTGACTTGATCGCTAGCAACAGCAAGTGTAAGCTTGCCGGCGTTTTTGATCTCTTCCCTACGTATTCTTCGGTGTGGCCCGCTTGAATGCAACAAAAGCTTTGTATGAGCGTGTGAAGTCACCAGCATAGCACACAACGCATGAAAGCAGCTACACTTGGCAGCACGAGATGCTGAGCCCACTCGCAAGCTTGCGTGCAAGGGCGTATGGAAGGAAAGCAGAAGTGCCCTCCTTGACCGAGCAGCCCTTGTTATTTGACTCACAATTGACAACCCCTGGACACTATTGAGAAGCTGGCCCAAGAAGCTGAAAGCCAACCATACCTCTGCTGGAAGGCTTGCTGATAAAAGCCAGCTGGAAGCCTGCATGCTGGATCCAGAGCTAGCTCCGGCGGCAGTGCTGAAAACAGAGCTAACTGTGCACATGCATTACCCCTTAGGGCCGGTTGCTCAACAGCACCCCTCCTCCTATCCTTTGAGACCCCCTCTTTTCAAAATGCACAGTGCAACTTGATGACAGTGTGACCTCAAGCACAACTGCATGCCATGCCATGCTATAGCATTGCTCACGGTGCTACTGTTGTTGCCTTGCTGCATGCCCGCTTCACTTCAGTATATTTTTGGCATTTCCATCCATCTACCCATCCGTCCGTCCATCCATCCATCCATCCACCCATCCATCCATCCATCCATCCATCCATCCATCCATCCATCCATCCATCCATCCATCCATCCATCCATCCACCCATCCATCCATCCATCCATCCATCCATCCATCCATCCATCCATCCATCCATCCATCCATCCATCCATCCATCCATCCATCCATCCATCCATCCATTCGTCCGTCCATCCATCCATCCATCCATCCATCCACTCAACACATGTAACAATGTCGCCCTCACCAGCACCTTCAGTTCATGCATGTGTATGCAGCTGGTGTGCCAGTACTACTACCTCCAGCAAAGCTGCTCTTGCCAACCCTGTCCAGAGTCATGGAGCAGGGTCCTGTCCAATTTTGTTGAAATTCACAAATGGCATGGTGCTGCGCAGTGCACGGCAAGAAACGTGTATGTCTCCTTGGGAACATCTATTCGCTTGCAGAGGAGATGCATGCCATAGCTCATGTACTCTCACCATTGCCAGATCCTGTCTTGAATCCTGTCTTGACGGAAACATGTCGTCCAGATGGGTGTTCACAAAGTGCTTTAATCATGCACAACATGCTCAGGCCCTCTTATTCTGGAACCTCTGTTGGACAAACATCCAGCTTTTGCTTTTCATGCTGCTTAATTTGCAACCTTGTTGTGTCTCTGTCTTTGACTGTGAACAGCATTGTTGCACACGTGCTGGCCCTCTGCATACTGACATGTTATCAGGTATGTTGTTGTGCATATATAGGCAGCTGTTGATCATTGACCTGTCAAGCCTGCATCCCCACACTGGATCATAGAGTTGGTTTGCATGATGTCTGGGAGATTGGCATTATAGCTGGCTGCACCAATCCAAATACCATGGCTTTGGAGTGGTTGTACCGCCTCAAGTCCTAGTCAATATCAGGGAGCTGGCATGCAAGCAGCTCTTGAGCAACAATAGCAATAGTAATAACATCAGCGCTTTCCGGCTCATGATGAGCTAGGTACATGCACGGCAAGCCTTGTCTCTCAAGAGCAACCTGTTCTTTTCAGGAGAAAGCCTCGGTTCAAGGTGGGGCTGCAAACTCTGCTTGCACGCCATCTTGCTGCTCTAACTTGGTCAATTCCACTTGCAATTGCAAACGAAAGCCAGTCAAGAGAGTCCAAAGCACTGCAGGGCGTGCAACGTGACTGGTTGCATTTTTCACTTCGTTTAATACCTTACAGTCTGGGGTGTGGAGCCAGTTGTGACTCATCAGACATCCTGGCTTGAAAGCACAGGTCCATGTGGTGTGCGACACAACCAAGCTGGTGGGAGTCTTGCTCGAAAAAGAGCCTAAGGTCCCGTTGTTGGTAGTTTGGGCCAAACTACCGCACGTGCAATGTGACCGGTCGCAGATTGTTTACTCTGCCCTCACTGATGTGCGAAGCTCAAACTGGTCCATGCAGGTGAATGCAATCAAGGTGCAGACATGGTGCGCAGTCGGCCATCACATCCTGCAAAGTTAGCTGCTGACGTCATAAAGCATGTGTTGGCCACAGAGGGGGGAGCTTCACTTGGACACTCACCAGCATACGCTTGATTGAGGGCAGTTGGCGTTGCTGGATGTCAAGCTTGTGCTGGATTTGCCCAGTACAATTATTATAGGTTTTGCTTCAAAAATGGTTCTGATCCTGAAGCTTTGTCACTGCTCAGGTAAACACCCAAAGCAGCATTGATTCTTTGGCACATGTCAACATATGTTGCTGAACCAGTGGTTTCTGATCTCTATTAAATGCATATGAGCGCTCTGTGTTTGTTCCTTCGGCTTCCTTATCCAGATCTGAGGCTGATTTGTCATTACGTTGAGATTGTATCATGTGTAGTCTATCATCAAGTCTTCCCAGCAATGCACATGCACATACCATCCTATGTGCATGGGAAGGATTATCTGCAGGCAGGTCAGCTTGCAGTCCAAATGATATACCTGATGACGCTGAAATCATGTGGTTGTCTTGTAGCTTCTGCTGCTGGTGGGTGCACACATACATGACCACAACTGTGTTCATCTGTTTTTTTGCAGCATGCAAAGCCAAGATCACTGTGCAGCAAGATCGTAGTTACTGTCAAGCAGGTATTAACACATTGTCTCAGTAACAGCTTGCCAACTTGGCACTTGCAAAGCCCAAAAGAATGCCGTGAAAGACCGCCTGTATAACCGTAAGCTTGGTGCCGGCACCTCCCACAACATGTATATCAGCTGGCAAGAGCATAGCCTTTTACTGCACAACGGTAGATTTGCAGTGGTATTGGCCACTTTTTTGTTTGTAGCGGCGTGATGTCAGAAAGAGATCTTGCAGGAAAGGTGGTGTTGAAATAACACCATTTGTGTTTTGAAGGTACAGAACAGACAATTGGCTTAACCGCCAAAGCCGTACAAAGTCCGTCCCTGCCTCTTCAAGGCATACACGACGTCAAAAGCGGTGACTGTTTTGCGGCGTGCGTGCTCTGTGTAGGTGACTGCATCCCTGATCACGTTCTCCAAGAACACCTGTGAACATCATGAACAGTTCAGCTGAAGCCTAGGGATCAGACCAACCAGGTGATTCTAGTCAGTAAAAATCGAAGTCATAATATCAGCCAGTGGACTGTTGACTGGGCTGTGCAACGAGGACGGCATGTGCTTGATTGTCTAACCTTGAGGACGCCCCGGGTTTCTTCATAGATGAGGCCGGAGATGCGCTTGACCCCTCCGCGACGAGCCAGCCGCCTAATTGCTGGCTTGGTGATGCCCTGGATATTGTCACGAAGGACTTTCCTGTGACGCTTGGCGCCTCCCTTGCCAAGACCTTTGCCACCCTTGCCTCTGCCAGACATGTTGTTGTGCTGTTTGTTCTTGATGAAAGAAGCGGTTGTACCCTTGTACGATTGTGTTCGGAAGGCAGAAGAATGGGTGCTGATGGATGTCTTCACGATGAGTGCTGTGATGTCTTTGAACAGGTACCCACGCTCACAAGGCCCCACACCGCCCTTTTCTGTCTTGACCGAGCAGCCCTTGTAAACCGCCCTAAACGCCCGCTTTGCCCTTTAAATTGCAATAGGCAGCAGCAGCAGCAGCACAAACTTGAGCACAACGGCCTCTTTTGCCACATTTGTCTCTTTTTCACAGCTGGCACAACATGTCTGGACGTGGTAAGGGAAAGACAGCCGGAAAGAAGGCAGTGAGCAGGTCTAGCAAGGCTGGGCTACAGTTTCCGGTTGGAAGAATCGCCCGTTACCTCAAAAAGGGCAAGTATGCCACACGTATCGGAGCTGGTGCCCCTGTCTACCTGGTGAGATTCACATGCTTTTGTATACGGCACAAATCAGGCACGGTGTTGCCACTGAAGCTAGTCCAATTCGAATTGACTGTCAACTTTGAACCTGTGAGTTGCAGGCTGCTGTGCTGGAGTACCTTGCCGCTGAGGTTCTCGAACTAGCTGGCAACGCTGCTCGTGACAACAAGAAGACTCGTATCGTGCCCCGCCACATCCAGCTAGCAGTGCGCAACGATGAGGAGCTGAGCAAGCTGCTTGGAGGAGTTACCATCGCTGCTGGTGGTGTGCTGCCGAACATTCACAGCGTCCTGCTGCCCAAGAAGACCGGCAAGAAGGATGCTTCTGGCAGCGTCAGCCAGGAGTTCTAGTCAGTCGACCACTCTCAAACTTCACTGGTGTTATTTCAACACCACCAAAGTGGGATGAAGTTTGCCACAATGCTGAGCACTTACAACCCACATTGCGAGACTGAAAGACTTGTTGCAGCTGATTACACCATTGAGCTCAACGGCCTTACATTATCAATACATTGGCACAGTAGGGTCAACTTTGAGTGAATACGCATGTATCCCACCCTCTAGATTACTGAGTTGCGCAAAACCAAGCGACTGCAAGTATTCTGCTGCTTGTTGGGATCTCATGCCGTGGTGGCACATTACAATTGTGTGCTTGAATGGATTCAGCTCTCTGGTCACAGTTCGGCCCCAATCTCGCATCCTGCAAGGCATTTTATGCTGTGTAGAAGTGGCTGCTTGAGCAATTGTCCATAGCTTGCATGTCATCTTTGGCGCGCAAGCAATGTCAAACAGCTGTAAGAACAGGAAACCACAAGACAGGATTCGAGTCTGTGCTCATGCGCAAAACGCCTGCAAATGTCAGGATATCAAACATGCATGCTCGAGACACAGGGAATTCAACATCAATCACCAAAGAGGAGATGCACCTGCTGAGCGGTTTCAACTGGAAATCTGGCACACTGGCCACCCGCTCCTCAACTTCCTCCCTGACATCAACAAGCTGAACTTGGGATACTCGCTCTGGATCTTGCAGAATCTCTGCAAGCTCTGAGACTGACATCTGTCTGATTCCTGCTTGTTGCCTGCAGAATTACACATGGTATTGACTGTGAGTTGGACACAAACCCTCAGGTTTGTGGAGGAAGGGCTTGTGCAAAATCAGCCTGCATTCATGAATGAGGGTACATTGTGAGGTTGTGGAGATACGGACCTTGCCCTTTTGTTGTGTTGAATATTGCTTGAATGCACCATGCATGGCAGCAAGTACTACCGATTGCATTTGTTTGCACAGCAGCAACAAGGGTAAGACGATGCATCTAGTAAGACAACCAATCAACACCCGATTTACCGTTTGCAATTTGAGTCAAGGCACATAGACCCTGATTGCAACCAAGTTTGTATGCATATTGCAAAGGGATACGACTTGCCTTTCCGCTTGCACCCTGATAAGATGCAGTCCGAACTGGGTCTCAGCCCGAACAAGCTCTCCGATATCTGCCTCAAAAGCTGCTTGTTCAAACATGGGCGTCGTCTGACCTCTTTGTATCCAGCCAATGTCGCCACCTTGCATTCTAGAGCCACGACACTCGGACAGCTCTCCAGCTAGCATCCTGAAATCCTCCCCGCCTACTCAGGGACATTCACCTCAGCCCCAAACAAAATACCAAGGCGCATGTACAAACATGTACGTTATGCTAGTTGCCACAACCAGTCAATCCTGCATGGCTATTGTATGCAATCATGCAATTTCAGAAGCCACTGTGTGCATACTGCATGCTGTTTTCCCACTTTATCTCAGTACATTCCAGCCTTTCAGACCTGCAAGACGCTCTTCAATCTCATCAAGAATATGCTCTTGGTCAGGCTTGACAAGAATATGGCTCACTTTCCTCTGCAACGGCTCTGCTTGTGATGTGCTTGCAGCCAGACCTGAGGCTGCTCTTGCTTTTGACGCAACCTGGCTCAAGTGTACTCCTGTATGGCACTGATCCAGCCTTTTCAGCGGAATTGAATGGTGCAAAGGATAACCTGCAACAGAGGTTGCACTCGGGAATGCTCGTGAAACGTCAGAACAACCATACTGTTGTCGACGCCCTCTAGAGCCCCTCACAAGTTGTGCTTTGCCTGCTGCGTTCAGGGCGTGCGGACGAGAGTTCAGGCTAGCCATAAAACACTGCTGTACCTCTGACGTGGACTGATTGAACTCCAAATCCACAGTATTTTCTATTGATGAAGAGCTGGCCAGGTGCTGCCGTCGCGGAACGGGCTGTTCCAGACTTTGAGGTGAGCGAACCCGTCAGGCATCTCATTGAGCCAGCATACAGGCAACCGAAAGCAGTAGTGAGCACCTTGCTACCCATTTAGTTGCGGTTGCACCGACACAACAGCATCGTGCGTTCGCGAGCAGTCCTTACAGCAATCTGGCAGAGGCAGGAGATGAACCGTTTCACTTGAAAACATCTTGCATGCTGACAGGCAGTTAGCATGACTCATATAGTCCTAACAAATTGAGTGGCATTCGTTCAGTAGCTGCCAACATTGTCAGATTCAGTGACCTGTCCAAGCATGGCTTCAACTTTTTCAAGAACATCTCTGAGCAAAAATTGCTGGATGTACATTGGCCATCATAGTTGCTGCTGCAAGAATCGTTGAGCAGCTTGCCAAAGCCATCCTGGGTTTGACAGGTTCTGCTGTACCCACTGCATAGATCCAAAATCACGGCCCAAGAATTGCTGCGCTATCCTCCATGCCCATGTCGAGTGGGCCACCAGCCAAAACATGAACAGCTTTGGATCCAGCGGTACCCACATACCAAATATACCAACAAAATAGTAGGAATGATATTCCGCAAAGGAAAAGAGGAAGAAGTTGCTGATATTCAGTGACGTATTGCTTGTGGATTGATTGAGCCCAAACAGTGAGCCAACTATGCCCCCTGCACATGACAAAACACCTGTCAGCCATACATGGACCCATTGGTAGGCATTGTTCACAGAGGCGTCATGTGCAAGCGTTATCAAAAGACAAAACTGATCATTAACATATGTATAATGCAGTCAGCAACATGCTCAAAATCACTAGCGGCATCACAACACTTGACTGCATTCAGATCATTTATGAAGCAATGCTTGTGCTGACCTGCCCACTGACCCAGTCCTCTGCTTGTCAGCTGCCGTATAGACTCAACAAAATCTGCCCTGGAAGGATTTGTAGCCGCCAGCACAGCAGCCAACAACCCTAAAAGTGCCCACGCAATCCATGTGACAGTCTGAAGCCATGAACGGCGTTGCTGGGCTTGTGCATTACTGCCAGACGGTTGTCGCCTGCTTTGTGAAGACCCATAGTCAGGTTGCTGAGCACCAGCAGGATTCTTCTGTTGGTTTGCAAACCTGGCAGAACGCCTGGGACCAGGATTTGGACTAGTTGCCGAAGCCTGCAGGGCATACAAGGACTGCAGTGATCCACCATGAGTACCCGCCTGTGATCCTCTGATATGTGCTACTGTAGCCAGGCATCTGCTGAACTGCAAACACTGCAGAAAGCAGTTGTCAGGGCTGCTTGCAGCCTGTACTCAAAGCAGGCATCATACTCTGCTGTACTGAGCAGCCTGGACAGTGTGGACTGTGTGACTGATTTGAGGTACACACATGGAACAGCTGGGATGCATGTAAAACCTGCTGCCTGCATCATTCAGGGAACCTCATGTCACATGACCAGGGGTAGCATCAGGAAAAACACCTGAAAACAGAAGGATGCAGGAGTTTTCCAGACCATACTTAATGCCAAAGGCAGAGATCTAAATGCAGATCACTTTGTCCAATGTCGGGACAAAGCACAACTTCAAACAAGCGGCATGTGCACTTTGCAGACATGTCATGCTGACTGTCAATACGCTGAGACTCACCCCACTTGGGTCTGAATCCTGCGCATAATGGCCGGTGCCAGAGAATGAACGTGGACCAGACCGCAGCATGGGCAATCGCTGGAAAACTGTAACGTGCAGCATACCAGCCAGGATGCCTGCCAAGTGTCCAAGAAAGGAGGCATTGGGTGTGAGCAGCTGGATGTACAGCAGCTCTGCCCAAGTCACATACTGCAGACAAAATGCAGCTCAAACCCCACATCAGTCAACACTGCCAAGGACCGGGATATGCAGTACGGCTGGTGCAACAGGCCACAGAAAGGCAACACTGCATGTAAACAATGCCAGATGTACATTAGCGCCGATGAGGCCCATACTGCAGGCAGACCAGTGAGGCAGGAAAGGGAACCAAGTGACATATGCGTCAAACGAGGGACATTGGTGCTTCCAATGAGATGTGACACGTATCATGCTTGCCAAGCTGACCATCAAAAGCCAAGGCTGAGCACAATCAGCTCACTGGAAGCCAGCCCTCGTCATGTTATGTGGTTGTGGCTGTATGTAACCACCATGCAATGTACAAAACATGGTACTTGCTTTGTTTCCTGCTACTGCTGGACCAGAGTGGCATCAGCCAGATGCCAACACACCTGTCAACTAGCTGGTAGTAGGCCTGATGCATCGCAGCAGCATGCATCAGATGCATGCTGAGGCAAGCATTACCTTGGTCGGCAAACTGATGCCAGCGACAGAACTCCATCCAGGAGAGTTACTGTTTAGTACCACTTTCATGGCAAACAGTACTGCACTGAAGCCCACTGCACAGGTGCTGTAATACTGACTGGCAAAAGAAGGCGCAAATGTGACACAGGCTCTGGCCAGCAAGACCTGCAAAGCAAGGGTGAACGGCATTGAGAGCCTCTCAAAATTGAGTCACAAGGCCTGACTTCCCACGAGCTAAACAGAGTCAAGATTGCGCACCGAAGCATGGAGGCTTGCATCAGCTGCTAAGTAGACACAGCCCTGGCAGGCATGCTGTCAAGGTATCATGTGCTTGTGTGCAGAGCTGAACTAGATGAGGCTTGTTCCACAGCAAGCAGGTTGTGCCATATAAAAGCTGACAGGGAAAGCACAAGCTCCAGGCAACCTACGGGATTAATGTTGTGAACTTATGGGCATGCCTGTTAATATCACTTGACAGATGTGCAATGGACAACAACAAAGAGTTTTGCAAGTGTGCTGACAGAGAATGATCACTCACCATGATGACATGGGAAGACACCAGAAGTTCAAATACAACAAGCAGAAATTTGCTTGACCCCAGTTGTGGCTCCAGCTGAGCTCCCTGCAGACAGGAACTGTTTGACACAGCCTCAGCGCCTAAATCACATGAGGAACCAGGCAGGCATGCAGGCAGGTACCCAGGCAAGCATTCATGCAGGTGAGCAGGCAGGTAGGCATGGACATAGAGACAGGCAGGCACGCAGCGCAGGCTAAAACGCTGCATCAAACATGCACACCAGAGGTCTTCAATGCATTGGTCTGCAAGGGCTGACCTTCCAAAGCAGGGATGACATGTTGTAGAAGATGTGGGTCTCATCAGCATGAAGAAAAGCTGACCAGAGGATTCTGGACAGCTCCAATTGCTGCACGACCACAGGGCAATCTCAGCAGCCAGTCTGTGAGTCCAGACAAGGTTAAGAGGCATGTGACAAAGAGCAGACTTTGCTAGCTTACCTCAAGCACCTTGTATGGATGCAAGCACGCCTTGCTGATGGGTGGTATCAGATTTGCAAGGTCTGTTGGCGCCGCAAACAGCAGCACTTGCACTGCAACAGATGAAAGGTAAGGTCAGGAAGTTTGTTTCAAACCTAAAAGCATGTGATTTTTAGTGAGAGTAATATGATCGGCAGAAATACGGGCCCTTTTCCAGGCAGTGCATCACTGCGATCGAGCAGTGACATGAGCAAGACCTGCGACTAGAGCTATGGTGACTGGAGGCTTCTCGTCCATCCGTCTTATCTGATTGGCTAGCATCAATAGCAGGGACATCAGCCCTGTATTGGTAGCCTGACTGCGAGTGTCGCGCCGCATGGTCGCAGATCGATTCTAGTTCGCAAACTGAACCGAAGTTTCGCTGGGTGTATCGTTGTCAGACAGCCATCAGATGCTCAACGACCTTGTCAAGTGTCATGCATCAGGGTCGCTTTGCTCCTGGACATGGTCTTGACGTGTGAGCATTTTGCAAGCTCGGCGTTGACATTGCAGACACCTGGGCAGTTGACTCGGAAGCTGAAGCAGATGAAGGACTTCGCAGCCTATGCCGCTCTCACGGTCAGCATGCGACACCAGTCTTGTCCTACATGTACGAGTGGGCGCTGCATGAAGACCTTGACTCTCATCGCACCTGGGGCCTGTCGTACACTGTCCGAGTATATACATGCAAGTACGACAAGCCGTGCTGTACCTCGATCTTGTATAACAACACAGGCGGAATCAGTATTTCAAAGTGGAGATTCGCTATGCCGAACTGAGGTTGTAGATTTTTGTTTCGGCTCAGATATTGCCGTTCAGCAACGCGAAGCTTGCGCATGCCGTTGCCAACAGTGTGACTTTGAGCGCCAGCACCCTTTCCGGTCAGCTGGTTTTTGAAAGCAACATCAACATCCGCGGAGACTGCCACCCGGCTTAACGAGATCGAATGGTCCACGCAAGTGCGATCCCAGGCAACATCCACATTCAGCCAAGGAGAGATCGTAAAATCGTGAAAAAGGCTGATCTTGTGGACAGCAGAACACAGAAACCGCTCAAACTGCGCAACAAGGGACTGCTGTCACTGGATGGTGGAGGACTGAGGGGCCTATTGACAGGTGAGCAGATAAACTTTGTGTTTTCACTGCTTGCTTGGCCACTTAGGCACAGCGCAACCTGACAGAAGCGCTGCCCTTCCATTGCACACATTCAGAAGTTTTGAGGCTTTTTGTGCTGTCAAGTTGTATGACATAAGCTGCTGTGGGTGAAGCCCTCCAGCTGCCATACTGCAAACATCATTTGACTCAATCCTGTGCTGCAATGACAGGGATTGTGCTGGAAGAAGCTGAGCGGGCTATCCAGACAGTAATTGCAGAGGACAACCTGCTGCCAGTATATTGCAGAGGCCTCAGCCCTGAAGAATGGGGGATAGAGCTTGCAGACTATTTCGAATGCGTGTCTGGTGAGCATCCAGCTTGAAACAGACATGGTTTGGTTGCTCTGCCTCGCAGCTCTGCAACTTCTGCTGGTGCAGTTGACTAAATGCTAATTTCTAGCAATGTGCAGTCACATATGCCAATACCTGCTGCATGATCTCAGCTGAGCACATGCATCACGCAGACGCAAAGCATTACATATGCTAACTGGTGACATGTCGGCAGCAATATTTGAATCATGAGTCCAACATCAAAATATGCAATTGCTGCAGTTGTATGCAGTGTGATCACTGACATCACAGTCCAATTTGATGCACAGGGACAATGTTGTATCACTCTGTCAGTGCGTGCACAGGCACCTCAGCAGGATCAATGTTGGCCTTATACATTGCTTCAAAGGGGGGGGACACTTTTCATAATGTCCAGGATCAGCTGCCCGCAGATGAATGGGCAGATGTGCCGTTGGTTGAAGGCAGTGTTGCAGTGGCATGGCGTGTCATCAAGCTGAGGGCAGAGCACATTTTCACACCTCCCTGGCAGCTGTTTCTCAGGTAGGAAGGGTTTCTGTCGCTTCTCCAAGCTGTCAAATCATCTTTAACTGCTTCCAGCACAC
>JAABUO010003407.1_pt1 | contig 18940 bp, 12 predicted proteins | sample 5559291 | NCBI WGS metagenome assembly JAABUO01 (sample SAMN10711878, study PRJNA513372) | rock metagenome | isolation source: Antarctica rocks | place: Antarctica: Victoria Land, Finger Mt sud | reverse complement strand
AGCTGCTAACGAGTCAAACGAATATTCTCATGATTCTAGTTGCTCAATGTGATGCTCCTTCGTAAATTTTAGGTATATAATTCGAATCACGTGATGCAACTTTTTCCTCGGGTCGTTAAAGGCGGTACCCCTTGAAGACCAACGACATCCTGTTGAACTTCGAATGTTGGTTCCCAAGGTCGGGATGTGCCTGATGATAGTCTTGTAACAACTTCCTAGTACCTGACCGTAGGATTAATTTAGTACCGGGGATCCAAGAGTCATGCTCCAATGGTAACCCCAACCAACGTATTCTGTAACGTCGATCATTTATGGGACCCGTGCTTCCAACAATGAGTTGTGCTATTTTATCGGGTGCAACACCTTCAGTAACGACGGGAAGAGGAATAGCTGGGTCATCGGTCTCGTTGAACGTCGGCGGTTTATACAGTTCGAGAAGACTAGAGTGGAATACAGGATGTATCCTCATCGAGGGTGGTAGTTGTAATTTGTAGGCATGGGTTCCGATCTTCTGAATGATCTCAAAGGGCCCGATTTTCTTATCATCTAGTTTCTTGGTCGGCCGAATGGTCTTGACATGTTTTGCATTCAGCCAAACCTTTTGTCCGATTTCAAAGTGTGGAGTTGGGCCACGGAAGCGGTCTGCATACTTTCGATACCTCTGAGAGGCGTGCAGCATATTCTCTTGGACTTGATGAAGTTCCTTGATTAAATCCTCAGCACAAGAGTTGGCGAGGTCAGTTATCCGTTTACTATCCATGTTTGGATGGAACCCGTAATTGGCGTAGAACGGAGTGGTTTCGATACTCGAATGCCAACTGTTGTTATATGAGAACTCCGCGGAGATGAGGAATGTAGTCCAGTCGTCTTGTGAAAAGTTGACGTACGCACGGAGGTACTGCTCGAGGATTGCATTTACTCTCTCGGTCTGGCCGTCCGTCTGGGGGTGGAAAGCCGTAGAGAGGTTAGTATTGATATGAAGGAGCTCTGTAAGCGTTTGCCAAAACTCCGAGGTGAAAACGGAGTCTCGATCACTAGTTATATCCGAAGGAAGAGCATGGTACCGGAATATGTGACTGAATATAAGCCTTGCCGTGGTTAATCCATTTGGTTTAGTACCAGTGCAAGGGATGAAGGAAGCCATTTTTGTCAAGCGATCCACGACCACTAGGATCGTTTCATGGCCGTCGGATGGAGGTAGGTCGGTGATGAAGTCCATAGAGATTGAGTTCCAAGGTCGTGTTGGAATCGGGAGTGGTTTCAACAGACCTTTAGGCTTTGTCCGCGATGGTGTGGTTCGATTACAGAGTTCGCAAGTGCTGGTATACTGTGCGATTTCCTTCTGCATGCGAACCCAGTAGTAGCCACGCTTGATTGACTCCAGTGTCTTTTTCGAGCCTGGATGGCCGGAAAGCACCGCGTCGTGGTTTTCCTGCAGGATTTCCTTCTTCAGATCGAGGTCGTCACTTATCATGACACGGCGATCTCTCAGGATAAGTCCATCCTGAAAATCGAACTTCTGCAGCTCCTCTAGGTTGGGAGCCTCTTCAAAGGCATCCGGGTTCTCGTGATATCTTAATATTTCCTTGGTGAGCGGATCTTCGTGGTAGCCTTCTTTGATGCGCTCTAACCAAGCATCTTGGAGATCTGGGGCGGCCAGAATAATGGCACCGGTTGGCTTGAAAAGAGTCAGCGGCAGAAGTGCCGGATCCGTTTCCCCGAATGTATCCCCCTTGAGGTCCTCTCGTCTCGAGAGGGCGTCGGCTTTGTTGGTTGATCCTGGTTTGTAAAGTATCTCAAAATGGAAGTCGGCCATCTTTGAACTCCAATTGGCCTGTCGGCGGTTAAGTTTTTTGGATTTTGTAAAATACAACAGATTATGATGGTCGGTTATGATTTGAAATGGATGCGGGCCTTGTAGATAATGTCGGAAGACTTTAAGCGCATCGATGATGGCTAAAAGTTCTCTATCATGGGTGTCGTAGTTACTCTCAGCAGAAGTTAATTGGCGGGAGTAAAATGCTATTGGATGAAGTTGCTGTTCATGGAACTGGGAAATTATAGCAGCGATTGCATAACCAGATGCATCGGTTTCTAAAATAGTCTGAGCTGTGGGATCGTAAGATCTCAATATTGGTGCTGATGCAAGCTTTTCTTTGAGAAGATCAAAGGATGACTGCTGTTCTGAAGACCAATGAAAGTGTTGTGACTTGCGTGATAATAATGTTAATGGTCTGGCAATCTCTGAAAACTTATGGATGAATCGACGGTAGATATTGCAGAAACCAACGAACGACTGAACTTGTCGTAAGGAGGTAGGCTGAGGCCAGTGCTTAACGGTATGAATTTTCGTTTCGTCAACTCGGTCAGATTGTTCGCCTACTAGAAAACCGAGAAAAGCGGTTTGCCGTACACTGAACTCGCACTTCTTAAGCGACGCATAAAGGTGGTTCTGTTGCAATATGCGAAGTACTGTTCGTACATGCTCCTTATGGGAGATAAGCTCCGGAGAGAAGATGAGGATATCATCAAGATATACGACAACGAAGTTGTCCAGGTATGGTGCTAAAAGTGACTGGATCATCCGCTGGAAGGTTGCTGGAGCGTTGCATAAACCAAATGGCATCACTTTGTATTCGAAATGTCCAAATCGAGTCCGAAAGGCGGTTTTCCATTCGTCCCCTTCCTTAATCCGAATAAGATGATACGCATTCTTCAGATCTAGTTTGGTAAACAGCAAAGCCTTGCCAAGTGTGTCTAGAAGGTCATTGATGATTGGTAGCGGGTATCTGTCTTTGACTGTGATCGAATTCAATCCACGGTAGTCGACACATAGGCGCAAAGAATCATCTTTCTTCTTCACAAAGAGAATGGGTGCACCGGCGGGGCTTTTTGACGGTTGAATTAGCCCATTGGCGAGACTAGTGTTCACATAATGGCATAATTCAGTTTGCTCTGCTTCGGTAAGGGAATACATTGGACCGAAGGGAGGTTGTTGATTGTCGATCAAGGATATAGAATGATCGTGAACCGTGTGCGAAGGCAACACGTTTGATGTTGATGAATAAAAGACATCTCTAAACTCTTCATAGTCAGCGGGGAGCTGAATCTCTGGATCTGGAGAGGAGTTTGCAGTGTCTGAATCTTGTCGCCCGAGATTCAAGTCGGTGCGCAAGACAGGAGAAGGCGAAGGAGGGCCAGCCTGATTCGTTGCCATGACAGCAAACTGCGCCTATAAGATTGTGTGTGGGTGAAGAATAATGTCACAAAGCCGTATCTGTGTACTAGGGTGGTATACGCGGAGTGCTGAGGAAGCGGAGTGAACTGTAATAGCTAGGAAGCTTGAGGATGGCCGGGAATAGCTCTTGTGAATTTCGGAGGAGAAGTAGGACAGAGTTATTCTTCACCAGCGGAGAAGATTCTCCTCTGGGCTCTATATAGGCTAGATCCTCCCAATCCCGGAAAGGGAACAATGGCAAGACAATGGAATCCTGAAACAAAGGATAATGCTGGAAGGGTGGAATAGGTGGCAAAAGCCTATTGGCGATGCACGTGACATGTCTTCACAAATCTTTAGCACGTGACCAGATACTGGTATATTAGTTTCAAAAATTTCTTTACGTCACCTGGCTCATTGGCGCAATTGGTTAGCGCGTTCGGCTGTTAATGTGAATTCACGTTGGCCCACCGGAAGGTTGCAAGTTCGATTCTTGCATGTGCCGTGTATATCATTTTTTTCTTCCAACTCATTTTTTTCTTCCAACTCATAGAGTTTCTTACCGTGAGTGCGTGATAGACTGGTGGCAGGCTGTATGTATTTGAGAGAAGCTTTTCGCACAGACGAGCAAAAACTGCATTACTTTAGTCAGCATCACGCTGATTAATCATCTTCGTCCCTTAACGAACTTTGTATCTTAATATCCGTTTCACTTAAAGGGTTTCATTTATTGCATGTTTGTTTTTTGGTTCTTTCGGAGTTTACCTCCACCTGATGGCGTTACTGCGCCACAGCTCAGCCAAGCGAAGGACGCGATGGTATACGATCGACAAAGGTCCTCACTCGACTCGTCGCGTACGCCTAGTTCTTTTCGAGTGCATATAGGTGAAAGCAGTGATGAAGACGAGGGTTCACAGCTCATGGTGTCGTCAGACTCAGAGCTGACCTCACGCCAGCCATGGGAAGGTCATGGGAGTATCAGCCTTGTGGACCGCACACAGCAACCAGATGATTTTGCAGGCCATACATGGGCAAGAGATGTGAGGGTCACGGATCATACGATCGTTCGCGGTGGTGACAAGATCGCGGCCTACGTTGTTTGGATAATATGGGTTGCTGTCGAGTCGGTCAGTGAGGAAAACCCTACTGGCATTCAGATCAGGAAACGGTACTCAGAGTTTGCAAGGCTTAGGAGTGATCTTCTTTCGGCTTTTCCTACACTGAGTGGCGCTCTTCCCAAATTGCCGCCTAAATCTGTCGTCTCCAAGTTTCGACCTTCCTTTTTGGAAAAGAGAAGACGTGGTCTGGAGTACTTTCTTTCATGTGTGCTTCTCAATCCTCAATTTGGGACGACGCCGATTGTGCGCTCCTGGTTCTTTTCTTAATGCGTCTCATACTATACAGTGTCGTCAACTCTGAGGAGCAAGGTGCGCTGCTTCCTTATGGGAGGTGTTGACTTGAACTTTTTGCTTGACCGCTCGACAGGTCGATACAAGAAATTTGGCCCAAAAATCTCGAAGACCTTACCATCAAACTCAAACTGGAACACAGACTGGGATTTAGGGATTATTGAAATGTGATTGTCGCTGGATATGAGATGAAACGTATTTCGAGTTTCTTTTAGGCAGATGCCTCTTCTACCAATGTACGACGGACATCTGCTGCGTGTGACTGTGAATATACAACCATGGTAATCGGCTGCAGCAAGAGCCGGTGCCATATTTTTTTTGTTCAACTCTGATTGAGGTACCACGGCTCTCATGTATGTAGCCCATAGTGTAGTCATTGGAAGGAAGTGAGTGTATATTTTTTCACAAGCTTCCATCGAATAAACGCCACTTCTCCGCTTCTCTTTGGCGCTGAGAGGCTTGACGCGAGCTTTACTTTTGCGTGCATTCCTCTTCGTTGAGCTGGCAAGTTGCCTCCGTCGTCTTGCATCAAGTGCGCCTCCCTCAGTTGGTGTTATCACAAGCGGTTTGTTCTTGATTCTTTCTTCATACACCTGCAATGCTCTATCCCCCAAAACATCGTCCAAGATGTTCTCCATCTATTTCAAGAATGATCTTCGACTCAGATCAGGTGATGTCAGAAATTAACCATTGGAAATGAGTCACTACTAGTCTATTTGGCCAATTACTTTGATGCAAGCGATTAAGGAGACATTCAGCAGATGCAGGCGAGAAAGTAAGCGTATGTCGAGCATCCAAAGCTTATAATAGATCGCTCTGCTCTTGTGACGTATGTCACTGCTGGCTTCCCAAAGGTCGAAGCCACTACAGATATCCTAGTGGCTATGGAAGACGGAGGTGCCGACATCATCGAATTGGGAATCCCATTCACAGATCCAATTGCCGACGGCCCTACGATACAAAAATCAAACACCCAAGCCTTAGCGCAGGGAGCGAACCTGAAATCTACATTGGAGACTGTGAGACAAGCCAGGGCAAAAAATGTCAAAGCGCCCATCATTCTAATGGGTTATTACAACCCTTTGCTAATGCATGGAGAGGAAAAAATTGTTACAGAAGCTAAGGACGCTGGTGCTAATGGATTTATCGTGGTGGATCTTCCTCCTGAAGAGGCTATCCGTTTTCGCGGTCTTTGCAAAACCCACTCGTAGGTTTTCTGGGAAAATGGCTACTAATTTAGGATGAGTTATGTTCCTTTGATTGCACCAAGTACAAATGAGTCCAGGCTTGCCCTTTTGTGTTCGATAGCCGATTCTTTCATCTATGTGGTCTCACGGATGAGTACGACTGGTGCATCTGCGGGATCGATGAGTGCTTCTTTACCTCAGTTATGTGCTCGCGTGCGGAGAGTATCTAATAATGCACCCATCGCGGTTGGGTTTGGCGTGAGCACAAGGGATCATTTTTTGTCTGTGGGGGAGATTGCTGATGGTGTTGTCATCGGTAGTCAAATTGTGAATGTCCTCAACTCTGCAATTGCCGATAACAGAGACTTGTGTAGAGCAGTACAAGAGTATTGTACCGGGATTACCACGCGAACCGAGTCCACCACCAGAATTGTCGGCCTCGTCGAATCCATAGATAAAGCAATCAATACGCAGGAGACAACCCCGTCCGCGGTCGTGACTGCCGCAGATGTTCCGAACGGAGTGCACACGTCTAATGGTAGTTTCGCTGATGGCTCTACGGCATCTACCCGATTTGGAGAGTTCGGTGGCCAGTACGTTCCTGAGTCACTTATAGATTGTCTCGCAGAATTGGAGAAGGGGTCAAACGACGCTTTTAAAGATCCAGAATATTGGAAGGATTTTAGGTCGTATTACCCATACATGAGTCGACCCAGCTCACTCCACTTAGCCGAGAGACTGACTAAGCACGCTGGAGGTGCCAAAATTTGGCTCAAACGAGAAGACCTGAATCACACTGGAAGCCACAAGATAAATAACGCAATTGGCCAAATTCTTATCGCGCGTAGACTTGGAAAGTCGGAAATCATTGCAGAGACCGGAGCTGGCCAGCACGGCGTTGCCACTGCAACTGTTTGTGCAAAGTTTGGCATGAAGTGTACAGTTTACATGGGAGCAGAAGATGTGCGTCGACAGGCCTTAAATGTATTTCGGATGAAGCTACTTGGTGCTCAGGTAGTGGCTGTTGAAATAGGCTCACGGACGCTTCGGGATGCTGTCAATGAGGCATTGCGGGCATGGGTCGAAAGATTAGATACCACTCACTACCTCATTGGGTCCGCAATTGGACCGCACCCATTTCCAAAAATTGTTCGTGTTCTGCAAAGCGTTATTGGTCAGGAAACAAAGTTGCAAATGGCCGAGTACCGCGGCAAACTTCCCGACGCTGTTATCGCATGTGTTGGTGGAGGCAGTAACGCAGCCGGAATGTTCTCTCCATTTGCGGACGATGCCTCCGTAAAGTTACTAGGTGTTGAAGCGGGAGGCGATGGTGTTGATACGGCTCGTCACAGCGCTACCCTTGTGGGTGGATCTAAAGGAGTACTGCATGGAGTTCGGACGTATATCCTACAAAATGAGGACGGCCAGATAAGCGAAACGCACTCAGTCTCTGCAGGGCTAGATTATCCTGGAGTCGGTCCAGAACTCTCCATGTGGAAGGACTCGAATAGGGCGCAGTTTATCGCCGCCACAGACTCTCAAGCTTTCGAAGGCTTTCGTCTTTTAAGCCAGTTGGAAGGGATTATCCCAGCTCTTGAGTCTGCTCACGCTGTATATGGAGCTGTGGAACTTGCCAAAACCATGTCCGAAAATGAGGATATTGTCATTTGCGTTTCCGGAAGAGGAGATAAAGACGTGCAAAGTGTCGCCGAGGAACTTCCCCGGCTAGGACCCAAAATCGGTTGGGATTTACGATTCTAAAGAGTTATGATGAGATTGAATAGTTAGTTGTAGAAGGTTCAAGGCATCAATATATGTACTTTCACATTTGAGTACTACTCGTGATTGATTGACTCGGCGGATCAGTCGTCCTCACAACCACGATTCGACCGCACAACGACGCACAGCGACGAGACTAAGCGAGCTCGTAAGTATAAGTGGCATGGCGGACCAGAGCTCTTTGGCTTCGATCTTAGCAGCGCTGAGTCAAGCGCAGGCAGCTCAGCAGAGACAAAGCGGGGGTAACTTGTCTGACTCAAGACCTGCCCCCCCGATGCAACAACAACTCGGTGCGACAAATTCAGGCGGAGCAATGGGCAATAGCTACGGCTACCCGCCTCCCCCTTCCTCATCGGGTGCTATTGATCTGTCTACTCTCAAACCGTCAAATTCTGGTAGCATGTCCTTTGCAGACCCACGATTTGGCGCCTCTGGGCTCAACTCAACGTCGCCAATGATGTCTTCCAACTATTATGACCAGGGAAGAAATGGTGGTTATGATGATAGTCGTAGGCGAAGGCGGTCTAGGTCTCGATCAGGAAGTAGAGAGAGGAGTCCTTATGGCTACAGACGAAGGGACCGCGAAAGATCATACAGCCCTCCGCGACGGGGTGGAGGATCTTCTCCAGATAGGGATACAATGGTCATTGACGTAGCGTTTGTGGGATTGATTATCGGGCGTGGTGGCGAGACTTTAAGACGGCTGGAGAATGATACTGGGGCGAGAGTTCAATTTGTTCCAGACGAAGCTAGAACTGCAAAATTTCGAACGTGCCATATCACGGGAACAAGTTCCCAAGTCCGAGCGGCTCGTCGGGCTCTACAATTTATTATCAATGAAAATCTTGCTGCAAAGACGGCGCAAGGAAAGACACATGGCACACCCTCAATTAAAACGACTCCTAGCGAGGGCCAAATAAGTGTGCAGATAAATGTCCCTGACCCTACAGTCGGTCTAGTTATTGGTAAGGGTGGCGACACTATAAAAGATCTGCAAGATCGCTCGGGCTGTCATATCAACATTGTCGATGAGAGTCAAAGCTCTGGCGGACTGCGTCCAGTAAATCTAATTGGATCTGACGCGGCCATAAAGAGAGCCCAAAAGCTTATTGAGGAGATAGTGAATAGCGACACGAATGGAAAACCAAGGATTTCAGTCACGAGCGATGTGGCAGGTTCTAGTGTGCAAGTTACTGAAGTCATCAGTGTTCCTATGGACTCGGTGGGGATGATAATAGGCAAAGGTGGTGAGACTGTGAAAGAAATGCAGCACAATACGCAATGCAAGATCAACGTCTCTAGTCAATACTCGCCTTCCGACCCTACACGCGATATTACACTAAGTGGTTCACCAGAAACTATAAGAAGGGCCAAAGAAGCCATACAAGAGAAAATCGAGGCCGTTAATTTGCGAAAACAGAGTATGCAATCACCGCCCCAAAATACCGGGAGCCAATACAATAACTCCACGAGCGCTGCAACTGGAACTAACTCTTTCGACGCTTCAAGCCTTGCGAACTTGTATGGTGCGGCTGGTACGGGGCCCTCGTCATCATCTACCCCAACTAACAACCAAGCTGACCCTTATGCCGCCTATGGAGGCTACCAAAACTATGTTGCAATGTGGCAACAATGGTATGTGTTTTGATCCGGCTAAATTGCTAAAATACAGGCAACAACAGCAGCAGCAACAAGCAGGTACTGGCGGACAAAAATGATCGTGACCTCGTCTCGATTCGTCTCTTCTGTGAAGTTTGTGCGTGATGGCGGTAATTGTGCTCACTGGTATATTTCGTTGCGCTGACCATTCGATCAAAATGACAACAGACTCGTCATACCAAATCGAAGCATATAATTGTATGATGACTCGTGAAATGGCGCCGAGTGACCCAATTGAGGTGCAAAAGTTTGATACTGTTCGTGCTTAATTTCATCCGTTCGCTATTGAAGCAGTAGATGTGACGTAGAATCCGCCATATTATTGTTATAAAATTTGTGTTTGGCGTCGAGAAGTGCTCTTCCACATGAGGTCACGTGTTCCTAGCATTCATGGGAGAGCTTCGTTGATGTAGCGTACTGAAGGAGAGAAGTGGTTATGACGCCAAAAGTCCCTGTGAATTGGGGTGTAGGTACACCAAACGGTCTATGTTACAAATGCCTTCGGTCTCTTTATGCAAAACGCACGATTTCATCACAGGTCTCCTCAAATGCCCTTGCTCTTGATCCTTCAAAGGTTACGACCGGGCAACCAGACGACGACGGCCCGTCTGATGAGAACAACCACGAAGATATAGCCCGCTCTAATCAGGCTTCAGAGTCGTTTGGTAGACCACGCAGGTCTCGGGGTCGACCAATTGGTTCGAAATCGCAATCACGGCGACCGAAGGTAAAATGTTCGCTTACATCAAATGGCCTCTACAAGCCATTGGTACCAAGATGGTTCATCGAAGAGAACGTCAAACTTGCGAAAATACTAAAGAAAACAGAAATCAGCACATCTGCGACCTCAATACTGGCTGATAATGCAATCGGAGATGTAAGTGAGACTAAATTGGGGCATCCGGACCTCGATAAGAATATCTGGCAAGAATTGATGGCTCATATACGGACAGCTCTAACTTTGGGAACTTCTATTTCTGGTCATCGATATCACAGAACATCTACGGACCGCAACGACAGTATCCTCCTTCTATGTCCACAAGAAGGAGGTACTTTTTACCTTGATGAAATAATAGAGCATGCGGGTGCTCATTTGGACGTTGACATTATCAGAATTGATCCTCAAGATCTTCAACAATTAGCCGGGAATTTGTACGAATCCGCAGAAACAAACGAACCCATGCCTCTCTCCTTTAGATCACTTGGCTACTTGGCCGCAAGACGTACCGAGCAGCACCAAACGACAGAGAACGAGGACTATGAGGATCCCTCGGAAGATATGGATGGCGAAACAGATGATTACAATGATCTCGGCGTACGACCAGGTGATGCTTCAGGGAGAAAGCTAACACCTGTGCACCTTTTGACTGGTCAAGATCGTATTATAGTTACCCCTGCAGACGTGGTTTCGAACGAGGTTTCATTAAAGCTCAGAACCCTTTTGAATGCACTCATAGATGCCAAAAAGTCTCTGTTTACGCTTGATCAAAAGACTAGGCCTGTGAGTTCGAAGACCATAGTGTATGTTCGCGAGATAAATTTACTTCAGGACGGGTCTGGCCCAGGAAGTATCGTGCTACGCGCACTTGAAACTATTTTATATGAACGAAGACGGCGGGGTGAGTCAATCATGATGGTGGGATCAGCTTCTATTTCCGCTATCCCTGAAGATTTGATTCTTGGGGAAGGATTTGTTCAAGTCAACTCCGTTGCAATGTCTAATGTCCGCAGCGTTGTGATACCGCCTCCCTCCGACAACCGATTGGCCTCTGATAACATAAAACGAATGAAGCAGATCAACTTGCGTCATCTCTCTGAGGAAATACGCAGAAGACAAAACCTTGGCCACGAAATAGAGATCATTCAAGGAATTAATCCTGAGAGTACTTGTGCACGTGTCGGTAACGGAATATGGTCTTACGATAAAGTCCAGCGCATAGTTTCTATTCTTTTAGGCCAGACCTCTGACGTGACAGTCCCCATTATAACCGAACAACTCAATGGTGCCATTCTACTGGCTGATCGAGTCAATGATTTATATCAGCAGTGGAAAGATTCCACAGAAGAAAAGGCAGAGATAGAGAGTGAGGAGCAAAGAGAAGATGCCCGAAAGATGGGAAGAGTTGTGGACACGAAAACCAGCAAATTGAATAGATATGAAAAGAAGCTGGTGCTTGGTATTGTTAGAAAGGAAGCTTTACGTGATGGGTTCTCGTCTGTTCAGGCACCAGAGAAGACGATTAAAGCATTGAAGACAATAGTGTCCTTATCATTGATACGGCCAGACGCATTCAAATATGGGATATTGGCGCGTAATCATATTTCCGGCATTCTGCTTTTTGGTCCGCCAGGTAGCGGAAAAACCCTTCTTGCAAAGGCCGTTGCAAAAGAAAGCGGAGCTAATGTCATTGAGCTCAAGGGCAGCGATATTTTTGATATGTATGTTGGCGAAGGTGAGAAGAATGTGAAAGCTATCTTCTCACTGGCACGGAAGTTGAGTCCATGTGTAATTTTTCTGGATGAAGTCGACGCAGTGTTTGGTTCGAGAAGATCAGACCATAGTAACCCAAGCCATCGTGAAGTTATCAACCAATTTATGGCCGAGTGGGATGGAATTCAGAGCCAAAACGATGGAGTTTTGCTTATGGGTGCCACTAATCGACCATTTGATCTTGACGACGCAATCATTAGGAGAATGCCTCGTCGAATACTTGTTGACCTCGCATCTGAAGCGGATCGTCGTGAGATCATTAAAATTCACCTAAGGGAGGAAACGGTCGATGCAGCGGTAGATATTGAGACGCTTGTGAAGCAGACAAACTTCTACTCGGGGTCTGATCTTCGAAATCTGGTGATCTCGGCAGCATTGAATGCTGTCAATGAAGAAAATGAAATTTATGCGACTGGAGAGACTCGTTCGCACAGAATACTTTCCCAGCGACACTTTGACATGGCACTTAACGAGATATCGCCCAGTATTAACGCCGATATGTCTGTGCTTACGGAAATTCGCAAATGGGATGCCAAGTTCGGAGACGGCGCTCGAGCCAATCATCGGAAAGCGGTTTGGGGATTTTCTGATCTGCACAACCTTGGCAACGGACGCATCAGAACATGATAGACGGGGCAGATTATCATTACTTCCCTAAGGCCCATGCTCGACGTTCGTCATTAGCATTTTTTACAATAAGCTGCACAAAACGCCACATTCCCGTGTCCGCCAAATTCCACGCTTCCACAAAGGCTCTCTGCCGTAAAGACTCTGCGTCCAAACCTAGAACCGTCTTCTTTGCTTCTGATAGGAGAGTGACATTATCAGCATACTTTCGCGTACCTTCCCCATCGATAATCTCATCCTCAAAAGATATGGGGGGGAGGGAGAACCCTAACACACCAGAAACATCGTTCTCATCCCATGATTCTTCCCACGTAGCAGCAAGTATAGCTACACTTTGGGAAATCAGCGCTCTTTTTAAAATTGTCAGTCGCTTTTCAGCACCAACTCCTGCTGGAGATATGTCGCGTGTTGTAGCGACCATCCATGAATCTCTATCCGTGTGGCGACGAACAAAGGAAGGCTGGACCTTTGCTCGTTTTTGCTTGAGCCAGAGGTAAGTAAGAGGATGCGCAACTGTGAGCAATTGAATACTTTTAGTAGAATTAGTGATTCCTTGCGCGTATGCCACGGGGTGTTTGCGTACTTCACATGGAGTATCATACTGGTGCAACGGCGATTGAGATGACTTGAGCGGAGATGAAGGACAGCGAGCCAGCTGGCGAGCAATGCGAAGAGCGGGGAAAACCAAAATTTTCGATATCTCAAAAAATGGGTTGACTACCAGTATCTTTTCGGGAAAGGCAAGTAGCATTGCCTGATGAAGATGAGCATTAATGAGCACTGCCAATTGACGCAACTCCATATTCTCATATCTTGATACGATGATGTCTGGGGAATAGTACGCTAAATCTGACGGAGTAGCCAAGACCTGGAAATCGTCACCACCAAAGGTAAGCAAATCTAGCGAATTGAAGTCCTCTACCGCTAGCAGCCGCTCCAGAAAATTAGCAACTGGACCATTGGCTCCCATGAGTATTGATTCGCCAAAATTTTCGTATCGCTGTATAGCAAGAGCGTCAAAAGTACAACTTTGAAGCAAATATAGAGAAGGATTCTTCATTTCGTACATAAACGGAATGACCGTCCAATCCGTTAATATACCGCCTCCAACCACCGACCATGCAAGCCATTTTAATAGTAAGGTCGGAGGCTTTTCATCTTTAACTTTTTCAAGCACATTTGCATACTTTGGGTGCTTTTGAGAATCTTGGGTACTCAAGACAATGGGACGAAAGCCTGCAGCCCAAAACGCTTTTCTCCATACCGCTATTACTTCTAATTCATCAGTGGACGAAGTAGTGTCCGTATCGTGGAATGTATAGATGGGACACCGTGGTATTAATGAAGGCATATCAAGCTCAATGTCTGTGTAACTTCGTTGCCTTTTAAATGACCGTAACACAGCCTCAAGTAGGAACTTTAGCGCCGGCAAAAGACTGAAAAGGAAAAGAGAAACAGCCCCGATGAGTACCAAAGAAAGAACTACTCGTCGGGGACTAACGCGCAACATTGGGTTTCTCGAACCGCTCTTGGCTATAGTGTGTTTTAGAATCTACTTCTCAAATAGTGCATTGTAGCCAGTCGCGCTTCCTCGATCTTGTGCTTCTTCTGGTGACCAGCAGGCCATTTTGGAGTTGTTGAACCGGAGATATCAATGTCGACTCGCAATTTATTGGCACCCACGACTGTCCAATCTTCATGCCCATACAAGTTGGCTTAGCGATCGATTTCTTGGCCTGACAACTGTGTTCGGCTTCACTTTGAATGAGCCAGAGAAGCAAATGAGTCAATTACATGGTGTCTCGCTTCCGACGGACTATACCGCTCAAGGCAACCAGATCGTTGAAAACATCTACCCGGTCCAAATAGATGATGCGACGAGGGAGGCATTCTCACAGCTTGCGATAGCTGATGGTTCGAAAGCTCATTCCCCATTTACTTTGCTGCTCTCTGCCGCAGCTATCCTCATCTACAGACTGACTGGCGATGACAATGCTTGTATCAGCTCAGATGGACGACTTTTAAAAGTCGTTATCAAAAGTGAAACTACCTTCCTAGATCACACCAATGAGATCGAGGAGAATTACTCGCATTGTGAAATTTCCGACTCCCTGGCACGAGTATCGCTTTCACAAGACACCAAAAAAAATGTCCTCGCGAATGATTTATCTATTTTTGTTGCAGGTCATCAGGATGATCTGCCTGGAAGAAGGCCTTCAGCTCCCATCCTTGGCATGACAGTAACAGTACACTACAACCAGCTTTTGTTTTCACGAGAGCGAGTACATGTTATAATGAGGCAATTGCTGTCACTCGTTCGATCGGGCGTCGCCAACCCATACGCTGCAATTGGAAGCATGCCGCTATCTAACAATAGCGAGAAGGACATTCTCCCTGACCCAACATCTGACCTTCATTGGGAAAAGTTTGGCGGTCCCATCCATGAAATATTTGCTAGAAATGCAAAGAATCACCCGGAAAGGCCATGTGTAATCGAGACACCAAAGCCCGGTCATCTTCATGAAGGAACGAAAACATACACTTACCAACAACTGCACCATGCGTCTAGTGTGTTGGCCCATTATCTTATTTCAGAAGGCATTTCTCGAAATAATGTCGTTATGATCTACGCTTACAGAGGTGTCGATCTTGTTGTGGCTGTTATGGGAACTCTCAAGGCTGGGGCAACCTTCTCAGTAATTGATCCGTCGTATCCCCCTGAGAGACAGACTATTTATCTTGGAGTGGCTCAGCCTCGTGCTTTGATAGTGCTTGAAAAAGCTGGCTCGTTAGATGTTCTCGTTAAGGACTACGTTGAGAAAAACTTATCATTACTAGCACAAGTCACGTCCCTGCAATTGAATCCAAAAGGCCTCTATGGATTAAACATCGGTGCTACAGAGAATGTGTTTAGCAAATTCTTCAAGATGAAAGACGAAGATACCGGAGTTGTTGTTGGTCCAGATTCCACGCCGACTCTTAGTTTTACCAGTGGTAGTGAGGGCATTCCTAAAGGCGTGAGCGGGCGGCACTTTTCACTTACATATTATTTCCCATGGATGGCAAAAAAGTTCAATCTCTCTAGCGAGGACAATTTTACAATGTTGAGCGGAATTGCACACGACCCTATCCAAAGGGACATCTTCACACCTCTATTTCTTGGTGCAAAACTTATTGTGCCGACGGCGGAAGATATCGCCACACCTGGGAGGTTGGCTGAGTGGATGGATGAAAATAGAGCAACTGTTACTCACCTCACCCCAGCAATGGGCCAATTGCTTTCTGCACAAGCAAATCATTCAATTCCTACACTGCATCACGCTTTCTTTGTAGGAGACGTGCTTACCAAACGGGACTGTAGTCGACTACAAAGTCTTGCTCGAAATGTCAATATTATCAACATGTATGGGACTACCGAAACTCAGAGAGCGGTATCGTACTTTGAAGTCCCATCTGTCAATGTAGATTCAGTGTTCCTGGAATCACAGAAAGATATAATTCCAGCTGGTCAAGGCATGATTGATGTTCAATTATTAGTCGTCAATAGAAATGATCGAAGACTGACATGTGGTATTGGAGAGCTGGGTGAACTATACGTTCGAGCTGGAGGACTTGCAGAAGGGTATTTAGACCAGCATTCCCTTACAAGTGAAAAGTTTGTCAAAAATTGGTTTATGGATGAGGAGGCATGGACTTCAACAAAAACTGTTCCCAAAAGTATACCGTGGACTGAGTTCTGGCAAGGACCGAGAGACAGGTTATATCGTACTGGTGATCTTGGGCGATACCTCCCGAGTGGACAAGTCGAATGTAGCGGACGTGCAGACTCACAAGTCAAAATACGTGGTTTTCGAATCGAGCTTGGCGAGATCGATACTTATTTGAGCCGTCACGATGCCATACGTGAGAATGTCACGCTACTTCGTCGCGATAAGGATGAAGAACCAACGTTAGTTTCCTATATTGTGGGAACTGACGAGTCTCTTCGGAAATTTGCAATGTCCAGCACGTCTAACAATCTCAAAGAAGTTCTACAGAGCCACATACTGCTCATCAGGGAGCTCAAGGAATTTCTCAAAAGCAAATTACCATCCTATGCTGTTCCCACCGTCATTGTTCCGCTCTCAAGAATGCCGCTAAATCCCAATGGAAAGATCGATAAGCCAAAACTGCCATTTCCAGACACTGCGGAATTGATGTCCCTAGGCGACGTTCGCGAAGGCAAAGGCCTTACAGAAGTTCAAGCTCGCTTATTTACTTTATGGACCAGTCTACTCTCTATTCCTGGTGACTTTACAATTGATGATAGCTTTTTCGACTTGGGTGGGCATTCAATTCTTGTTACACGCATGATCTTTGAGATACGTAGAGAATTTCGAATGGATGTGCCCATTGGCATAGTCTTTCAAAACCCGTCAATTAGATCCTTGAGTGATGAAATTGACAGTTTACGATCAGGATTTGGCGGACGTGAGTTGAACACGTACAAACCTGAGACGAACGGCCACAGCAGTCAGCTCAATTATGCGGGTGATGCTATAGATATTTCTTCGCGCTTAGCGACATCCTACAAGTCCCCGAATATATCAGCTAGTTCATTGACTACAGTCTTTCTTACAGGAGTCACAGGATTTGTAGGAAGTTTTGTGCTCCAAGACCTTCTTTCACGTTCAACATCAAAGGTCCGAGTAATTGCGCATGTCCGTGCGAAATCTCAAAAAGACGCACTTTCCCGCATCAAAACAAGTTGCGAAGCATATCGAGTATGGGATGATAGCTGGTCTGCAAAAATAGAGACTGTCTGTGGGGTACTAGACAAACCACGACTTGGACTTCCCGACGACACATGGCGTAGACTCATTGATGAAATCGACGTCGTGATTCACAACGGGGCGCAAGTTCATTGGGTATATCCGTACGCAAAATTACGAGCCACCAATGTGTTGAGCACCGCAGCCATACTGGAAATGTGTGCTTCTGGCAAAGCCAAAAGCTTGACATTTGTCTCGACAACGTCAGTTCTCGACTGCGAATACTATACAGAGCTCTCCGACAAAATTTTGTCCAAAGGCGGGAGCGGAGTTCTCGAAAGCGATGATCTCTCAGGATCAAAGAATGGGTTGAGTACTGGATATGGTCAAAGCAAATGGGCCGCAGAATATATCATCCGTGAAGCTAGCAAGCGAGGCCTGACTGGTTGTATTGTCCGTCCCGGCTACATACTTGGCAATTCTACCACCGGAAGCACAAACACTGATGATTTTTTGATACGGATGATCAAAGGCTGCATTCAGATAAGCCAGGTGCCGGAAATCTACAACACTGTGAATATCACCCCCGTGGATTTTGTAGCCAAAGTTATTGTTTCGGCGTCGATTCATCAGCGGAAAGAATTCCACGTTGCCCAAATTACCGGCCGTCCACGATTACGATTTGTGGACTTTCTCGGCAGTTTACGAAGTTTTGGGTACGCTGTCACCAATGTCGATTACATTACTTGGCGATCAAATCTGGAAAGAAGTGTCTTGGAAAACCCTGCCGACAACGCCCTCTACCCACTCCTTCACTTTGTCTTGGATAATTTGCCTGCGAGTACCAAAGCACCCGAATTGGATGATAGTACTACGGTGGAGATCTTGAAAGCAGATGGGGCCGACGCTTCACAAGGAATGGGTATCGGAGTTCATCAAATTGGGCTTTATCTCGCCTACCTCGTAGCAATCGGATTTCTACCGCCACCTAATCTGAAGGGTATTCATCAACTTCCAGTCGCAAACTTGCCGGATGACATAAAAACAAAATTAAGTACGATTGGAGGACGCGGAGGGAATAAAATAGAATCAGGCTAGATCTCTAATGTGACTATACATCGTCAATCAAATTCCCCTCCTGCGGATTGCTTGCCTTCTTAGTGTCGTTATCCCGCGTATCCTTGTCTCCCTCGTCCTGCTGCTTCTTTCCTCTCCTATCTCTTTGATAGTACTCGGACAGGATTTTGGCTGGTATGCGATTCAAAAGATCTTTGGGGTAGATTCGCAGAAGCGACCAGGCAAGGTCGAGTGACTCGTAAATCGAGCGAGCTTCATAAGCGCCTATTTAGTGTCAGCGACATCCACAGGTGAAAACCTACCCTGTGCAACAAAAGATTTTTCAAACTTCTCTAGAAATTCCAAGGAGAGTTTGTCCTCTTGTGATAAAGCTTCCTCTCCGACAACTGCTTTCATTGCAGCAGCATCTCGGCCTATTGCGTATTTTGCATAGAGTTGATTCGACACATCGCTGTGATCTTTCCTTGTCATTCCCTCACCAATAGCGGACTTCATCAACCGGGAGAGCGAAGGTAAAACATTTATTGGTGGATAAATTCCTCTGTTGTATAGTTGACGGTCAACAAAGATCTGTCCTTCCGTGATGTATCCTGTTAAATCGGGAATCGGGTGAGTAATATCTAACGATTAGCATTCACTGTTTGCAGCACGATTACCGTCATTGGGCATAGTAAGAATGGGGATTTGCGTAATAGAGCCATTTCGGCCTTCAACACGCCCTGCTCTTTCGTAAATGGTGGAAA
>JAABUO010003405.1_pt1 | contig 18957 bp, 16 predicted proteins | sample 5559291 | NCBI WGS metagenome assembly JAABUO01 (sample SAMN10711878, study PRJNA513372) | rock metagenome | isolation source: Antarctica rocks | place: Antarctica: Victoria Land, Finger Mt sud | reverse complement strand
GCTATAAAACGTTGAAAGCTCTTAAGACTATTTCACGTCACCGTAAGACGTCTGCCACCAGATCATGAGGTCGTCTAACCAGCACAAGTACGGCTGGTAGTAATTGTTAGGGTTCCGATGGTGCTCACTATGTCTCCGAGCACCAGCGCCCATTCCCTTTGGCAAGACTTTATCATAGCCCCACCACATATCCAGGCCTGAATGATTTTCAATCAGCATCCACAGAAAGGGGAAGAGGAATAGGTTCCGAGTGAGTACGTGAACATGAAGACTGTTCAGAGCAAAGTTCGCAGTCATGATAAGTCCCTTCAATAAGCGGTTAGCCTTTTATTGCTTACCAATCGCTCAGCGATATCGAGCTTGTTGGTAATTTGTGGGTGAATCTCCCGGTGCTCGTGATGGACCATATGTAGATCTCTGATCCTCCTTACGGGTACATGATGGAGGAGTATGTGCACGAAAAAGAATAAGAAATCGTACAATAATAGTGAACCAATCAACTCTGATATGAGGCGGCGAGAAGTTGGCGATCCATCAGGTAGCGCACGCCACTACGTTTAGCAAGGTCAAACTCTCTACATACCAACTGAATCGGCGAATTCATCGCGAACTTGTGAACATTTAACACGAGGAATGTTTTGGACACCGAATGTGAATCGAGGCGATTTCCGCTGGCTTTGATAGCATCCAGTGACACACCATCGTACTTTTTGATTAAAATGAAATCCAACAAAAACAATGGTGACACATATATAAACAGCTCTCTCAGCCGCTTTGCCATGGCTTTCATACGAGGTCGATTTTGGTTTTCTTTGCCTGCTCGAATGTCCACGCGCGGATATTCAAGAGAGCGAACTCGTCGGATGTAAAATGACTCCATATTGATATATAGAAGCGCTGTTTGCATTGTTTCGAAAAAGGAAAGCTGATACACCGTGCTGTGTCGTAGGAATGACCAAGCCACGTCGAGCGCAGGTTGGAGTAACGTTGGCCACACAATTGCCAAGAAGACAAACGCCCCTAACACCCATCTGGTCATGACGGTTTTCGGTGCATGCTGCTGCTGATAATGTGTTTCCAAGGATTTGCTCATTTTTCATTCACTCGTATAGGGACAGGCTATGAAAATGTCGAATACGGGATTTTCCGAACTAGGCTACTCCACATCTCGCTCCGAGCAGCAAACCTTTAAGCGACAAGCGAGCCTGCGGGTCTTCGCTCCAAACGACTCCAATCTCATCACCAAAGATGCCCAGGAATGTCTTGCTGATGGTCGCGGACGACCTCGGCCGGAATCTGGGATGCTATGGAGAGAAAGCAATTCGCACGCCTCACGTCGATAGAATGGCCAAAGAAGGGACTTTGTTCGATATGGCTTTCACGAGTACAGCGTCGTGCAGCCCTAGTCGCTCGGTAATCTATACCGGCCTGCATACTCACGAGAACGGCCAGTATGGTCTGAACAATACCAAATTTCACTTCACCACGTTTGATCACATTGAGACGGGTCCAAAGCTGTTCAATGAGGCTGGCTACTACACTGGCATTATTGGTAAGGTTCATGTCGGCCCAAGATATGTCTACCCATGGCAAGTCTATGAGGAGAGCGATACTCGAGACGTTTCCTGGGTGGCTGATCGTGCTGATGCGTTCTTCCAAAAGGCAAAAAGCGAGAATCGACCATTTTTCCTTACGGTTGCATTCATAGACCCTCATCGCGACAACACACGCTCGGGCTTCGGGAATGAAAAAGATTACAGAGATGTGAAAGATGAGATATATGATCTCAAGGCAGTAACAGTACCGCCGTTCTTGAGCGATCTTCCAGAAGTACGCACGGAACTTGCTGAGTACTATCGCTCGATAAACCGTATGGATCAAGGTGTTGGGAAAATTCTTGCGTCGATGGACCGTGCTGGCATGACTGATGACACACTCGTGATATTTGTCAGCGATAATGGTCCGCCATTCATCAATTCAAAGACAACTCTTTTTGATGCCGGTGTTAGGTTGCCAATGATCGTCAAATGTCCAGGCCGATAGGCTGGAACAGTGAACCCCAATATGATTTCGTTCATTGACATACTTCCGACTATGCTCGATTGGGTTGGCCATAGTGACAAAAAAGGATCTCGTCTGGGTCGATCCTTCTTGTCCATTCTCGACAAGGAAAGAATGGTCGACGAATGGGATCGGGTTTTTGGCTCTCATACTTTCCATGAGATCACCAACTACTACCCTACCCGATTCATACGCACTCAAAGGTACAAGTATCACCGCAATATAACATGGAAATTTGATTTTCCTTTTGCAAGAGATCTTTATGGATCGCTTACGTGGGAAGGTATTCGGAACCGTAAACCCGTCATGCTTGGGTCTCGAACTTTGAAAGATTTCATTCGCCGGCCCCCAGAAGAATTGTATGATCTGGAGATGGATCCACTAGAGATCAAGAATCTAGCACCAGACCCTGCCCACCGAGCTCTTTTGACAGAGCTTCGAAGTGATTTGGAGTCATGGGCAACTCCAGACTAGAGATGCATGGCTCTATCGGGATGGAATGTCAGTCATTGCAATGCAGGCTCATGTGGAGGCTGGCATGCAAGTACCAGATCGATTTGATTTCGATGTGGACGCACCCGGCAATCGAATGTAAACTAATCCTGCCGACAAGATATGTAGATAATCTTCCTAGAAACAGATCTTGAGAGTATCTAGGCTTCTGATCATGTTTATCTAAGCGTTGTGCGTCTTACGGGGATTCCCATGAACTTAAATCCAGTCCAGGTACGAGAATACGAGAATACGAGACGCTCTCGCAACAGAACACGATGGGAATTATTAATGGCCTGCTGAATTCCCTGAATGGTGTCTGGGTCATAAGAGGACTTCCTGTATGGCTGCAGATCCTTATCGTTATCCCCTCATGTTTCGCTCTTTGTGTTTTGGCCAACATTTGCTCTCAAATACTATTCAAGGATCCGACAGCGCCTCCTGTGGTCTTCCACTATGTCCCTTTCGTCGGTAGCACTGTATCTTATGGAATGGAACCATACGCTTTCTTTGCCGACTGCAAGGAAAGGTATGGCGACGTGTTTACATTCATTCTTTTAGGTAAGAGAATTACGGTGCCTCTAGGGGCAAAAGGCAATGAATTGGTCTTCAATAGCAAATTGTCGGAAGTTTCAGCTGAAGAGGCATATACAGGTTTCACCACGCCCGTGTTTGGAAAGGGCGTAGTGTACGATGTTCCAAACCATGTCCTCATGGAACAGAAGAGATTCGTCAAATTCGGATTGTCCACGGAGAACTTCAAGTTGTATGCTCCCATGATTGCCGCTGAGACGAGAGACTATCTCAATAAGGACGGCTACTTTGGACTTGCTGGTGGCAAGACGACAGGTACTGTGGATGTTATGAGGTCTATGTCTGAGCTGACACTTTACACGGCATCCAGAACATTGCAAGGCAAAGAAGTTCGCGCAGGGTTTGATCACACCTATGCACAACTCTACCATGATCTAGACAAGGGATTTAGGCCGATTAATTTCATGTTTCCCTGGATGCCTCTGCCAAATAATGGTAAACGCGACCGGGCCCAACGCAAAATGGCAAACTGTTTCATCGCCCTCATTGAAAAACGAAAAGCTTCCAAAGAACGCCCAGACAGTGATATGATTTGGAACTTAATGAATCAGTCCTACAAAAACGGGCGGGCTCTTTCAGACACGGAAATCGCACACATCATGATTGCGCTATTGATGGCTGGTCAGCATACCTCATCGGCAACTTCTGCTTGGATTTTATTGAGATTGGCAGAACAGCCTAATCTCATTGCGGACCTGTATCAGGAGCAGCTGAAAGTGTACGGACAAGATTTGACGCCCTTGACATACGAAACGCTTTCGCAATGCTCGCTGCTGAGCTATGTGATACGCGAGACTCTGAGGATGCATCCACCACTTCACTCGCTCATGCGAAAAGTCAAGGCGCCCTTGAGTGTCCCTGGGACTAACTACATTATACAGAAAGACACATTTATTTTGGCTGCCCCTGGCAGTTCTGCTCTCGATCCCGACAATTTCGAAGACCCGACTTCATTTTTGCCCTGGCGTTGGGCGAACAGGAAAGAGACAGTGGATACAGAACAAGTGGACTATGGGTATGGGCTCGTTTCCAAGGGCACGCAATCCCCTTATCTACCATTCGGAGCCGGTAGACATCGCTGCATTGGAGAGCAATTTGCATACCTTCAACTAGGAACTATCATCGCCACCATAGTCCGTGAACTGACATGGACGCTGCCACCAGGCCAGACGAAGGCTTCACTGCCTGACTACTCGACAATGATAGCCCAAGCCAAGACGCCTGCGAATATTGTTTGGAAAAAGAGAAGCTAAAGTCACCGTCTGTTAGCATCTTGGAAGTGTTTTGTAAGTAGCATAATCATAACACTCGGGGTAGGTAATCTTAACTAATCGTAATACTCGACTTATTACTCGTACGTCTAAGGTATTTGGTCAGGTTCCAGGTCAGGTGATATCGAATCACATGGCTCATCTTAATGGCAGCAGCAAGAAAGACGCAGAGAGTGGGAATGTGTCTTCAGAGCAGTCTATACGCTTAGAGAATGCTCACAGCGCGCACAATTACCATCCGCTTCCTGTGGTCTTTTCGAAAGCCCAGGGAGCTCATGTGTGGGATCCCGAATGCCGACAATACCTCGATTTCTTATCTGCCTACTCTGCAGTCAATCAAGGCCACTGTCATCCCAAAATTATAAATGCACTCATTGAGCAAGCTCAAAATCTGACACTGAGCTCGCGAGCGTTCCATAACGACGTCTATGGCACGTTTTCAAAGTATGTAACAGAGTACTTTGGTTACGATCGCGTCTTGCCCATGAATACTGGGGCCGAAGCTGTCGAGACAAGCCTTAAAATTGCCCGGAAGTGGGGCTACATGAAGAAAGGGATTGCTCGCGATCAGGCTATTGTGCTCACACCCACTGAAAACTTTCATGGACGTACTATGGGCGTCATTTCAATGTCTACGGATCCTGAAAGTCGAGATGGATATGGTCCATACCTCCCGAATGTAGGGCCTCAATGCCCGGGCTCAGACAGATTTATTCGATATAATTGCATTGAAGATTTGGAGCACGCCCTTTCCAAGCACGGACGGAATGTAGCAGCGTTTCTTGTGGAACCCATTCAGGGCGAAGCCGGGATTGTTGTCCCAGATGACAATTACCTTTGCAGAGTGTCTGCTCTTTGCAAAGAACACAACGTACTCCTTATTGTAGATGAGATTCAGACTGGTATAGCGAGGACGGGAAAAATGCTCTGCGTCGAACATTCTGGTGTACGACCTGACATGGTTCTTTTAGGCAAGGCAATTTCCGGTGGCGTGTATCCCGTTAGTGTTGTATTGGCTGACGACGTGGTCATGAACTGTATTGAGCCTGGAACACATGGCTCTACGTACGGAGGCAACCCTTTGGGCTGTGCGGTGTCAATGGCGGCTTTGGGTGTAGTGAAGGAGGAGGGCTTGGTGGAACGCTCTGCTAAACTTGGTGAAGTGTTTCGTACAGGGCTCAGAGAGATCAAGTCGCCATTAGTCAAAGTCGTCAGAGGACTCGGATTATTCAATGCGGTGGTAGTAGATGAATCTCAAATGAATGGGAAAACTGCTTGGGAGCTTTGCATACTCATGAAATCTAAAGGACTGCTTGCAAAACCGACACATCAGAATATCATCCGCTTCGCTCCACCTCTTGTCATTTCAGAAGAAGATATTCGTCTAGGTCTTTCGATAATTAAGGCTTCCTTGGAAGAAATTGCGTGCTCGAAGATTCATTAGTCGTAAGTCGCAGCTGCTCGAATATGTTATGGTGCAAAAGAGCGATGAATAACGGATGCTTGGAATCATAAATATCTGTCTTCCTGTTAATTGTATTTAACGAGGTTTGTCTTTACTTTTCCGAGTGCTGAGAACGGGTAGTCGTCCTTTCTCACTCGTCGCCAAAATTGCGGGAGTTTTACGTCGTAAATGCCGAATTTCTAGCTTACGGCGGTACCGTTCAGCACCACTCTTGAGACGCCTAATGGTCTTGAGTCTGGCACATGGTGAGCTCAAAGATTGACACTTCTGCCCATAAAAATTCGCTTTTCTGTCCTTTGAAGGATTTGGACTGCGCTTAAAGTTTTTGCTTGACTTGAACCAGATCGCTGTTATCGCAAGCTTTGTCGATAGCATTTGCAGCTCAGAAGGTTGCTTAGGTTCGACGTTGTCGAGACGTAGCCACGCAAACCAGGAAGACATGTGTAGCGCAATGAACCCTTTAGGTAAATCAGCCATTTTCTCATTCGTCATAGCTCGAATGCTCCATTCCTCTTGATCTGATCGGATCGGGGCTGGCGCAGGTGACCGTGAAAAAGGGTTCCGGTTTTGCGGAGTCGTGTTTCTCACGTGAGCCGTAAATCTGGGCACGAACCAAAATCTGGACACGGAAATCGGCCATTTGAGATTGGCACTTGCAAATCATGGCAATTGGCTTCGCCGATGCCTTCTGGTCTAGTGACTATGCAAATGGTGTGCACTCGCTGTTTGCCAAATTGCAGCAGGTATGTGACGGTGCTTCAACCAAATATCTAATCTGTGCAGGGCTGCGTTGAAAATTCCGAAGTTTTAAGTCTTGCACGTTTGAGAGCAGAATGCGAGGATGCGTATGGCTTGAGATTGGAGGATCTGGCAAAGGGTGTTGGCAAAAACGGGGGTTTTGCCCGAGATGAAGGAGCGAGTCTGAAGAAAGCATACGAGGGTATGCGAAAGGAGATGGAGGCGTCCGGCAGAAGTCACCGCAAAGTCTCTCAAAATCTGACACTCATGGTCACGCAACCGTTCTCTCGGTGGTGTGCTGACCATGAACATCGTATCAACTCTTCTCAAGGCGCGTTGTCAAAGATCTTAAAGACGTATGATAGACAATTAAATGCCGTCAAAAAGTCGCGAAATTTCTACTTCAACAAGTGCAGGCAACTCGAAGAGATAGAGGAAGAAAGCAAGTATGCTTTTCCCACTCCGCCGAAGAAAAACAGTCAATCGACAGAACCATCTCCTCCTAGAACAGAATCGAGAAGAAGCACGACCACCGAGATAGATGCTGCCGAGATGGAACCCTTTGAGATCGGAGACGCGCTTTATTCACCGGAAGATTTGGCGAAAATCTTAAAAGCAGTGCTGGACCAGGTGCCCAGGAAAGAGGTCAAAGTGCCCATCTTAGGTACCTACCAAGATGTTTCCACTGGTAGCGATATCGTTTTATGTGTAGAAAAGGTCTTTTCGGTAACAGCAATCGCCCAGTGTGAGAGGATAGGCCAAGATCTAATTCAAAATGGATTTTTGCGGATGATTGGAAGTGTGGGCAATCAATTTGCAAACTCGTCTGTATTGAACTATCAGTGGAGAAAACAAGCTTTCAGTCTGGCCTTTGGTGCTGAGAGTGAAGTCACCGCAGCAACCAAAAGAAATGAAACGCTTGCTGTCAACGCGGCAAATGTCCCCTACGTTGGAGATTACCTAAGTGGGGCCATTTCATCGCTCAATAATGCACATTCAGATGAGTCTCCGGCCCAAAGATTAAAGAGAGAGGCGGCTGAATCCGACAACCGCTACAAAACGGACGTCCTTTTGCTGGATGAGACGAGGTGCCTGCTGGAAGAGTCAATGATGGAACATTTTAAATTCATTGAACGCTGTGAACTGGACCGTCTCAAAGCGACCAAATCGGGTATGACTGATGACAAAACCATTCTAATTTAGTTCTGCTGGACATTGCCGCAAGCTTGTCGAATATCATACCGTCTATCCAGTCGAGCGTGGATAACATGCTGCTGTATCAAGAAACAGTACAGCCGGAAGGGGATCTTCGCTATATGATTGAAAGCAATCGAACAGGAACGTTTATGCCAAAAGTCACTACTTACGAAAACTACCTTAATGCATCAACAGATCAGACATTTGGAGGGGACCTAGAGCACCGAGCTAAGCAAGATCACAAGAGAGTGCCACATTTTGTGTCCACGGTTTTGCAGTTCCTGGATGAGCAATATCCTCTTCTTGATAACGACAAGGCACGCCGAGATGTTTGGTTGATGGATGTCCCGCTCACTGCTACACACCATCTTCGAGTGAAAATTAATAAGGGTATGCATCTGGTATGTCGAGCTAATTTGAAGACAGGACTGTTCCCAAGGAATTACTAGCCCAATATGAGACTCCCATTATAGCTAGTGCATTGAAGCTCTACTTGCTTGAGCTGCCTGACTCACTTATTTCATCTAATGTATACGACATTTTCAAAGCGCTATATGCGAGTCATGGCAATGACGTGGACGATAGAAAACGCCTCGCCGCCATACAAAATACGTTGGTACAGCTTCGTGTAAGCCATGTGGCAACTCTAGATGCTCTACTCACGCATCTGACTCGTTTGATTGCTCTGGTAGCCGGCAATAATGAAAGTTTTGCGCAGCAAATTGCAAATAATCTCGGTCCGTGTATTCTACGACCGCGGCAAGAAAGCTCGCTGACACAGCATGATCGTCATGCATCACGACTCATCATGGACCTCTTTCGTCATAAGGACAAAATCTTTAAAGAGCTAAAGAAACACGCGGCTGGTCGGATAAGAACGACTTCGAGCGATGAATCCAATCGGCGTGCTAATGCGCAAGAACGCCATCGTGCGGTCAGTGCTGCAATGTCGCGCGAACGAACTTCCTCGCCGGTTAGGCGACCACCCTCCAAAGAATATGCTGCAGCACAAGCACAGACGGGTATGCCTTCCCCTCAACTAGACACGACTTCTGCTTCTTACTTTTATTCAGACTTGTCGCCAAGTGGCCAGGATAAAACTTCACTAGGTCCTCAGCAGGATGAAGACTTGCCACTTGACGCGGATCTCATCACATCAAAGCCGCCATCGCTTTCGCGGAGGGGGTATGTGAGAAAAGGGAGCAATACGACACGACACTCTCGTACGGGAAGTGCGTTGGAACAAGACTCCGGCGATATTTCACAGGAAGCAGGGCTACTTCCAGTCATTCCAGCTGAACAAAACACAGACGCCGTCGCCACCGTTGTCAACACTGTAGACGAGTTTAGCGCATGTACAATGGAGGTCAGGGAGTTACTCTAAAACTATATACAAACAATTCTATAGCATGTACCAAAAGTGGCTTGAGGAAGAGGTCAAGCATCCATGAGAAAGCGCTTTAGAGCACCTATGTCGCCGACGGCCGAGAGAAGGTCCATTGTCGTAACTTTACTCGCAATTCGCCTACCAGAGGCTTTTTGTTTCTTTATCGGGGATGTAGATAACGCGCTCAAACCAGCAAGGCCAACGTCGTCGAGTGCTCCTACCACATCCTGGAACTCACTGTAGGAGAGAGGAGTCAAAAGTTTGTCGCGTGTGCAGAGCGCACGGTACTTGTTGTGAAGGGACGTGATTGTGATGCCATCAGCAGAAGCTGGCTTGCTTTCCATGGCTTGGAGCGCACAAAGTGCAGCTTTCTGATGTAATGTAAGTGCTTTCAATCTTTGCCCTGTAGATCCGCCAAACATAGTAGCAGAAACCTTTGAAACGTGAGCCATGGTGACCGTCTTGAATGGGATTGTATGACGAGCATTAGTGGCTCTGCGGGCATTCCCGTCGATCACCTGCAGAGGCTCCCGGGAGCATACCTCCTGTCGCGTTTCTTCCTCCACAACTTCAATAGCCCTCCGACAGATATCGAAGGCCGTGCGAATATCACCTGTTTGGGTAGAGACTTTGCGAGCACATAATTGCAATGCTGCTGGATCAAACGGGGGCGGCAGTGTGCCATTCTGGTATCGTGCGGCTAGATCCATTAGGCGACATTCAATAATTTTGACAATTTCTTTGCAAGAGTAAGGCTTGAAGTTTAGTGTTTCGAGTTTCATAGCTTTCGCTTTGAGTCGGGGAAGGTTGCGGTCGGTAAGGTCAAGTGCATTAGCAATACCTAGGAGGATGAGTTTCGAATTTTTTTCAAAAGGAAGTTGAAATAGGTTGTAGAGGAGGTCTTGGTGGATTCCCGTCAGAGCGTCAATTTCATCGAGGACAACAATGCTGGCCAGCTTACTACTTGTAAAATGTCTTTTGAGAAGTGCCAAGGAACTCGACACAGTTTGAGGATACTCTTGCAAGAGTTCTTCACAGATTTTGCTGTAGATCTCTTTCGGATTGTTCAAGGTGTTGCAATTCAATATAATGTGTTGGTGACGCTTACTCGTACGTAGTTGATGCAATACTTGAGACACAACAGCTGTCTTCCCAGTACCCGGAGGACCATTCACATAGATACTTCCGCCATGCTTCGCGTCCAAAAGTCTAGTGACGTAGCTGTGGATAACATCCTGCTCCACTTCTCGACCAGATATTCTCCCCGAGGAGATGTTTCGGGAAAAGAGGGACTTGACTGGAGAGTACGCTGAAGCAATGGTCTCCTTGTTTGGCGTTTTGGGTAGGGATCCTTTCTTTGAGGGCGAGGCTGTGACCTTCCTGACCTGGAAGACATCTGTGACGCGAACTTTAGTAGGAGTCTGAGGAACCGAAGAAGCTTTGCGCTTCATTACTCGTACAGGATAGGGTAGGGTGGCGGGATTAGTGAGGAGGGTTAAAGAGTGTGTGAGGTGAGGAGTGTAGAGGGTAGGTGAGGGAGGTGTTGAGTTGTGGACGCGTCGAAATTCAATAAACAGCCAAATCGGGCAACACGCGTTATTACGAGGAAACTATACTGCCATTGAAACAGAAGAAACAAAAGGACGAATCCCTCAATACACCACCACAGGCGACTTGCCCACCCAGGTGTTGTCGGAGCAGCATTTTGTAATAAAGTGTCCCACATCGCTCCGTGAGATGGTACCCAAGCAGACCCTCGCCAACCCGGTAGTTCTTGGTCTCGGGGCCATCCGTGAACAGAGCTCCTCGGACAATGATGGTCTGGGAAAATGCGTCTTGCGCTTTGATCTGCTCCTCCATTTTCTTTTTATCCGCATGCGGAACATGGAGTGAGAGCCTGTAAAGTGGTAGAAAGGCATAAGGCACGTCCCTCGTTTCTGAAATCCCCGTCGATGACACAGCAATCAGCTTCTTTGGTGGGCGTGCGAGCTCATTAGCAGCTGCACAAATCACCTTTGCCGCATCTTCACAGAGGGTCTTGTCAGAGACTGTGACCAAGTTGTAGGGATTCAATGCCAATTGCACAGATGGCTTGGCTCCCACTCCCAAGATGACGACGCTTGTGCCATCCATTGCTCGCTTGACCGCCTCTTTGTCTCGAACATCTCCCTTATCAATACGAAGATGCTCATGGGTGCCACAGAGGTCAATGAGACGCTGCGGGGTCCGGACTAATGCAACCACGTCATGGCCCTCCTGAAGCAGAATTTTAACGGCAGATGAAGCAACACCTCCAGTAGCTCCAAACACTGACACTTTCATGGTGTTTGTTTCGTTAGAAGCTTAGAGTTTACACCGAGGTTACACAAGCCGACGTGGCCGCATTGACGCGAAGCGAAGCGCAGAATCTCCGTGGGTTTAGCGAAAGTGGGCCCATGTTCCCGATTCGGCAATGCCAACCCAATTGAGCAATGTCAAATGTCAACAGTCTATGCCCATAAGTTACGAATAAATACAAAAGATGGACTCGTCTTAGGTCGTAGCTCGTTTCTCGGCAGCCTCGGCACGAATATGCCGGTCGGCTTCATTTTGCAGTAATGCTTGACTCCTTTGCTCATCGTGGGCAGAAAACAGAGCATCCCATAACTCATCCGCGGGAACAAACTCACCACTTTGCTTATCGATAAGCTTCCCGAGGCCTTGCTGAAGCTCTTTACTATCCGCCGTTTCCAGATCATCCTCTTTGCTAGAATGTCGTTGATGGGTTTCAGCCATGAGCTCAAGTCTTTTACGTGTGCTGAGTGACAAGACTCCTTGCTCCACGGTATGGTTGATTGAGAATAACATGATGACCGTCTCCTGAGTCTGTCCAATGCGATGTATGCGAGAAATAGCCTGCAGCTCGATTCGAGGATTCACCAAGGGTTCGGCAAGAATGAGGTATTTCGCATTCACCAAAGTAAGTCCGGATGATTGGGATTTTGCATTGAGGAGAAAGGCCACAATGCTGGGGTCGTTCCGAAAAGCATGTAGTCCATTCTCTTTCTTCCGATCGATGCTTGCTATGCCTATCGACTCTGCCTTTAATGCGCGCTCCAAAACAGCAAGGAAATCCGACCACTGAGAGAAAATGACTACTTTGGCTTTCGCATCATTCGAGCGCAGTAGCTTGATCTGACGTACAATCATGTCAATTTTGCTGCCAAAACTGCTGCGTATGGAAACAGTGTCCTTCAACTCTTGCAAATTAGAGAGTGTCATTTTCTCATACAATGGCTCATTTTCGTCTGTCGAGCTGTCTATATCTCTTGGTGGGTAATTTTGAGCATTCAGATCTGCAAGAATTTGAATCGGCTCGTTCTTATAGGAGACATTGTAAATCTCTGACTTGCGGATTGGCTTTCGACAACTTGGACATGTATGACGTTCCCTCCACCAGAAAGCAAAGCAGTCCCGACAAAAGTGGTGACCACAAACAGTGAGGACGCCAACGATAACCTGATCGCCACAGATTATGCATATGTGCTCGACCTGCGTCTTTCCCTGTGTAGAGAGGTGTAATAAATACCGGTGACGGGCTTTGTCTGCAGATATCCTCTTTGCCAATGCCGACTCCTCGCGCTCTCGCTTCTCTAATTCAGTACTAGCATCATCTACGAGTTCCAATGGAGCTACAGTGTCTGACACTTGCTGAAGCTGTCTGTAATATTCAATTCTAGCGTTGTATGTGTCTCGAAACAATTCAAGTTCCTTTTCGAGACCCTCCTGAACCTCTCGCTGTTTATTCAGGATTTTCCTCTGGCGATCCAACTCATTATCGACAATAGTCCTCTCCATGGTAATTCGCTGAATTCGCTTTTGGCTTGGGTTTGTAGCTGACTCTAGTTCTGTTCGTTCGTCTCTTGATAAATCATTTCGCAGCCTTCGGAGTCCATCTATGCATGTTTTCAGATTGGTCCGGGGACGAACATCCAGCCTTTGCTTTTCAAGAGTACGAAGGAATTCTTCTTGCTCTTTCATGGTCTGACGTTCCTCTTCAGTCATTCCTGCTTCAGGGTGAGGTGACTCATCACCTATGACAAAGTGGCCTCTTCTTACACGATCGGTTCTCCCTTCATCGTATCTTGTGAGCGTATTCACCAGACCAGTCACTGCTTCACCACGATCAGCCAGCACTTGAGCAAGAACTTCAAGATATGCATGGCATGTCTCCTGACTTAGAATACTCTTCTCATATTCCTCGCCAGTCAAACCAGCTTCTTGGTCGACAAGGGTGAGCACCAAGAGCTGCACAATCTGCTCTCTCCATTCATCAATAAGATATGCCTGATCATTGAAACACTCGGCTAACTCCGAAAGCTGCTCAAATAAGGACCGGGATTCGATTCCTCCAGAGCTTGAAGATACTGGTACTTCTGGGATTGTTACGAAGGTTTGACGTTGCGCTTTCTTGGAAAGTAGGGCCATAAATCGATTCACTCTTGTCTCCGTCTCTAGTAGCATCTATGGTCAGCTCGGAAATTAATCAGTACGCACATCTTTCCGATTTTCTTCCGCACGATCATAGAACTCGGTTTCCATGGCTTCATTCTCTAACTGAAAGTATGCAGAACCAATGAAAAAGTTCAATCGATGTTCTAAATCCAGCCAATGGCGCAGTTGGTTGCTCAAAATACCCTGAGTGCGATCAATTACTTTCTCCAAAATTGTGTCATCATCCTGAGTATCGGAGTCTTCCTCCGTTACTTGTTGTGCTTTGGCTGCCATATAAGAATCGATCTGGTACCTCTTCACTTCCACAGCGGACTTGACACCCTCTAATGAACTTTGCCAGACTTCAAGTGCAGTTTCTATTTCCTTCTCAAGTTCATGGATTTGACCTCTTTGGATTTGTGAAATAAAGTACATCCTCTCTTCTTGTTCGGCTTTGCTGGAGATTTGTTCAATCATGACTTCAAGCACATCTTCAATGCTGCGAAGAGGCCCGCCCCCCAATGCTTGGCGGTTACCCTCGCCGATCTGGGGATGGTTACATATTTGTCGAAGCCGTACAAGCCACCTCCTCATCCTTTGATGCATTGCATTATCAGGAACCCAATCATTCCTATTAGGTGCCCCCGTCTCTGTCATTCCACAGTCATCAAGGAATTCTTGAAAGGTCTGCTGATATAGATGTTCCTCTACCGGCGTGAATGGTAGAGCCAGGTGCACTCTATGCTGACGAGGCAGATGTAGTTCGTTGCGCACTTGCTCCTTTGAATGCCTACATGTAATTGTAGTAAACAATCTTCGGAAGCTATGCGCAAATTCGCCTTGACTCACAAATCGGTTCCACAGTCCATGTTGCGAGCAAAATGGTTCATATTGCAGAAAAATGAGAATCCCAAGTAGATCGGATACGTCTTTTCCTACAGGAGTCCCCGTGACGGCCCATGCATGCACTCGCGGGACCGTCCTGGCTACTACAGCAGCCGAGGAGGTGCCCCCTTCTACCATTTGGGCTTCATCAAGACACACACGCCACCATCGAATACCCACCAGAGGAGACTTTCGCTTCTCATATTTTCTCTCATGTCGCATAGCACGATCCGGTCCGACTTGCACATAGTGAATTTCTCTACTCAGGACAGGGTACGTTGTTATCACAACGTCATACTGCGATAAAGCCTCCTCAGATATACTCGCCTTTACTCTAGCACCTTTGTAATGGAAGACTCGCAAAATAGGCGCATGTCGTGCAAATTCCTCTAGCCATTGTTCCAATATTGACGGTGGTGTGATAATTAGAGTTGCAGAAGACTGAATGAGTTCTGACAGATGAGTGTATTTTTCATTTTTAATTTTTCGATGCATGAGAATCAAAGCGATCAGTTCCACGGTCTTGCCGAGTCCCATCATTTCAGCCAAAAGCCCTCCAGACACGTTGAGATCCGGTACAAGGTTTTCCTTTGCGTCAGAAGTATCCTTAATTACGTCAAATTGCAGTCGATTCACCAGCACAGGATCTCCAGTCGCGTCAAACTTCGAAACATACAAAATTGGTGGCCATCGTCTCTCTTGAGGATGCGAAAGAGGCCATGCCTTTTCTTCCCTTAATTCACAACCTTCTCGATTGAGCATCCAATGCACGCTTCTCTGTTGGAAAGGGAGCAATACCGCGTCTAAGCCGTAGGGTCGGATCTGCTGTCCGGGAGGGCATTGAAGCGGGGGAGGAATAGACTCGTAGAAGGACCTGGGAGCTAACCTGATTTGCGTTTCGCTTCCAAAACAGTACTTGAACAGATTCTCAACAAATGGAAGCTTTCCCTTCGCAAGAGTTGCACCCTCTGCTTCTGGAACCAGCCAGCATCTCAAGTCATGGTAGAACTGAAATGAGCCACTTCTGTTCCTGTAGAGATAAATGCTGGTCGAGTATTTGACGCGCGAGATATCCCGAAGAGACCGGCTGGAGGTAAAGAATGGTGCCATGAGGGAGAGTTCAGTGTAGAGATCAGGATGCTGAATCTCTTTAACTGACATAGTAAGAAGAGGCTTACGTTTGACGTCGTATGTATAGAAAATCACCGTATTGCGGTCGTAGGAAGCATGTATATCTTGCAATACAAGATCTTCCGTATCTTCAAAGCCAAGGAATCCAAGCATTCCGAGGGGTAAATTGACTCGCCTATGTATCAAAACCGGGTGATTTGAAGTTTGGCTCGGCGCAACATCATTGCCGCCATCAATCCGCCTTTTCTTCAGTGAAGGTTCCGTACACTGGTCTGCTTTTGACTTCAGCAGGAGGTCTACCAGACCGCAGTCCTTCGGTCGAGAATGTCCCGACAGGTCTGTCACTTTCATCCTCTCTCTGCCACTCTCAGCCTCATCACCAGCAAGTCCTCGCTCGCTAAAGTTGGTGGAGCAAGTGGGTGACTTCGGCTATGGGCCATGGTCACGCATCTTGGTGACCAAGGGAAACCAACTACAATATACAAAGCATGAGCACTACATAACTCGTCTTAGCTACCTTGGAGGACTTTACTTTCGAGTTCGCGGATCTCAGCCGACTTTGTGTCTTTCGTATCATCAAGCTCCAGCCGCCACCACAGCCAGTGGAGGCTCATGTATGTGACGCTAGCAAGAAGAAGTGTCGTCCCAATCGGTCTGCCAAACTCTTTGTAGAAAGTAATGTGTCGGGACGGCTCACTTTCCGAAGCATATCCTGCTCGCTTCCCTACTATTCGACAGGCTCCGAGACCCAATCTGCCCGTTTGGCACGCTCTTCCTCGCCCACCACCAATTCGTCGGACACGCAGCATTCAAGCCATTAAGAGAGTGTCGCTAATACTATTTCGCTATTCCTGTCGCATGGGATCGCGCCCCTGAGTTCAGTCCCACACGCGGGCACAGCAGTGGGGTTCGAAATATAAGGAGCGACGCGACCCACAACCACACAGTCTCCGCTGTTACTGCTGCCGGAGAGAGGCCATCGTAACCAGTCCCACGCTCACCAATGCCGCAGACACCGCAGCAGAAGAGGGCGAATGGCAAATACGCCAAGGTTGAGGAGAAGAAGAGAGGCAAGCCCGTGGACATCACCAAAAAGGCAAAAGAAGGGAAAGGCAAGCTGCCGATATCTACGTTTTGGATAGGTATTGCATGCTGCGCACGTTGGTTAACTAACGCGCAGTGATCCTGGGCTTCGTCGTGTGCGGAGGTGCTATTCTGCAAATGATACGGCTGTTCTTTTGAGAAGCACCCACCAGTCCGGAATAGGAGGAAAGATTCGACAGTCAAGAGGCATGAAAGCTTTTCATTAGGTCTATAATCGCTCGCTTGACCGCTCACTCCTTCTCCCATGACTCTGTCTGTCCATTGTCGACTCTATTCGTGGCCTGGACCTGTCTCTCACGCTTCAACCTTTTCTTCTCCCTCTTCTCCGCCTTCAATTGCTCATGCATTATCGCCCGCCGCGCTTTCCGTGGTTTTGATGGCTCCTCCCTTTGCTCGGCAAGCAAGGGTATGAAACCGTCCGCTGATTCCTTTGCAACATCTGTGGTTTGTGCTTTGAGCTGTTCAAGGGATGTTAGTTTTCGCCCAGGCGCAAAGTTTGCCACTTGAGCGAGCACTGACTCTCTCTTCTTCGTTATGACCCGTTTGTTCACACGTCCCTTCTTTTCCTTCTTTTCCTTCTTTTCCTTCTTTCCTTTCTTCCTCTTCTTTCTCTCTGCTCGCGGCTGGAGACCATCCTTTTTATTGAACTTCATCCTAACCTCGACTGTTGGATTCACATTTTCAGATGGCAAACCCACTCTCAACACCACAGACAAAAGTGCGTGTGTAAATGAGAGTAACGTAAGAGGATGCAGACTGCAGGAATTTAGTATATACTTGGCTATGCTTCTTGACACTCTCCCATGCCTTTCTCCCAACTCGTCAGGGCTGGGAATTATGTACTCTGTGAGTGTACAAGATCTGCATTGAATCCTGTCATAAACTAGACTGTAGAATCTGTTCGATCGGCCCAGCCATGTCGATGAGACTCTGAAATTTCCGATCCAGAGACTCTATCTTCTCTCTATGTTTTGCATTGTCTTGTTCTATAGCTGCTTTCTCCAATACCAAAGTTCGTCTGTGATTCTCCAGTTCCTGCCGCAGCGTCTCTTCGTGTTGCAGCCGTGCAAGCATCAGTTCATGTGGGCCTTCCGGGACCACCTCTGCTAAAGCCTTGAAATCCTCCACTCCGATGAGAGGTAGCGAATTGTATATACTTGGGTAATCTTCACATTGCTTTATTTCTCCACGCAGGTGTTGTTGCTGATAATGCAAGTTTTGCAATTGTAGTAGCCGTTCGTCGACTAATGCTTTCCTTTCGGCTATTCCGGCCCGCTTGCTCTTACATGTGAGCATAGCATCCCGATTCATGTGCCGTAGCTTGACAAGGTACGCGGCAATGTTGTTGAGTATGGAAGACGTATCCCCACTGTCTACTTCCATGGTCTCGTCGTCTCGGCTTCCCTTCGTGTCGATGAAGCGGCGGCATTCTGTCTTCGCTAGCCTGCTCGCCTCCAAGGCTTCTTGAAGGCTCGGGTCGCGCACTAAGGCTGCGATCTTTTCCTCTATTGCTTGCATTCTTATCCTCACGCTGTGCGCATGTGGTACATCAGGTTTCTCAACGCGCCGCACTTCACACCAAAGAGACGACAGTGTGTTGCAACGGTGTTTACCATTACGAATGACCTTGGAGAGCTCTTCTTGTCCGAGCAAACTTCATTAGAGGTCAGGGTTTTTAGTCCGTGTGGACAGCATGCAGAGGAGGAAGTTCTGTGGCGACCTGGGCTGAGAGCTATCCCACTTCAGACATGCGTGAAAGAGCGTAATCAAGTCAAAATCCAATATTCAATCAGCTGTAGTAGGAAAGATGTACTTGATGTAATCAGCTTGCCGTTCACGGACTCGGAATCTTCGGCCCCATTCAGTATCCGGCAGTTCGAGGTTCTATCATCCCCCCATCTTGAGATACTTGAGTCCATTGGGGAGAGTATAGAAGGCCATGTTTGGGACGCTGGAGTATGTCTCAGTCTACATCTACCCGAAATCATACAGCGGAGTGAATTCACCATGCTAAAAGACCGTTTTGCGCAACGGAACTGTAACATTCTAGAGTTAGGATCCGGTTGCGGCATCCTTGGACTGACGGCTGCTATGATGCTCGGTAGGAATGGTAGAGTGACCCTAAGTGATCTCAGTTCAGCAGAAGAAGTCTTGAAAAG
>JAABUO010003404.1_pt1 | contig 18961 bp, 31 predicted proteins | sample 5559291 | NCBI WGS metagenome assembly JAABUO01 (sample SAMN10711878, study PRJNA513372) | rock metagenome | isolation source: Antarctica rocks | place: Antarctica: Victoria Land, Finger Mt sud | reverse complement strand
GCACACCCGGCGCACCATGTCCTGTGGCCTCGTCCGGCCGCGCCTCCGTGCAGGCGCTCGTGCGCGCGCGCGACCTGGCCCCTGTGATCTGGCTCCTGCGGCGCTTCTGTGCGGGCCGCCGTCATCACAAATGGAATGACCTGACGGGCGCGGCGCGCGCGGCCAGCGGGCGCCAAGGTGCCCTGGGGCCTCTTCCTGCGCAGCGCGCCCGTGTGGGCGATCATCGTTGCGCACTTCTGCTACAACTGGGGCTACTACACGCTGCTCGCCTGGCTGCCCAGCTACTTCGAGCTCAGCCTGGGGCTGAGCGTGGAGGGCAGCAGCCTGCTGACGCTCATCCCATACGTCTCCATGACCGCCATGACGCCCTTCGTCGGGCCCGTCGCCGACTCGATCGTCGCCCGCGGCTGGTCCATCACGCGTGTGCGCAAGCTGGCGCAGGCGCGCCGCCCGCCGCGCGCCGGCTTCCCAGGATAGGGAGAGGCGCCGATCCGGAACGCTGCTTTTCCCACTGCTCTTACAGCAAGCTTGGCATGCCAGCATGCCCCGACATGGTGATGCGTCCGCTCTGCCGACGGAGGTTGTTTTCGGACCTTGCGCGGCCTCTCGCGTCTCGACCGGCTGATACGCTGGACCGTGCGCGCAGGGCGTTGCGTTCGCGGGCCCCGCGCTGTGCATGCTCGCGTGCGCATCGCTGACGCCGGCCGGCGCGTCGCACACGGCGGGCGCGCTCGCGCCGGGCGTCACGGCCGCCATCGTGGCGCTGCTCAGCGTGTCCTTCGCGCTGGGCGCCTGGGCGCGCGCGGGGCTGTACTGCAACCACCAGGCGCGCCTCGCGGCGCCGTGCTCCCCGCGCCCGGCCTGGCGCGGCTCGACCACCCGAGCTGCCACCTGCGTGACAAGCTTGCAGGTACACCAGAGCGCCTGGTCCCGCCCGCGCGTGAGGATGCGCGTCATGTGTGAGCTGCCAACACCCTGATAAGCTTACAGCTGATCCAGAGCGCCATGCCGCGCCCATGCGTGAGGATGCACACCATCAAGTACATCAGCTTCCGCGTCAGGGAAAGTAGCACCAGAGCGAGCTGGTCAAGGGCCGGCCAGCACACGCGAGTGGGCTCGCCGGGGAGATGGACCCCGGCATCTCCCCCAGCTCGCTGACTTGGATGCATGCAAGCCCCGAGATGCGTGCAAAATGCGCGCGCAGGACCTGTCGCCGGTGTACGCGGGCGCGCTGCTGGGCCTGTCCAACACGGCCGGTGCGCTGCCGGGCATCCTGGGCGTGACCAGCGTGGGCCTGCTCCTGGACCGCACGTCGTCCTGGGGCGCCTCGCTGTTCTACCCCACCGCCGCCTGCCAGCTGCTGGGCCTGGTCGTCTACACGTCGCTCGCGTCCAGCCGCCGCCAGGGCTGGTGCGACGGCGGCGACGGCGCGTAGCGGCAGCTGCCGCGCCTGGCGCTGCGCCCTGGCGCTGCGCCGCAGGCTGCAATGCCTCTTGGGGCGTGCCTCTGCTGTTGCCGCAGCCCACAGCGGCCCGCCAGCTGCCAGGCGTGACTGCCGTCGCCCGCGCTGGCACGCGCCGCCGCACAAGGCCAGCGCACAGGCTGCGCGCTTAGAGCAAACAGCGCGCTTCAGCAGTCGATGGCTGTTCAGGAAGCCTTTTAGGCTTCCTGGGCCATGCGGGGGAGCGCCCGTCATGATGGGGCCTCTGGCAGGCATCCGCCACTATGTGCCTGCCATTTACATGATAAAGGAGAGGGAAGCAAGCCGGCGGGTCATTGGAGCGGTTATGCCATATGCATGCATGCCCAGCGCGCTGCCTGGGCGACAGTCTTGGCAGGCAGGTGTCGTGCATCGGTGCGTGGGGCCGCTCTCTGTGCCGCCAGACAGCTGCTGTGCATGGTCGCGCTTTCTTTGCACAGCCCGCTGCCGCCACCACGCTGTGCAGCGCGGCCGGGGAGTGCTGCAAAGCTTGGCGAAGACACTTGTGGCCTTAGAAATGCATGTGCGTGGCTTGTGGAAGCCGTCATAAGCCGCTCAGACCGCTGCGTGGCACGCAGTGCGTACTGGGCAGGCATCAGACACCGATTGAAGTACCTGTACCTGTCTGGAACACACAGGCTGCATAGTACGGTCCGGGGCTCTTTGTTGGATGTAGCCATTCGGTGCAGCTTACAGCGAGTTCCATGCTGCTTTAGAGCGTGCTGCTGATTTTGAGGAAGCACTCTCAGCCCATGGCAGCCTCAATGTAGGAGGCGCACAAGCTACTGGGAAGGCAGTGCATGGTTCGGGCAGACTGCGTCACAGCGGTGTGCCCAGCTTCAGCATTACGTGCAAGCACAAACACACAAGTGGTTCGTTCTCATCGCATGAAATGGTGCCCTGCCAGGGCGATCCATTGGCACAGTGCATGCTTCCTAGGCGCAAACAGCATTTGGCTGCGTCCGGTCCTTGCCATCATTTCAGACATGCCTGGGTGACACCCGGCCGGTGAACGGTTACCTGAAAGCTCCGGCAAGCGGTCGCACACGACCAATACAATTTGCTCAAGCAAATGCGCACCCGCAGACTGCACCCGCCTGCATGCGGCACTCCCCGCTTGCAGCGCCACACAGGGCCAAGCAATATGCTGCAGACCTTGCAGCGCAGGACAAGCATGGCAACATGAAAACGAATTTGTGCTAGTGGGCTTCTGCAACAGCTGCCACAGGCCTGCAGCTGACAGAGCCACAAGAGTTGAAGCCAGCTACCGCCGGGGGCGGCGCAGGAGCCTACACGAGGCCCAGCTTGGCGTGCCAGACCTGCCGCTTGAACACGTTGCCGAAGGAGGGGTCCTCCTCCGGCGAGATGAGCTGCTGCATCACGGCCTCCATCTTGGCCTTGTTCGCGCCGGAGTGCTGGTGCAGCCTCTGGCCTGCGGCCGCGGCGGGCGCACGGTGCGTCAGCGCGCCCAGGTCGCTGACGCCTCGCGTGCGGCGCTTGAGCAGGCCTGCAGGGGCTGTGGCGTGCTTGCGAGGTCGCGCGCTTCGCGCGTACGGACCGGCGTGAACAGAAGCGTGAGAGGCATATCAACACAGATCTCCCATGACGTCCCAGCACGGCTTGCATGCAACAACACGGGCATGGGCGCCATGTGGATGTATTCAGGAGGTGCTGTGACGCGCATGTGCTCCTGCGAGCCTGCGCCGCTGCGCCTGGCCTCCCACGTCAGCCCCCGCTGGCCGTTACACACAGCCTTTTGTGGCTTTTCAGTGCGCACCGCGCCGCCAGAAGCTGAACGTGGGCGTCAGCGGCGTCTGCAGGCGCTCGCGGAACAGGCGCTTGGTGCCCGCATTCGCGTTCCCGAAGAACTTCAGGAACACGCAGCTCTTGTAGTGCTCGGCAAACTTCTGCGCGCCGCGCGCCGGTCGGCGCGCGTCAGTCAGCTCCCGCGCACGTTGCCTTCTTATCGGCGCATTGCTTACCAGCGCGCACTGGCCGCTGCCCGCTCGGGTGGATTTAACCTGCACAGCGTTGGCTGATGTCTGCACCAGGCCCAGCGCGTGCCGCGTGCAGCCGCAGCTACTCACTAAAGCACCGCCCGTGTCCACGCAGCACCCTGCAGGCGGGCGCGCCGCCCTGGGCCCAGGCGCCAGCCGGCGCAGGGCGCCAGCGCGGGCGGCGGGCGCGCCTGGTACGTCCGCTCAAAGCCCTTACAGGGCCGGCACCAGGTCAGCGATGCCTCCAGCACGATAAGCTGTGGCGCGTGCCGCTCGAGCGCCAGGTCAAATTGCTCGTCGCTCGTCAACACGCTCACCTCGCCCGGCCGCCACTGCCGCGCGCGCGCATGTCAGGGCGCTACAGCCGCGCCTCAGGCCATGCCTTGCAGCGCGTCAGGGCGGGCATGCACCCACCATATTGACGTTTCCAGCCAGGAAAAGCCAGAAGGCAAGACAATGATGCCAGAAACTTTTGCAAGCGCATGTTGGCAACATACTCACCAATCTAAGCGAGCAGCACGTAAACAGCAAAGGAATGCGTCCACGTATGCTGCAACAGATACAGTCTCATGCAGCCACGAGGTTGAACACACAGGGGCAGGCGGAGACCGGCTGCGCCTCCGCGCCCGGCGCGATGCGGCGCGGGCAGGGCGCGCGCCGGCCCGGGGCGGCACCTCGAGCTCCGCGCCGGCGGCGGGCGGCGCGTCCGCGCCGCTGCCCATGCGCAGAAAGCCCATGATCTCGCGCAGGTCCAGCAGCTCCGCGCGGAACATGGCCAGGAACTGCGCGCGCGCGCCCGGTCAACCCGCCGGCGCGTTGCGCCCGGCATGCGCGCGCACGTGCAGGAGCATCGCAGGACACGCAAGCGTGGTGCGCTTGGGATGCGTTTCCGTGCGCGGCGCGCACGCGGGCCACGACCTGACCAGAGGGTGCGGCAGATGACCGTCTTTGCAGGGGCCGGCACCGCGAGGCAGCCTGCTGCGGAGCAGGAGCAGGAGCACAGTGCTCCTACTGCAGTGGTGCAAATACGGCGATCCCGCTCAATGCTTCAGGGGAAAGCGCCTTGAAAAGCACATGCATTTGCGCACGGGCTTGCAGCGCTCGCTGAAGCGGCTTTGATACGGCGGGCGCGCCTCGCCGAACGTCACGCGGTGGTCGCGCCCGGCGGCGTCCAGGCGCTCGCGCAGCGCGGCCAGCCGCTCAGCCTGCAGCGGCTGCCCCAGCCGCTCGAACAGCTCCGCCAGCGCCGCGCCCGTCAGCTCGCTGCCGCCCGCCGCCTGGCGCGCACGCGCGCGCCCCGCTCAGCCTCCCCGCGCAACTCACACACAGAGCCGCCCTGGCGGACGCTTACACAGCAAGGCCCGGCTGCTTTGCGCGCCGCGGCTGCTCCGGTGATCAGGCAGCCCGTCAGCGCCCGCGCACCTCGGCTTGCAGCCGACTGCCTGCTGCGCCAGCGCACGCTCACCTCCCCCGGCCTCCACTGACACTTGCCGCCAACCTCTCGTTCTCTCACACAACTGGTCAGTGTCATGCGGCTTTCGAGGAGCAGGCCGTTCCCTAGCACTTCTGGCGCCGATCCCTTATACTATCTCATACACTCCTGCAGTATGGAAGGAGGTGTGGGCAGGGCAAACAGGCGCGCCTGCCAGGCGCGCTGGTACTCCTCCAGCTTGCCCTCCATGAGCATGCCGTCCTGGACGAGGCCCTCAAACTCGTGGATGTCGATGTCCCCGCTGCCGTCCCAGTCATACTTCTGCAGCGTTTCCTTGACCTCGCGGTCCTCCATCCAGTCCTGGCGCGGGTGGCAGCAGCGCGGCCGGTGCGGGCGCTGGACGGGACGGGACGGGACGGGCGTGGCGCGCAGGTGCACCGCAAGCCGGGCGCGCACCAGCGTCACTGGCTGAAAGCCGTTGTCGGTGCTCTGCAGCAACGCCTTCAGCTCATGGCGGTCTATCACGCCATTCCTGGGCGGCAGACGGATCGTTACTGCCGCTCCTGTGCACCAGAGCAGCATGTGCTTGTGCAGCAGGCAGGCAGCGCGCAGCGGGGACGCTTCAAGGGTACCCATCAAGGTCCGCGCGTCGGAAGAGCTCCTTCAGGTTGTGCGCTTTATGGTTCTTGGCTTCGCCTTCCCGGACATCCTCCTCCCACTCCGTCATCGTCATCATGCTGGTGAGGTGCGTGCCAGCCCCGGCACCTCTCCGTGCAGTCGCGGGGCGCTGCGCACACTGCCAGGAGGCAACTCTATTCTGGCAGAAACACGAGTGGACCGGTTCCTTGCGCACTGTAGAGCAGTGAGGCCTCGCCGGGGGGCACATTACGAGCGGCTGCACGGTCTGCATTGCAATTGTAAGTCTGCCTGGCAGCGATGCCGCAGAGGTGGGCCGGGCACTAGGACTAGATTAGATCACATCGCAAAGCTCCCATAGGACGGATTTCTTTGTATATAACAAGTATTTTTCCCTCCAGCCCTCAGTTCGACAGGTTGCCCAAAAGTTGCAAGCAGGGGTACCCTACCCTGTTGGCACTTGAGGCATTCGAGGGCCCCTTGACGGTCCTTGCCTTATGCACTTCACCAGTACAGGAAAGTGATTTGTGATGAACAGCTCCGGAGCAGCACATGACGTGCACAATCTATGCTTGCCTGTCGACATGCGTGTGCCCGTCTTCAGTATTACAAGTGCTACCGCGACCTGACGACACGCCGTGTCGGACACGGTGAGCACATGGCCTCACGGCTAATCAGGTAAGCATGCTAATTTCAGTACCAGCACAGCCACCTGTGCTTGCTGGACATGTAGGCTCCCCACGGTGCAAATGCAGAGCTCCACGAGAAGGTGTATCATGTCACGTGCCGCGTGCCGCATACGTCTTTCACCGGCAGATATCAAAACGTCACTACACAACCTCAGTAAGACACACACGTCGTTGCCACACAAATGTGAAAGCACCCGCCGCAGCGCAGGCTCGCCATGCGCGCTCAGTCCGCCTTGTGGCTGACCATCATCTTGCGCGCCTCCTCGATCATCTTCTGCGCCTTCTCGGGGTCCTGCGTGTCCTTGAACTTGTTGGGCTCCGGCACGTCCAGCCCGCGCTGCACGGCCGGCCGCGCTTCGATGCGCTGCAGCCACGCCGCCACGTTGGGCAGGCCGTCCAGGGAGATGCCTGCGAGCTCGCCGCCTCAGCGCCTGCAGCGCGGCGCCTGCAGCGCGGCACGGCCGCGCACCCGGCAGGGCGGCACACAGTCCGGCTTGCATTGGCGCATGAGCTAGCAGGGCCGCCCGGGCGAGCGCGCGTCTGCCGCAGCGCGCGGCCAGCGGGGCGGCGGGCGGGCAGACCCTACAGAGTGGGGGCGGCGCACCCGCCCAGGAGTGACAGAACACCTGCGGCCGCGCACGGCTGGACCGTCAGCGCGCGCGCTCGGCAGCTCAGATGGCCTTGTGCCTGGGCGCCGTGCGCAGGCGCACCCAGCAGAAGTTGGCAATGTCGGCGATGGAGTAGGCGCCCTTGCCCGGGCCCGCCAGGTACTCGCGGCCCTCCAGGCCAGAGTTCAACACCTGGCCGCGCGCGCGTCAGCGGCCGCGCTGCTGCATAAGAAAGTAAGGTCCCAACCACAACACAGACAGTCCCGAGCCGCGCAGCGCCGCAGCGCAACGCGCGCCTGGTAGAGCCGCTTGGTCTCGTTGGTGTAGCGGTTGACGCCGTACTCGATCTTCTCCGGCGCGTAGCGCACGAAGTGGTTGGCCTGCCCCTGCATGGGGCCCAGCCCGCCCTGCGCGGCCACGCCTGCTGTCATGTCCTGTGCACGCGCGCTGGCCCTGCATAGGTCCACCATGCTCTGCACCAACAGCGTCACACTATCACGTGGAGCGGGGACATGCATGCGGCCTATGCGGCGCAGCAGGCCCCAGAATTGTTCGCTTGCAGCACGGCGTGTGCGCACCATCTGAAACATCAGCCAGGACAGGATCTCGGCCTGCTGGGCGGGGTCCTGCAGCCCACGCAGCCCGGTCACGCTTGCAAAATCCAAGCTATGTCTGCTTGCAGCGCAGCTCATGATGTTTGCAGGCGCTGAGCAGAAGATGCAACAAACACTATTTGAACCTTATCGTGCGCATAACCGTTCACCATACCTGCGAGTACAGACCCGCCTCGGGGTGCTTCTGCGCCAGGTACAGCATCATGGCGCCTGGCGCGTGTTTCAGCTTGAGTCAGCACCCCAGCGGCGGCAGCAGCAACCCTCGTTCCATAGGATCCCTGAACCCGCCAGCAAGGTTTGCCGTATCCCTGCAGGCCACCAGCGCACCTGACTCAAACACGCGAACGTCGCCGTCGGTCATGGCAGGGATACGGCCATTTGGGTTTATCTTGAGAAACCAGTCCTCCTTCTGCTCGTTCTTTGATAGGGAGATTGCGTGCAGCTCGTACGGCACACCGAGCTCCTCCAGCAGAACCGACGCCTGGCGCGCAGGAACACGAGGGCGCATAATACACCTCGTCAGCTGTCGCACACCAGGGAGCGCAACATGCAAGCCACGCGTATGGTGCATCACACGCGCACTCACATGATGCGGCAGTGGGACTGGAAGCAGGAAATTAGGCCTGTTAAGCATGTCACAGCATCACGGGTGATTATGTAACTCAACGCCTCGCGATTGAGGAGCAGGTCAGTGCAACACAGCTTCGCGTTGGAAGCATGAACGTCACATGTTTGAGGGTTATATCACCTTCCAGCCGTTGGGCGTGCCCGCTGTGTACAGCTTGTAGTTGCTTGCGCTGGCCATTGCGAACACTCGTGTGCAGTAGCACCGCTTCCCACGCTGGGCTCCTGGAGCACTGCTGCGCTGCGCCTGTTCCGCATGTGCGAGCGTGCCTCAGCAGATGTATATAGTAATATTCATGAATGTGACCGCACCACCTGCGTTTGCCCTTTGGTGGTTCGCCGCTTGACAGTTGCAAAGCCAGAGTCAAGCGTGATGCATACAACCCACCACGTACAAAGTGTGGGCGCACCAACTGCACCGACTGCCTGATGTTCACTGCACCTGTGCGCAGGAGCATATGGCGGATATGAAGCAGCCTCGTCTGCCGTGTACCAATGATAAATTAGTCGAGTTATTAGTCAGTTACCCCAGCCTCGCCTCATCCCACTTGTAAGCAAGGCATGTCCCCGTTCACCCCCGTCGTCTACGGTAGCCCCCCTTGCCCCCCGTTTGCCCCGTGACCTCCTTTGAAAGCGATCGAGACAGCTCGCTGTCTGATCCGATCCGCTGCAGGCGTAGGACTTGCAGGCCTTGCAGGTCGCTTCGTCTAGCGCAACAGCTATGGCTAGGTAGCGCGCGCCCCGCTGTGCCAAAATTCCCTGTGTCACTGACCATGAGCTCAAGCTAAGCACCTGCCCAAGGGTGCTGGGGAGGCTGACAGGGCACTTTTGTGCGCAGCGCGCTGGAGGAGCTAGAGCAGCTGCTGGCGCGCACTCGCGCGGTCGAAGCCTCGCTTGCCGCTGTGCCGCTCCCGGCTTGCTCGGCCGCCGGCGCCGGTGGCACGTGGTGGGACGCGCCGCTGGCGCGCAGCGCGGACGCGCACGCACACGTTGTTGTGACCTGCGCCCCGGCTGCGCGGTCAGACCGCGGATGGGCTGCGCCTGAGAAGCAGCGCGTAAGAGCGGAGGCCGCTGCTGCCGAGCCAGCAGTGCACCCGGCGCGCTGCTGGGAGGCGCCCTGCCCGCGCCGCGCAGACGTCAGGCACTGCAGTGCTCCCAGCGCGGGGTCGTGCCAGGACCCCGCGCACGCAGCACGGTCGGCAGCGCCGGGTACAGGCCCCACCGCCGGTCAGTGGCCGCAGAGGGGCGACCCGCCGGCGCCGTCGGTGCGCATCCGCTGCGGCTACGACGACCGCGCTGCGCCCGCAGCGCCGCGCGCAGAGGCGAGCGGGCGCGCGCCCCGCGCGCCCGGCTGCGCCGCGGCCGGGCGGCCGCCGGCGCGGCCGCCGCTGGGCCGGCGGCGCTGCGGCGTGCCGCGCTCGGCGCTGGAGGCCGCGCTGTGGCGGCTGGCGGACGCGGAGGACGCGTGGGCCGCGGAGCGCGCGGGCGCGCGGCGGGAGGCCGAGGAGCTGCGCAAGCGCGCCGCGCGGCTTGAGCGCGAGCTGCGCCAGCTGCAGGCGCGCGCCCTGCCTGCTCGCCAGTACTTGCACTGGAGGGTGATGAGCACTGCGCGAGGGAAGTGATGGGAAGGGCCGAGCTGCGCATGCTCCAGGCGTGCACCCAGCTCAGCCAATGTCCGTCAAGCTTTCCGGCGTTGCATGGCCTTACACACAGTGATTCTGATTACACGTCCGCGCTGCCGCGCACCGCACGGGCACATTACTTTGATTCGCCCAAGTATGGCACTCGCAGACCCGACCATGCGCCAGGTCGCCGAGAGTGCGGTGGGGCTGCACGGCTTCGGGCGCCGCAGGCGCGGCAGCGGCGTGCCACGGCGGCCGCCTGCCCCGCACGGCCGCAGCCAAGCCTGGCACACGCAGCGCCGCCCTGACACACCCTTGGCCTCAGCAGCACCCTCGGGGCGCCGCGCAGGCAGAGAAGCGGTTCGGCGCGAGGCGGCTGCGCTGCAGGCCGCGCTGCGCGCGCGCCAGGCGGAGCTGGACGCCGCGCTCACGGACGCGGCCGCCGCGCGCGCGGCCGACGGCGGCCACGCGGAGCGCCTGCAGCGCCAGCTGGTCGAGGCCACGGGTGCGCCCGGTCCGCGATGCGCGACGGGTGGCCCGGGTCTGCTGACGGGCACTCTGTGACCTCGGGAAGAGGACGTGCAGGCGCCTGGAGAGGCAGCCGCGCGGTGTCCGCCCTGGCCATGCCTGGCTCTGGCGCGCCGTGGCTGGCTGGCTGCCTGGTGTGGCGCAGGGGTCGAGATCACGGGCAGCGTGTATCGCTGGCACGGCTGTTCCTGGGCCTCGTTGCAGTGGGTGTCATAGCGGCGGGGGCGCTTCAAGCACCGGCCGTGACGACGCGCGGGAGGCAGGGCGGCCGCGCGCGCAGGGGACCGCGAGGAGCTGGGCGCGCTGCTGTCCAAGGCGCTGGCGCAGCTGGAGGCGGCCAGCGCGGCCGCCGCGCAGCGCGAGGCCGTGGTGGCCGCGCTGGAGGCCCGGGCGCGCGCCGAGCCCGCGCATGCCCTAGTCAGGCTGTCACACGATGTCCAGAGAGCGTGCTTCTGGGTGGGCCTGAGCGCGAGCACGGCCCGGGCATGCGCTCTTTGGGCTTGCGCGCAGCGTAGGAAGCGAGGGGGAACATGTGGCATGCAAACAGGGACACATGCACCTTTGCGCCACTGTCAGAGGCAGCTTGTTACCCTGCGCGAGCTGATCAGCAGTGACGAGCTCGGCTGCCAGGGCACCGGGCTGTTGGCGTCTTGGGCGACCATGCTCGGTCCTTGCATGCAGCATGCCAGATCAGGGACGGGCTCGTCTTTTGTATCCCAGAGACGGCATGCGGCGGGAAGGCGGGCGAGTCTGATTCCCCAGCGCCCGGCTGCAGCCGCCACCGCAGGCTGAGAAGCGGGCAGGCACGGGCAGGTCCTGGCAAGCGCGCTCGCAGGGCTGGCGCCGCCGCCGGCGCGCGCCCGCCCAGGGCCGCCTCCTCACGCAAGCCAGCACGCGAAACAGTATGGGGCTGCAGAGAAGGAGCGGGGCGCGGCGCCCGCAGGTAGCATCGCTGGAGGGAGAGCGTGCAGCTGCTGCGCGCGAGGCCGCGGACGGCGAGCGGGCGAGCGCGGCGCAGGGCGCGGCGCTCGCCGCGCTGCTGGACGCGCAGCTCGGCCACAACCGCGCGCGCACGCAGGCGCTGCGCGAGGTGCGGGCTCGCCGCCTGCATGCTTGCGTTGCGTGCTGTCTATTGTGTTTGTGGGCCAGCAGCGGCGTGCAGCCTTGGCACGCGCGCCGCACCCCTCCGCCTCGGCGGTCCGATGACGGACGGCGCAACGCTGCCTGACACGCAGACGTGGTTTGCTGCGCACGCCTGTCCGACCGTCCGCGCGTGGGCCATGCGCGGGCTGCCCCGCCCCTGCTGCTGAGCACGCGGACTGGCCTGTGGTTGCACACGCGCCCTGCGCCGCCCGCGCAGGCGCTGTCCGAGCACATGGACCTGGGCGACGGTCCCGGCGTTGACGCCGCCGAGACCGTCGCGGCCACAGCCACAGCCGGCAGCTCGCCAGCCAGCGCTGGCGAGCGCACCTAGCTGGCGCCTGGAAGTCCCGACACACCTGCCTGCCATCCTGCACAAGGTATGCAGTGACAAGGGGCTCGGCGGCACTTTCTACTGCGTCCTGGGGCAGGTTGAGATGGATGGAGGCAGCCTGCAATTGTGCGTATGGCCTGACGATGGCCCACGCATCGCAGCGTCTCATACGTGCGTCTCATATGCGTGACGTGCTTCTCGAGCAGTATGTGCTCATGTAATGCGCTGGTGCTTCTGGTACTACGGAGTTTGCTTGAACGACACTGCTGATACTACGGAGTTTGCTTGAACGACACTGCTGAAAGCAAAAGGCATTCCTTTACAATCACAAAAAGGCGCAGCACATGCATGCAGCAAAACCACGGTGAACCCCTCCACAGTGCAGTGCCCCATGCAGGTCCTCAGCCCGCATGCACTGCATGCAGCATCTGTGTACAGGCTGCATGAAGAATTACGTGGAACGCTAGAGCAGAAAGTGGGACACAGGACGATGCCCTGTCAGGGCCAGTGTTAATGGTGCAGAACGTGTAAGCAGCGCTGCTTGCGCAACACCACTGTGCCTGTCCCGCCTGCGTCACTTGGCGCCACCCCCCCTTCCGCCATATCAGGCGCTGGCAACCTGCCACCCGCAGCCCCAGCTGCGGCAATCCCAGACGTAGGCGCAGCAAACGGCTACTGCTGCAACGCCAGCATCGCCGTAGTGCCCAAGCCCCACGCAGCGCTTAGCTCGCGATCACGCCGCCGGCCGCCTCGACAGCCTTGTCAGGCGCGGCACCCGCCGCCACAGCGGCAGCTGCGGGCTCAGCCGCGGCAGGCTCGGCTGTCGCAGGCACGGTCACAGCCTCGGCCGTCGCGAGCGGCTCTGCCGCGGCGTCACCGGCGCCGGCTGTCGCGGCGGCGGGCGCACCGGCGGTATAGGAAGCGTCCGCGGCGGTGCCGGTCTCCCCTTCCACAGCCTGCTTGGGCGCCGGCTCGCCGGCAGCGCCGGCACTGCCCACTGCCGGTGCCGCTGTCGAGGGAACGACACCGTTGGCTGTGGGGGCGGCCTCGATCGCGGGCGGCGTCGGAACGGGCGCGGCAGCGGCGCCGCCCGCTGCGGCGGGGCCCTTGAGCGCCGTGGCGCCGGCGCTACCCGCCGCATCGGACTGCGCGCCCGCTGCAGCGGCCTCGCCGTTTGCCGCTGCGACGCCCTCCATGGCCTGCGCAACCAGTCCCATACTTGACACCGGTTGTCGCACGCTCCCCAGACAGACTGCGCTGCAGCACCATGCATGGCACAGGCATGCAGCTCTGCCGCGGCCGCACCAATTACTGGCTGGCCGCCGCTCATGCTTCTGCCGATCAGTGCTCGGGAGCCGCGCTGTACGACCAACCGTCAAGCCTGGCGCAGACAGGCAGTCGCAGCGCACCTGCGGCCCCTCCTTTGTATCCTCAGCGGGCTCCGCAGCCGCCTCCGCCTTCTCCTGCGCGGCCTCCGCGGCCGCCGGCGCCGGCACGGCCTCGCCGCCGGCCGCGGCCGCGAGCGCGTCGGCCGCGGACGCCGCCGGCGTCACGCCGACGCTCACGTCCTTGAACGCACCGCCCTTGGCGATGACCATGTGCGACCTGGCGCGCGCCCGACCGCGTCACGCCGTCAGGCTTTGTGCGAAGGCGCCGCCTCGCATGCACCCAGCCTGCTCCTCAACTGCCCGCGCCAAACTCTGCTCAAGCATAACACTCACACCAGCACTCTGTCATGCACTCTCCTAGCACTCGTAGAAACCCAGCTGGAGCAACAGAGGGCGGCCGGCCGCGCCTCTGCACGCCGCGCCCCTTCTTCACGCCCAGGGCCTTGAGCACCTGCGGCCGCGGGAGCAGGCTCTGCCGCACAGCTCAGGCAGCCAGTGAGCATACGGCGCACAAGCTAGATGCAACGCCCCCAGGGATGGCAACCTCCAAGGAAGGCACCAGAACAGGCACGCTGCGGTGAGGGGCGGACCTCGTCGGGCGCGCTCAGCAGGCTGTACCGCAGGCTCTGCTTCTCCTTCCAGCTCGCCAGGCTCTTGGGCTTGTCGGCCGACATGCCGTACACCTGTTCCCGGAGCGCAGCAGAGGCTGTCAGGTCCAGACCGCAGACCGCGCCACCATCAGACAGCACCGCGGCTGGCGCTGGCTTCAGCTCCGCACCGTGTAGCCGGCCTTCTGGAAGTCATCGACGTGCTCGCTGAACGCCACAGCCTGCTTCGTGCAGCCCTGTGGGGCGTCGATTGATTGTTAGCATCAGGTTACCAGGATGTTGACATCAAGCTAACTAGGCCAACGCAGCGCTGCGCTGTTGGTAGTCCTCGGACTTGACCACGCAGTGATGAAGTGCGTGTGGACTGGTGCGGCGTGCCAGCAGGGGCGCACCGGGGTGTTGGCCTTGGGAAAACAGAAGATGACGACGCCGGTGCTTTTCACGATTTCCTGCAGCAGGCAGGGGCGCGTCAGTCTCGGGACGACGGACAGCAGCCAGGGGCTCTGCCTAGCAAGCAGCGTCATCGGTGCTCTCATCCCACATTTGGATGTTTGCAGTGCGAGCCGGCACCAACAACGTGCTAAGAGCTGTTGTAGTGCGCACATTGAGCTGCACAGGCTTGTCAGCCTCGTCGCGCAGCTCCTTGAGCTCTGGGAGCGCATCGCCTGCGTGCAGCCCGGTCTTGGCCTTCTTGGCCTCGGCCGCGCCTGCGCCGGCCTCCTTGCGTTTGCCGCGCGGCATGGCTGCTGACGAGCAATACGAGGTATGAAGGCAGCGTTGTCGCACGATCGGCCCAACGGTGCAGTAGGAAACACTCTCCGCTATAATTTTTCCAAATCTATAGATAGATTATATGCGCCCGTCTGGTCCCACTGGGTCAGTCCGACTGGCTCAGTACAGCGCCTCATTTTTCCTTTGGAGACGGACGATTGCCTGCATGAGGCAAAAGTAAGTGCAGAGCAGCCGCTCTCCACAAGTAGCTCAGCATACCTATTGCAGTGCTCGTCTATTTCAGGTAGCAGCAGCCGGGTGTGAGGAAGCAATGCACTGCGCATGACGCACACCGCGCCGCTCTCCAGTCTAGCTTCCTGCACGCTCTCTGTGCGCCCGCGGCTGCCGCCTCCCAGTGCACAGTACGGCAGGTGTACGAGGGCCGTTGGTGCGGGGCGCGTCCACTGCACGGTCAGCCGCCGCTCGCCTACCATGCCCATGCGTGCAGCGCTGCCTTGTATGCGCAGTGTATCACGACGGATGTCTGCCGAGCCGTGAGCACTTGTGTTGCCGCAGGCCGCCAAGGAAAGCTGCGAGGTGGTGGTGGGCATTGACTTGGGGACGACCAACTCCGCCGTCGCGGTGCGCAGTGCGCTTCAACTGAACTGCCAGAGGGGCTGCTGATGCTTGGCTGACGCGCCGCGGCGCTGCTCCAGGTGCTGCGCAATGGGCGGCCGGTCGTTGTGCCCACAGTCGATGGCGACACGCTGCCATCCGTGGTCGCCTTTCAGGACGACGGCGGCGTGCTGGTCGGCAAGGCGGCCAAGCGGTGCGCTGTTCTGTAGCCAGGCCAGCTGGGCTGGAGCCACTGCCAGTAGGTGCAGGCCGTGTAGTTGTGCGGGAGGCGCGCAGGCCCGGTGCAAGTGGCCTGTTGCTCAAGCTGACCGCCAGGTCACCCACTTAATTCACAACTGCTGCTTCACGCCCGAGCTAAACATTCAGTGCCGTTGCTGCTCGTTCAGAGCCGTATTGCGCGCCCGGGGTGCTGGGCCTGGGGTCGCCACCCCCCGCGCAGGCCTCCTGCGCGCACTGAGGCTCACCCGGTTCGCAGCCAGGCCGCCGCAAACCCCGGCTGCACGTTCTACTCGGTCAAGCGGCTGATCGGGCGGGAGTTCAGCGCGGTCGCAGAGGATGCCCAGCGGGCGCGCCGCCGCCCGCACCCCGCCTGCCTGCCGCGCTGCCGCACACATGCCGGCTCAGCTTCGCGCCTGCACTGGGTCGCCGCGCTTGTTCTGATCCAGAGACTGGGCTCCGCCTGCACTCATGCCCAGCATGCGGACTGGGGCCTTGCCGTCAGGTCTGTCTTCCATGCGCAACACGCTCGTGTGCAGGAGCTGCGAGCCGGTCCGCTGGCCGACTGGCATGGGCCGTGCATGCATGCGAGCCTGAACCTTTACCCTGCATGCCTGCATGCTTGACGCCCGCGGCCAGGCACGGCGCGCGCAGCGCGCTATGCGCTGCCCGGCGCCCGCTCAACGGCTGCAGCCGCCTGGGGCGGCGCGTGGCGCGAGCGGAGGCCTTGGCGCGCAGGTGGCCTACGGCGTCGGCGCGGACGAGCAGGGCGCCGTGCGCCTGGCGTGCCCCGCGGTGGACGGCGGCACGCTGTACCCTGAGGAGGCGCGTGCGGGGGGGCGGCTCTCCTGGCTGGCCCTAATGTGGAGCCACGAGTCCGGCCTGAATGCTGGGGCGCTGGTAGCATGGACTGCATGTCGCCGCATGATGGCGGTCCGCAGGAGGCGTGCGGGCGTGCGCAGGCGCGCGCGTCCCAGCTGGCTGCCCGGATGCGCAGGTATCCGCATATGTGCTGGCCGAGCTCCTGGCGGCCGCCGAGAGCTTCACGGGCGCGGCCGTCCGCAAGGCGGTCATCTCTGTGAGCCCCGCATCAGCCCCGCATCATGGGCAAGCGCCTGTGGGCGCGCGCGCCCTTGCTGCCCGGCAGGCCTCCCACCCTCCGCCCCGGACTGACACGCACACGCTCTGCATGGCGGCTCAAGCCACAGAGCTCGTGCGCCGCCTGCGCCGACTTGCATGCGCCAGGGCGCTGTGGCAGACAGGCAGCTCGATCAAATAACTGCAGGGCGGTAGCGCAGAAGCTGCCTCTCAAGCTGCGGCCCAGGCGGCAGGTGCCGGCGTATTTCACTGAGGCGCAGCGCGAGGCGACGTCGGCCGCCGGGCGCCTGGCCGGCCTGGAGGTGATTCGCCTCATCAGGTGCGCGGGGCCGCTGCTGGGTGGGGAGCGGGGCTAGTGGGAGCGCAGAGTACGTCATCGGGGCTGCGCTGCTTGCTAGACAGGCTTCAGGGCGGATGCGCGTGCGGGTCCCTGCCTGCGGCGCCGTGTGCCATAATTGCCATGCGTTGCGGGAGCCCAGCTGGCATGCCTGGCACCGGGCCGGGTCCGTGCCAGCCTTGGGAGCCCTTCCGGTGCCGTACCCCTGCTCGAAGCATGCGCTTGCAGCCGGCTGGGGAGGCGAGCGCCACGCGCGCGCGGCAGGGAGCCCGTCGCGGCCGCGCTCGCGTACGGCGTGTCGGCCGAGGAGGACCAGACGGTGCTCGTGCTGGACCTGGGCGGTGGCACCTGGGACGTGTCGCTGCTGGAGCTGGGCGGCGGCGTGGTCGAGGTGCTGGCCACGGGCGGCGACGCGCGCCTGGGTGCGGCCCCGCAGGGGGAGGCGTGCCGGGGCAGGTTGCGGGGCATCGCGCCCCTCGTCACGGGCCTGGCTGCATACAGCTCGGGGCAGGTTGCGCTCCCGCGCGGCTCCGCGCGTCCCCCTGACACTGCAGCCATGATGGTGTGTGACCCCGTGGGCGGACATTGCTGAGCCGAGCGGGATCGCCAGAGTGCTCATGCGTCCGGCCCGGGGCGCGCAGGCGGCGACGACTTCGACAACGCGATCGTGGAGTGGCTGGCTGAGGCGTGCCTGCAGGGCGTGGACTGGCGCGAGCCCGGCTTCCTGGCCAACCTGCGCGCGCTGGCCGAAGCGGCCAAGGTGCCGACCCCCGTCCCTGGGCGCCCGCTGCTCACGCTCGTGGAGCTGTCGGCTGCCTGCTTGAGCAGCACGCCGCAGCTACGTGTTGCCTCGCCATGGCAGCGAAGACGAACCCTGGCTTGCGTGAACTTTTTTTGCTCGACGAGCGCGTGCCAGCCAGAACCACACGCTCGCTGCGGCCTGCCAGCGGGGGCGACCTGCATGCCCCCCGGCCGGCTCGGGAGCGAGGCGGGGGCGCCGCGCAGGTGCGGCTGACCGACGCGCCGCGCGTGGCGCTGCGCGTGCCGGGCGCGGGCGGCGGCCCGGCGGTGCTGACGCGGCAGGCGCTGGAGAGCCTGGCCGCGCCGCTCTTCCGGCGCATGCGCCTGCCCGTCGACGCGGCCTGCTGGCAGGTGCGCGCGGGCCGCGCCCGTGCAGCCGAGGGTGGGGTAGGGTAGGGTAAGGGCATGGTCCTGGTGCATGGCGCAGGTGAGGGGCTGGTGAGAAGGCTCTGACAGGTACGGCATGCCGTGGGCGCCTGCAGGCCTGGCCGGGCCGCTTGCGCCCGCTGCCGGCGTTGGCCAGCCGCGCGCGTGCGCGGCGGCGGCGTGGCCCCCGGGGCGTCCGGCAGTGCGCAGGGCTAGGGGGCAGCAGGCCCTGCGGCCGGCCGCGTGGATGATGCACACGAATGGTCTTCTTTCTCCTGACGGCCCCGTCGCTGGGACGCCGAGCGGATGACAAACCAGTTTCGATCCTGACACGCGCGCCACAACACATAGGAGTGGCCAAGGGATCATGTGGTATGCTTTGGTGTTTTGCGCATGATTGGTAGGCCACTCAACCATTTGCCGAGTGCAGCCAAGAGTGGCTTTTGAGTAGATCCCATTGGGTGAGTGATGCCGTGCGCAAGCACGTTTTCCACCTCCTGACCAGGCGCGCCGGCATCGGCGGGGCCGCAGATGACACTATAAACTGTGGCTGACACCCACTGCCGTCTGTATGTGCACATGCTCAGGCGCACAGCGCCCATGCCTTGGGGGCATCGGTCACCCTTGCTGCTTGGGCTGCCTGTCGGGCGCATGATGACCGTTATTCATTAGCCGGACACAGCCACCATACGGCCGCCGTGGCGCCGCATCGGCGGCTAGCGTGACGAGGATCGTCATCCTTTCTCTGACGCCCGGCACAGCGTTCTCTCAGCCTTGACAACCGCGCAATGCTGTGCTGCAGCTTGTCCCTAGGCGGGCCCTCAGCACGAGGATTCTGGGTGGGTACACGGGCGCCTGGGTGTGGCGTGGCCGGTGCGAGCGCAGGCGGGAGGCACCCCCGCGCCACGCTGCCTCTGGCGCAGCGGAGCCGGGATCAGAGAGGCGCCTGAACTGGGTGCGGGCCAGCGCGAGCGCAGGCGGGCGTCGACCTGGGCACCGCGCTGGGCGGCGCCGGCGGCGAGGGCGGCGCAGGGCCCGGCGCGCGCCCCAAGCGGCGCGCGCCCGTCGGCGCGCTGCTGCTCGTCGGCGGCGCGAC
>JAABUO010003403.1_pt1 | contig 18964 bp, 22 predicted proteins | sample 5559291 | NCBI WGS metagenome assembly JAABUO01 (sample SAMN10711878, study PRJNA513372) | rock metagenome | isolation source: Antarctica rocks | place: Antarctica: Victoria Land, Finger Mt sud | reverse complement strand
TCTTGCCCTGCCCTGCCCTGCCCTGCCCTGCCCTGCTCTGCCCTACATTGCCTTGCCTTGCCTTGCCTTGCCTTGCCTTGCCTTGCCTTGCCTTGCCTTGCCTTTGAAAGCTACTTGCAACTGGCGCTGCATACCGTAAGGCTGGGCTTTGATGTGTCGTCGCTGGGCATTATGCATGAGCATGACTGTGCATGATTCACCAGAGCTTGCGTGAGCCGGTTGTCATTGTTTGTTAATAGGCAGGACACTGGTTGACTGCACTTTTCAGCTCTATGGCATAGTACAGTTGTTTCCTGTCATATCTGTACAGGGCCGCTGTCATTGCAAGTTCTCTCCTAGAGTATCGACACAGACAGCCTGTTTGCCTTTGTATTTTGCTTCCAGGACAGCCCTCAAGCACAATCAACCTCTCGTTTGATTTGCTGTGGTTGCTGCGTAAAAAAGACGACCTTCATAGACTGTCTCAACAATGGCCGATATCCCACTGCGTCATGAAGCAGTCAACAGCTGCAAAATTTAGTGTTGACATTTGCAAGGATATTTGCAAGGGACTGGGGCCATGTCCCTGTGCATCTCTTACATCTTGATCAACCTCCTTGTGGTGGCTGGATGGATCATCCTGCATCGGGCAGATCATAACTACACTGCACAACAGTATGATGTGTCAGCAATATGCTGATTGGAAATAATGCACAGGTACAACATGACAAAGTTTGCCATCTACCTGAATGAGGTCACCCCAGGCTTGAGCGGGAAGCTGGCGCCCACTGACTCTCGCCTCCGGCCTGATCAGCATGCACTGGAAGAGGGTGTGTATGATCAGGTGTGTCTTTGCTCTCACTGTCTGATCAGCATGCACTGGAAGAGGGTATGTATGACCAGGTGTGTGTCTGCACTCACTGTCTGATCAGCATGCTTTGGAAGAGGGTGTACATGATCAGGTGTGTGTCTGCACTTACTGTCTGGTCAGCATGCACTGGAAGAGGGCATATATGACCAGGTGTGCATCTGTACTTATTGTCAGCATTGGCACCAGGTGTCAACGGTTGCTGATGCTGCATGTGCTGATGCTGCATATTTGGATCTCTGCTGCATAACAGCGATATGCTTAGGACATCTGCATTTCTGGCAAACTATTCCAGCATAATGATCAACTAGGGCTTGCGCAAGCTGAGCTGGCAGGGAAACCCAGACCAGCTCTGCATTGCAGATTGAGCCACTGTGTCTAGTATGCACCTTAGTGTCATTGCTTGCAGACAGGCGGCAAAACAGCAGGCACATGCTACATCAGTGCAGCAAATTGTTGTGCAGGACTGCAAGCAGTATCCCAGCACTGATTGAGTTTTTCAAATGCGCACCACATGTGTGCAGGCTAATGCCGAGAAGAAGAGGCTGGAGGTAAAACAAAGGGCAGTCAGAAAAGCAGCAGAGCAGAACAAGGACCCCCTTGAGCCCTGCTGGTTTGAACGAATGCCCAAGGGCGTCGCTGGGGAGACAGCCATGTACAAGTACAAAGGCGGGTACTGGGAAGCTCGTAAGGATGGCAATTGGGAGAAGTGTCGTGACATTTTTGGTCAAGCATCATGAGTGCAAGTATTGCAGTCAGCAGGGTTTCAGTGCCCTGCAAGATATTGCCTTGCCAAGTATGAGCAAAATTTATGGGAAGTGAACATGTGTAGATTGTAGCTGGTTCTTTGTCAGTTGGTCAGTAGTGAGCAGTATGCTTCCTTGGCAGCTTGTATATTACAGCGCGTGTTCGAATGGTTTGACTACTTGCCGGGAGGATGGTGACTATTCATTACCAGTGCTACAGAAACTGATAGAAGGTTTTGATTTGTTTGCGCATGCGTGCTTTTTTTATTTCATTTTGCGCCCACATCATTTGGAGCCTGCCAAACATAGCTCAGAAAGCAAAGACTCGATGATAGAAAACATGCAGCAAAGCCATGTGTAAACTACCTTGGCTTGTTGTTGGAAAATCTCGGTGTACCGTTTTGTGTGTTGAGACATGTGCACAACAAGACATGAGTGTAATGTGCATTCAGCATGTTGTATGCATGCATCCTTCTACTTGTGGCTGCATTTGAGACAATGGTTCAGTACGCAAGTATACTTGCTGATGAACTACCGAACATCTTGTTGCTGTCTGAGTCATCGTGGAAATGCCATGCTTGGCAGCCCCAATTGCAAGCGTTTCGAAAAGACACGGCATGACTTTTGCATCTGCCCATGAAATAAGCAACTTCTCGACAAGCAATGATGCCGTACAATATTGCAGTGCAAGGGCCTCACATGCATGGCATGTATGATATGTAAACAATTTTAATTCTAATTACACATGCCCAAGCTGCTGAGTCAGCATGCTCTCTCAGGTCATGCCATCAAGCGAAAACATCACGAATTGCACCCTGTTGTTACCTGCATTGTATCAAGAGCTTGCGGCAGCCAAAGGTGCAGGCAACAGTCCAAGTCGCTGTGACTTAGTAGTGTCAAAGTGTAATAATGCTGGCAACAACACCACAGCACAGATATGAAACCATGCTGTGGTATGGTTGCGGCAAGCTTGAGATCCCATTGCTGCTGCAATGCCTTGTAGCCCTCAGCACACGTATCTTCAGCACGGGAACAGGTGCGCGTTAAAATGTCCCTGGAGGAAAGCTTGCTAGCTGCCTGCTCAACCAAACATACAATCAACATACAGCAAGCTTGTATGCAGGTCTTGGCCACTGCTTGTCTGAATTGTCCTTTGAAGGCAATGCCTAAAAAGGAACTGAACGCAATACTAGGCCAGAGGACAAGTTTCAATATGCTTGAATGCATAAACTGCAGGGCAGGACATTCAAAAAAAGCGTAGTAATTGCAGCATTTTATACATGCGTACAACAGATCAGGACAAGCATCACAGCACAGATGTGCACCTGACGCTGCAAGTCGCCTTCTGGCAGCAGGAGGGGGCAAGGTGGTGGGGGGAGCAAGCATGAAGCCTGTGCCACCACAGAATGCCATCAGCAGAAAAGCTGTGAGCCACCTGCTCCGGCTGGGCCCGCCTTGCCCTGTAACAACACATGCCACTGCAACACTCAGACCGGATTCACACACATATGTGTGGTCTGGCATCATGGACTTTCAATTTGACATGTCATCCCACAGACTTGTAACAGGCCAGATAGACTACATCACAAGCATAAAATGCGGGGCAAACACACATCTGCGGCAAATAGCATGTCTGCACTGGCTGAAGACAACACAAACAAGCAGTGCCTGCAGGGTTGCTGCAACTTGGAAGTCAAAGTAATGATGTGATACCTTTCCGCTTGTAAGTCCACCTAGCAGCGCATGTATGCCATGTATCATTGCTAGTCCTGTCTGTCAGATCCATGTATCATTGCTTTTAGAACATGTCAGATTCAGGTATCGCCGCAACTCCCACTTTCTTCTTCAACATGCTTTGGCGTACAAAGACAAAGGTGCCCTAACGTGCAAACAATCACGCGTAAAAACCAAGCTTGCTGTACTGCCCTGTCTTGACAGTCAAGCATAACATGCATGCTGAGTGTGGAAGGCCGGTACAACTGCTTACCTGATGAAAGACTCCCATTGCAGACACCACAGTCATCATCATGTGTGCACGCTGGCCTGTCTACCAGTAACCTCAAGCTGCAGTCTTTGTCAGCTCAGAAACGTTGCTGTATTGGGACGCATGCAAGGGGTCAGTGGGGATTTCACCAGCAGCGCCATGCTTGTGCAGGTCATTGCTGTTGGACAGCAGTGCTGATGCCTCCACAGTGCATGGCTACATAGTGAAGTAACAAAGCTGCTGCTGAAGTGCTCTCAAGGGTCGATGTGGAGACTGTGCAATGCAGCAGCGTGATGCAGCTGCAAGGCTCCATGCAAGTCAAACACTCTACATATCAGACCTGTGAAGGCCTTGCCAGCTGGCAGAGCTGATGAGCTGTTTGGTCAACCTAGCTCAGCAAAGCTCTCAAGAGCACCTGGTCCAGCCTTGCTACTGCCGCAGAGCTTCTCCCTGCCTCAGCTACTGAAATACGTACCACACGTTCAGGCAAGAAGGAGCGACACACGTTCACAAACAAGTGGTTGATTGACAGCAAGCATGAATACAGCAAATGCACAAACAGCAGCCAGCAGTGCTTGGACTCGAAGCTGCTTGCAGAATCTGATGTTTAATCTGCTTCATGCTCATTAGCAAGAAGTTTACATTCAGTGTGACTTATGTTGTCAGTCAGTTGTACATGTACAATGTTATGGCACGCTCAGCAAGCTACTGGACCGTTCATAGATGTGGTGACAGTAAAGGCCCAAAACAACATCTTACTACTGAAGATTAGGCTCAATGATCAGCAAAAAAATGTTGAAATTTGATCAGCAAAAGATTCACAAAAAGACTTGCAGCAAAGTGTTGCATTGCTGCAATCTGGTCTTGAGCCTCTTACAATAGCGTATTACGGCATTGCTTCGCTCAGATACCTCACATTGCTGATCAAGTAGTACATCAGCAACATGACAAGATAGTGACTGGTTGTTTGCCCTATCTCCTGTCAGCTTTTGAGACTTTGCAGCTCTCGGTTCTCAGCTGCTTTTGCCATCTGCAAAGACACACTTAAAGTTGGGATCAGGCGTGCTGCACAATGATAAATAGTATTGCGTTGAGCCCAGTTCTGCTGGTGGCAGATGATGTCTGATAGCTTGTGATGTGAAATTTGATACAGAAACAGACAGCACAGCTGTCTATACAAATCAAAATGCCCAGGTAAAGGGTTCAGCAAAAAGCACCAAGCAAATAAGATGCAGGCAAATGTCAACACCTGAGGCCTGAGCAAAAGGGGCTGAGATGCACATGTGCTGTAGTTACCTCATAATCATTTGGGGTCAAGATTGTCCCATCGCGCAGATCAAGGGTGTCTACATTTGGCGTCAAGGTGTTCAGTCTGTGAAACTTGGAGATGTTTCCGCGTCTGCCATCGTAAGAGTCCACTGTGAACCTCTTGGCACTGCGTGGTGTGTCCACTATAGTGTTGCCACCTGCACTTCAACCACAAGAAGCTGGGCAAGAGCCTGGCACTGCTGAAATGCAAGTGGGACATAAAAACACTGCAGGTTGATGTCGCTGTCAACAACAGCGTTTCTGTGGTGCACATTGATTGCAATGATTGCACTAAAGCACAGCACATTGCAAACAGCACTTGTATGATGGTACCATGGTGATACAGCTGCTTGCAGAGCCTGCAAAGACATGCAGGCGGTTGCTGAGGTGTGAGATGTTGAACAACACATTGTCAGGATTACTCACCCAGGGCAGCAAGCTCCCTGTTGAGTCTACTCTTCTTGGCACGACCTCCAGTCCTTGCCCCTGACCTCATAGGCGAGCCCCCATCTGCCCCCACCCCTGACCCCGCAGGGGCACTCCCATCAGCCCCTGAACCTGATCCCTCAGGTGCACCCCCATCGACCCCCACGCCTGAACCCCCAGGGGCAGAATCAGCCTCCTGCCCTTCTCCAGATCCTGACCCCAGTGCTGCCTTCAAGCCAGTCCTTGCTTGAGAGGCAGCCCTTGAAATGCTTTTCCGGACAGATGAGGCTGCTGCCCGTGATCTTGTCACAGGTCCAGAGCTCTCCTGGGCTGCTGGAGATGCCTCCTGTACTTCAGCAGCCGCCTCTGGCGCTTCTTCTTCAGCAGCTTCATCCTGACTGCCATCATCAACACTGCCACCACTGCTGGAGCTGTGCCGAGGCCAGAGCAGCCAAATGAGGACCAGCACAAATGCGGGCACAGCTGTCCAGATGACGGTCTTTAAAAACCGGAGGACGTTCTGTGCTCTGTCAGGCTGAGATGACTCATCTGATGCTGTGTTGACATCAGCAATCTGCTCAAAGGAATCTGCCTGGTCAAGCGTGGAGTCCACACCGTGCTGTGGCTGAAAGTCCACAGCACCAGAAGCTGAGTCAGCATGCTGCTCACCATGTGCTATGAGACTATGCTGATCGCTGTCCATGGGAGTGATTTCTGCAGGCGCTAAGTCCAAGGCCTGCTCACTGTTGCCCTTGACTGCAGCTGCTTGATTGGACAGTTGGCTGGGCATTTGGTCCTGAAGCTGTTCAATGCTCTGAGCTGTCTGCTCAGCTGCAGCTGATGAATCAGCAGGCCGGCTGAACCGATGCCTATCTGATGCCCATGCTACAAGCTGCTGAAGCTTGGACTGTGACACAGCACTGAGGGGGTTGGGGCCAGGCCCATGCTCTGTCCTGGCAGCATGAGCCTCAGGCTGTGCCTTGGAAGCATCAGCCTCAGGCCACGATTCAGAAACATGGGCCCCCAGCTCTGACTCAGCACATGGAGGTTCTGATTCTGCCTCAGCCCCATGAGGCTCAAGCTGTGGCTCATGAGCATGAGCTTCAGGCTCTGAGTCAGCACCATCAGCAGGGTCTGACTCTGGCTGAGCGTGCTCAGGCACAGCATAATGAGTCGCGCTCTGCTCTGGGGCCAAGACCATAGACTCATGTGCTGAGTCTTGAGCTGCAGCTGCTGCGTATGAAGGCTGGTGTGTGATACTGGCCTCTGGCACAGGCGCATGCTGAGTCTCAACAGCACCTGGTGAAACAAGCCCTTATCTGTCAGCTCACGCAAGTCTAGCAACAAGGAGACGACGTGCATTGTCGTCAAGACCACATGGAACTCATTCTTTAGAGCATGTGCAGCAGTCAACATCCAGCCTTGGGACCAGCAGTGCATACAGATGCTCCAGACGTCCAAATCAAGGCAATCTTTGACTGAGGTGAATCACAGCCCAGGAAATCGTGCCGATATGCATGATGCTGACCATGCCATTGGCAATCCTCACTGCAGTCTTAGCACGATAGAACTGACTGGACAGGTCAACATGCTTTGAACGTCAGTGGACACCTGACTGCTTGATCATTTTAACTGTGGTGAGGTTTGCAAGCAAAGCGAACCTTCAGACAAAGCAAGAATGCCTGCGGTGCCATCCTCTTGATTTTGCTTTTGCACAGTGGCTTCTCGCGCCGGGTCTGCTTTGTCAATGTCATTGCTGACAACATGATCTGCAGCTGCAGGGTCAGCTGCTGCTGACTCAGATTCACAGTTTTCAGTTATCACATGCTGTGCAGATGCCAGCTGAAGCTCATCCTGCTGCTTGGGCTCAGCAGTGACCGCCTCCTCTGACAGGGATGCCCACTGAGTCATGCTGTCTGCTGGCTTGGCCTCAGCCGCCGCTGACTCGGCTTTGGCCACTGCTGGCTCGGCCTCGGCCAATGCTTGCTCAGACTCAGCCACTGCAAGCTCAGGCTCAGCAACCGCTGGCTCAGCCTCCGCCCTTGTGGACTCAGCCTCAGCAGGTAGGGACGCAGTCAGGGCGACTGCTGGTTCAGCCTCCGCCGGTGCTGCGTCAGCCTGAGCCGGTTCCAGCACATAAGCAACTTCTGCTGGTACAACAGTAGGATGCTGCTCACTCTCAGCAGACGTCTCGGCTGCTTCATGGTCGTCTTCATGCTCTGCAACAGTCAGTTATACCTTAGAAAGACCGCAGATGTGTGAGACCATCCTTTTGCAGCATGCGCAGCTTTGTTCTGCGTAAACAACGAGCATCGTTTGTGCTCCATATTAGGACTGCGTGCTGTACCACCCACAAGGCAAACCCATCACCTTACAAATGCAGTGTGCAGTAATGCTACTGGATACTTCGCAGATATGCAAACGGCTACAGGTGATCAGATGACTGTGTTTGCAGTCATCAACTTGCTCTGTTGACATCCCAGGAAAGGATTGATGAGATCATGCATGCCAGGACTACAGGACCACTGCATCAACATTGCGCAGGCACAACACAACACACATGCAACACTCAGACTCAACAGCGTGTGCACCTACAGTGTTTTGAAATCACATTGGTGGCTAGGTCATGTTTCAGGATGCCTAACGATAGATTGCCTAAGAAGCTTTTGTTTGGTGAAGTCAAGGGGCTTTGCCCACCTGGCCGCCCAAGATCTAGTTTCAATGATGTTGCATTACATTGTGCGTGATTGTCAAAACTGTCGTAGTAGTAGGCCTTACAGGGATGCACAAGACAGGCTGCTTTGGAGAGACAAAGCTTGTCCTGCACGTACCTAGCTCATCATGAGCTGGAAAGCTTTTCAATTATTAGTATTATTATTGCAAGGTGATCCAGCGACCAATCAACCTTCCCTTTTCACAGACAGCTGATACCTCATTCAGCAAATTGTTGTAAGGTGAAGCACAGATGCCCCTGATTTCACTATCAATGAATGTCATACCATTGCAAATTGCCTGATCCAATCCATGGGTCGCATTGGATGCCGTCTGAATTTGATGACCAAATTCTGTCACTCAAAGAATGCGAGTGATCCATTTGTTTTTGTGATGCCACAAGCGTAGTTGGCTAACAGCAGCACAAACCTGTCAAGGAAGGCATGTACATCTCTTGCCCAGCAGGCTCCAAAGTCAGCCCAGCTAGCTCCCCGGCCGACTGCAATCCCTCCAGAAGCCACAGCCCAGTCCTTGTCAGCAGTGCACCAGCAGCCTTTGGCATGCCACTTAAGTGGTGACTCAGCCTGTGAAGCTCTTGACCAGCAAGCAGCTGCTCAGGCAGCTTCTGAGATGATGTCATGAACTGCCGCCATAGGTCCCCTGGAGCTGCCACTGCATGCTGCCCCCGGTGAGAGCCCACCTGCAATTATGCAATTGGTAATTAGGTTTTTCCAACTTAGCAATCTTTTGCAGACTATGTAGAAGGCCTTGCACCCTTGAGGCGCTCATATGATGCGAAGGCATGGCAGTGGTTCTCCTTAGGTAAAACACAACTGTCCAGCTTGCATGCAATGGTGGCTCAGCGCACAACTGACGCTGACTCACCAACAGCATTTGCAGGAGGACAGATACATGTTAGAAGTGTGTCTCACAGAGTCACAAGTCACGACCCAGCAGCAGTGCTGCGCTTTCAGCAGCCAGCATGTACTGCAAGTACAAGAATCTTCCTGTGTCAACAGTCAGGCGTTCCAGCACAGCCTCACCTGCTCTTTGCCTTCCTCCATGCCCTTCTTTGGCACCAGCTGAGGCAGCCCCTCAGCAGCACGCTGACAGGTCTGCCAACAGCTTGCCAACCCTCTTTCAACCCCTTGAGACAGGTTGTCGAAGGACATGCTCTGAAACCTGTGCCAAGCATGAAGACCTCCTGCTGCTGCTTCTGCCGGTGCCCCTCGCTGAGATGCTTTGGATGGGAAATAAGATCTGGCTAGGGAAGACATGACTACAGATGTGGCCTGGTGCCAGACTTGGAGAGGCCCCTGTGTGATGTGCTGCTCCCAGGAGGGGGTGCCTGAGGGGTGCTGCTGGTCAGAGGGGTGGGGGTGGGCACTGAGGGATACCAAGGGGGGAAGCTTGCCAGCTGCCTGCTCAGCCAAACCTACACGCCATACACAGCATGCTTGTATACAGCTCTTGGCCATTGCTCATCTGCATTGTGTTTCAAAGCCGATGCGTTTTAAAGAAAGTAGGCGCTGTGGTGGGCCACATGACATTGCGCAGTGTGCTCAAAAGCCAAGGCAGCAAGATACGTCAGTCTTGCATGCGCATGACATAATCTGTTAAAAACGACAGGAAAAGGATGATGCACCCAAAAATGGCAGCACAAGCACCATTGCAGCGCTGACATGCAATTCGCTTGAAAGCATAGGCTGCAGGACATGACAGTCTACACTGTGCATAGTACACAATGCAGCATCTTTCATATCGAAGCAACACGCAAAGATGGTGTTGCTAGACATACTGCAGCAAAGGAGGCGTATCACGGCAGCACAGGTGCGCACCTGACACTGCGAGTTGCCAGCTGGCAGCAGGAGGGGGCAAGGTGGTGGGGGGAGCAAGCATGAAGCCTGTGCCACCGCACAAGGCCATCAGCAGCACAGCTGTCAGCCACCTGCTCCAGCTGGGCCTGCCTTGCCCTGCAACAACACATGCCACTGCAACACTCAGACCAGATTCACACCCATGTGTCAACTTCTGGCACCACACATGATGCAACATGTTATGTCCCTTTCTACGCTCATGACAGGGAAGGTGCATCATGTCCTAAGTGAGTTCAGGCGATGTGGGCGCAGCTGCAACCAAAGTATGAGGACTAAGTCACTGACTTGGCAATGCATCAGTAGACGATAGTAGGCTGGGCCCTCTGGCGCTGCTGTGCAATTGTGGCACCTGAAGCCACTACTGCTGCAGTGCATACTAACTGAGAAGGATTGCCTGCTAGATGCTGCTGACCATCCGCTTCAGCAGACTGTTAGCCAATGAGGCAAGCAAGCTATTCATTCAACAAGCAAAAGAAGAAGAAGAGTACCTTTGGGCGTGTGCTTAGCAAGCTTGCGCGCTGTTCTCTGCTGCGCTTTCCTGCTCAGAGCTGCAGTCAACGAGTCCTGTCCAGCCAGGTCCTTGCTAGCAGCGCTCCCACTGCCTATCCCTACAGTTTAGCACCACTTTTTAGTGATTCCTTGTGAAATCTTGTGGGCAGTCATGGCATTTTCTGTGAATTAGTAAGGCTCTTGTTTCCTTCACAAGGAAGCGACTTTGAACGGCATGTTGCCTTGACTCCTGAACTCGTATCTATCAGAGTGTCCTTGTCCTTTGAAAGACAGGCATTGACATGCTGCAGGCTGCAGGAGATATGCCAAGCGAGGAGTATCGTGAGACATTCTTCACAGGACGAAGAACAAAAGGGTGCACCTGGTGTGGCAGCATATCTCTTAGCCAGTGGGGAGGTACCGGTTGCTGTGGACGCTTTGATCTCCCAGGGAGCTCTGGGGGAGTGCACTGAAGGGCTGCCTACCAGCTGTGCCTTTGAAGGCCTAGTCATCAAAGGGATGGGCTGGCCTTGTGCTTCAGTATCCTGCACTCACCATCAGTCTGTTGGGTCTGTGGCAAGCAGGGCGGTGCCTATGTGCTCAAGGCATGGCCTGCCAGCTGTGACTGAGGACGCTGCATGAAGGTGAGGCATGGGAGTGGCTGTACACTTTCGGCATACCCTTTATGTGAGCAAAATTCACTCACAGATGCAGCAGCATGCTCTGTCTTGAGGTGTCAGGATTCAGCTCAACGCCAAAGATGCAGCAGCATGCTCTGTCTTGAGGTGTCAGGATTCAGCTCAACGCCAAAGATTGGCGACCTTGATCTTTGCAACAGTAGCTGTTGTCATGTACTGTGAACACCTGTCCCCACTAGGTCCCCTGTCCCCTACCTATTGTCATGTGCTGTCAACACCTGTTCCCTGCCACTTGTACCTGGTGTGCTGAAAAGGATCCCAGAGTCACTTCATTTGACTCAGCCTGAAGAACCTACAACCACTAGCGTTTCTGCACAAAGAACAGTGTTACGCACAACCATGGAGCTTACCTTCTTGTCAGGAGCGAGATGTGGGCCTCTTGCAGCTGGAGGAGGCACAGCCTGGCCATCATCACCAAGCAATCGAGCATCCCTTTTGTCTGTGCTGATTGTATGTGAGGGTCCCACGCCCCCCTCAGACCCCCTGCCAGCATCAGGTGAGGTCTCAGCCTGTGCTGCATCTTCCCTGACACCTTCTGAGTCGGCCTTTCCTGCAGCTGCTGGGGATGCCCCTGAGACCTCTGGGGCTGCCTTGGCGGCTACAGAATCCTGACCCAACACAGCTGCCTTAGAAGGCTCAGCCTGCTGCTGATGCTGAAACTGGGGAAGCTCAGACCCATTGGTGGCATCCCTATGCCTGAGGCTTGCTGCCTGCCGCGGTTCCAGCTGAGACTGCTGCTCAGGCGGTGTATTTGGCAGCTGCAAAGGCTGTACCCCAACTGATGCCATTGATTTGACTCTGGCAGCAGCTGGGGCTGCAGCTTCCTGGTTGGTTGGTGCGGAAGCTGCTGCGGCAGCTGCTTCAAAGGCTTGTTGCTCCTTGTCTGGCAACCAGGGGAATCCTGTAGATACAAACATGTTCTTGATTGGCCTTGAGCAGTAGATTGGCTGAGGACACTGAGCAGTGCACTGCTCAAGGCACGCTGAGCACAAGAGATCTGTCAGGGCAAGCTGCGAATGCACCTGGTTTGTGAGAACGCTGTGCATGGTATACCGCTTCTTTTGTAAGAGCAGGACTGCTGAGCAGCACACTACAGAAAACCCCAGAAAACAAGCCAGAGATGGTTGACAGCAGAGCACAAATACTTGCAAATCAAAAACGCAGACTTCCTGCAAAGAAGGCACAAGCTGAAGTCTGATCTTGGTGCTGCTTGACAACTGAAAGGCACAGTCAAAGTAAGCCTCTCTGCAATTGCAATGTTCTGCCACTGCATGCTTTCTTGTGAGATTTACCTGATGGGTACTGGAAAGCCAGTGCCTTTCTGGGTCCCTTTATTGCCCTTTGCTGCTGGAGGGCAGCGTACTGCTGCCTGGTGAGCCCCTTACATAGCAATGGCACCCGTCCCTGCAGCGCTGCTGCAGGCTCAGCTGCATCCTCAGTCACCTTGGCAGCTCCCAGAGAAGCTTCCTTGCCAGCTGCTTCCTGAACAGGGTCTGGAGATTCTGGCTCACGAGCCTTCCTGGAGCTTGAGCTTGACCTTGCACGACCTGCATGGCAACCATGCTGCTTCAGATGTACAGCTGTCTCAGAGGCATTCCACTGAGCAAACTCTACTTTGCAATCTATGCTTCTACTGGCTTTACCGTTTGCAGGACTGAGCAAATGCATGTGTCCCTTGTGGGGTGCCGAACACTCTTGACTAAAAGAAAAGTTTACGCTTTTCAGCGATCATGACGGGAGCCTCCCAAGGCGGCAGCCCAGAGGCCGGATACTCTTAATCACTTCTGGTTGTGCACAATGGACTGAGAATTGTTCGAGCCATTGACTGTGCTGCATCTTTGGACATGACAACGAGCTGGGCAAACGTGAGATGCAAACACAGCAGAGCAGGAAAGCAACTCCTCAAGGCTCTGGATGCAGAATACGGTAACACTTTTGTAAAAACTGATCACCTGAGGGCGATGCTTGCTTGGCAGGGGTGACTGATGCCTTCAGTTTGGAAGCAGTGGGGGTTAGGGACCCCTGGGGGTGCAGGGGTGGCTTCTGAGCACTCGCAGACTTGGAGCCTGAGCGTCTTGCCCCTTGATGTGCAAGGCGTGATGATTCAGGCGTGACCGCTTGTGCCAAGCTTGGCACAACCACAGGTGAGACAGCTGTCACCCCAGGTGAAGCAACCTTCACCCCACTCTGCAACCCCTCTTGCTTTATATCGTCTGCTACAGGATCCCCTGACAAGAGGCTTGGCACAACAGATGTTGACATGGGGCTAACCACTGGTGAATCAGCTGTAACCACTGGTGATACAGCTGTCGCTGCAGGTGGGGAGGGAGTGGGCATGGGTGAGAAGCTGGGCACAGCTGGGGGTGGGGTCAGGCTAGGACTGAGTGTCCTGGCTGCTGCTGCTGGCTGCTTGGTCCTGGCAGGCGGAGTCACCGACACAGCCACTGGCATGACCTGTGTGTCGATGACACATAGTTAGTCATTGGTATTTGGCATTACTACTCGGGCAATGGCTTTGGCAGGATGATCAGGGTGTGCAGATAGCATAAATACCCTTGCGATTGGGCTATGACTGTCAGGTAATGTAGAGCTTTAGAAACAACAGAATCTCAGAGGAGTGATCAGCCTGACAACGAGTTTCTGTCTATGTTGGTTTAAGTGGTTTGACATCTGTTAACAGACAGCAGCATATACCATTTGTACATGCAGTGTGACACAGGGGGGGGTTCATAGCCCACAGCAACCCAAAGACTCATGCAGGATGCATACGCATCACAATTGATGCTTCAACAAGTGCTTGACAAGCAGATGCACCGCCACCACATTGCTAGGCGCTTGTGACCAGCTCAGAATCTGATGATGGCTTTGTGCCAGCTGCCTTTACTTGCAAGCTTTTTGTCAGCCTCTCGTTTACAGGCAGGTTTTGGACAAGCTACCTGAACCAGATTCAGCTTTGGGATCTGTGTCTTCATAATGCTGCCAGCAACTGCAAGCTCCTGCGCCTGCTCCTCTTCGCAACCAGCATGCAGCCCATCAGGCAGCACTGCGCCTGCCTGCCGCACCCACCCATCTGCAAGCTCAACGGTCTTGCCTGCCACTGCCACCTGCAGTGCAGCAGCTCATCATGGGCACACCACAGAGAGTCCAGGTTGTTTTGTCGAACCATAGTAACTGCACTCAATGTCTGCCATCATTACATGCGCATGCAAAAGTCATCACTGCTTGTGATGCTTGTACTCAACATGCACATCACCTTGCATCCTGAACTCTGAATGTGGAGATTGCTGATGATCAATGACATGTCCATGCACAGGAATGTCACATACTGTGGGCAACAGCATGCATGTCAATTTTTACAACTGCTACACAAGCTCCACTTTGTGCTGGACAAACTCAACAGCTGGTCTTCAGTATACAGTCAATCACTACACAGTAAATCAGAAAACCTCCTTGTTGCAGAGGTGCTGTGCAAGCACTACCAACTGGCCGTGAGACAATGCACTGCAATCCATCAAGGCACGAGGGAACGCTGGCCTACCTCTGTCGTCATTGGCTGCAATGACAGAACGCTAGCCTTCACTGCCGACACAATGGGCCTTCGTGCTCTGGGAAACACTGACTGCCTTTCAAAAGCCGGTGACGTCTTGTCTGACAGCTGCCGAGAAGTCCTGCTGTCTGTTGGCTGACCAAGCAGGGTTGGTGACTGTGTCATATCCATCTGAGCTGCCATGTCAGCAGATTTACTGATCACTGTGTTGCCTTGCACAGGTGCTGAGCTAGAGGCTGCTCCAGACCTGCTAGGCTGCTGGACTGCCTGTCTTGACTGGTCCAATTCTGCCCCTGAGCTTGCCTGAGAGGCACTCTTTGCTGCCGGAGGAGTGACTGGCAGATCTGGTTTCAGCGCTGCAGGATTTCTTGAGACAGTTGCTTTGCTGTTGGCAGGCTTGCTCATCAACCCTGCCTGTGGGACAGCCTTTGCTGCTGAGGATGCAATTGGCAGGTCTGCGTTTTGGGCTGAAGCCGTGGTGGAGGCACCTGCCTTTGCCTCCAAAGCAGTAACTGGCGACTCTGCCTTTGGACCTGCCTTTGTAGCGGGAGGCTTGAGTGCAGGTCCTGTCGCAGGCCCTGGCACATCTGTCTTGTCCAGCACCTCCGCAGCTACATGAAAGCCTGATGGCGCTGCACATGGATCTGCAGCGTGTAATGCAGCAGGGTTCCCTGAGGATGTTGCCTGCTGATGTGCCTGGTGTACAGCAGACTGCTGCTTTGGCTGCTGTAAACTGAGCACAACAGTGGACTGCTTTGATTCTTGCTTTGACTCCTCTGCGCCTGCTGCAGCTCTTGTGGACACCTTGGCAGGCACAGTAGGCAACTGAGCAGGCTTGAAAGGCATCTGTGTACTCTCAAAAGGCCCCTTGACAGTCTGGGCGCCTGCATCATGTGAATTCAAAGGCACTTCCTGAGCCTTAGAGTGCACTGCACTTGATCCTGAGGGCACTTGAGCTGGCTGAGACGGCACTAATGGTAGTTGAGTAGGCCTCTCAGCTGGCCTGATTGGCACTGCTGCAGGCCTGAAGGGCCCTGCTGTTGGCCTAGAAGGCACCTCTGCAGGCTCAGATGGCACCTGTGCAGGCCTCAAAGGCTCTGCTGCTGCAGCAGAAGGCAACTCTGCAGTTTGAAAGGGCACTGTCGCTGGCCTGAAGCGCTGTGCTGCAGCCTTAGGTGAGGGCTCAACCCTTTGTAAAGGCACTGCTGCCTGGCTGAAAGGCACCTTGGCTGGCCTGAAAGTCACGGGTGCAGCCTCTGAGAACCCCTCTGCAGAGCTAGGATCCGGTTGAGAGGCATCGATTGCTTGGGGCAACACATCCCTTCCCTGCCATGAAACATCACCTTGATCAGACCACAGCAGGATGAACACTGTGAGAGGCATGTGCATGTTGTTGATGGCGAGCGATCAGAAGTTGCCAGCGCAGGTGCAAAAGGGGTAGACATAATTCAGACATGTTGCAGACTTGCGTAGACAAGTTGTAGACAAATGTAGATGATGCATGACCCACTGCAGACATCAGGGCTGGTGGCTACATTAAGACAGGCTCGGTAATGTGCTGCAAACAGACCCAGCAGGGATATACTTTGAATAAGTGACTGCCCCTGGAAGCATTATAGTGATGACTTGTCCCAGTGATGATTTGCCATCAAGCAGCAGACGCTCAAGGTGTGCAAATCGCACTTCAGATTGCCTGGGAGGCTTTGGGGAACATGCTCCGACAAAGAACAATGAGGTCAGCTTGATGGCATAGGATATGTGGTACAAGAAGGCAGTGTTGAGGCTAAGAGTCTGGTAAATTTCGCAAGATTTGGATGTGCAATGCATAAAGGTTCACCTTCACAGCCTGCTGGAGGTGTGCGTTGCTATGATGCACCACTGCACTACTGCCTCCCAGCATGTCTCCCTGATGCCTCCCCTGCTCTGCTGTCCTGCCTTGCAATGCAACATGAGCCCTCTCTGCAGCAGGTAGCAAATCTTTGCGCTTTTGTAAGATGTGATTTTTGCCTGTGCAAATGCTATCATGACACTTTTGGTGCAGGGCTACAGCATGACACCATTTCAATACCTTGCCTGACAGGTTTTGAGTTTGTAGTCTAATTGCTGAGGCCAGCCCGCATGCCAACTGTTGCTTGCCGTGATGCTGCACAGCTTTGGAAGTGCTGTGCGATCAAGGCTGCTTGGGTAAAGAAATTGAGTGTAAGTGTTGTTACAGAGTGTGTTGGGTACAAGGACACTGTTTTGGATTACCCAGCCAGACTCAAGGTGAATGTGCATAACTGCAAGGTGTGCTGAGTTGTGTCCTCGACACACTGCAATGAAATGTTCTGTAATAGTGCTGTCCAGGACTCTCACACTGCGTTGAAGCGTGCAGGATTGCTCGCTAAGGCCACCAACGACAGTTGCTCTCCGGCCAGGAAACAGGCCTTACAAGTGTACCCACCAACAAGCAAACTTCGTGTCGCGAATGCGAGTTGCGAGCGACTATCGTCGGGTGCACGACCAGAGGCGACAAAGAAGCTGATGACCTAAATTATCGCACAGCTGACAGTTTAGGTCTATGCTAGCAATCTCACCTGGATTGACCTCAGCACCCTGATCAGCTGCACCTGCAACTGGCAGGGCTGAATCCGAATATCTCGCCTGCTTGAGCTGACTTGGGGACTGGTATTGGCCAACTGGACTGGAGGACCTGTGTGGCATCCAGACTACTTGGTCTGTTTTGTTCTTCATCAACATTGCTGCTGTAAAGTCGTTTCTCCACATACACAGTCTGTCTAATGCATGCAGCCATAGCAAGCACAGCGTGCATGTCTTTGCAATATGCTCGATTGGAAGACATAGATGGATGCAAAGCACAAGCCATTCTGAACCATTGGTAGGGTGCTAGCACTGTGACAGTTTTGTGAGCAACTATTTTGGTATGTGTGCTGCACACACAGCATCAGACTCAATGTTGGCTGGACACATCAGGTGGCTAAAAAAATCTGCACAAGGCATGGAAGATTGCAAGCCTCAAGGCCTCAAGCATGTAACACGTCCAGTGCAGCCTTGATTGTACAAAGACGGCACACCCATATGGATAGATGTGCATAGACATGCATAGTCTCTGAAGCACACATTGCTCAATGTGTGAGGCAAGCGTTTACCTGCCAGCAACAGCCTGCCTGACAGGCACCAAGGCTTTTGGTGTGAAAGCAGTGACTCGCATGACTGAGGACTGCCTTCCTGTTGATGAAGGCGGTTTGGGTGACAATGTCCCTCGCGGTGAGCTCCCAGCAGCCATACTTTGAACTTCTTGTGATGCATCCATGTTTTCAAGTCTCTGCTCTGTGGCCTGCAGTCAAACAATACTCATGGCACACAGACAAGGATATTTTGCAGCAGTGCAGCGTCATTCTTGACAGCGCTGAGTCAGCAAGGCACTCCGGTCAAATTGCAGGGATAGCAGACCACTGGGCATAACAGAGCACATGGCTGTCGTAGGGGCAAGCAAGCATGTCACTCACCGACTCTATCGTTAGCGCGCGTCTTAAACCTGCACAACGATCACATTGGTAAAATGCACGTGTGTGCAGCAAAAGCAGCACTTTGAGTACGCAGCTAGATATATACCAGTTCGTGGTGAGGGCATAAGATCCTCGTTGTCGCTGTCTGAACTGCTACTGTCTGACAGGCCTACACCGATTGCTCGTGCCTTAGCATATGCTTCTCGAAATGCGTGCAGTGGGGTATAAGTACCTGCAAATTCCCAACAACACAATCTTTCTGCCTGAACAGACCAGCTATTGGAGAGAAGTCCGCGACATGCGGTGGAGCTGCGTGAATTGAAGACGATGTGACTTAGTCAGCCAGATGCATCAATCCAAGTGCAGTAAGATGGCAGTTACCCCTGAAGTCCATCTAGTAAGCCATCGATAGCTGCTTCATGACAGTCACTCAACGGCCAATGCTGGGCGAGCAGCGGGTGACATGGGCCGATGGGACACGGGAGAGCCGTGTCCTGTTGGTCCTGCTATATTGCTTCAGCACATCGAACTGCGCCAAACAGCTCTCTGCCTCTGCCTAATCAGTTTCCTTGAATTCTAAACATCTGTTCTCGTCCCAGGGATTTTCTCCACATTCGGAAAGCGAGTTTGCTATCAATGCAACTTTGCATGCAAGCCGCCGGCCCTTTTGCGTGCTAGGTGCAGCTTGTTGATCGAGGTGGCACTTGACTGGTCCCTATTCAGCAAGTATGGCTGAGTCGCTATCGCTGAGAGGAAGTTTGGAGGGTCACTCCGGCTGGGTGACCTCCATCGCCACTCCCTTGGACCCCAATTCTGACACT